>OHDH01000119.1_pt1 | contig 55556 bp, 55 predicted proteins | sample 1566921 | NCBI WGS metagenome assembly OHDH01 (sample SAMEA3879585, study PRJEB24766) | human gut metagenome | biome: human-associated habitat; feature: feces | place: USA | collected 1985/1987
AAACACGAAAGCAGGAGATAAACACCTGCGATTAGTGTTTACCTCCTACTCGATTAATTTTGAATTTTGGATTTTGAATTTTGAATTTTGAATTTGGGCGGGCGGGGAGTGGCAGTTGGTATTTGTCGGACGGGTCAGACGGGTCAGACAGGTCGGACGGGTCAGACGGGGCAGCCTTTGAAGTTGGTAGGGGGAGATTAGTTGCGCTTATGATATGACATTGCGGTGTAAATGTGGTTACAATGGGGTAACAATATGCATTTATTGAATATTTGCTGTAAATTTGCATGAACTATTACCTGATGAGCGTGTTTTAATCTCGAACGCTGAAACCGAGTATGCTTTCTGTGGATTTGATAACTGTCTGTATGGCAATTTATTGTTGCGATATGGAATGATAGCTTGAGATGCAGGAATAATACAAGTCAATATTTTCGAATGGTTTTATATCGGGTTTGCGTTTGATTAGATTCGTATTTTACGCATGGATTGGAAATGTCGGTTTGTGCGTTTTAATTAGGGTGATTTTATGATAACGAAGAAAGTAATAGATACAATTTACAAAAGATATAAAAAGCGTCCGAAGTCTACGGACGATTTGAATATTGCTCTTTTATTCGAGGGCGTGCATTCCGGCCACGGTATAGAAATTAACGGGAATGATTTGCTCGTTAACAGTGTACCGGAGCAATCGCCGTTCCATGAAATTCCGTTGTCGGCCGTGCATGCGATAATTGAATTCGAGGAGCACATAGCAGTTGTGCTTCATTCGTCGATATTGTTTCTCAACAGGGATAATGAGGGCGTTTCGGTGCATATCAAGCCGTTCAAGCCATCGTTGAAGGACCGTCTGACGGGTCTGTTCAGTCGGGAATGAGTAGGAGAGTATGTGATTTAAATCCAGACACTTTCTAAAACCTATAATTTTTGAGTTAATTAAACAAGTTTATTGGCAGGCATCGGGGTATATGCATTCCCGGTGCCGTTTTTTATTCTTTTAGAGCTCTTCTAAAATCCATCTGGCAATCCTCCTCAAAATCTACATCATATAAATTTAGACAAGCTCTTAGTTTGAATAGACTGGCAGCTGACCGCGATTAGCCTTAAATCCTATTCGGTGTGTAATTATTTCTAAGAATGTCATTAACGTTTTCGTGTCCGGTGGTATATATTTCTGTAAACATTAAAAATATATGTCATGAGCAAGATTTTCGTTACTGTATCTATTTTTGTCGTGCTGGGAGGTATGTTATCCGCAGCGGGCGCCGTTTCTTCAGATACGACTTATTGTAAAACTGCAATGTCGAAAGATGGGATGCTTGATAAATTTTTGCGTTATGTGAGAGTGAGCAGCCAGTCGCAGTACGGAAGCGACCCGTCGGCATGGGCGATGACACCGGGTCAGGTAGAGATGTCACGTATCCTTGAGGAAGATGCGCGTGCGATAGGAGCGGTGGTATATCGTTCCGAGGATTCGTATGTTTATGTCGATGTCCCTGCCAATGTAGGGGATGATGTTCCCGTCCTGGGTATCAGTTGCCATCTGGATTTTACTCCCGAGGCTCCGGGCGATTCAATTGTCCCTATTGTAATACGTAATTACGGCGGGGGTGACATATTGCAGGGTAATGACAGCAAAATATACTTCGACTCGCCTGAGGGTGCCGCACTAAAGGACCTTATCGGCGCTACAATAGTGCATACGGACGGAACGACATTGCTCGGCGGTGATGACAAAAATGGCGTCACGATAGCAATGTGTCTACTCGAAACGTTGATGGGCAACCCTGAGTTCAAGCATGGACGGGTACAGTTTGTATTCTGTCCTAACGAAGATATCGGTATGGCTGCCGAACGTATCGACAAGGAGCGTTTCAATCCCGATATTCTGTATGATCTTGATGGAGGGGGCGGTGCCGACATTATCACGGAGAACTTTACCGCCCGCGGTCTGGATGTGCAGTTTATCGGTCACTACGCTCACCCCGGCGATGCAAAAGCACAAAAGCTCGGTGACGCACTGGCGGCAGCATCTGCATTTATCGCAAATATTCCGGTGAAATACCGTCCGGAAAATACCGAGGGTAAAGAGGGCTATATCCACCCATGGAACATGACTTCCGACGGGAACGATTATACTGTAAGTACGCGAATACGCTATTTTGATAAGGAGGAAGGAGAGGAGTTCGACTGCATATTGCGTGCCGACCTTGATTCGGTAGGCAAGAACTTCCCCAACGTGGAGGTGAAGATAATCCAGGATAAACTGCAGTATGAGAATGTGGCTTACAACATGCATCCTGAATCACGCGCCATAATGGAGCGTGCTGCATCGGAGGCGGGCGTAGACGTCAATTTCCAAAGTGAGCGCGGAGGCACTACGGCGTCGATGTTCACTGCCAAAGGGCTCCGCGGGGGCATGTGCATATTCACCGGCCAGCACGCCATACATTCCACCAAGGAATACTCCGTGCTTGAAGAGATGCACGATGCCTATCGCCTGATGCTCCATGCCATAGCTTTGACGGGCAGGGAGTGATGCGGTTTGGCGGTGGCAGGCGTTTCGACATGTTTGTATAATTGATATTTTTGTCTATATTTGTGAATATCAATTGTTACGAACCATGTTGAAACGCATTTTTTTGCTATCTGTCATATTGCTTGCGACTGTAGGGCGTCCGGTTAGAGTGTCGGCATTGACGCCGGAAGAGCGCTTTGACAGCCTCATGACGGAGGCAATACGGGTAAGAGATGTGCATGATTATATAGTGAAATTACAGGAAGCGGAAGAATATTATTCCAATAACGTTATGATGGACTTCCCGGGAAAAGGATTACTCAATTTCTGCTTCGGAGAGTATTATTTCGCAATCAATGACTACCGGCGTGCCGCCGAATTTTATGACCGTGCAGAAACCTTTTGGGAGGATTATCCTGAGTATAAGTATGAGAAAATTATGCTCAGACTCGTTGAATGCCAATATTTAGAGGCTATTTCCGATACTAAGACAGCAATAAGCGAACGTATAAGCCTTTCAGAGGTAATCGAAAAATATTATGGCAGGAGTAATGATTTTTACATTGAAAATGCGGAAGCGCTTCTTGCCGATTATATCATTGTCTGTGACATCGCCAAAACCAACGAAATGGTGGCGTTACTGACCGAATTGGATTATGACGAGAGAGTAGCAAATACCAAGAGTAAATTCAAGGCATTTTATCATATAGCGAGGGGTGAATTTGACAAAGCTATTGACGATTATCAGAAATATCAGAGCGAAAATGCAATTACGATAGATGAGCTGCACCATCTCATCAGCTATATAATACTTAAAGCAATGCCGTCGAAATTCCCCGTGTTGCAACGACAGACAATAAACGGCCTGCGTAAAACTACGGTGAACAATATCATACACTTTGCAGAACGGGAGCATGGCATTGATCCTTTAAAAATCATAGCGTATATCTCCGACTATATCGGTATGCTTGATGACTACCCAGAACTCACTCGTGATTTCTTAGGTTTAAACCTGTTGCGCAAAGGACTTACCATACATGCCGCCAACGAGCTGAAACGGGCGGCTGCGGAGACTGAGAGCGGACGCATCGCACTGGCGCAAATCGAGAGTATTAATGACAGTATCCATGAACTTTCGGCACGCAGTGACGGCTTTTCCAAAATAGAGAGGCAGCAGCTTCATCTCGAGTTGGCTCAGCGAAAGCTGCATACTTTTGTACAGGACATTAACAAACTGTCGGCGTGCATAGATTTGGACGAGGAAGATGCATTTAAGGCATTGCCTCCTGGAGCCGTAGGTGTCGACTTTATCCGTTATGCGTTTTCCAAAACGGATTTTCGTTATGGAGCCTTTGTCTATGATAGCATGGGTGAACTTGAATTCATTGACCTGTTTGAAGAAGACGAGCTGGGGGAGCGTTTAGCTTCAAGTTCCAACTATGAGATTGAATTCTTTCTTGACAAATCCAATACGCAGTTTGTGTGGGGCAAGCTATTACCAATAATAGAGAAATATGATGAAGTCTATTTCAGTCCTGATGGAATGCTGAATCTCCTTGCCATAGAGTTCTTGTTGACAGATGACGACACGACGGCCTGTGACAGATATAAACTGCATAGGGTGTTTCATCTTGCCGACATCGAAGAACCTGTGAAATTAGGTGATTATTTCGCTGCATTCGGTGTCAGCAGATACGGCTACAGCAAACAGGATGATTTTGGCCAAATAGTGGCTGACCCCGACCGTGGTTCATTCGTTAATTTGCCCGGTGTCGATAAAGAGTTGAAAAACATCAGTAATGTCATTACTGAAACTTGTCCAAACATGAGGGTCAGTTGTACCAATTCCGCCGAAGAAAGGCAAGTCATCGATATTTCCGGCAGCGACGTCACTGCCATGCATTTTGCCTGTCATGGATTTTATGTCACATTATCCGATATGAAAGATGCTTCAATCGTGCCAGATAATCAGAACTTCAATATAGCCAGACGTATGAATTACCTTCAGGTGGACTCTGACGTTCCAAAAGGCGATTTTTCCGGATTGTTGCTTCGTAAGGGCAATTATTCGTGGAGCAGCGCGTCGTCTTTGGGGCGATATGACGACCTGCTCACCGTCAATGAGATTTCCGACCTTAATTTCCCCAATCTGAATCTCACGGTGTTGTCGGCATGTGAGAGCGGTATGGGTGAAATCGATTTCGACGGGGTGATGGGACTCCAGCGGGCTTTCCGCAAGGCAGGGACACGCAACCTTATCTGTAGTCTGATTCGTGTAAACGATAATATCACGAGTGACTTCATGACAACGTTCTATACTCTCGCTGCCCGGGGTGCTACGGTGCGCGATGCTTTTGTCGAGGCCCGGCGCAGATTGCAGGAGGATTATCCCCGGCGTCCCGATTATTGGGCGGCGTGGATACTTATTGAATAGACCGGTTGAAAAACGTAAGAGCTTGTCTAAAATTCATATTACTTTGCTTTAGAGGGTCTTGTCAGTATCTTTTTGCTCGCTCTTCAGTCACGTAGCTACGGCTACGCTCCCTCATCGCAAGCAAAAATCCATCTGACAATCCCTCTCAAAATCTGCATCATATAAATTTAGACAATCTCTAAGATTTTTTCCAAAAAAACATTAACGTTTCCGACGAGGCGGGATATTATGATATGACAGTAATCTTCCGGAAACATGAAGAACTGTCGAGTGGATTAATAACTTAAAAAATAAGATATGGCTCAGGATAAATATCTGTCACCGCGGGAAATACTGAAAAGACTCTGTTTTTTGGAAAGCCGGATACCACGTTCGCACGGTTGCGAATATAAACCGGTAATGTCGTCATATACCGGTATGAATGTCACCGAGCAGCAAATCAATGACGAGGCGCGCCGTATTCTCGCTTTCATGGGCATGTTTACGTACAATCCGGTATGTGTTTTCGACAGTACGTTGCCGGACAATGTCGGAGGCATGATATGCCTGAAGGGTATATTCTCAGGAGACCTGAATGTGTCAATCAATCCTAATATAAGAGGTAATGCCGATCAGATACTGGCTTGTCTGGCTCATGAACTGTGCCACAAGCGCCTCGAAGACAGTCATGTGAAGTTTGACACGGTGGAGGAAACAGAATATCATACCGATTTATGCACCATATATATGGGTCTGGGGGATATAATCCTAAGAGGCTATAATGTCGGGAGCAATGCCATGGGCTATCTTAAAAAGGAGAATTACCGGCATGCTTACGATATTATGCAGGCGGTGCGCAATCTGACTGCCATACCCAAAGGCGCCGAAAACGGCTTCCTTTATTCTGATATTTTTTTGAGCGAAGCATTTTGTGCATGGACGGAAAAATTTGACAAGCATCAGTTGCTTAAGTCGACTTTCCGGGACAAAGTAGACAAGATGTCGGTTCTTGCGAGGAATACGCATCTTGTAAGGCAGTTGCTTGACAAGATAGACAGTTATCCGCAGAAAGGATTGCGGTGGTACAGCGATGCATACAGCCTGCATGAGTCGCACCCCGATTTCCAGTCCCATCCCATTCATGCCTTTGCCGCGCTTTATGACATGGAAACGACCTATTTCGACGATGAGTTGCAAAGCCGCGTGGACGATATAAATAAAGTTATGATGTCGCTGTTGGCGTCGTTGGAAAACTATGTGCCGGAGTTTAATGAGTCGGCATTGCGTTACGACAGGGTGGTGTGTCCGTTCTGCGGGGCTGAGAAATGTAAGGATGATATTCGCGGAGAGCGGCGCATAATGCGTTGCGGAAAGTGCAAGAGCTATTTCGTTGCCGACCGCAGATGCCTTGACCTGAAAGGTGTGCGTTCGTTGATTGATGAGAAAATCTGCGAGGCAAGCGGCAATGCTGCAATTGAGGCTTATAGCCGCGGAAAGAAGAATGGTCTTGCCGAAGGCAAGGCTGAAAAAGAGAAAGAAATCGAAGGCCGCATACAGTCCGTAAAAAAACAATATGAAGATTACGGGGTGCAGAAATACCAACAGGGACTGACTGTCGCGAAGGGTTATCGCGCAGCCGAACTCAAAAATGAAATACTGCAAGGAGTCCCACGATGGCTAAGATGGGTGGTAGCCCGTTACATCAAAGAATGATGCGGTCCGGTCACCCCGGCGGATATTTCGCGTGTGGCGGTCAGTAGGTCTCGACGACTGGGTGCTGTATGGGCCGGAATATGCGTAGTGAACGGAAGCGCTCATTGCGGAAATAGTCGGCCCAGTCAGTAAACGGAATGCCGTCGTCAAGCATGCGTGCTATGCAGTAGCTGAGCGAACCGTATTGCTTGCCGGTGCCCCGTGCGCGGCATTCGTAATTGCGCTTGTAGCTTTGGCAGGCGCTTATTATCGTGATGTCACCGCCGTCGCCATAGTTGCCGGGACGTTTGAGTCTGCCCATGTATTTACGTGACGCATCGTCGAGACGATATTCTTTGTCAGTGCCGCGTGTGTCATCAACCCATTCGACATCCGTGTCAGTATCTGTGTCGTCAGACATCTCGCCTCGGTCGGCGCCCCCGCTGTAGCAGGAATCGAAAACAACAATCAGCAGACCCTTGTCGCCCACTTTCTTTTTCAATCGGTTGAGTATCGGAAACAACTCGTCGTCGACAAGGTGGTTCTCGCCTCGGTAACTCCGTTTGCCCACGAGGTAAGAGGGCGAGCGGCAGGCATCGTAGCATACGAACGACTGGTCGGTGCGTGATGGCTCGTCGCCGTTAAGGTCCTCGATGAGCTGGCCGTGTCCTGAAAAATGGATATAAATCATGTCACCCGGTCCGGTCACCGATACAATGTCGTCGAGCGCTTTTATGATTTTTGCTTTTGTGGCCTGTGTGTCGACAAGTTTGCTGACGGTAAAGCCTTTCGCTGCCAGCTTGCCATCGAGCAGCGCCACGTCGTTGTTGCCGTGGATAGTGCTCCATCCTGTGGCGGCTCGGTCATAGTCCCCTATGCCGACGAGCAGGGCCCGGTTGTGTGCCTCAAGCGGCAGCCAGAGAATGAACAGGATTATAATTGTAAGTGATTTTCTCATTTGATAGTGATAAGCAGGTTTTGCCATTTGGCTACTGATTCGCTGTAATCTGGATAGGGGGAGTAGTCTGATATGAGCTGTTCAAGCGTCAGGCGCGCTTTTTTGCGGTCATGGAGTTTTATATAGGCCATGGCCAGGCGTTCGCCGTTGTCGGCTTTTATGTCAGGTTCGGATGCCGAGGCGTAGTCTGCCTCAAGTTCGGGCAGCCGTGCTTTCAGTTCATCGTTATCGAGAGCCCGTATGTCGACAGGCTCCTCATTGGCGCCGCGCGTGTATGCTGTCATGTCGGCAGCGGCAATGATGGCGTTGTCCACGCGGTTGTCGGATATACGGCTGCCGACACCGACAACGGCAATGGCGGCAATGACGGCTGTGGCCGAAACCGCTTTCCATATCCATTGGCGGCGTCTGAGCATGGCATGACGTGTCGGCGCGGGACCGATTGCCGATAAAAATTCCTCCCAGGTAAGGGCTTTCATCGCATGGCCGAAATCGAAGGCATCCTGCCGGCCTTCCTGCCGCACACCCCGCACCACGGAGGCATACAGACCGAAATCTTCGCGAAATGCGGCGTCGGCATTAAGACGCCGGTCAAACTCCATTCGTTCGTCCGGTGAAAGCTCGTCGGCCATATAGCGGTCAAATAGTTCAATATAGTCCATGTCGGTTATTGTTTTTTAAGTATTCAGTATACCGGCAATCCGCAGTGCTTTGCGCAACCGTTCCATGAGCGCACGCATGCATCCGCTTTTCTTTACCCTAACCGTTGCCGCGTTTTTGTAGCCCAGTTCGCCGGCAATCTCGTCCATGCTCATGTCGGCATAATAGAAATCGCGGATAATGGAAAAGCATGGCTCGGGCGTGAGACGCAGTTGCTCTCCGAGTATGCACTGCGCATCGGGGTCGTGATATACCGGGAGCCGGTCGTCGGATTCTGACAAGGCATTTATCGCGGTGTCTATTTTCATGGCGACGGCCGGGCGTCCGTCATTGTCAGGGTCTATATAATCAATAGAGTCCGTAATGCCGAGATGACGCATCCGTTTGCTCGCCAGATTGATGCCTATGGTCATGATGTAGCCGCTCCAGCAAGTGTCTTCACGTATGCGGCCATCCTGCAAATTTTTATGCACACACATGAATGCATCATGATAAATGTCCTCGGCATCGTAGAGTGACAATGCGGAGAACCGGGTCGCAAGCCTCCGCATAAATGCCGGGCGCAGCCGCTGATACCAGGTCCGTACTATATCTTCGTAATTGTATTTTTCCATCGGTAATTACGCCGGTTGATAAAGTATACAAATTTATATTTTTATTGGTAAATGGCCAAACGATATTGGAAAGGGTGTTGAAATAATACCTTAAAAATTTTTATAGCAGCATCACGGAAATCATATTTTTTTCGCGTGGGGATAAAAAAAGCGGGGTAATTTTGAATAATGATTGTAAAAAATCAGTATTTTTGCAAATTGGATTATTTGTGCCGGGACGGTTGTTTGAGCCAATAATGGCGGAATGAATACATGCAAATGCCATATAAGCGGCTTTAAATCTGATGCCGGTCACGGTGTATGAAAGGAAAACATAGTGAATATTAAATTATTACGCATAAGATATGTACAGAAGTAATACGTGTGGCGAGTTGCGCATCGGTGACGCCGGCAAGGAAGTGACTTTGGCGGGCTGGGTGCAGCGTGCGCGCAAGATGGGAGGCATGACCTTTGTCGACCTCCGCGACAGATATGGAATTACCCAGGTGGTATTCAACAATGAGATAGACCCGGCGCTCTGTGAGGCGTCAAATCATCTCGGCAGGGAGTATGTGGTGCAGGTGAAAGGCACGGTGGCCGAGCGTTCGTCGAAGAATGCGGCGCTTCCTACGGGTGATATAGAGATTATCGCGAAAGAGCTTAGGGTGCTTAACGCGAGCGAGGTGCCCCCGTTCACCATCGAGGACGATACTGACGGCGGCGACGAGCTGCGCATGCGTTACCGTTATCTCGACCTGCGTCGCGGCTGCGTGCGCAAGAATCTTGAACTGCGCCACCGCATGACGATGGAGGTGCGCCGTTACCTTGACTCGAAAGGTTTCCTCGAGATAGAAACTCCGATGCTCGTAGGTTCGACCCCTGAGGGCGCCCGCGATTTCGTAGTGCCTTCACGTATGAATCCGGGACAGTTCTATGCGTTGCCGCAAAGTCCGCAGACACTCAAGCAGTTGCTGATGGTGTCGGGCATGGACCGCTATTTCCAGATTGTGAAATGTTTCCGCGACGAGGACCTGCGTGCCGACCGCCAGCCTGAGTTCACGCAGATAGACTGCGAGATGAGCTATGTGGAGCAGGATGACATCATCAACCTGTTCGAGGGTATGGCCAAGCACCTGTTCAAAGAGATAAGAGGCGTGGAGCTTACGGAGCCGTTCATGCGCATGCCGTGGGCCGATGCCATGAAATATTACGGCTCGGACAAGCCCGACCTGCGTTTCGGCATGAAGTTCGTGGAGCTGATGGATATAATGAAAGGCCACGGCTTCGGAGTGTTTGACAACGCGGCTTATATAGGCGGTATCTGTGCTAAGGGGGCTGCAAATTATACCCGCAAACAGCTCGACGCGCTCACCGAATATGTGAAACGTCCGCAGATAGGAGCCAAAGGTATGGTATATGCCCGTGTGGAGGCTGACGGCAATGTGAAGTCGTCGGTCGATAAATTCTATACTCAGGATGTGCTCCAGCAGATGAAGGCTGCCTTCGGCGCCGAGCCGGGCGACCTGATACTGATACTGTCGGGCGACGACGCGATGAAGACTCGCAAACAGCTGTGCGAGCTGCGTTTGGAGATGGGCAATCAGCTCGGTCTGCGCGACAAGGACAAATTCGCCTGCCTGTGGGTAGTTGACTTCCCGATGTTTGAATGGAGCGATGAGGAGCAGCGCCTTATGGCGATGCACCATCCGTTCACCCACCCGAAGGACGAAGACATTCCGCTGCTTGACACTGACCCGGCGGCGGTGCGTGCCGATGCCTACGATATGGTGATCAACGGCGTAGAAGTGGGAGGCGGCTCGATACGTATCCACGACAGCGCATTGCAGGGCAAGATGTTCGAGATACTCGGCTTCACTCCCGAAAAAGCCCAGGAGCAGTTCGGCTTCCTGATGAACGCGTTCAAATACGGCGCACCCCCTCACGGCGGCCTCGCCTACGGTCTCGACCGCTGGGTATCGCTGTTTGCCGGTCTTGACAGCATCCGTGACTGCATCGCGTTCCCCAAAAACAATTCGGGTCGCGACGTGATGCTCGACGCTCCGGCCGCTCTCGATCAGAAGCAGCTTGACGAGCTGCAGCTCTCGCTCAATCCGGAACAGTAGCGGAAGGCGGTTCGCGACTTCCGGGAGAGTGATTATGGCGGCAATTGAAAAGTATTATCAGTATAAAATAAGCAATTATGTCACTGATATTGATAAAAGATGTGGTAAAAGTGATAGAGGATGCAATTCCTCCGCATTACCAGGAAGATTATGATAACACCGGACTGCAGATCGGGAGCATGATGCGTCCGTGCACCGGTGTGCTTCTCTGCGTCGATGTGACGCCGGAAATCATTGTCGAGGCCGCTCAGAAAGGTTGCAATCTCATAGTCTCGCACCACCCTCTGATATTTAATCCGATAAAGAATCTCATCACTACCGGGCGCGTGGACTTCTCTGTCTACAAGGCTATAAAGAATGATATCGCGATTTATTCGTGCCATACGTCGGCCGATAATGTCCCCGGTGCGGGAGTGTCGTGGAAGATGGCCGAAATGCTCGGCATGAGCAACATATCGACGCTTGAACAGCGTGGCGATGACGGAGCGGGAAGCGGCGTCATGGGCGACTTGCCCGAGGCGATGTCGCACCGCGAACTTGTAGAGAAGGTGAAGTCGACATTCGGCTCGCCTGTGGCACGGTGTTCGGCCTATACCCCGGAACGGAGGAAAATAAGCCGTCTGGCGCTGTGCGGCGGCGCGGGCGGTTTTCTGATACCGCGCGCCATAGAGTGCGGGGCGCAGGCTTTTATCGCCTCCGACTGCAAGCATAACCATTTCCTTGACTATGCCAAATCGATATTTTTGATAGATATCGGGCATTTTGAGAGTGAGGAGTGCACAAAACAGATTTTTTATCAGATAATTAGAGAAAAAATTCCTAACTTTGCACTCTATTATTCAGAATTAGAAAAAAATCCAATAATATATTTGTAAGCAAGATGGCTGAAAAGAAAGAAAAAGAGAAGCAACTGACAGTGGAAGAACGTCTGAAATCACTGTATGAGCTTCAGACTATCCTTACCGAGATTGACAGAATAAAGACCATCCGCGGCGAGCTTCCTCTCGAAGTCAAGGACCTCGAGGACCATATCGAGGGTCTGCGCACGCGTATCGTCAACTATAACAACGAGATTGCCGAACTCAAGCAGAAACTTGCGGCCGAGAAGGAGAAGATCAACGACTCGCAGAATAAAATCGCGCGCTACAAGGAGCAGCTCGACAATGTGAAGAATAACCGCGAGTTTGACCTTCTGTCAAAAGAGGTCGAATTTCAGTCGCTTGAAATCGAACTTGCAGAAAAGCATATCAACGAATACAACCGCACCATCGAGCAGCGCAACCGCGATATCGCCGCTACTCAGGAAAATCTCACCGACCGCGAGCATATCCTCACGGAGAAGCGTGCCGAGCTCGACGAAATCGTATCGGAAACACGTCAGGACGAGGAGCGCCTGAGAGAGAAAGCCCTCGCTCTCGAACCGAAAATCGATGCCCGCACACTCGCCGCTTTCAAACGCATACGCAAGAACGCCCGCAACGGCCTCGGCGTGGTCTACATACAGCGTAACGCGTGCGGTGGCTGCTTCAACCGTATCCCGCCGCAAAAGCAGCTTGAAATCAAGATGCGCAAGAAAATCATCGTGTGCGAGTATTGCGGCCGTATCCTCGTTGACCCCGCGCTTGCCGGCGTTGAGGAATAACGCATGACCTGCCGCTACAGATGCCTGCGGTGACTGTTGAATTTCAGCTAATTATGTAGGGACGCACGGTCTGTGCGTCCGATAATTAATTGATAACCAAGACTTGTCATGCGGACGCACGAGCCGTGCGTCCCTACTTTCGTCAGTTCTGCAACATTCACGTGCGGCTATTTTATGCAACAACAGGCTGATTTTTTGGAAATCAGCGAAAAAAGTGCTATCTTTGCAGCGCTTTTCGGGGCGGCTACGGCAATCCCGATTCAAATATAACCAATAAATTAATCAAAAAGTAAAATGAACCATTACGAAACCGTTTTCATTTTGACTCCCGTTTTGTCTGATGCACAGATGAAGGAAGCGGTAGAAAAGTTCACCAAAGTACTCACCGACAACGGTGCAGCTATCGTGAACGAAGAGTTGTGGGGCCTTCGCAAACTTGCGTATCCCATCCAGAAAAAGTCAACCGGATTCTACACTCTCGTGGAATTTGATGCAGCTCCGGAGACAATCAAGAAGCTTGAGACAGCTTATCGCCGTGACGAACGCGTGCTCCGCTTCCTGACTTTCCGTCTTGACAAGTTTGCAGCAGAATATGCAGCAAAACGTCGCAGCCTCAAGGCAAACAACCCCGAAGTAGAAGTCAAAGAAGTAGAAGTAAAGGAGGACTAAACAATGGCACAGACACAATCAGAAATCCGCTATCTCACTCCGCTTTCAGTGGACGTTAAAAAGAAAAAATACTGCCGTTTCAAACGCAGCGGAATCAAGTACATCGATTACAAAAATCCGGAATTCCTTAAGAAATTCCTCAACGAGCAGGGTAAGATTCTTCCCCGTCGTATCACCGGAACTTCTCTCAAATTCCAGCGCCGCGTAGCTCAGGCTGTAAAGCGTGCACGCCACCTGGCTCTCCTTCCTTACGTAACCGACTTGATGAAATAATCCATTTTAACGCCGTAACAACAATATGAAACTTATTCTTAAAGAAGATGTCGCCAACCTTGGTTACAAGGATGACGTAGTAGAGGTGAAGAGCGGCTACGGTCGTAATTACCTTATCCCTCAGGGCAAAGCCGTAATCGCATCAGAATCGGCGCTTAAAGTGCTTGCAGAAAACCAGCGCCAGCGCGCTCACAAGCTGGCTAAAATCAAGGCCGACGCCGAAGCAGCTGCCGAAGCTCTCAAGGATGTTGCGCTCACCATCGGTGCCAAAGCAAGTGCCAACGGTACTATCTTCGGTTCTGTCAACAATATCCAGATTGCTGAAGCTCTCGAGAAACTCGGTCACAATGTTGACCGCAAGATCATCTTTATCAAGGATTCTGTCAAGGAACTTGGTAAATACAAAGCTGTCGTTAAACTTCACAAAGAAGTCAGCGTAGAAATACCCTTCGAGGTTGTTGCTGAATAATTTTCAGATACGCTTTAACAGTATATGGAGAGTGCGTTCCGCTTAGGGATGCACTCTTTTTTGTATTTATTATAACGGTTGGGCAATAATTTGGCACACTGCCCGTGTAACTTTGCAATACGATAATTGAGAGTTATTCAACTTAATATTGCAAGGATTATGGTATCGGGAAGGAACAGCAAGACGGCGATAGTGTCGGCAACGGATATAATATTTGCTACGGTAATGGCCTGCGGGCGCACGGTTTTTCGCGCTACGTATGCGGGAATGAGTTCGGTGGAAGATATACTGGCCGCGTTGCGCCGTGGTGCGCGGAGCGTGATGGCGGGGCCGGTGACGGTATCGCTGCGCAACGGCACGCAGGGCTGGACGGTAAGGCGCACACTGATGCGCCGCAACGAGCCGGAGGGCATGCAGCTGTCACTGTCGTTTTAATTCATAATTCACAATTCATAATTCATAATTAAGTAGTAGAGGCGGAGGGATGCCAGTTATTTGGATTCATTCAGAAATCGCAGTGCATGGAAATATAATATGCTGTCCGCGGTTGAAAACCGCGGCTACTATAACGCATCACTACCCCGGCATGTAGTAGCCGCGGTTTTCAACCGCGGGCAGCAATGAACAGCAACTATAGTCTCCACTGTAATTTCTGCATGTGACGTTGTTTCTTGTTATTCCTTTTGTGCGCCATAGTATTGAAAAATAATAACGACGCCGGAGTTTTGTGGACTCCGGCGTCGTTATATGTCTTTTGTCGAAATGAGTTCGGACGATTGTTATTTCTTGCGACGGTTACCGTAGCGGCTCATAAACTTGTCTACGCGACCTGCGGTGTCGACGAGTTTCTGCTTGCCGGTGAAGAAGGGGTGGCTTGAAGAGGTGATTTCAAGTTTTACGAGGGGATAAGTGACACCGTCTACTTCGATAGTTTCTTTAGCCGCAACTGTAGAGCGGGTGATGAAGATTTCTTCGTTTGACATGTCTTTGAACACCACTTCGCGGTAGTTGGAGGGATGGATATCTTTTTTCATAATCCTTAAGGAGGTTAATATCAGTTATTCAATGCGTTATGATTACCGTTGGTAGGACGGCTTTTCGTAATGGCTTGCAAATTTACGCAAAATCTCCGATACTTCAAAGATTTTGCGCAAAAAAGTTTAATATCAATGGTTTGTCATGAGGGTGTCACAAAATTTATTAAATTTTGCAACACCCTCATGCGGAGGAGCCTTAGCGTTCGTATTCGATGAGGGGGGCGTCGGTGCCTACCACGTCGTCGGGGTTGACGAATACGCGTTTGATTGTCATGTCGGATTCAGCCTCTACGTCGTTTTCCATCTTCATTGCCTCGTAGACGAGAAGGAGGTCGCCTTTCTTGACTTTCTGGCCTTTCTTGACGTTGACCGAGATGATGCGGCCGCCCATCGGAGCTTTGAACAACTCGCCGGTGATAGGCTCGTTGTCCTCTTCTTTCACGGGAGCGGCTTTCTTCTCTTCAACCTTGGGCTCGGCGGCTTTCTTGGCCTCATATTCCTCTTTGCGGCGGTTGCGCAGGAATGTGTTGGCTACGGTGGGGAGAAGGGCGAGAAGGAGTTTTTCCTCGTTGTTGGTGGCAAGAGGTGTGCCTCCGAGTTCGTCGAGCGTCGGGTTTACGGGTTCGCGGTAAGAGGATACGTCGTAGGGGCGTTCTTCAGGCGAGCCTGTGATCTGTGCGCGGAAGTCGGGATTGATGGCCACGGGAGTCTTGCCATATTCGCCTTTGACGAGCGATATGAACTGGTTTGACTTGTTGGTATAGTCGGCATTGCCCTTCTTGCGGTCCATTGCGAGGTTGACGGCCTGTGCGCCCACAATCTGGCTGGTGGGGGTCACGAGGGGCACGAGACCTGCGTCGCGGCGTACCTTCGGGATAAGAAGCATGGCGTCGTCGAGAAGGTCCTCGGCGCCGAGAGCCTTGAGCTGTGCCACCATGTTGGAGTACATGCCGCCGGGCACTTCGGCCTCTTTGACAAGAAGGTTGGGTTTGGGGAATCCGAAGTAGTCCTCGATGGCGTGGCATGCGTCGAGCAGTGCGGCCTCGTCGCCGGCTTTGGCTGCGGCGATGGCTTTGTCGAACTGGGCGTCGACTTCGGCGGGGAGAGTATCGGTGAGGGGGTCGAACGCTTTGGGGAAGCGGTCTTTATTGAGGTCGAACGCGGCGAGGTTCTTGCGCACGTTGTAGAGCTCCTTGCGTATTTTGCCTACGGCGGTCATGTCGGCTCCGACTTCGATGCCGAGTTTCTGACAGAACACGTAGATAAGCTCGATGGCGGGAGCAGCCGAGCCGCCGCCGAACCACCATATATTGGTGTCGAGAATATCGACGCCGTTGAGTATGGCCATCAGTGAAGATGCCAGGCCATAGCCGGGGGTACAGTGGGTGTGGAAGTCAACATCGACGGTGAGGTTGGCTTTGAGTTTGGAGATGATTGATGCCGCGCGTGAGGGAGTGACGAGGCCGGCCATATCCTTGAGGGTGATGATTTTGGCACCGAGAGCTTCCATCTGCTTGGCTTTCTCTACGAAATATTCGTCGGTGAATATCTTTTCGGGCTCTGCTGTTTTTTTGCCGAATAGTTTGCCGAAGAAACCTGATTTCTTCTCTTCGGCGGGAGCCTTGGGGTCAACGGTATAGCATACGGCGCCGTCGGGGATACCGCCGAGGCTGTTGATCATCTTTATGGAGTCGCGCACGTTGTCGATGTCGTTTAGGGCGTCGAATATGCGCATCACATTAAGGCCGTTGTCGATAGCTTCCTTGTAGAATCCTTCGAGCACCGAGTTGGGATAGGGTACGTAGCCGAAGAGGTTGCGGCCGCGCGAAAGAGCCGAAAGGAGCGATTTGCCCTTCATGGCTTTCGAGATGGTGCGGAGGCGGTTCCAGGGCGATTCGTCGAGGTAGCGCATCACGGAGTCGGGCACTGCACCGCCCCATACTTCCATGATGTAAAAACCGGCGTCCTCATACATGGGGAGCAACAAGTCGATATCTTTTTGCGGCATACGTGTGGCGAACAATGACTGCTGTCCGTCGCGCAAAGTCAAATCTCTAATTTTGAGTTTCTTATTCTCCATATCAATCTGAGTTTTAAGTCAACCCCGTAAGGGTTGAATGTTAACAGATTGCAAAAATAATAAAACGGTTTAAATTAAAGAAATATTTCCTTATATTTTTGAAATTTGATGAAGTCCAAGGGCAATTGAAATTTGGATTGTAGAGGTTTGATGTCTGTGGAACTGCGAAAAGTAGCAAATACGGCTGAGCAATGCAAGTCAGATAGCGGACAGCTGTAGGCTCGTTGGTGAAGGTCTCAGATATAGAATTCATTAAACTCAAGTGTGTTGCAAAACTCAAAATATATTGTATATATGATACGTCATCTTGTAGGGCTGCACCCCGGTGCAGCCGATAAGTAACTGATAATCAACTTTCGTTATCGGCTGCTCCGTGGAGCAGCCCTACATCATGCAGTCGTCAACATCAGTTCTGTCCTAAAATTCAAGACGGAAGCCCTTTTCTTTAAGTTCGGTGTATTTTTCTTTGTTGAATGAGAAGAGAAACGCTTCCTTTCTGGAGGATTTCATGACCGTCTCGTCGAGCTGTGTAAGGATGCCGAGATGCATCATCTTGTTGTAGAAGTTGCGCCGGTCAAACTTTACATCGAGTATCGCCTCGTACAGCAGCTGAAGTTCCTTTACGGTGAACTTCGCGGGGAGCAGCTCAAAGCCTACCGGCTCGAAGTGTATCTGCCGTCGGAGCTCTTTGAGGGCCATGCGCAGTATGAGGTCGTGGTCAAAAGCAAGCGCCGGAACTTCGTCGAGGGGAAACCATGCAGCTTTTGCCGCATCGTCGCCACCTTTGACCTCCTGCAAGCGCACGAGGGCGTAGTAGGCAATAGTTATGACACGTTCACGCGGGTCGCGCGCGGGGTCGGAGAATGTGTGAAACTGTTTGAGATACGCTTTTTTCAGTCCGGTTTCCTCCTGCAGTTCCCTAAGTGCTCCGGCTTCGGCCGATTCGTCCATCTGGAGGAAGCCTCCGGGGAAGGCCCAGCGGCCTTTGTAGGGTTCGACGCCGCGTTCCACGAGCAATACTCTCAGTTTTGTGCCGTCAAATCCGAATATCACGCAGTCGGTCGTGACGCTCGGATGCGGGTAGGCGTATGTATATGTTCCTTTTATTGATTCCATAGTCGACGTTTATTTACATGTTTTCAGCCGGTCGCGCGTATCCATCAGTGCGCATCCAAGCAGGTTTTCCCCTTTCCACTGCTCAATACCTCCCTTGGCTGCCTGTTCCCTGTCGAGGCCTATGCCCCAGATTTTGTCGTAGGGGCTTGCTTCGGCGAGAATGGCGTCGCCGGTCGAGAGCAGGTACGCGCCTATGTCGGGATTCTGGCCGAACTTGGCGCGGTTGCCCTCCGCTACGATGTCATATTTTTTCGCGTCCCAGAGAGCCTGGTCGAAATTGCGGATTTTGCGCCCGAGCTTTTTGTAGTCGAACGGGGAGGAGGCGGCCATTATCTCCTCGAAAACTTCGCTGTCGCCGAACAGCAGCGCCTTGCTTGCCATCATGTATTGTTCGGTGGTGTGATACTGCACGCCGTCAACTGTGAAATAGCAGTCGTACCACTGGCTCAGGCATGCAGCGGTGATTTTTTTCGGATTTGGCGTGTGACCCCAGAAATATATGATTTCCGTATCGGGACGCCTGCGCATTATTTCTTTGATTGTTTCAATCGTGTATTTCATTGCGATACTTATTTCTTATGTCCATTATTATTTTGCCTAAACGGTTTTCGCCCTGCCAGGTGTAGAGGTCGACGCCCCAGTAGGTATCGTGCCTGCTGTTGCCGTTGATGAGACGGCGGTCGGCGGTGGCTATCAATCGGTCCATCAGCGCGGGGTTCTGCTCAAACTTCGCCCGGAGTACGCTCTTCATGATTTCAGGGCGGCGTTGCTGCCAGTCGGGCGGCGGAGTCAGTGTGTTACCTTTCGCCACGGCCTTGTCGGCTGAGCATGTGCTGAAAAACTTGCGGTCGGCGGCATCCGTGCATTTCGATGACTGGAATGCGGCCTCGGCGTTACAGTATTTCTGTCCCTGCCATGTGAACCGACAGTTGTAGCGGTTGCTTAAGAAGTCGTACTCACCTGTGAATTTATCAATTACGTCGGGGAAGTCTTCCGGTTTGAGGTGACTGAACAATTCTAATGCGCCGCGGCACATCAGGTCGTCGTACGGTTCGCCCTCCAGCATGCGTCTCCTTATCAGCGACGAACTGATACCCGTTGTTCCCTCCGGCTGCGGGAGGATTACAATACGGCTTTTGTCGCGCGACAGGATTTCATCGTCGGCTATGATGCTTTCAATCATTGATTCCTCTCTCGAGTATAGCGCTACGCGGAAATTTTTCAGAAAATCGCGCTTTTCGGCGAGGTGTTTCAGCAATTCGATTTTATCGGCGCCCATCAGGAAATATATCTCGGCGTCAGGGTAGTCGGCCTGCAATTCGGTCAGCGTGGGTACTGTGCGGGCCTCGATTGTCCCGATTTCTTTGTCGCACACGGCCATACGGCTGTCGGTCGACATTGCCCGTAACATTTCGATACGTAATTCCGGCGACAGTACGACCGGCGGATGACTGTTGCGCATCTTCCGCTTCAGATAGGCATCGCTTACCGGTACAAAAAATCCTATATCCGCATCAATGGCATCAATCGCGTTCTTCATCAGCCGGTAGTGGGCCACGGTAGGCGGGTTGAAACTTCCGCCCATCACCACAATTCGTTTAACAGTAACTTTCATGTCTTGCGTAATTTTTACGCAAAGTAAAAACAAATAATTCAATTCACCAAATTTATTGCGTAAATTTTACGCAATAATAAAACGCAAGGAGAATTTTTATGGATGCGATTCAAAAAGAAATAGTTCTCCGCTACTTAATCTGTATTGCAATAAATTGCGGTTTACTGGATCAATGCAAAACTCAGTTGTTAAAATTCAGACAGCGGAGAGCCGGAGGCTCGAGGGTGTGCTTAACCGGGGTTCGGAGTACAGGGACGGTACGCAGACCCCGGCCGCAACTGTATCATATAGACAAGCCCGGGACGGGCGAACTGTGGTATAAGCACCGATTGAACCACAAACCGCCCGTCCCGGGCTTATACTCTGTTTGTATTGCATTGTGCCCCGGTCTGCGCCCGCTCCGCGTTCTCCGAGCCGGGGTTAATAACAATCCACGAGCCTCCGGCCCTCCGATTATGCTCCAGAAAATGATTTGGGAGGTTGGGCATTTCGGGTGATGATTTTTATTCGTATGGCTTTTTAACATTTCAACTGGGTTTTGCAGCTGACCCGGTTTACTTAAGCTGTATAGAGTGGGGCGGGGACGTCTCGTCCCCGTGGTAACCTCAAATGACGAAACTATATAGGTACATAAAAACGCTCCAAAAGTAATCTTTTGGAGCGTTTTTTGATTGAGCGGCAAACGAGGCTCGAACTCGCGACCCTCAGCTTGGGAAGCTGATGCTCTACCAACTGAGCTACTGCCGCATGGCGCTAATGCAGTGCAAATGTAATGCTATTTTTTTTATTTCCCAAATTTTTTTGAGAATGTATTTCCACTCACAAGACAGTCAGGTTTTTATTATGAATAAATTGAATTTATTTGAGAGTGAACTTGCTGGTGAACGGTCAATCCGGAATGATTAATTTAAGATATACAAGCTCGCATTTATCTGAGGAGGTTGTGTTGTACATTGAGATATAGAGGGTATTGTTTCCTATCCAAAAGGTTGTAGTGGGTAAATCCCAATTTTTTGCTGATTCGTTATCCATGATTGTTTCTGCAAAATATCCTAATGTCTTGAAATGGAAATATTCGTAAACAAATTCGTCAGTGCGTTTATAAAAGTGCAGGTCGAGAGGCCAATCGCAGTCATAGCCTTTTTGGGCAACGATTGTACCGTCGGAAGAAACTGTAAACGGATATAAAATTTCTCCCAGAAATTCTCCTGATTCGGAGTCATAGCAATACACAACGGCATCATGAATGGTCGGGATGGGTAACCAATACATTTTCAATGACTTGATATAAATTAGTGAATTGACGGAGAAAACGTTGTCATATTCATGTGCATCTATATCATAATCCTCTTTACTTAAACTGTCTAACTGTTCAAATCTGTTTCGTGCATCTGTAATTACCAAAGCAGTGAGCTTTGTCGGAAGCACACTGTAACGGAATATATTGTCATAAAAGTGATTTTGGTTTAGCTCAGCCTCCTTGAATTCTTTGACCGAGATTTCCTCCAATGCGAAAACGGTTTTGTCGGACGTAGCACTCCAGCCGGAAATGGAAATATAAATCAGGATTAAAGTAAAAAGGTATTTCAAACAAAATTTCATGGTTATTAGGCTCTATTCTATGTCTAACAATGCTTTTACTTCCAATTTAAGTAACGGCATGTGGTTGACTACGATTCCCCATAGAATATCAGGTTTTAAAGAGTCGTATGCATGGATTACAAAATTTCGGGTATCAACAATTTTTCGTGATGCCGTTATGGGAATATCGGATTGATTTTCAAAACTTGATTCATTGCTTCGCCCATGATTTCCATATTCCTTTCAACTCCGCGCCGGAATAATGTATCGTTGCAAAATGTTGCATATTCCTTAGGCCTGTCCTCCATAAATGACTCTATCTCCAAGATTGAAGATAGAATATCAGACAAGTATTTTTGTAATTTTCTATCCATATATCAGATATTTTGTTTCCTCGAGTTCTTCTTTGAAGTAGGGATTTTTTATTGCTGACTCGTCAACGAGATCAACATCTCTTCCGAATAACGATTTCAACGCGTGGTAGAAGTCAAAATAATTGTCCGCATAACTGTCATGGTCGATTTCCGAATTGAAATCGACAAGAATATCCACATCACTGTGTTCATTGAACCTTGGAGTAAGTATTGACCCGAAAGCATACAATTTTCTTACTTTATGCTTTCTGCATAAGGCAATGAGCTTTTGTAGATTGTCAGTTATAATATGCATATCGTTAAACCTCCTGATTACAAAGGTAATACTTTTAAAATGATTTTGGTTCGCTTCGGTCGATATTTTTATCGCGAGGTGCCGTGATGGAGTACTTTATGTACTGTGGACGGGGTGTTTCAGGGGCGGTTGGGGTTGTTGAGGAGCTGGAAGATGAGGATTTCGAAGAGGTCGAACTGGTCGGCGCGGGAGCCTATTCCTTTGCTTTGGGCGTCGAATTGGCGGATGGCGGAGATGTTTTTGATGATTTGCCAGGGACGGTAGTTGGCGAGGCCGGGCTTGATGTCGGTGAGCTGGCCGGGCCATTTGAAGCCGAGTTCGGCCATGAGGCCGCGGTCTGATTTGTCGGGGGCGTAGAGGGCGGTGAGCAGGTTGGCGAAGAAGTTGAAGAGGAGGGGTGTGGTGACAATCGGCTGATGATTCTTGGGGTCGCGGCGGAAGTAGTTGATGATTTTGTAGATGCGGGGCACGTCGCGGCGGGCGATGGCGGCAATCAGTTCGAAGTTGTTGTAGTCTTTGCTGACACCGATGTTGCGTTCCACGCTTTCGGGGGTAATCATGGCGTTGGCGGGGAGTGCGACGGTCATTTTGCCGATTTCGTTGTAGATGCGCGACAGGTCGGAGCCTACGTAGTCCTGGAGCATGGCGAGGGCTTTGTCGTCGATGGTGAGGCCGCGCTCCTTAATGAATTCACGGATGGTGTTGGTGACGGCTGCGGGCGCGAGACGTTTCGACTCGAAAACTACGGCGCGGCCTTTGGCAAGGCTTTTGGTGAGTGTGGCGCTCTTGACGGATGCGCCGCGGGCTATGATGACGAGCAGGGTGGTGGCAACGGGGCTCTCGAGGTAGGGGAGCAGCTTGTTGAACCATGCCACGGGCACGGCCTGCGCTTCCTTGACGATGACGACCTGACGCTCGGCCATCATGGGGTAGCGCTGGCAGGCTTCGGCCACGGTGGCGGCGTCGGTCTGCGGCGCGTAGAGGGTGTACTGGTTGAAGTCGCGTTCCGACTCGGGTAAGATTGTCTCGAAAAGCCCGGCAAGCTCGTCGATATAGTATCCCTCCTCGCCGTGAATGAAGTAGACATTGCTGTATTGCTTGCGGGCAAGAGCGTTGCGCAAGGCTGTGTATGTTACTGCGTCGGCCATCTGTAAGTGTCGTTTAGCGTGCGGCCGTCAGTTTTTTGATGCAAAAGCCGCCGATACGTGAATTATTTGCGTAAATTTACACAAAAATTTCCGAACACGAAACGATATGGATAACTTTCCCCGACTTAATCTGCCGCCGCTTGTCGCCCCGAGGCTGCGGCGCGACGGCGACATGGTGCGCATATATGATGTGTGCCGCAACGCCTACGTCAAGCTGACGCCCGAAGAGTGGGTCAGGCAGCATTTCGTGGGCTATCTGAGTGGCGTGCTCGGTTATCCGGCTACGATAATAGGCAATGAAGTGTCGCTGCGGCTGAACGGCCTGTCGCGACGGGCGGATACGGTGGTGTATGACGAGCACGGCGAGCCGTATATCATCGTGGAGTACAAGGCGCCGTATGTCGAAATCACGCAGCATGTATTCGACCAGATAGTACGCTACAATATGGTGCTTCGCGCGCGGTATCTTGCCGTGTCAAACGGGTTGAGGCATTACTGCTGTGCCATCGACTACGCCACGAAGAGCTATAAGTTCATACCGCAGCTGCCGGCGTACGGAGGGTGAACATGTGCATTACTGAGTGGAGCGGGGGCGTCCCGCCCCCGTGGTATTATCTTTATAACAGAAAGTTACCACGGGGGCGGGACGCCCCCGCTCCACTCAACTCAGTTTAAACAGCGATTAAGTATATCGAGTTAGTTGCTTATCAGAAGAAGTAGGTGGCGCGGATGGACCAGGTGCGGTTTTGGGCGCTGAAGTCGTCGAGGAGTTTGGTTTTGAGGGCGTAGGTCATACCCCAGGTGTATGAGCCCTGGATCTGCCAGCGACGCATGATTTCGAAACCGATACCGCACTGGAGGCCGATTTCGCCGAACGCGTATTTGAGCGCGTCGATTTTGCTGTGTCCGGCAAGCAACGACAGCGAGGGGCCGCCGAACACGTAGGGGGCGATGTAGTCCTCGAGTCCCTGCATGCGGGTCCATTTGAAACGGAGGTTGACGGGTATCTCGATGTAGTGGAGGTAGCAGCGCGGGTCGGTGTAGCCCTGCGATGCCCATACCTCGCGCTGGCCGAGGTGGAGAGTGGCGCCGCGCTGGTTGTAGAGCATGCCTATGTCGATGCCGAATCCGATGCCGGGGAACATGAGTTCGCCCTGCACGCCGGCCTGAAATCCGGTGGAGGCGTCGACGGTGAAAAGGTCCTGTTTGAATTTGAGCGTCGAGAAATCAACTCCGACTGTCGGGCCGTAGCGGAACTGTGCCGAACTCTTGGCGGGGATGGCAAGAGCCGCAATCGCCACTATCAATAACAATATCTTTTTCATAATTATGGAAGTTTAGAGGGAGTTGATTTTGCTGATGGCGTCCTCGACGGTGAGCATTTCCTGAGTGCCGGTGGCCATCTCCTTGAGGGTGATTTTGTTTTCTTTTATTTCGGTTTCGCCTATGATTGCCACGTAGGGTATGGCCATGTCGTCGGCGTAGCCGAACTGCTTTTTCATCTTGGCGTTGTCGGGGTAGACCATCGCCGATATGCCGGCCTGACGGAGCTGTTTGGCGGCATTGAAGGCGGTTTCGGTCTCCGTCTCGCCCATGTTGGCGAACATCACCTTGGTCGTGGCGGTGGCTTCGGAGGGGTAAAGGTCGAGGGCGTTGAGTACGTCGTAGATGCGGTCGGCGCCGAATGAGATGCCTACCCCCGACACCCCTGGCATGCCGAACACCCCGGTGAGGTTGTCGTAACGGCCGCCGCCGGTGATGCTGCCGATGGCGACGTCGAGCGCCTTTACCTCGATGATGGCACCGGTGTAGTAGTTGAGGCCGCGAGCGAGCGACACGTCGAGCTCGATGTGCGCGCTGCCTTCTCCTGCACGGCGGAGTATCGTCTCTGTCTCCTCGATGCCTTTGAGTCCGGTCTCGCTGCCGGCCAATACGGTGCGGAGGGCGGCGATGCGCTTCTCGTTGGTGCCCGAAAGCTCGAGGATGGGGCGGAGGGCGGCGATAGCCTCGTCGGTCAGCCCTTTCTCCTTGAGTTCGAGATTTACATTGTCGATACCGATTTTGTCGATTTTGTCGATTGCCACGGTGATGTCGACGAGGCGGTCGGGTGCACCAATGGTCTCGGCGATGCCGGCCAGTATCTTGCGGTTGTTGAGTTTGATGAGCACGTTGACGCGCAGGCGTGAGAACACGTCGCGTATGATGTCGAGAAGCTCGACCTCGTTCCACAGGGAGTCGGTGCCGACGATGTCGGCGTCGCACTGGTAGAATTCGCGGTAACGTCCTTTCTGCGGACGGTCGGCGCGCCATACGGGCTGTATCTGGAACCGGCGGAAGGGGAACTGCAGTTCGGCGCGGTGCTGCACCACATAGCGTGCGAACGGCACCGTCAGGTCGTAGCGCAATCCCTTTTCACACAGCTGGGCGGCCAGACGGAGAGTCGCGGTCTCGTCATCGAGCATTGCGCGGTCCACGCCTTTGAGGAAATCGCCCGAGTTGAGTATCTTGAACAGGAGTTTGTCACCCTCGTCGCCGTATTTGCCCATGAGCGTGGAGAGATTTTCCATCGCCGGGGTCTCTATCTGCGAGAAGCCGTGGAGCGAGAATACTTCGCGTATGGTGTTGAATATATAGTTGCGGCGAGCCATCTCGATGGGCGAGAAGTCGCGCGTACCCTTTGGAATTGACGGTTTTGTTGCCATTGCAAAAAATGATGAGGTTGTGGCGTAAATAGCTATATTGATTATTATTGGTGCAAATTTACCGAAAAATATTGATATATCGCTACCATGCGTCTGTTAAATATGGTTTCGGCGAAAAATATGGTATCGGCGATAGTGTGAAATTGAGTTAAGATATTGACATATTGTTATAAATATGATTTATATGAATGAAAATATTTGCAAAACTTAATCGAATGGTATAATTTTGTTGCAAATTATAGCTGATGGCAACAAAATTCGGTTCAAAAATAGGTTTGATTGCGGCCACTGTGGGGTCGGCTGTCGGTCTGGGCAATATATGGCGCTTTCCGGCTGAGACACAGGCCAACGGCGGGGCGGCGTTTCTTTTGGTATACATTATATGTGTGCTGCTTCTCGGCATACCAGTGATGCTCGGCGAGTTCGCCATAGGGCGCGAAGGCGGGACGGACGCGGTGGGCGACTACAAGCGCATATCCCCCGGCACGAAATGGTGGATTGTAGGCGGCACAGGACTTGTGGCCTCGTATATGATACTCTGTTTCTATATAGTAGTGGCGGGATGGACTCTCGAATATCTTGTCAACTCCATTTCCGGAGATCTGTTCGCGGGAATATCGGAGGGGACGGCCACTTTCGACGGCAAGATGCAGGAGTATGTGTCGGGCGACTGGAAGCCGATACTGTATACGGTGCTGATGATTGCCATAAACATGATTGTGCTGCTGTGCGGTGTCAGGAAGGGTATCGAGAAGATTTCCAATGTGTTGATGCCGTTGCTTTTCGTCATACTGGTGATATTCTGCGCGGTGGCGCTGTCGTTGCCGGGAGCGTCGGAGGGTGTGGAGTTTTTCCTGCGTCCCGATTTCTCGAAACTCGACGGCGGCGTGGTGATTGACGCATTGGGGCAGGCGTTTTTCTCGCTGAGTCTCGGCATGGGTATACTCATCACGTATGCCGCTTATTTCCCGCGAAATACCAAGCTCGGCCGCACGGCTACGATAGTGTCGCTCTTAGATATGGTCGTGGCGGTGATGATGGGTCTGATAATATTTCCGGCCGTGACGTCGTTCGGCATGGAGGGGGAGAGCCTTGAGGGCGCCACGCTGGTGTTCGTGACACTCCCCGAGGTGTTTACCCGCATGCCGGGCACGCAATTCTGGGCGGTGCTGTTCTTCATGTTACTGTTGCTTGCGGCGCTTACGTCGACCATCTCCATTGCCGAGGTGTCGGTGCGGTTTTTCCAGGACAGGATGAGGATGAGCCGTCGCGCCGCGGTGTTCACCGTGCTGTTGCCGCTGCTGCTGTTCGGTTCGCTGAGTTCACTGTCGATGGGGAGCCTGTCAGGATTCAAGATATTCGGGCTGTCGTTCTTCAACCTTCTCGATACGGTCGCTACCAACATATTGCTGCCGTTAGGGTCGATGGCGATGTGTATTTATGCCGGCTGGTTCGCACCCAAGGGGATGATTGCCGACCAGCTTTCCAACGGTTCGGCGGTCAGAAGCGCGGCCACGCGTATCGTGCTGTTCATAATAAAATGGATAGCGCCTGTGGCTATCGCCGTCATACTTCTTGCACAATTTGATTGATTGCGGAGATGAAAACTACTCGACGGCGCAATATGGCGACACTGACCTTCATCGCGTTTTTGGCGGCGGTGTATGCCGTGATACTGCTTGTAGGACGTTCCGGCGGCAGTTCCGACGGCGACCCGGCCGGAGCCGGGGATGCTACTGAAACGGCCGTCAATAATCCGAACGCGGGTGCAGTATCATCAGATACAGTCGTGCAATCCGAAAAAGCCGCGCCCAAGAAAAAGAAGAAAAGCAAAAAGACGGTTAAATCTACGAAAAGTGGCAGCCATACAGCTCCCGACAATCCCGACGTCTTCGACCGCCCCGTCACTCCCGCAGTACCGTAACCACCATTCCCTTTCTCGTTGTTGCGCAATAAGATAAGAATCGTTATATTTGCAGGAAAGCAGAGAAAATACTATAATCAAATTCATTCTCAACCGAATGGCTAAAATAATTGTAAAAGACACCCCCATCAGAACTATGGTCAGAAACGGCATAGATTATATATGTATTACTGACATAGCCCGCCAGAAGAATCCTGACGAACCTAAAGATGTTGTAAAGAATTGGATTAGAGTGAAGAATACTCTTGAATACCTTGGTTTGTGGGAATCGTTGAACAATCCGGACTTTAATGGGGTCGAATTCGACCCCATTTTGAGGGAGGCCGGGTCAAATTCCTTTACAATGAGTCCGAGCCGATGGATTGAACTTACGGGAGCAATAGGCATTATCAACAAGTTAGGGAGAGATGGAGGGGCTTATGCCCAACGTGATATAGCGTTTAAGTTCGCAAGCTGGGTGTCGGTTGAGTTTGAGCTATATCTTGTCAAAGAGTTTCAGCGTCTAAAGGAGGAGGAACAGCGTCTTATCGGATGGTCGGCCAAACGTGAGCTTTCGAAAATCAACTACCGTATCCATACCGACGCTGTCAAGCATAATCTGATACCTGCCGAGATTACCAATGATCAGGCGAGCATCATATATGCGAATGAGGCTGACGTGTTGAATGTGGCGATGTTCGGCATGACGGCAAAGCAATGGCGCGATGCTAATCCTGACCTCAAAGGTAATATACGGGATTATGCCACCATCAATGAATTGATTTGTTTATCCAATATGGAGAACCTCAATGCCGTATTTATTGAACAGGGAATGTCGCAACAGGCACGATTGATGAAACTCAATCAGATTGCCATACATCAGATGAGTATTCTTGAAAGTGGAGATACGGATAGAAAACTGTTGAAATAGAAAAGGGATTATCGCATCGGGAGCGTCGTATATGGAATTTGCAGGCTGCGAAATTTTTGCTACTTTTGCAGAAAAGAGCCAAACAGCATGAGCCGATATTTTTCATTGAACATTAAGGGGCAGCTCAAGGAATTTTTTGAGCCGGTGGTGATGGGTATAATCAACGTCACGCCCGATTCGTTTTATTGCAACTCGCGCAACAGCAGTGCCGACGAGGCCGTAGCCACGGCGGAGAGGATGCTGGAGGAGGGGGCTGCGATGCTCGATATCGGCGGTTGCTCTACGCGGCCCGGTTCGACGCCGGCTACCGAGCATGAAGAGCTCGTGCGCGTCATTCCTGCGGTTGAGGCTGTGCGCTCAAGATTTCCCGAGGCAATAATCTCGGTTGACACTTTCCGCGGCAAAGTGGCACGGCAGGCAGTTGAAGCCGGAGCCGATATAATAAACGACGTAAGCGCCGGAAATATCGACAGCGACATACTTCAGGCCGCGATTGACCTGAAAGCGCCATACATACTGATGCATCCCGCCTCATCGTCGCTTACGCCCGAGACGCCCGTCGACGAGACCACGCCGACCGTGCTCAATGACCTGCAGCATGTGTTGCGCGACCTGCGGCTGCGCGGCCTGTGCGACGTGATTGTCGACCCAGGATTCGGTTTCGGAAAGACACTCGAACAGAATTACCGCCTGATGGCCGACCTCGAGGCATTCCGCTCGCTGGAGTGCCCGTTGCTCGTGGGCGTATCGCGCAAATCGATGGTCAACCGTCTGCTCGACGTGGCGCCGCAGAGCATTGACTCGCTGCTCGGTACCAATGTGCTCGACGCCTATTCGCTCCTGCACGGTGCGGATATACTGCGCGTGCACGATGTCAAGGCGGCTGTCGACACAGAGAAAATCATCAGTCAGCTCACCAAATAATCTACCGTCATGGACTCCTTCGGAATAAAAGACATATTTGACATTGTCATCGTAGCCCTGTTGCTGTACTATCTGTACAGGCTGATGAAAGAGTCGGGCACGATAAACATATTCTACGGCGTGCTGGCATTCATAATGGTGTGGGTGGTGACGTCGGAACTTCTCGGCATGCGGCTCATCGGCTCCATACTCGATAAATTCATGAGTATCGGTCTGCTCGTGCTCGTCATCCTGTTTCAGGACCAGATAAAGCGGTTTCTCGTGGAGCTTGGTTCGCAGAAGCGGTGGCGCTTCATCAGCGACCTTTTCCACCATCATAAGGTGACGGCGCAGGAAGACGCCCACAAATGGATCATGCCCGTGGTCTACGCATGCATGAACATGTCGCGCAGCAAGACGGGTGCATTGATTGTGATACAGCAGGCCATTCCTCTCGACAGCTACGAAAAGACCGGCGACATGATTGACGCCGAAATAAACTCGCGGCTTATCGAGAATATATTTTTCAAAAATTCACCCCTCCACGACGGTGCCATGATCATAGCCAACGGCCGCATTATGGCCGCAGGATGCATTCTGCCTGTAAGCCACGATACGGATATACCGCGATCGATGGGTCTGCGCCACCGCTCGGGACTCGGCATATCGCAGGCTACCGATGCGGCAGCCATAATCGTATCGGAAGAGACAGGCAATATATCAATAGCCGTAAAGGGGAAAATACATGCGCGCCTGTCGTCGACCGAGCTCGAACAGTACCTGAGCGAATTGTCGCTCGTGTCGTGACCGCGAGTTCGGGGTGGGTTATGCGGCTCCGTCGCCCCAGCCGAGCATGTCGGCTATGTCTACCCAAAAGAACAGCAGGGTAATCAATACGACAACTCCGACGACAAGCCATATCTGCGCGCGTCGGCGATTGCGTGCGCGCCGTTCCTGACGTTCGTTTTCCCGGTTCTTCAACCGTCTTTCATAATCGTTCATAATTCTGAAATTTTAAAAGATAATACACTTTCGGCCAAATCCGCGAGAGTGTTATAACAGTTTTATAACGGCGGATTTTTAATAAAATAACATTGAATTGTGAAATTTTGTTTTGGGAAGGGCGTTTGTTGCGTTTTTTATCGCTAAAGTCGGGATAATACATTTTAAGACAATATTAGGCTGTATATTAGACGATTAGTTGCCGGAATCCGCGTTTTGGCCGGCATGGCGCAGATGATGAAAACAATAAAATCGGAAAAAAGTTGCAAAAAAATGGCGGAAACTATTGCCAGTTCAAAAAAAATGCGTACCTTTGCAACGCAAACGACAAAAACGGGTGCACAACAATGACCCAAACGCGAAAATAGCTCAGTTGGTAGAGCACAACCTTGCCAAGGTTGGGGTCGCGGGTTCGAGTCCCGTTTTTCGCTCCAAAAGAGTTCTTTAACATAGATATTCCCAAAGCGTCGAGCTTCTGCAATTTGCGAAAATAGCTCAGTTGGTAGAGCACAACCTTGCCAAGGTTGGGGTCGCGGGTTCGAGTCCCGTTTTTCGCTCCAAACCATTCACATTTCTTTACAGGAAGCAAGATTGGGAATATGTCCGGATGGCGGAATTGGTAGACGCGCTACTTTGAGGGGGTAGTGAGCTTTCGCTCGTGTGAGTTCGAGTCTCATTTCGGACACTCTTTTTTAAAACAGCCTCGGATGTATCAGACATCCGGGACTGTTTTGCTTTTTATAAACACCAGCACGATAAAATATACAATAGTACAAGAGTCCCGACAATAGAACAAGAACGGCTCAAGCCGAAATTGCAGTGCATGCCAATATAATAATTGCCGGCTTTGTTGTCCGCGGTTAAAAACCGCGGCTACTACGTGATTGACTCATAGTGTATTATAGTAGCCGCGGTTTTTAACCGCGGAAAGCGATATTAAATGGGAATTGTAATGTGCACTGTAATTTCGGGTCAGCTGCAAAACTCGGTTGAAATGTTAAAAATCTACTCGAGTGTAAATTTATTTTTAGGCACGTAATTTGTGGATTGACATCAATAACCTTTAACAAGATGCAGCATGTAAATTACTTATGGGGAAATGATTCCCAAAATCATGGACTCATTCTACTCGAACATATCTAAGCCTAAAAAATTAACAACGTTTTTTTACATTGACCCCATAATCGGAGGGCCGGAGGCTCGTGGATTGTTATTAACCCCGGCTCGGAGAACGCGGAGCGGGCGCAGACCGGGGCACAATGCAATACAAACAGAGTATAAGCCCGGGACGGGCGGTTTGTGGTTCAATCGGTGCTTATACCACAGTTCGCCCGTCCCGGGCTTGTCTATATGATACAGTTGCGGCCGGGGTCTGCGTACCGTCCCGGTACTCCGAACCCCGGTTAAGCACACCCTCGAGCCTCCGGCTCTCCGCTGTCGGAATTTTAACAACTGAGTTTTTGCATTGATCCGTTTAATGGGCTCAGGCCGAGATTGCAGTGCATGCCAATATAATAATTGCCGGCTTTGTTGTCCGAGGTTAAAAACCGCGGCTGCTACGTGATTGATTCACAGCGTGTTATAGTAGCCGCGGTTTTTAACCGCGGAAAGTTTAGTTCTGAAATACCATCCTACTATGCCGTTGATTGCCAGTATGATTTATTTTTGGGGTAGGTGGAGGGGTGAGGATTTAATGGCGGTGGCGGTCAGGTCGTAGGCTATGTAGGTGAGGGTGTCTGTCAGGAGGGTAATCAGGGTGTAGATGAGGATTGGGCTGTAGTCGGAGATGAGGGTGGCGGCTTCGGTGCCGGCCTGGGCGAGGTTGTTGAGGGTGGTGTGGAGGAAGGGGTAGGCGAGGGTGCAGAGGAGGCCTACGATGAAGCCTGTGAGGGCGGCTATGATGACGGGGAGCCGTTTTTTCTTTTGTGCCGTGGCTATCTGTTCTTTTACGACTTCTACGGAGCGGGGGTTCTGCTCGAGACGGGATATGAACCGGTCGTCGGGGGTGAAGCCGGGATTGAAGTCGTCAAAGATGGATTTGAGGTTGTCTTCGTTCATAATTGCTTTGTGTTTAAGCGAGGGGTGCAAAATTGCGGGAAGTCGGTTGATGTGTTGCGGACGCACGAGCCGTGCGTCCCTACGGCATTGCGGGCGCGGTGGGTGTTGCAAAAATGATGCTGGCGGCTGCATGATGTAGGGCTGCTCCCCGGAGCAGCCGGTTGCGGAGGTTGATTATCGGTTGTCCGGCGGCTGCACCGGGGTGCAGCCCTACATCATGACGTGTCATATTTACATAAGATTTATAACAGTTCCGTAGTTTGTTCATACTTATTGTTTCAGGAGGGTTTTGAGGTGGGAGCGGGCGCGGGTGAGCTGCTGGCGGACGGCGTCGGGGGTTGAGTCGGTTATTCCGGCTATTTCGTTGACGGCGTAGCCTTGCATGTAGTAGAGGAGTATCGCGGAGCGTTCTTTTTCGGTCAGACGGTCAAGTGCCATATACAGTTCCTGATATTGGAATGCCTTGTCGGAGGAGTCGGTGCTGTCGATACCGCCGGCTTCGGATATGGGGTCGGACGTGCGGCTGCTGCGACGGCTGCTGACAAAGGTGTTGTAGGCTATGCGGTAAATCCATGCCGAGAACCGCCGGTCGTCCCTGAAGCTGTCGCACGACAGGTATGCCTTGACGAATGTGTCCTGGGCCAGATCGTCGGCGAGCGCGCTGTCACCGCAACACAGGGCAGTCAGAAAACGGCGCACCGCTTTCTGATTCTGCTCTACGTAACTGATGAATTGCTGTCGGTCCATTTATACAGTATGGCGGCAGACTCAATCTTCGTCCTTGACCGAAAAAACATATTCTAACATATATTAGCGTATATTGTCTAATTTACCGTTAACTTTGGGGATATGAGTGCGTCTAATGTATAAAAGGATGTTTGTCACGTGATATTTTCTTAAATCCCGAAATATTATAAAATGACCGATTATGAAAAGATTTTTTGCATTATTGATTCCGGTTATGTTGCTGGCGGTGGTGCCGGTTGCCGCGCAGGGACGTTGCGGCTGCCGTGACTGTCGCGACTGTCGTGATAATTGCCGGCATTATCGCGTGCCGCAGTATTATGTGAATGACAACGGTGTGTTTTTCGAAGGGCGCAGGGTCGAGGGGGCTTCTCCTTCGGGATTCGTGGCGCTTGGCGACGGTTACGCCAAGGATGCCTGGGCGGTATATTATTTCGGAAACAAAATAAATTTTGCTTTGGCGGAGTCTTTTCAGGTGTCGGGCTACGGATATGCGCGTGATTCATGGAATGTATATTACAACGGGGTGAAAATCAACGGAGCGTCGGCCGACAGCTTTCGCGTGCTCAATGACGGGTATGCCAAGGATGCGTGGAATGTGTATTTCGACGGCGTGAAAATCAACGGTGCCATGGCCGATTCATTCAGCTGCGGCCCAGATGGTTATGCGCATGATACCTGGAATACATACTATTACGGACGTAAAATCAAGTGACGTGCGATGATTCTCAGGCAAATCATCATATTGCTCGCAATTGTAATTCCATTGGGGATTCAGGCGCAGAAGCAGGCTTCGGTTGTGGTTGATGCAGCGTCGGGGGAACCGCTCGCAAAGGCTTCGGTGTTTGACCGGAGGGGTAATTTTATCGGGCTGACCTCCACGAGCGGGCGGATGCCATTGGTGGAGGATGAGTCATATCCGATTGTCATACGCTATCTCGGCTATGAACCCAAGACGGTGAAGCGGCCGGGCACGGCGCGTATACGCATGAGCGAGAATGCGGCGCAGCTTCCCGAGGTGGTAGTGAGGTCAGACATCAAGAGGGCTCTCCATATATTGGGGTATATGCGTGAATACTCGACGCTTACCACATATACGGATACGGTGGTGCTGTTCAGGGAGAAGATGGTGGATTTCATGCTGCCGGAGCAGGGGGTGAGGAAATTCAGCGGGTGGACCTTGCCGAGAATGCTGTCGTGCCGTTCCTATTACCAGTTCCGTAATGCCGAGGGGCTTGACAGCGTGTCGGATGCGTTTCCCGACCATTTTTCATGGTCGGACTGGGTGTGCATCCCGCGGCGAATTCCGCTTTCAGAGAAAGTGCGGGCTACCGGCTCCGCTACCGATACAATCAGGGGCAAATGGGCGATGTCGCGGTTGTGGCGCCGCAGCGCTGACCGTGTATTCCTGGATGTCGACATACTCACCGACACGGTCAACCGGCCCTTTGTGCCGCAACTGTCGAGTTTTATAAAAGACGACATCGATTTCCGGAGGCTTGATGTCAGATACGTGTTTGACAACTGCAATGACGACGCAGTTACGGCCGACAATCTGTCGGGAATGTCATTCAACATCGAGTCGCGCGGACGCGGGCGCAACCTCGAGCGGCTGTTCCGGTCGCACGGGCCGGCATACGTCGATACTTACGCCGAGCTGTATATTGTCGACAAGGAGTATATTCCGATAAAAGAGGCGAAGCAGTGGGAGAAGTTCGCTATGGAGAGAGGGAATGTGGCGATGCTTGTGCCCGACGGCTTGCCCGAACTGCCGGCCTCAACCCGCGAGCTGATAGCGCGCGTGGAGAATATTGATGTCGCCGACATAAGGCTGAAAACTGAGATTGACCCGCGTATCGGGCATCTTGTGGTGCTTAAGTGGGATATACTGAGCCGGCTCAAACGCATGGCGAAAGGTTTTATCGGGCTGAAATAACAGTCAGGCCGATGAGTGGCCGGTGACCATTTCAGACTTTTGAGGTGTAATATGGGTGCGGAGACAGGCTGTATCCATATATAATTGTCGGGCGCCTACGGCGTCGGATTTGTATAATCGCCGTGCGTTTCGTATATTTGAACTGTATTTATCACCTACTATATCATTTTTGCCTCAAATGAATGCTATAACATCCGAGAACATACTGATGATAGGCTCGATACTGCTCATAGCCGGAGTACTGATAGGAAAGACAAGTTACCGCATAGGGCTGCCGTTGCTGCTGATATTCCTGCTTGTAGGCATGGGATTCGGTGTCGACGGGCTCGGAATACATTTCAATGATATGCACAGCGCCCAGTTCATAGGCATGATAGCTCTGTGCATCATACTTTTTTCGGGCGGACTGTCGACGCGGATATCATCGATACGTCCGGTGATAGCGCCGGGACTGATGCTTTCGACGATAGGCGTGGTGCTTACGGCGCTGTTCACCGGACTGTTCATCTGGTGGCTGTCGGGGATGGAATGGACAAATATACATTTCGCGTTGCTTCCGTCGCTGCTGCTTGCCGCCACGATGTCGTCGACCGATTCGGCATCGGTGTTCGGTATTCTCGGCAGCCAGAAGGTGGGGCTGAAGCACAATCTGCGCCCGATGCTCGAACTGGAGAGCGGCTCGAACGACCCGATGGCCTATATGATTACAATTGTGCTCATCGACGCCATCACACTGTGCGGACCGCTCAGCGGGTGGGCGCTGTGCAAGATGCTGCTGCTACAGTTTGCGGTGGGGGGACTTGCCGGCGCGGCCATGGGCAAGCTGACCGAGTGGCTGATACGGGTATATGTGCGCATGGGGGGTAAAAAGGGCGCGGCAGAAGATCCGTCGCAGACCGCCTCGATGTCGGGCATACTTGTCATAGCGTCGGTGTTTCTTACTTTCGCGCTGGCTTCGGAACTGGGAGGGAACGGTTACCTCGCCGTATATATCACGGGTATATTCGTGGGAAATGCCTCGCTGCCGAACCGCAAGGGGATAACGAAGTTTGTCGACGGGCTTACGTGGCTGTCGCAGATAGTGGTTTTCCTTATGCTCGGTCTGCTTGTCAATCCGGCGGATATGCTTGCCGTAGCACCGGTGTCGCTGATGATAGGTGTTTTCATGATACTTGTAGGACGCCCGCTCAGCGTGTTCCTTACGCTGACGCCGTTCCGCAAGCTGTCGCTCAGGTCGAAGACATTTGTGTCGTGGGTGGGATTGCGAGGCGCGGTACCTATCATATTCGCCACATATCCGGTGGTGGCCGGAGTGGAGGGGGCGTCGCAGATATTCAATATCGTATTTTTCGTAACGCTCCTCTCGCTGATTGTGCAGGGCACGACCGTGATAGCGGCCGCGCGCCGTCTGGGGCTTGTGGAGGATGAGGCTCCGCAGGCCGACGAGTTCGGCATCCAGCTCGATGACGACATGCCGACATCGCTCCATACACTTGTGCTGTCGGAGGAGCATTTTCTCAACGGCAACACACTCGGCTCAATGTCACTGCCCAAGGGCGCGCTTGTAATCATGATAAAGCGCAGCGACAAATACATGGTGCCCAACGGCCGATTGGCGCTGCACCCCGGCGACACGCTGCTGCTGATGCAGGAGTCCGCCGAGACCGTCCCGGAAAAGCAGTGAATCGACAGGTGATGCTACAGCTCCCGCCGGGACTGACCTGCAACAATACATGACATAATTCTGTTTTTAGCTTAGTAATCATTATAAATGACAGAATTATGAAACCAAATGAAGACTGGAGAGCACTGACGATATATCAGATAATGGTGGGCTCGTTTATCCACGGAAGAGACGGAGCTGAAGGTTATGACCAGCTCTGGGGGCCTGACGGGGAGCGGAAAGACGGCAATCTGCGCGGCATCATACATGCTCTTGACCACATTGCACGCATAGGTGTCAATGCCATCTGGCTAACACCTGTCTTTGACAGTTCGGAGGCTGATGGCGGCGAGAAGTTGCAGGCTACGGGCTATTTTGCCAATGATTATTTTAAAATCGACCCCCATTTCGGCACGGAGGATGACCTCCGGGAATTGGTAGGCAAGGCTCACGAGCGAGGCTTGTATGTGATACTTGACGGGGTGTTCGGCCATCATGGCGGGGTGACAGGACCGTCGCCATCGGGTCATGTAGTCGATTCGACGCCGACTCTCAGCGACCGTGGCGAAGAGGGTGGCGAGGGGAATGTGAAGTATCCCGACTCGCTTGATTATTTCAAGGAGGTGGCCATTTACTGGATTGACAAATTTGAGATTGACGGATGGCGTTTCGACCAGGCCTACCAGTTATGTCAGGACGGTCACAATTATTGGTGCGAGATATCGCAGGCCGTCAGGGAATTGTGCGACAGACGCCGAAGCGAGGGTAAAGAATGGGGAATACTCGGCTACATGGTAGGCGAGGACTGGAGTGATGCCGCCGGTATCAGTTCGCGTATATTCCGTGACGGCGGACTTAAGAGCGCGTTTGATTTCGACGGCAAAGAGCTTGTGTCGGGAGCTATGAACGGTGAAGGCTGCGGCGGCCTGGAAAATGGCTGGGATGATGTGATAAGAGTATATTCGCCCCCTTCGGAACGCGGTTACTCTCCCGATGATGTCCTGCCCAATCTGTTTCTGAGCAATCACGACGGGGTGCGGGTGGCAGACAATTTCTATGACGACGGGAATGAGATAAACATGATGACGCGTTTTGCCATACTTGCCGGTTATCCGGGACCGGTGACGCTCTATTACGGCGACGAGTATGCCGATCTGTCGCGCGACTGCGACGGTGGCCAGCCCGACAATGCATCACGCACGTCGGGCCATCTTAAGGCGGATGATGACCGGGAACGCCGTCTGTTCAATTATGTCTGCGATGTGATGACGTTCCGCCGGGACAATCCGGCAATGTGGCGCGGGCGCAATGATTTTGACCGCTACCGCAATGGTGAGGCCGAAGTCCTCGTGGTGACAAAGACCGATGACGAGAGCGGCAACCGGGTGGCAATGATCTTTGCCGACCGCGATACAGAAGTGACGCTTCCGGGGGAAGATATTCCGCGGAAGGTGAGTTGCTATATTCCCGAGCTTATCAGACTGGCGTGAGTCAGGTCAGAGATTGGATTTGATATAGTCGACGATGGTGAAGTCGGTTTTGTAGCCGTTGAGGCCGGGTACGGACGATACGGTTTCTTCGATTTTATTGAACGTGCGGTTGCATACGGCTCGTATAAAATCATAGATTTCGCCGCAATATTCAGTGCACGGCGCGATAGCTATCTCATGTGACGCGCCGTTGACGCGGTGGAAAGCGTGGGGAATCTCTTTCTGTCTGAGCGCAGTGCTTATGGATTTGGATCCCCAGAGTCCGAAGTCGCCCAAAGTGGCTTTCTCGAAGGGCACCACGCTGTCGGCGTCGCCATGGAACAGCAGGATGGGGCATGGTGTCATCTGCCACTGCGGCGCACCGTCGGAGCATACGGCTCCAGCCATCGATATGACACCTGCGTAATTGAAATCGTGGGGAAGGCCGACGCCGGCGTAATATATCTTGTCGTTGCACAATGTGTCTTCGGCCTGGAGTACGGTTATGGCTCCGGCACTCGAGCCGCATGCGAAAATCAGGTCAGGGTCGATATTCCACTGTGAAGATTTTGATATGACATAGCTGGTGGCTGTGAGGAAGTCGGTGGTGGCGGCCTGTATGGCCGATGCGAGATGAGACTTGAAGCCTTCGGGTGTCATCATTTCCTGTGCGGGAACGTCTTTAAGCAGAGTGCGGTAGTCGACCGATACGACTGCCACGCCGTTGCGGGTCAGGTATTCAAACATGTGGATGTAGGAGCTATCGGCTCGGTCGCCACCTTTAAATCCTCCACCGAAAGCAAAAATCATTACGGGAGAGGGCGCGGGTGATGCCGCAGGGTAGAAGTCGAGACGCAGTGTGTCGTTTCCGGCGATGTTGTAAATCTCGGTTGTCTTGCTGGAAGCCCATGATGACATAAATGCCACCATGCAAAAAATCAGGGCTGATACAGTTTTTATCATATTTAATTTTAATATCAATCTTTTGCTGCAAAGCTACTAATTTTAGGCAATTGTTCAAAATTATAAGTGACATCCTTTATTACAGAAAATTACTGTGGATGTTTCAAAACTCGGTTTTAGCTTTCCGCGGTTGAGAACCACGGCTACTACGTAGCTGATTATCAGAAACTTTGCGTAGTAGCCGCGGTTTTTAACCGCGGAAAGTATAGTTCTGCAACACCTTCCCCCGGTCAACTTTGCTTAAGTATTTTTTACAACAAACCGTTGTGCTTGATTGTTAATTATAGACACACATTAAAAATCTAACGCTATGGCATACAAGATTGAAGAAATAGAAGGAATAGGCGGGGCATATGCCCGTAAGCTTGAGGCTGCCGGAGTGAAGACGACAGAAGATTTGCTTGACAAGGCTGCATCAAAGAAAGGCCGTGTCGCACTGGCCGAGGAAACCGGCATATCTGAAAAACTGATATTGAAATGGGCCAACCATGCCGATTTGTTCCGAATCAAAGGGGTGGCAGGACAGTTTGCCGAATTGCTCGAAGCTGCCGGTGTTGATACCGTCAAAGAGTTGCGTCACCGTGTGGCTGCAAATCTGCATGAACGCCTTGTCGAAGTAAACGATGCAAAAAATCTTTGCAACCGTGTGCCTGCGGTGTCGGAAATAGAGCGCATGATAGAGCAGGCCAAGGAGATTGCTCCCGTGATGACATACTGATATAGTGCTGTCAGGAGGGAATCTTTTTACCGGTTTTTCCGCGGTTACAAACCGCGGCTACTATTAGCAGCTGTAGTTTTATATTGCAGGCGATTGACTGATATAGCTATCGGTCAATCGCCTCACTGCATGTTTACGGGCATTTCAATTACTATATTTTTGCGGTTGAAGTTGAATGGTAAACTGATGGTTATTAGAATGTTATTGTTATAAATACAGGTGTATTGACTACATATTTACTCCATTGTCACATTTTGATGTAAATTTCGGATATTTCAATGTTAATTTTGTATTGTAATTTTTTTAGAGATACTTAACTTTAAATATAAGCTTATGAAAATCTTTACCAAACTAACAATCGGCGCCATTATGCTTGCAGGTGCCTCTACCATGAATGCTCAGAACCGTCAGGATTTACTTTTCCTTGCAGGCGATGCTTTATCTTACGGATGGTCGCTTGACGATGCTACCGCACTTGTAGCGACTGCGGAAAATGACAAGGTCTATACCGGGACCGTATACCTTGAAGCAGACAAGGATTTCAAATTTCTCACTACATACGATTTCGGCAATAAAGAATTTCATTCGGTCTCGGCAAATGCTACCCCTGATGCAGAGGGAAAAGTATCGCTGATGGTGGACGGAGATGATAATAAAATACATGTGGCCGAGAGTGCCAACTATCTCATTAATGTCGACACCGAGTCGCTCACCGCAACAATAGTGAAGTCGGAATACCAGCAAACGCATATCCCGTATTGCGCGCTGTTTATGGTAGGCAGCACATTCGAGTCAAACTATAGCTGTGACCAGGGACACGTCATGCGTCAAAATGCAGCAGAGCCATACGTATTCACTGCCAAGGACGAAATGATGAATGCCGGAGTATTTAAAATAAACTGGGCTATCAAGGGCGCCGGAACATGGAACGGCAAATACTGGTATTTCCGCGATGCTAACGACGCGACGAAGATGATACTTAATGCCGACGGCGACAACCAGTGGAAAATCACGACCGCCGGAAAGTATGATGTTACAGCCAATATTGTCGACAATACAATCAGTATCCTTCCGTCATCAGCTGGCGTGGCTGAAATAGAGGCCGACGCATCGGTGGAAGCTGTCTATTACAATATGCAGGGTATGCGTGTGACAAATCCCGAAAAAGGTGCTCTGGTAATCAAGGTATCCGGTGGCAAAGCACAGAAAATAATATTTTAAGAGATTGTCTAATCGCTTCAACAGCATCCACCCAATAATCATACAATGAGATTTATTCAACTGTTTATATCTTTGTCGATAGCCGCGTGTGCCACGGCTGTCGACATGAACCACCTATATATTGTCGGGCCTGCCGCCACTGACGGTCAATGGACTGCCGACCTGCCTGAAGAGATGGTCTCGATAGGTTACGGTACGTTCCTCTGGGACGGCTATTTAGGTGAGGGCGAGTTCAAGTTCCTCAACCGTCTTGGCGACTATAATTCCTCACTTGTGGCTGAGAATGAAAACCAGCGCGTAGAATCGGAACAGACATATACGTTGGTCGACAATTCCTCGGGTCAGGGGCGTTATGACTTTAAGTTCTGGAATCCGGAAGCCGGGGAATGCCGTATCATCGCCAACATGTCGACCAATCCCATGACTATCAAGTTCCGCCGTCCTGTCATGCTGATGGTCGGAACAGCAGTGCGCGGATGGGGGGGTCCGTCGCAGAATATCCCTGTATTTGCCGATGACGAGGGCGTAGTGGAATGGACAGGATTGCTTCAGGCCGGCGAAATAAAGTTTCTTGCAGGCAATAACTGGTCGCCGTGCTACAATGCCCCTGCTCACGACGAGGCGTTCACAGACGGTCGCCACGGGCTTGTATATAATGAAAACGGTGAGAATGACCATAAATTCATAGTGCCGCATAGCGGACGGTACACGCTGCGGTTCAATATGCAGGAGCCGTCGGTGACAGTGTCCGCGCAGGCAGGTCCCTCACTTGCCGGAGCATTTACGGCAGCTTCCGGACGTTATGTCGTCGCGGCCGACCGCAGCGGACGCCATCTTTATTTCGGCGCGGTGCCGAAGCGGCTGTTTGTGCGTTCGCTTGACGGCAAGGTAACGCCGTTGCAGGCATACGGAGGCGAAGAAGGGCGTTTTTCCGGGCAGGTGTATATGGAAAAAGGTAATTATTACAAACTTTATGCCGATGAGTCATGCCCGGAAGAGTATTGTTTCAGCCCGAATACCGATGTCGACATATCGTCGGGCGCCACAGGCAATGTCGCTCCCATGCACGGAAACAGTTATACGGTCGGCCAGACAGGAAATTATAATGTGCTGGCCGATTTCAGCGGCAACACTCCGTCGGTGTCGGCCATGATGACCGTAACCGGAGCGGAAAATATTACAGATGATTCCGGTGTACGTGTTTCTGTCGAGGGACGTGACATCACGGTTGAGGGGGAGTACGGGCATGTTTCAGTCGCCGATATATATGGCCGGGTCATATCTACGTCGGCCCGCACGTCGGTCTCTCCCGGAATATATATCGTTGTGGTTGATTTAAAAACATTTAAACTCATTGTAAGATGAACAGATTTCGCAGACTGCTCATAGTTCCGGCCATGCTGACGGCCGCCAATATTGCCAGCGCCCAATCACTTGAGATAGCCACGGTTGATAAAAACATGCAGTGGCCTCCGGTATCGGCCGTGCCGATGACCGCTATGCCCGACGGAAGTTTCCATGTGGCTACGCTGAATGTGGCCGACGGAACGTATTTCTGTATTTCAGATAAAGTCGAGGGGGGTACGCCATTGCGTCTCGGCCCCGCAGGCAACAAAGACCTCGGCAGCGGGGGTAATTTCTATTACCAGCTCCTTGAATCGCCTGACAGGGTGGAGGTATCACAGGATATAAAACGTCCGGCAGGGGTATCCTCGATAGATGAGTTTGACCTTTGGACAGACAAGGCGCGGTATGTGCCGGGACAGGAGGTGTGGATACAGGCTTCCAAGTTCAGGGATGTGCCGGGAGCGACGGTGCGTTACCGCCGTGGCGCAGATGTCATTGAAGAGCATCCTCTGGTGCAGGAATGGTGGGCGTGGACTCCTCCGGCCGATGATTTCGAGGGGTATCTCGTGGATGTATATTCACTTGATGCCGACGGCAACGAGCATATCCACGGCTCAATCGGAGTGGATGTGTCGTCGGACTGGAAACGTTTCCCGCGTTACGGCTACACGGCGTGGTATGAGCCGTCGAGACTTGACGGAGTGACCGGTGACATCGCGTTTCTCAACCGGCGCCATATAAATGCCGTGCAGTTCCAGGACTGGCACCTGAGCCACCACAGGCCTTATTGCGGGGATGCCGTGTACACCGACATAGCGCGCCGTGAGGTGTCGCTGGAAGTGGTCAAGAAGAATATCGAAGTGCAGCATGCGTTCAATATGGAATCGTTTTTCTATAATCTCGGTTTCGGGGCGCTTGAAAATGCAGGTGCGGCCGCCGACGGGGTGAAAGAGGAGTGGTATTATTACCGTGACGGCAATCATTCGCAAAAGGATTATCACACTTTGCCAAAAGAGTGGAAGAGCAACATATCGTTCGTTGACCCGGGAAATGCCGAATGGCAGGCTTATCTGGTGGGGCGCAACCGCGAGGTGTATGACAATCTCGATTTCGACGGTTTTCAGGTTGACCAGGTCGGATACCGAGGCGACGATACATACGACTACTGGGGCAACCGGTTCAGCCTTTGCGACAGATTTCCCTCGCTGCTGAAGGCACTTAAAAACGGCCATCCGGATAAGAGACTTATCATGAACAGTGTATCGAAATACGGTGCTTCGGGCATTGCTTCTTCGGGTGTGATTGACGTATGCTATAATGAATGCTGGGCCGATACGCATTCGTTCATGGATCTGTACTGGATTGTGTTTGACAACGACAAGGCGTCGGGCAATACGGTGCGCACGGTATTCGCCAACTATATGAACTACGATTATGGCAAAGACAACTGGGGCAAGGAGTTCAATCCGCACGGTGTACTGCTTACGGATGCATGCATATTCGCTCTCGGTGCCGGCCATCTTGAACTTGGTTCGGGAGGCAATATGCTATGCAATGAGTATTTCCCCAATACCAATCTGCGCATCGGCTCGGGGTTGACGGAGTCAATAACAAGATATTACGACTTCGCTACCGCTTATGAAACGCTGATTTACGACACCAAGCGTGAGCTTACTCCGAATATCACTCCTATGGGGGATACTCCGGCCGTGAGCGTGTGGAACTATCAGAAAGGACCGCAACCGCGCAGGATAGTTGTGCGCGGTACCGAGACACAGAAGGGTCAGCTCGTATATCATCTGTTGAATTTCCGCAAAGTAAACTCGCTGAGCTGGCGCGACCTTAAAGCCGACCAGCCTGAGCCGGAACTTACCACCAATATCAAACTGAGCATAGACGTGGACAGGATGGTATCGCGCGTGTGGGTGGCGTCGCCTGACAGCGACGCGTGCGTGCCTGTAGAGCTTCCGTTCGTACAGCAGGGCAATGCCGTCACGGTCACGGTTCCGTCGTTGCGCTACTGGTCAATGCTTGTATTCGAATAAGACGGTTAATGATGATAGCCTCGCGGGGGCGGGTAAATACGCCTCTCCGAGGCTAATCTATTGGTCGACCACCGAAGGGTGATTAAACCTTGAGCGAGGCAAACCAAACCTTTGCTTTTTGCAATATGCTGACAAAGGTTTGTGATGATTTCCGTATGTTTGGTGTGTAATTCATGAATTATATTATTGAGTCAATATGCGGATTAGCGATAGATTTCTTATAATTTTCAAATGCCGAGGCGGAAGAGGTGTTGGCATAGCAGTAGAGACACCCGTGCGGGCAAGTGTTGTAAGCGCCGATGTCTTTTGAGAGAATGCAGCCGCACGCCTTACGTTGCCCACTGTCGGTCTTTGCGTTATAAAGGAAATTCTGCAGAACGGCATCATCGGGGGCAAGACGGCTGATCAGTTCCGGGTCGATGCAACGGTTATGCTCGATGCCATATTCCGAAAGATCAATTGCTTCGGCGCATGTTGCGAGTCTGAAATTCCAGTTATCACGGTTCAACGTCGAGAGTCGCGATGCAAATTCGCGCATAGTCGCTTTATCCCATTCACGATAATTGATGCCGCTATGCCTGAGATTGCGCGACACTTTTTTATACGACTCAATGTCGGCGAAACTGAAAACGAGTTTTTCCGTATAGCCGACCAAGGCATCGGCGATGCGTGAGATTTTGTCAAGTAAAGTATCAATGTTTATTCTGTCAGTAAGAATAAGCGGGTCAAAACGCCATACTACCGCTCCCATGCCGAGAGCATCAACGAGTTGACGGAAGGTATCAATACGTTGCGTTAAAGTGGGAACATTTGGTTCAAGGCCTTCGGACTCGTAATCATTAAGAGTATATTGTATATAGCATCCGATTCCTCGCTCTTTAAGCCGGGATAGATGAGATAACAGAGGCGCAGGATTCTTTGACCAGAAAACGATGAAGCGGGAATTCTTGAACGATACATAGCTATCGTGCCCCGAGAAAGGATTACGCCACCTGAGGTAGCCGTTGTCAAGCCGGCGGAAAAACCAGTCGGCATAAAACGCCGGAATGTCAGTAGCCCTGCTTGCCGAGATTATCAGAGGAGCCTGCGCTAAAACTTCCGTTCCATTGTCGTTGCGTATAGATATGGTCTGATGTTTCGTCATGGTGGAATTGTTGATGCACAAAGATACGGCTCAATATGTGCAAAAACGCGCCACATCAAAGTTAATACATGTTAAATCAGATGATATTCATCCTCTATGAGAAAAAGTAATTCTATATCTATATCGCGTTATTAAAAATTCATGCCAATGAGCCAGTTGATACCGAAACCAATCAATATGGCAATCGTGAAACTGGCGAATGTGCCGATGAGTACATATTCTGTAATCTTAATATCTTTGGCTTTGTTCAGTTCTCCGAAACGGAAAACTGATTTCGCCGCCAATAAGAATCCTATTCCTTCTATATTATCTGTGAATATGAAGGTCAGAATCAGTATCCTTTCCAGATATCCAATCCACTTGCCGGCGTTGGGTAAGCCTTGCGATGAAGTTTCGGATGGCATCCATTTTTCATATTCAATAAAGGACTTTATCAAAATGGAGGTCGGTGCAAGCACTGCGATGTATGCCGTGGCGATGAGCCAGAAATTTGAAGACACGATTTCATCGGCTATATCAAATTGAGGCATACCTGCAAAAGCGAACCACCACAAGCCAATTGTGACGCAGAAATGTGCAAGCTGGTCCCATATAAGACTGATAAAGCCTTTCCTCTTGCTCATTGTTTTAACCAGATCTATTGCAAAATGGCTTACACCAATCACTACCGGTATAATCCAGTAGTTCCATCGAGCAACGAAAACGTATGCCAAAGCTGCCTGAACCAAGGAATGAAGAACGAGGGTCTTGTATTTTGCTTTGGAATTGTTTGAGAATTTATCTACACACATTCTGTCACTCTGGAGAAGAAAATCTCCAGTCAGATGTGCCGCAATAAGTTTTATGAGTATGATTGTATTCATCCGAGTCGTTCCTTAATCAGTTCCTCAAATCTGTTGATATACAAATTTATTAAATCTTCCTTACCTGCTCTCAGTGCCTTGTCAACCATCTGCCGAGTAATTCCGAGTATACTCCCTATTTCGGCATGAGTGAGACTGGTAGTCAAGCTTTGAAAAATGACTCGGCTTTGGCTCTGGGTCCATCCGGAAATGATGTCGTCGGCAAAAGCAGTCGAGACTCGCAACTCTTTGTTTACCTCTTTCCAAGGCGTTTCTATTGTAAGCCGATACTTACCAATGGAATCAAGCCTCCTGCCGGAGGAACGATACGCCTCGCCGTCACTCGTTGCAATAGTGCTATTTTCAAATTCCACAGTTCCGACACCAATTGCCATGCGGGCATCCCATTGGCGGTTGTGCTCGGCAAACTTAAAGGAACGGATATGGGCGCGTATGGCGAGCGCAACCTTTAATGAATCAATGGGGTCCAAAACCCTAATCTGAAAGCTGTCCCCACGAAAAATCTCTAAATCGATTTTTGTAAATGTCGACAGCAATTCCGGTAGGGATTGCAGCATAAGCAACATTGATTTGCGCTCCTCTGTAGCCATTTTTGTGGAATCCACAATATCGCCAGTTATTATCGCTCCAATTTTCATATTCTTAAATTTTGTGTAAATATAAGCATTTTCACTGAAATGGGCAACTAAAATAGGTTGCATTTATCATTCGCAACCATAAAAAGTTGCTTAGCTCCCTTAAAAGTTCCGATTGGGCAATCTATATTCCCACTAATATTTGTTGGATCGGATTATATACAAACAATAGCAGATTTTGCTGCCCAAATACAAACAAATTTTACCATCTGAGGCGATAAAACACCACTATATAGTATAAAAATATCAGCCGTACAAACAAATTTCCATTGTTTATATGGCTGATTATTAGATTGTTGATTGTGTAAATCGATGCTTAATACTCGTCTTCGTTGAAGAGGAAGTCTTCTTTGGAGGGGTAGTCGGGCCAGATGTCTTCGATGCATTCGTAGGTTTCGCCTTCGTCTTCCATTTCCTGAAGATTTTCTATTACTTCGAGGGGTGCGCCGGAACGCATTGCGTAGTCTATGAGTTCGTCTTTGGTTGCGGGCCAGGGTGCGTCTTCAAGTTTTGACGCTAATTCAAGTGTCCAATACATTGTATAACAGGTTTTTAAAGTTTTACTATATTGCGTTTTCTTATGGCATGGTGATAAGTGGTGCAAAAATAGTAAAATTTTTGAATATTAGGCAACTGTTCAAAATAAATTTGAACGGTTACCTGAAACTATTTTCCCGTGACTATTTTACAGGTATTTTGTCGATGCGGCGCTGGTGGCGTCCGCCTTCGAAGGGTGTTTCCAGAAATGCGTCGACTATGGCGAGGGCGTCGACCGGATTGATGAAGCGCGCCGGCAGCACGAGCACGTTGGCGTCGTTGTGCTGACGTGCCAGTCGTGCCAGTTCGGGAGTCCAGCACAATGCCGCGCGTATGCCCTGATGTTTGTTGAGGGTCATGGCGATACCGTTGCCCGAGCCGCACATCGCTATGCCGGGGTAACACTCTCCCGATTCCACTGCCTTGGCACACGGATGGGCAAAGTCGGGATAGTCGCACGATTCGGCGCTGTATGTGCCGAAATCCTTGAACGCTTTGTTGTCGGCTTCGAGATAACCTTCGATTATGCTTTTCAGCTCAAAGCCTGCGTGGTCGCTGCATATTGCTATCATTTTGTCTTATCGTTTTGAGGTGATTAATTCTTGTTGTCAGTAGCGGAGAGCCTCAGCCGCATGCGCCGCCATACGAAGCCCGGAACGCATCGCCACAGTGCCACGACCATCGCCCACCGCAGGTCGATGATGCGGCTGCGCCGGCGGTCAATCGCTTTTACTATTAACGCTGCCGCGCGGCGGGTGTTCATCATCATGGGATACTTCGTGTGCGCGTCGAGCAGCGGCGTATCGACAAATCCCGGCTTGATGTCGGTGATGGTGACGGGCAGACTCCGCTGATGCGCCAGCTGCGAGAGCGCGGTCAGATATTCCGACTGAAAACGTTTCGATGCCGAGTACGATGCCGCGATGCCTATGCCGCGCGTGCCGGCAACGGAACTTATGGCGACAATCTGCCCTTTGAGCGAATTGTCCGCGAAATAGTTGAACATGAAGTCGGTGACGCGCGTGAATCCCAGACAGTTGGTCTTTACGGTATCGATGTCGGCCTTGGGGTCGAGCATCGGGTTGGCGAATCCTATGCCTGCGCAGTTTATGAAAATATCAACGGGCTCACCGAGAGCGTGTATAAGGCTTTCGAGCCGTGCGGGAGCATCGTCGGCGGTGACATCGACTATGCCGGCCACTACGCGCTCGGGCGCTTCGCCGACGAGTGCGTCGAGACGCTCAATGCGTCGTGCCGCCACGCCGATGCGGTAGCCGCGTCTTATGTAAGTGAGGGCGATTTCGCGACCGAGTCCCGATGAGGCTCCTATGATGACTGCTGTAGGCATACGTTTTATTCCTGATTGTTCTCCGTCGTTGTGCCGCCGGTATCGCTTTCCGCCGTGCCGTCGCTTTCGCTATCGGTGGACGGGGCGGGTGAGGGCTCGCCGAGGGCGTTGAGTGTCTCGGCAGTCGACTCCGACAGGCCGTCGTTTTTCGACAGGCCGATAGTGTACGACAGCGAGAATGTGGCGTTGATGGAGCGGTTGCGTGCTCCGTAGCCCGGGATATACCATGCGTTACCGTAGGGCGTGTCGCTGTCGTGCAGGAGCGATTGGTAGCGCACGCTCCATCCGAGCGAGAAATTGTCAACGATGCGTACGCGCAGCGCTAAAAGTATCTGGAAATATCCTGCCGTGACGTTCTGTGACGGTATGGAGTAGGTGAGGGGTTCGTCCCAGTAGCCGGGTTGCTGCGTGATGTCGGTTACCTCGAATTTGAACGGCGAGAATCCGTAGCGCACACCGGCCATGATGAGGTAGTCGGGATTGGACTGGTAGAGGAAATTATAGTTCATACCGATCCTGAAGAACGGGGCTATCGGCGACCGGTAAGTGTAGTTATTGTCGTCGGGCGTGTTTTTCGCCTGTCCGAGGCCGAACTCTATCACGGGGATGTACCTGTTGTGGAGATTGAGTTCGGCGGATATTTCGCCAAGCCCGTATTTCGTGCCGAACGCACGCATGGCCGGAGTGAAAAGGTCGACGGATACCGTGGCCGAGTGCAGCAGCGGATATATCATCTTGGGCACGACGCGTTCGGCCGCAGCCGAATCGACGAACTCCTTGCCCGTGATTGTATCCACGAGTATGATTTTACCCTGCGCGTCGGTCATCTCGACAAGCCGCGAACGGTCAATGCTGTCGCCGTTGGCCTTGTTCTCGTTGATATGCTGGGTCGCTGTCGCCGGAGTGTCAACGGGTGTCACGCGCCGTTGCGCCCTCGAATTGAGGACTACACACAAGGCTGCCGCCACGGGCACTAATATTTTAAACAGACGTTTCATTGATTTTCAGCGGAAGATGTTTTGAAGTATAGACGCAGGTTTTCGACGTCGGCGTTTGTGATGACCGAATCGGCCGGCACTACCGACACAGAGTCGAGCAGATGACGCGTATATGTCACCGACCGCAGGCGGTATCTCATCATGGCGCCGCACTCTTCCGATGCGAAGTATGGTATGGAGCTGTAGCCGAAAGTGATGGTATCGTTCAGCTCCGGATAGTCAAGCGCTTTCTGGCGGTAAGCGATGAAAAACGACGCTTTGTCGCATTCGGAGCGCAGCGGAAGATACACCTCAGTTGCCTGTTGCGGCGACGCAAGGAGCAACGAGTCGCCCGGAGCGCCTATACCACCTATGTCGATGGAGTCTATGGCTATGGCCGCACCGGTGCGTTCGTCGTAAAACCCTGCCAGCGGGATGCTCGACCGGTTGTCGGTGCACCCCGTTGTGCTACATGACGATGCGGCCGACATGATGGCGGCCGCTGCAAAGGCCGGAAGCAGGCGTGCCGGAGCGTGTCGCCACGACGGTCTATTTTTCATTGCCCCGCAGCTCATCCTCAATCTCATAATCATTGCGTTTGTGGGAATTGCGCACAATCAGTTCGCCGATAAAGCCGGTCAGGAACAGCTGCGTGCCGAGTATCATCGTGGTGAGCGCGATGAAGAAATAGGGTGAGTCGGTCACCAGCGAATAGTGGTTGCCAGCATTCATATTGTACAGCTTGAGTGCACCGACCACAATCACGGCCACAAAACCGATGAAGAACATCAGCGAGCCCAGCAGCCCGAAGAAATGCATCGGCTTGCGTCCGAACTTTCCCGTGAACCACAGCGTCAGCAGGTCGAGATAGCCGTTGACAAATCTGTCGAGACCGAATTTCGACTTGCCGTATTTACGCGCCTGGTGGTGCACTACCTTCTCGCCGATGCGGCAGTAGCCGGCATTTTTTGCGAGGATAGGGATGTAGCGGTGCATGTCGCCGTACACTTCGATATGCTTTACGACATCGCGGCGGTAGGCTTTAAGCCCGCAGTTGAAATCGTGGAGGTTGCGTATGCCGCTCACCTTGCGTGCCGTAGCGTTGAACAGCTTGGTCGGTATCGTCTTCGACAGCGGGTCGTAGCGTTTCTGCTTCCATCCCGACACCAGGTCGTATTTCTCCTCGGTAATCATGCGGTAGAGTTCCGGTATCTCGTCGGGCGAGTCCTGCAGGTCGGCGTCCATAGTGATGACTACATCGCCGTTGGCGCGTGCGAATCCCGTGTTGAGGGCGGGCGACTTGCCGTAGTTGCGGCGGAACCGCACGCCGCGCACCGCAGCATTCTCTTTCGAGAGACGTTCTATCACTTCCCATGACGAGTCGGTCGACCCGTCGTCGACAAATATCACTTCGTAGGAAAAATTATTCTCCTGCATGACGCGGCGTATCCAGCTCTCGAGTTCGGGAAGTGACTCCGCTTCGTTGTAAAGAGGTACTACAACCGATATGTCCATCGTATATAATGCGTTATAAGTTTATGAATTGGGGGAAGGTGGCGGCGGCACGCACCGGGTCTTCACCAGTGCCGCTATGACGAGCGACGCGATGCTTCCGGTGAACGATGACGCCCACATGAGTGTCATCGAAATGTCGATAGGCCGTATCGAGGAAAAATATGATGCTATCTGTTCGGGCGATACCGAGCCGTCGACCATCTGCGGATTGTTTCCGATAAATTGTGTCACTTGCGCCACGGCCGCCGGCAGATAGCCCGGCATAAGCCATTTCATGAATATGAGGGTGCCGAGAGCCAGCAATATCGAGCCGCATACGAACAGCAGTATCCCTTCGAGCCATAGCCCCGAGAACGACATGAGCCCGTGGGCGGCAAGATAGGTGTTCCTGAGTTTGCGGTACACAAACACCGGCACATAAACCATAAGCCCTAATGCCAGCAGCCATGACAGTGCGCCGGCTGTGGTTTCAAGCAGGAATATGCATACAAAAATGGCTCCGAGGGTGATACCGCCTTCGGCTGCCCTGCGGAATATGGATTTGGGCCGGTTCATACTGCAAATTTACAAAATAATTATTAATAGCTAAGGGTTATGTAAAATTCTTCCGATTTTTTGCCAAAATTTAAAATTGGTTATAACTTTGTCTGTATTAATTTGTTCATATATCAGATACACTATTCCCAAATCAATTATTTATTTATGAGAAAAGGATTACTCCTCGTAGGAATGGCTGCGGCGCTTGGCGCAAATGCCGCCCAGCTTACCCCTGAAGCCGCTTTGCAGCGTGTGGTTGACGCACCGCAGGCCAAAGCTATGGCAAAGCCGGTGACTGCCGGCCGCACTCCGGTGCTTGTCTACACTGAAGAAATCAATGCTCAGCCGGCTGCTTATCTGTTTGACCGCGGCGAAGGCAACGGCTATCTTATCGTGTCGGCCGATGATGAGGTCGCACCGCTTCTGGGTTATTCCGATGCCGGAACCATCGACGTGACCGATATGCCCGACGGCCTCCGCTACTGGCTCGGCTATTACGCCGCCGAAATCGAAAATGTCAGGACCAACGGCACGGTGTCCGTACTGGCTGCTTCACCCGCGCGCAAAGCCATCGCGCCTATGGTGGCCACGCGCTGGAACCAGTCCGCTCCCTACAACAACATGTGTCCCACCTCAGGTTCCGACCGCTGTGTGACGGGCTGCGTGGCAACCGCGCTCGCTCAGGTGATGAAATATCACAACTGGCCGCCCAAAGGTCAGGGAAGCAACTCCTACACCTGGAAAAACAGCACTCTTTCACTTGACTTCTCCACGGTCACATACGACTGGGACAATATGCTCGACGTCTATGACTCATCGGCTACAACCGTCCAGAACAACGCCGTCGCCAACCTTATGTACAGTTGCGGCATCGCTGTCAACATGAACTACGGGACAGGCGCTTCGGGCGCTGTTTCCAAAAACTGCGGCAGCGCGCTTGTCAATTATTTCAATTACGATGCTTCGCTCCGTTACCTTGAGCGTGACTTCTACACACTTTCCGACTGGGAAGATGAGGTCTACAACTCCCTCGCATCGGGTTGTCCCGTGCTCTACGGCGGCCAAAGCTCGGCCGGCGGCCACGAATTCGTGTGCGACGGCTACTCCTCCGACGGCTATTTCCATTTCAACTGGGGATGGGGAGGAATGTCCGACGGTTATTTCCGCCTGACTGCACTCAATCCCGGCTCACAGGGCATAGGCGGCGCAGGCAGCGGCGCAGGCTACAACTTCGGGCAGGACATCATTGTCGGAATCAAGCCATACGCCGGGCAGTCGACATTCGCACCTGTACTGGTAAACACCTCCGATTTCGCGATTGAGCAGACAAAAATCAACCTCCCCGGCTCCATATCCGTTGCGGCTCAGGTACGTAACATATCGTATGCTACCGTAGCCTTCAAACTTGGCGTAGGATATACCGATTCCAAAGGAAACACGGCGTACAGCGTATGGCCTTATACAAACGTATTCTCTCTTAATCCCGGCTACGGATATTCCGATCCGGTTGATTATGATGTAACTGTGCCGTCCGGACTCGCCGACGGCGTCTATACCGTCAAACCGGCATTTATCTCTGACGGCAAATGGTATGACATTGAAACGCAGTTAGGCCATGTCGGTTCGGTTAAGATGACAGTTGTCAACGGAGCAGCTACATTTACAGCTCCCGCAGCCGCTACGTTGCCTGAAGTCACTGAATACTCTTTCGCCAATACCCTTTACAGCGGCATGAAGTTCTCGGTCGACGGCACTATTGTAAACTCCGGCGGCCTCGAGTTCTACGATACTGTCTATGGCATATTGATTGCATCGTCGGGCAATACCCTCCTTGCTCCGATGCAGTTTGACCTCGAAGCGGGCCAGACATCATCGTTCGATTATTCCGGCACGATTCCCTCCGGCACGGCTTCCGGCACATATCAGTTTGCCTTTGTTGTAAGGACGTCCGACGGTTACACCCCAATCTCCGATGTCACCGACATTGTCATAAAGCCGGCTCCCTCCTCGACCCAGTTGAGCCTTGGTGCCGTATCTTTCGTGTCGGGTTCCAATACGGTTCCCAAAAACGATCTCGGCGTAAAGACTTCGCTTACATGTACCTCCGGTGCATATTACGGCACGCTCGATATGGTCGTGTTCCGCCACACTACCGGCAATTCATGGTCCGGTATCGCCGAGTTCCCTTCGGAGATGCTATATCTCACCAAAGGTGACAAAGCGGATATTGTCTATCATAGCGATTTCAGCGAAGGCAATATAGGTGAGACCTATCTGCTGATGTTCTATTACGGCAATAACAGATTCGACACCAAGGAAATGATAGTTCTCGGAAATCCGGTAACAGGCGTTGACATTCAGACGGTTGACGAAGGCGATGCCGAAATCGAACTTTACGACCTGAATGGTCGGCGGGTATCCGGTCGTCCCGCTCCCGGCCACTATATCATGGTGAAACGTGCCGCCGACGGAACAGCTGCATCCGAACATCTTATCGTAAAATAATCTTTTATGAAAATATCAGCAATCCTGCCGGCAGTAGTAATGCTGTCGGCAGGTTGTCGTTCAAATCCACAGGCTTCATCACAGAACGACAACCTCACCGCTCCCGTACCCGAAGTCGTCAAAAACGAAGATATAGTGCGTGATGGCGCTGTGCCTGCATTCCTGCCCCGAGCGGTCATCTACCGCACTAACGGCGATTATGACGACCGTGTGCCGGTCACGCTCGATGCCACACGCACGTCCATCGTAAGCTATCCCGCGCCGACTGACGTCACCTCGGCCTCAGCGCCACTCGTGCTGGCCGATGGCTGGCTACTCGACCGCCGCGGAGGTATAAGCGTGAATTCCGCCTTCCTTGACTGGACATACGCCCAATACGCCGCGATGTCCCATACCCCCTCCATAGCCGAGATTATGTCGCATATAATCCCCGAAGCCCGCGTGACCGCCATCCGGGCTCTCCCGCTGACAGCCACCGAGGCACTCGCCGACACCGCCCGCGTAAACACCATGATACGCAGCAAATTGTAGGAACGCGATATATTGCTGTTTACTTAAGTTGAGCAGATAGGGGCGGGGGCGTCTCGCCCCCGTGGTAACTTTCAGAGTGTAAGAATAATACCACGGGGGCGAG
>OHDH01000128.1_pt1 | contig 52984 bp, 57 predicted proteins | sample 1566921 | NCBI WGS metagenome assembly OHDH01 (sample SAMEA3879585, study PRJEB24766) | human gut metagenome | biome: human-associated habitat; feature: feces | place: USA | collected 1985/1987
TCTCCACGCACAAGTCAACGACCTTATCACAAATCATTCAGTACCACTCCATGACTTATTCCGAGACAGAATTGCAGCAGATTGAAAAGTATGCTTCAATCTATTTGAAGATTTCCGACATCGCCGTGATACTTGACATCCCGGCTGATGTGCTGCGCTCCGACATCGCCGACCGAGGCACCGACGTCAGCAAGGCGTACCGCCGTGGCAAAGCCGCCTCAAAGGTCAAGCTACATTCACAGGAAATGATGCTTGCACAGGTCGGCTCGCCGCTCGCTATCGAGAACGCTCACCGCAATCTGCTTGACATGGAGGACGACGAGTAATCGCTATGTCATATCCCAACGCCATAGAAGTTTGCCGCGCCGAACTCTTTACCAGAGAGGTGGAGTTGCGCGAGCGTTATCCCGGCCAAATGGTCGAGAAAGTCTTGCGTGTGCGCGAGATGTATAACTGGTTTATCGCCAATCCTGACGGTACTGACCGCGAGTTTGTCGCCGAAGTGTGCCAACGCCACGGCATACACCGCACAACGGCATATTCCGACCTTGCCGTGGTGAAGTCGCTGCTCCCAATGCTCGGCTCCGCCTCGCGCGACTTCCACCGCTGGCGCACCAATGAAATGCTTATCGCCACTTACAAGATGGCGGAGAAGCGTAAGGACAGCAAGACGATGGAGCGCGCCGCAACCGCCTACGGCAAACTGAACCGCGTTGACCTCGAAGATGAACAGGCTATACCGCTCGACCAAATCCTTGTGCAACCGTTCACGGCTACCGATGATCCGCGTGTTCTCGGCATCGAGCCTATCCCCAACATAGCCGAGAAAATATCGGCCATGATTGAGAAATATCGCCGTGAAACTATTGATATTGAAGATGTCGAGTTCGAGGAATACGACCTTGAAGAAGACGAATTGTTTAATGGTAATATACGATAAACAACTGCCCTAATCCTAACGCCAACGCTACTGCAAGTATGATACTAATAGTTGTATTTGATGCTTTATTTCCTCTAAATCTTTTCAATAGGTGTAAGCATATTTCATAGACAACCTTGCCTATGATTACACACATGAGTAGAGTAAACATCCCTAACATACCGCAAAGATACGAATTTTCCATGAGCGAGAAAAGAGTTTATTTTAACAAGCCCCAACGCCTCACGCAGCTTATCGGCGCGAACACTACCGTTATCGTCGCGGGGCGACGCACCGGCAAGACGGACAGCATCGCTGCTCCGTTTGTTCTGCGTAATATGCAGCGTATGCCCGGCTCAACAGGCGGCATCGTGGTGCCGACCTTCAAGCACGGATTGACAAATACCATTCCGGGGCTGCTCGCCGCATGGAAACGATGGGGCTTTATCGAGGGCATACACTATGTGGTGGGACGCAAACCGCCGAAGTCCTTCCGGCAACCAATCATCGACCCGAAAGATTATGAGCACTTCATATCTTTCTACAACGGGTCGGTCGCCGTGATTATATCTCAGGACCGCCCCGGCAGCTCAAACTCGCTCACGCTATCCTGGCTGCTGGTCGATGAAGCCAAGTTTATCGACTACGCCAAACTTAAAGACGAAACGCTTCCGGCAAACGGCGGCATCAAGTCGCACTTCGGCAAGCACTCCTTCAATCACTCAATTATGATATTGAGCGATATGCCGCAGACCCAAAAGGGCAGTTGGTTCCTCCACTACCACGACAAAATGGACGTGGAACTTATCAGGACTATCGAGGCTACGGTCTATGAGATTTGGAGGACGAAGGAGCGCATACGCGCCCTTAACGCTTCGGGGAAGCCGGTGCCTCCGTATCTCAAAGGCTACCTGCGCCGCCTTGACCGCGACCTCAATAAGATGCGCTCCGTCGCGGTCTACTACCGCGAGTATTCCTCGATTGAGAACTTGCAGCTTCTCGGTGAGAACTACATTAAGCAGATGAAGCGCGACCTTACTCCTTTGACCTTCCAAACCTCTATCCTTTGTCAGAGGATCGGAATTGCAAAGGACGGTTTCTATTCCTCGATGCGCGAGGGACATAAATACGACGCCAACGATAATCAGTACCTCGATAATCTCGGTTACGATTATGACTTCTCGACGCTCGACGCACGGGCCGACAAGGACGTTGACCCCGACGCACCCATCTGCATAGGCATGGACTACAACGCCAACATCAACTGGATTGTCGCCGGGCAACCGCGCGACCGCCGCCTCAATATCATCAAGAGCTTCTACGTCAAGTTCGACCGCAAGATACCGGCGCTCGTTGAGGACTTCTGTCGCTATTACGCCGCGCACCGCAACAAGACCGTGGTCTATTATTACGATGCAACGGCCCTCGGCTCAAACTATGCCGTCAACGACCAGGACTTCCACTATAACGTGGTAAAGGAGTTCGAGCGGCACGGCTGGCGCATCGAGTCCGTGTACCTCGGAAACCCGATGCACCACGACGAGAAATATCTTCTCATCAACAACGCCTTCGCCGGAAAGCAAAGGCTCATGCCGTTCATCAACCGCTCGAATAACGAAGACCTTATCCTTGCCATTCAGTCAGCCGGTGTCTCCAACGGGCGCAACGGCTTCCGCAAGGATAAGTCCGGCGAAAAGCTCGCTGAGTCCGAAGAAGACCTGCTCGAACACCGCACCGACGGCACCGATGCTTTCGATACCCTCTACATCGGCTGTGAAAAATTCCCGTTCCACGACACCTTCGCCCTTTCCGTGTCGGGCGTATCGTAATCATTTTGTTTTGATATACCATAATATATGCGTAATTTTGTGTTCATAATCTTATACACAAATATTCCGAATGGCTGACATCTCTTTCTACCATCAACTCGCCGATGATTTTGTGGAGTCAAATTTCACATCATTTACTATTGTCGGGAAGATTTATAATGGTTTGACTCCATCTGGTTTTTCCGGCAATCGAAAACTTGATTTAAGCAATTTTCGTGTCTTAGAACTTGTGGCTACATTAGATGCTGCTCAATCATTTTTCTTCAAGTCTAAAAATTCTCGCATACAAATCTCATCATTCCAGTTGGCCGAACTACTACAAAACTATCTTGAGGCACAAACTGATGGTGTCATTTCAGAGGTCAAAAACGGAGAAGCTATTTTAGCCATGCTTTATATCGGATACGAACCTATCAAGGTAAAAGGAAGCAAAGAAGTGCTTTTCAAGGTTACTCAAAAAGAAATTAACAAGATTATTGACTGTTCCGTGAGAAGAAAAAAATAATCTATTATGGAGTTGCGGCACCGCCGCCGCGCTTTCGTGAACGGAGCTTATAATCTCCGCCGTTCGGCTTCAATCGCATAACTCAATTCATACAGCGAGCTTAGGCACCAACTATCCGTTGGATCTAAGCTCGCTTTTCTATGCGGTATTGTTCCGGCAACGGCGACTTTCATTTCATATATAGGAAGTTACCGTACATTATACCTTTGAGGGGGATTTTACCAACTGAAACGCTGAACCGTACCGTTGTATCGACTCATTATTGAGGCGATTGTCTTATTCTGGACTTCCTCTGCACGAGCTTCACAGCTAAAATGTTCCGCTTATGCCGTCAAGTGATTACTTCACGGTTAGATGTGTATTTTGAGCGGAGCGGTCGGCGTTCACTGCCAAATATGCCTTGCAGGTTACATGGTTCAGGATTTTGCCGGGGCGTTCCGCGAGGAACTTTCCTGATAACACGCTCGGAGGCACATTGTATTTACATCGCGAAGTTAGCGTCTTTATCTACGCTCGTCAAGGGCAAGACACGTTCACCGCAACAATCTTCCTTTTTTAGTCGATGCCGAAAAAAGAGTATTGCCTTGTGAACCCTTGTCGGCTAACGTGCCTGCGGCACTGATGGGTCAGCCGCATATTCTGCAATGTAAAACAAACGCGCCCCGGCGCACAGTAAAAACCCTCTTAAACTTCAAAATCATGACCCACGTAATGAACATATTCGACAGCTCTCTCAACTCCAACCGCAAGCTCAAATACTATTCGGTAGAAGTAATCACTTTCGACGGCGACAGCTACACTGAAGAAGTGGAAGCCCGAAGCGCAGAGGAAGCCCAGGAAATCGCCGCAGCACAATTCGATAACGTCGATTACACGATGGTTCAGGGCTGCTTCGCAGGTTGGTAAAATCTTCTCCCCCTCAAAGGGTGGCTGTCCGCCGGGGCAGCCTTCTCTTTTGTTCATCTGTCGCCGTTGCCTCCACGCATTTGTCTAACGGCTTTCCGCCACCGCCTCCAAGCCGATATGGCGGTCTGGCCCTCTGGCCGTGGTGCCTCCGGGCAGGTTCGCTCTCGCGACATCTGGGCAGACCGCCCGATGCTTCCCTGTCGGTTTTCTTCTTCGGTGAACAGCCGTGCAGCATTACATCTTTTCGGGAGGGTTTGCCATAGCTGATATTGTCGGCGGCTTCCGCGGAGGGGTGTCGGGGATTTTCCGCTAAGTCCGCGCCGCCGCACCGGCCAACAAGGTATCGGCGTTCCGCGTCGGCTATCGGCATTATAGATTCCATCTGCCCAGTTTTGTATCAGGGTGGTTGCAGCACCGTTCGGCAGGTTTGACTATCGGGAGCGACGGCAACCGCCGCCGCTTGCCTCCGACATCGGCGTTCTCCGTGTTCCGGGGGCAGCTCACCACCGGGCGCAAGCACATACAGCGCCGCCCTCGGCCTCAACCGCAACCGCGCAGTCCTCGCCACACCCTCGGCAGACGCACCGTTGAACTTGCAGCCCCGACGAGTGCGAAGTGATGCCGGGCATCGACTGCGGAGGCTTTTTGCTGCACAAACGCGAAGCGTTCCGGCTATTTTCCCTGCGGTTAGTTTTCTTTTGCCTTTTCCGCATTTGGGGGATATGAACCGTGGCTTATTTTTCCTTCACAAAGTTAGGTCGCCAACTCAACTTCCCTCCGGCTCTCTAAAACCGGCTCTGCCTATTTACACGACAATTTTACGAAAAATGGTACGAGCCTCATTTTTAGACGCTCCGCTTAAAATTCTCTATAAATTTTTGTTCGGTCTCAAACAGCTTCCCACCTGATTGTTCGTAAAAATTAAGAGCCTCGGCTCACATCTCAAACCCCAAACACTTCAAAATCATGGCAAAGAAAACTAAAAAATCCGCAGAAAAGAAAGTCGCTCAGAACGCTACACCGCGTCGCTCCGCTAAAAAAGCCACAGCTCCCGCTGTCGAGACCGTTCCGGCCATCACTCCCAAGCTCATCGTGGCTCAGCACAAGTTCAACCGCTGGTACGTCTACTTCAAGGGTGTAGCCCCCAAGGACAACGTCGGCTGCGGTTGCAAGACAGCCAAGAGCGCAATACGCTATATGCACCTGCTCAAAGCCCGATACGGAGCTACCATATCCCAAAACATTTACGAACGACTCCAGTTCGAGGCTCAGCGAGAGGGTTAAGCCCTCTCGCTTCTCTCTCCCGATTGTCAAACCTTTTAATTCTCACGACGATGCAACGAAAATATACTTGTACCACAAAACAGGGCAGATGGGATTTCTTTGCCGACAACGATATTGACGCGGTACGCCTGGCCCTTTTCTATTGTTGGCGCGACGGCGAGGACTTCGTAAGCATCAAATCCCCGAACAATCATACACTCCGCATCTGCCTTATCGACAATCATAACTCAATACAACCTTTAGCTCACCGCCCGAATGGGAGGTAAACCCTTTAATTCCCGAAGCAATGGAAATCAAATACGGCAAGTTCACCGAACAAGAGCTGCAAGTAATTCTCGACGCAGCGCGTACAATCAACTACGCTTTCGGCACTCAGTTTCCGAGCTACAAAGAACAGTTGGCCCTTCTGATTGAAGACCTGCATTTCCGCGTTATCAATCAGATAGTCATTCAGGCGCAAAACGCCCTCCGCTCGAAATACATCGCGCGAGGCATCGACCCCGACGCGCCCGACTTTGTGCCCGATCATTTGGAGAACTGATTTCTCCAAACCATCAGTATCGCGGTTGACCCTCCGGGGTTGACCGCTCTCTCGCTGTCTTTTATCTGCCACGACTGCAAAGCTACCTTTGCATCATGGCACACCGCATCACTTACAAGCCTCCGGGCAGACTCCTTTCTTCGGCTGTCGGCGAACTCACTGTCGCAGTCGACGGCGATTTTGTCGATGTTACACTCACCGCCACCGGCGGCATCGTAATCCTCTCGGAGCGTTACTACCCCTACGGCGGTTATGTAACGCTCTATGATCTCGGCTCGCTTATCGAGGCCGAGATGCGCTCGTCGGGGCTATCGACCGCCGACTTTACCCTCCGTGTGTTCTCCGACACACAGAACAACAAGGCAGACTCCTGTGTGCTTCATATCCTTTACTGCGACCGCTTCACGGTCTGCACGGATATTCCGGCATTTCTCCGCGAGAACTTCCTTACTACGCTTTCCATGCGCCGTGTCGCCCCCGGCTCCACGCTCTCCCTTTTCTTCTACGCAGAACAGGGGGAGAGCATAGCTTACAATGTCGCTCACTCTTTCCGCAAAGGCGGTTCCGACTCTATCTTCCAACATACATTCATAGTCGACAGCGGCAAGACCGCCACATCGTCGGGCGTGGTGCAAATCAACATCTCCCTATCCGCCGTTATAGCCGACGCAGCTTCTTTCGCCACCGCAAGGCTCGGCGACATTATGCTGTTGTCGTTCACAGTCCGTTGCGGTCAGCGGTCAATCTCATGTTTCGTTGACTATTCGCTCGACGACCGCGAGACTTTCTTCTTTCGCAACTGCTTCAACGTCTTTGACTTCGCCACTTTGCCCGTACTCACTACGGCAAAGACAGACGTCGACCGCTCCCTCGCCGTCATAAACGGCAAGTCGCAATTCTACAACCAGTCCACGGCCAAGACATACGAAGTCGAGGCAACCCGCCTCACTTCCGATGAAGCCGCGTGGATCGACCAACTCTTTTCGTCATACGATGTATTCCGCATCGAGCCGGACGCAACAAATCCCGACGAGCCGCTTGTGCTGGCCCCGGTTCTCATTACCGATTGCACCTGCGAGATACACGACGGCGACGAGAAACTTAACACCGTCAAGTTCACATGGCGACATACCGACAACCGCCCCATAGTGCGCCTGTCTGCCTCGCCCGGCATATTCACATCGCCCTACAACATAGTCTATTCGTAACCAATGGCTCACTCGATACACATATCTACCGCCCGCACCATGCTCAACTCCGGCGACCCCGTCGATATTTCAGTCTGGAAATCCGACGGCTCTATCCTGGAACTGCGTAACGTCATTTCCCTCCGTTACTCGTTCTACGGCGGCTGGAGGAACGTAAAGATACTTTCCTCCGGCGAGTGCCGCAAGATACGCGACTGCTGCATCTTCCGTGTGAACGACCTCGAAGTTTTTCTTTGATATTCCGCTGAAAATGCGTAACTTTGCTATTATCAAACTCACTCCGATTATGCAAAAGATATTCACTGTCATATTATTTTTAATATCGGCTGTTTTCTCCATTAAAGCTGTCGATAGTAAAGCTGTCGATTCATTGGAAATATATTATGATGGCCTTTACGCCGTTAATTGGACGGTCAATGTATATCCTGTTGCAGATGTTTTTAGTTTTCCGCAAGACCATATTGACAATATACTTGAAGCACTTAATATACCACAAAAAGAAATTCTTGCAGATGGTAAGTGGATACTATGGTATTATCTTGATACCTCATTTCAAGAAGCGAGAAGCATTAAAAGCGACATCGAAAAAGTTGATTTGCCCAAAGGCTATAAATGGGGATTCGGAATACTTGAAGACGAGAATCAGAAACTGACTTTTATCGTAGCTTTATGTGAATCGAAATCTACATTTAGCGATACAATATATCAAGCCTTTCTTGAAGAAAATGTTTTCGCGAAACCGTCTGTCAGGTTTAATTTCAGACAAGGAGAATCCGAAGAATCATTAGAGGAATATAAGAAATACAGTAAAGGTAACAATCATTTGGTATTTGAAATTAACGATTGGCTGTTTTCATATTCGCAGATAAAAGATAATGATGGCTCGATAACCATTGATTATGTACCTCGCTCCGTTTTAGAAAAACTTTATAAATCGCCTCGCTTTGACGTTCCTGAATTGATAGCTGAATAAGGCGTCTTTTCGCAACCGTCATACGGTCCATAACTTCGCTGCATAAATCAGCAAGTTATGGACTTTTCTTTTTCCGACCTCAATTATAACTCCGTCGAGACACTTCCGGGCTTCGAGGCCCGCGCTGCGTTCACTGTCAATTCCGCGTCAGTATTCCGCGAAGACGTGGATATTGTGCCGACTATTGTAGACGATACTCTCTCTTATATCCCGTGGGGCGGGGACAATCAGATGCCGTTCGACCTGCTCGCGCTCGTCGAAAAGGACGAAACTCTGGCAACCTGCCAATGTTTCAACGCCGAGGTATGCTACGGCTCCGGCTTGCAATACTGCGCCAAAGAAGCCACGGCATCGGTCAAGTCGGCAGTCGAGGACTTCCTTCTTGACAATGACCTCGCCGCGTACTTCCTCGGCATATGTCAGGATTTTAAGCACTTCGGCTTCGCCGTGTCGGTGCTTATTCTCAACGAAGACGGCACAAAGATTGTGCGCCTGTTGAGAAAGGAAGCCTGTTATTGCCGCTTCACTCCGGCTGACAAGCACGGTCGTATTTCCAAAATCCTTTACGCCAACTGGCGTAAACCCATCTCGTCGCGGAGCGACATCGAGGAAATCGACCTACTCGACCAGACTTCGCCGTGGCGAGATCTGCAAGACAAACTCGCCAAAAAGTCGAAGTGCCGGAAATTTGCTATTGTATCGCGCATCCCGACCGTGGATAGCACATACTATCCAATTCCGTATTACGGCGCGTTGTTCCGGGGTAAGTGGTACAACATCAAGCAGCTTATCGGCATCGCCAAAGAAGCGAAGCTGAAAAATTCAGCGCCGATAAAGTACCACATCGAGGTCGGCGCAAAATATTGGGAGTCCATATTTCGTGCCGAGGGCATCACCGACCGCCGCAAGCAACAGGCGCGTATCGTCGCCGAGAAACAGCAGATTCTCGACTTCCTCACCGGCGCCGAGAACAGCGGCAAAGCCTGGTTCTCGACTTTCTACGTCACGCCCGACGGCAAAGAGCAACACGATGTCGTAATCAACAAGATTGACGACTCCAAAGAGGGCGGCGACTGGGAAACCGACATACAGGAGGCTATCAACATGATATGCTTTACTATGCGGGTGCATAGTAACCTTGTCGGTTCTGTGCCGGGCAAGGCGCAGTCCAACAACTCCGGCTCAGACAAGCGCGAGCTTTACACCATAGCCCAGGCCTTGCAAAAGCCGTATCACGACCTGCTCTTTACCGTGCATCGCATCATTATCCGATTCAACGGCTGGCAGGGAGTACACCCCGAAATCCCCTTTATCCAACTTACCACGCTCGACGAGCATACCGACGCAAAGCAAGTGAAACTCCCCAACGCAAACGACAATGGCAAAGCTGATAACGACTGATGCGCAGTTGCGCTCACATCTTCCTAACATCATCGCCTCAGTCAAGGGCGAAACGCCCTTTATCGAAAGGCTCGCGCTCTTTCTCGACCTCGCCGAGGACTGGGTCAGAACGACTTTCACTTCCGAAACCACCTTTAACACCATCTGCGGCTACACCGACTCGAACCCGCTTAAAGTCCTTACTTCGCGGCTCGTTGTCGCCGACGCTCTGCGCCGGGCTATTCCATCGCTCGACATCGTGCTTTCGCCTAATGGCTTTGCGGTGGTGAACACCTCAAACCTCGCTCCGGCATCGAAACCGCGTGTAGACAGACTCATTGGCTCGATGTTGAGCCACCGCGACGATTGCATCGCCGCTCTTTTGCCCGGACTCGTCGGGGCATCGAAGTGGCTCACATCTTCACAGGCTGATTTCTTCGGCGCGACACTTTTCCCTGACCTCGCTATCGTGGATAGCGTAGGCAACGTACAGGGCTGTCGTTGGGACAAGTATCTGGAAGTGCGCCCGCAGGTCATAGACCTTGAGGCATCGCTGGCCGAAGAATGGTTTTCGCCGGAACTTATGGCAGCGCTCCGCTCAGAAACCCTGCGCGGAGATCTGTCCGTAAAGCGGCACGAGATTGTCAGGCAGGTAAAAGCGCAGGTCGTGGGCTACCTGCGGTCGGGGTCGTTCAACTCTCGTAGGCTCGCGGATATTGTCAACTATATCCGGCTGAATCCTGAATTTTTCAGTGAATGGCATAAGTCTGAAACCGCGAAGCTGTTTGCGCCACCGGTGTTCCATAATAAAAAGAAGGCTTCGGGGTACTTCTTTTAGCGGTGTCGGGGCAACCGGCAGTCGGTGGAGCTACGTCGCAAGGGTCATTTGTCGGTCATATCGCATCGGTGTTATGGCACGAGGCACTGATTTTCCTTTGCAAAGTTAGAATATGCGTCAGCAGGTCAAGGGCAAGACGAGTCCGCACTGAAAATCTTCCTCTTGCAGAGAGTATTTTCCGGCAGACCCTTGACTCTCTCCGCTTACTATGCACATTCTTTGGTTTGCGCGTAAAATCAAAAGTGCTTCGGCACATAACTCAAAATCAATTCGATATGATACAATCCGACAAACGCCCCGAACAGAGCGACTTCGCCAATCTCACCGACTACTCGCTGCAACGCCCCCAGGGCATGAAAAGATTCTATGTGTTCGTTCACTTCACAGACGATTCAACCTGCCTTTGGTCTAACATCTTCGCTCTCGACCGACGCACAGCCCATCTTCTCGTTATCGAGAAATTCAACGACTGCCTCGATTACATCGGCAGCATCAACGTTCACGAGTCGGAATATTGAACGACCCAACTCCAAAGCCTCGCCGAGCAATCGGTGGGGCTTTTGCTTGCGTATCTGCCCGATTTTGAGTAATTTTGCAATAATAATATTCTCAATCGCCTCAATGAACTTTCTCCATTACCTGTATGTCAAAGCATCTAACATTAGTCGCTTTGATTGTTTTCCTCGAATAAATATTGCTTGGCCTCTATGGCTGGGGGCTTTGTGGTATTTACCCGTTATGGAATTTTCTATATGGTGGATTCACGCTCTAATTGCCTTTATTATTTTCTATCTTATCGTTTTAGCTGTTTATCCACCAAAATACGTAAAGGAGAATTATGATAAATGGGAAAAGCAATATTTAGCCAAGACTTCTTTATGGTTTTGGCTGTACTTCTTCTCGTTCATCGCTCCTATGTTGATAAAAATATTCTATTGGATAAATCACCCTATAACCCAATAATTGTTGAGCTAAATCCTTGTCTTTTCCCCATAGAGTGCTTTACCGTACTTTCGCAGTACGATAAAGCACTTTTTATATGCAGACAATCTCGATTAACTTCATCGTACCGCATGGCTGGTACGAGCTTTCGGATAAACAGCTTCGCTTTGTTTATCAGCTTCTCGCCGACAACTTCGCAACCGAAGAGATTAAGACCCTTTGCTTGCTCCAGTGGAGCGGCACAAAGGTTATAGGCCGTCAGGACTCCGGGGCTTACCTTCTCAAAAAAGGAAAAATCCTTTTTGAGGTTACGCCATTGACCCTCGCCGAGCTGCTGCCGCATCTCGACTGGCTCGGCTCAATCCCGACGGTGCCCGTAAGACTCTCGAAAATCAACCGCCAACACGCACTCCCGGCAGACTTCTCCGAAGTGCCGTTTGAGACTTTCATTATCTGCGACAATCTTTATCAAGGCTATCTTCAGACGCAGAACGAAGACCTGCTCGACCAACTCGGCGCGACGCTCTACGGTAAGTCTATGTCCTTCAAGCCATACGAGCGCATCAGCATCTTCTACTGGTTCGCCGCGCTCAAAGATACCTTCTCGCGCAAATTCTCGGATTTCTTTCAGCCAATCAGCGCCGCCACCGGCGGCAACCTGCTCGGCTCTGCCTCGCCCTCGGTCGAGGACGCGATGAACGCTCAGATCCGTGCCCTCACAAAGGGCGACATCACAAAAGAGAAAGAAGTCCTCGCCCTCGATACACACCGCGCCCTCACGGAGCTTAACGCACAGGCGCGTGAGTATAAGGAGCTGAACGCCAAAACGAAATCCAAATGACAGCGCAGCTCAACGGAAGATGGAACGCGGCGTCTTTCTTTGAAAACCTTACCGCAACCAACCGCCTCGCCCGGCAGGAAGGTTTTACCTTTTGCCGCGTGTCGGGGCTTGACGGCTTCGAGGAAGCTGTCAACGAGGCGCAGACTCAGACCGCCTTCGTCTGCGTCAGCGATATTGCCGACGGCTATACCGACTTGAACAACACGCCGCGCACACGCCGCGTCAAAACCGTGTTTTTCGCTATGCGCCACGCCGCCGAGGATATGATGGCTCGCGCCGAGTGTATGGAAATAATGCGCGAGTTGTTCCGGCAATTCATGTCGCGCTTGCTCCCCGAAAAGGTCAGGTTAGAGCAGAACTGCATCTACCTCGACCCTCGAATATCGTTCAACGAGATTGACCGCTATTTTTTCAGCGGAGCCGCCGGGGCATATTTTCAGATTGCCGTCGATGTTTTCACGGATTTAAGATACAACCCAGATGAATGGAACGGATAATCAGCAGTTGGAGGCTCGCCGTAAGTACGTCCGTGCCTTTAACGCCACGATGGTAAAGATATGGCGCGAGCAAATCGCCCTTCTCGGTGTCATCGACACCGGGGCGCTTTACCGCTCGACGGTCGGCATATCAATGACTGCCGACGGTAAGTTCATCGACATCACTCTCGAACAGGCATTTAACACCTACGGCCTTTTCGTTGATTATGGCACAGGGCGAAATACTCCACATGGCAACCCCGGCGACATCGGCCGCGCCAACGGCCGCCACCGCAAGCGCTGGTTCTCTCGCAAGTATTTTGCCTCCGTGATGAACATTCAGGAATTTTACGCCGACTCCCTCGGCCAGGAGTTCTGCCGGGCTATATCCAACGCCCTCAATCCCGACATTATGCGCCAAAGCGTCACTATATAAAAATGCTCCCTTGTGGGAGCATTTTGTCGTTATTGTTTTTATTGTTTCAGATTTTCCAACAGTGATCCATATAATTTAGAAATAATATGTGACTCCAATACCGACCCTATTTTCTCTGAATGACATATCATTCTTAAGTAAATCGGTTATCCCAAAATCCGCTTCCAAAGAAATCTGAAAGTTACTTACCGGTATTCCGACTCCAACTTTCCAAGATAGATCAAAACGACGTTGTCCATCCCACAAATTAACATACTCGTTAGCGTCCTCTGCGAGACCCTTGTTCTTAAAGGAAATATCTCCGGCAAAGGCATATCTTACCTGAGGCCCTGTAAATACATTAAGGGAATACTTCTCAGACATATCAATAGTATATCCCACTACAAGTGGAATTTGAAAACTCCATTTATATATTTTGGGGTCAGTTTCCCATATCACACCCTCAGAATCTGAAAACGCAACGTCTTTATATTTGTATTGAGAGTATGCGAGAGAAATTCCAGGCTCAAAATAAAAGTTCTTTCCTAAATAAATATTGCTGACACAACCAATAGTGAAACCGTAACCAGGACGATACATAGTTACTGCGCCACCATCTCCGTGCCATTTACTCGGAAGTTCTGCATCGGCAGAGGCTTTAATACCCCAAATAACGGAGTTGTCTTGAGCAAAGCCATAAACAGTCCCAAGTATCAATGTTAATATGTAAAGAAGAATTTTGCGCTTCATATTTAAGTAGTTAATTTATGAGATTGATGTTAATATAACGATTCATTAACGTTTTTATTGCCCTGTTTTGTGTCTTTTCCGGGGAGTGACTTCCACCATACTTTTGCGGTATAAATACCTCAATCGTATGGCTATCGACACAAAATCACTCACCCAAATAATTACCGAGTTCCGGGCACTGCAATCCAAAGACGCAGTTTCGCCCGAAAGCCTCGGCTACATCTTGCAGCGCATAGTCGATTTGCTCGCTACTGCCGGAACGTCGGAAACAGTCGCCAATATTCAGAAATTGCTCGACGGATTCAAAGCCGCGGGCCAGGCCATCACCGCACTTTCGCAGGGACAGTCCGACCGCAATCACATCTACGCAAACAAGACTACGGTTAATCTCGCAACCGGCGCTGTCGCTTCCTCTGCGGGCATCTTCATTCAACAGGCTACCACCGAACGGGCCGGTGCCATGCGGGCGCAGCAGGTTACAGACCTTAACAACGCCCGTAGGGCTGTCGCTGAAATCGAAAAAATTCTGGAAACCGTTCAGGTCAAACTCGGTATGACCGACGGCAGCAAGGGTGTGTATAACAACGCCCAGATACAGGTATCCGTCGATAGAGGCCGACTGCGCATTTACGGTGCCGCACAGCTTATCGCCGACGGATATGTGCCTTATCTTTTTCGGCTCACGCGCAAGCGCAACCAATGGAACGATAAGGTTGCGCTGCAAAGCGGTGTCGAGCGTAAGAAATACTGCGCAGTCCGCAAAGGGTGGAATCTTTACGGCTCCTGCCATTCGATTTATATTGCAACCGACAACACAATCGGATTTTCCACCAATCCCCACTCACATCAAAGTCAGAAAGCCGCATCGTATTCAACCGCCCCCGAAACCCTCGTAACACATCATACAAGGGCCGACGGCTCACAGACCTTTGGCTGGGGGCGCTCGTCGGTTGCGTTGCTTGACCGCAAGAGCAAGGTCAACAGGCATCGCATGATCCGGCTGCGCTTCGCCGTCGGCTTTGCCAAGAAAATACTCCCCGGACGCTCGCTCGTTACCACCGCCAACCTCGTAAGCTCGCTTGCCGAGTTCTCACTGATATACAACCCGACCACCAAGACATGGCACTTCGGAAAATGATAACCCCATATAAAAAAGATAGCCCTCGCGGTAAAACCGCAAGGGGCTGCTATCTCTTAGACTCCGGGGATAGCCCTACAAGGGAGTGCTATCAATTATACTTCGACACAGATAGCCCGAATCGGGAAGTGCTATCTCGCATACGGACATAGGTATCACGGTTCTTTTAGCATGGTTTCACATCGTTGAGAGGTATCCGGGTTTTATTAGCTTGGTTTCACGTATCGAGTACACAAAATTACAAATAATTCTTCACATACACAACACTTTACAATGGAAATTCGCAAACATAAGCCGACTATACAGCTGCTTGCCGCCGTCCTCCTGATTATCGTTGGCTGCGGTCTGCTCATAGCGGGGTTCATCGTGCCGCCACCCGGCGAAATCCATAATTCAGTTCTTATCGCCTTTGGCGAGATTCTGACTTTCGCGGGGGCGGTTTTCGGTATGAAGTATCATTACCAGTACGGCGACAGCCGGAGTGGTAATGATATTCGAGACGATAAAAAAGGGCAAGTCGGCTGAAAGTCGGTGCCCGGTCGTGAAACGATTTTTACTCGGCTCAACTATAACTACTAATACGGCGATAGCCGCCGAAGTGAATCACATAATATCAAAGACCATGACAACAATTAAGAAAGGTTGCCGGGGCGACCTTGTCGCAACCCTGCAACGCAAGCTCAACCTTATCCCGGACGGGATTTTCGGCGCGATCACCGACGAAGCGGTGCGCGACTTCCAAAAATCCCACGCCCTTACGGTCGACGGTATAGTCGGCCCCAAGACCTGGGCGGCTCTCGGTGTCGGCTCGTTACCGAACACTCGCCGCATCGACAAGATAATCATTCACTGCTCGGCTACGCCGGAGGGGAAAGATTTTACTGTCGCCCAGATACGCCAATGGCATCTCGACCGAGGCTTCTCCGATGTCGGTTATCACTATGTGATTTATCGTGATGGTTCTATCCATAAAGGCAGACCCATCGAAAAAGTCGGCGCACACACCACGGGGCAGAACGCTCACTCTATCGGCATCTGCCTGATAGGAGGCTGTGCCGCAGACGGGAAAACGCCGAAGGACACTCGCACCGAAGCGCAGAGGGTTGCCCTTATCAAACTCGTAGGCGAGTTAAAGGCGAGCTATCCGTCGGCAACCGTCCACGGACACAACGAGTTCGCGAACAAAGCCTGCCCTTCGTTCAACGTACAGAAAGAGCCGGAGCTATGCGGTCGTTAATATTCATCATCGCCCTTGCTATCCTTACAGGCTGCAAGAGCCAAAAGCAGGTAGTCAGCGACAAATCGCTCGACATCGACAGCATAGCCCGGTCGGAGCATCACCGCACAATCGCCGTCATAGACAGTGCCATAAGGAATATTGATTTTAGCTTCGACACCCTGAAAATCAATATCGAGCGCCCCGTTCAATACGCCGAGGCCCCGGAATTTTGGTGCAAACGAGGGCAGAACGGAAGCTCGCTTCCAGTTATGCCGAGTGCAGCCCAAAATGCGCCGTGCGAGGTCATTCGCCTTACGGCAACCAAAGGGCGCGTCATAGACCGGCGGAGTGTGCATCGAGATAGCGTTGAAGCCTTCAACCGGCTCGATACGGTAGCCTATCATCAATAAGCCGCCGAGACTTCAACAGAACACACCGCCACCACGCGCCTCTATAATCCGCCCGACGGCACAGCGGCGGTCATAATCACAATTCTTGTGATAGGCTGCTTAATCTACGTTTTCTACCGAAAACGCTAACCATTTCCCACTCCGAGAGTAGTAGTTTTTTTCATAGATTGATTTGAGCGACAAGTCCGTGATGGATATGTCGCTCATTTTTTGTAACTTTGCCAAATGAAGATACGGACAAAAGCCTTTTGGAAATTTCAACTTGCGGTAGCATTTGTTACTGCAATTATTATGACTATCTTTTGGTCGGTAACAGGATTTTTAGTTGCCGAACCAGGAGGTTTGTTTAATGATTTGGTTTTTTCTTTCATATCCATAATCGCTTTTGCCATTATCCTATTCCCTGTTTGGAAATTATGGAAAGGCAAATCGTGGTATTCACTATCGTTATTGTTTATATTGGCAATATTGATTATTGCGATTCTTTTATTCGTGCTGTCTAATATTCTTAATGGAGATATTTCATTTGTATTAGCATGTATAGGCGTATTATATATTTTAATAGCAGCCCCTGTAAATTTGGTAATTGCGTGTATAATAGGCTTATTGGGCAAATATATTGTAAATAGATTTCCAAACTAAATTTCATAATTTGTATATTCCAGTTACTACACGCCTTAAAGCCTGTTAGGGTAGTTCGTTTTGTTTGTAGCGTTCATCTTCTTTGACCCTCCCGGCTGGCGGCTAATGTCAGCCATACAGACCTCCCTGCACCCTCCGTTTGATACCTAAGTCCTCCCAAGTCCGAGCATTTTTGGTCGAGGCTCTGCGTTGCGCCGCATTCGACTAAAAAACGCTGCGGTTTCCGGGGCGATAGATTGCGCCCTCCGTCTTGCCCTCCGCTTTATCCCGACACCGCTCGTTCCTCACGGTGTCGGGCGCGGTTGTCTGCGCCTATGGTTACAAACTATCTTTGACGGCTCCGTTCCCGCTTTACGCCGCCACCCCTCCGATGTCGGGGTGTTGGCACGCTCCACTACGCTGTCAACCCGGCAACCTCCGCTTGCCATTCCGACTTGTGAGGACAGGCATCTGCCCTTCGGCCTCCAGTCGGCGCACTGCCGCCATTCGCCGCCGGCCTCCCACCCATAGAGGACTGATGAACGCACGGATTTTCGCCTGTGGCACTCGCCTGATTTATCGCCGGAGGCAGTGATGGCGGCGGCTTTATTATAACCCCACCCAAACCGAGGCTTACGCTATGGCTTTTACCGCTCAATCCGTCAGTCGCTTGCACCCCATAACATCGTCAACTCCGAGCATCGCTGTTCACGGGTCGTTCCTCCCTGTGAATAGCGAGCGCGTCGGTCTGCGGGTCGAGAGATTACGACCTCCGGCTTGCCCTCCGCTTTACCCCGACACCGTTCCTTCGTCGCGGTGTCGGAAGCGTATGTCTGCGCCTGCGGTCATAAACTCTCTTTGACGGCTGCACTACCGCTAACACCGACACCTCCGGCTGCGCCTACGGTGTCGGCCCGCTCCCGTTCCGCTGTCAACCCGCAACCTCCGCTTGCTTTTCCGAGCTGCCGACGTCGGGCTGCTTCGTTCCTTCCTCCATTCGCGCGGTCGCCATACTGTCAGCCTCGTTCCTCCCACCCACAGAGGAAGAAGCCGCCTCCATTACAGGCCCCCGGCACGACAACTTCCATCTCTCGTCTGCGACGCTATGCCCACCCCAGGCCCCGATGCACGGTGCGCCTATGCACAGACTCCGCTCCGGCTGTCGGCCAACCACTTCGCTCACTCCGAGTTACCTGCGGCTTAGGGCAAGGGCCGGTCGGCACATTGTCTTAGTGCAAGCCCACGACAAAGAGCCTGTCGCTCCGTGCCTCCGCGACACCTGCCGTTTGCTCTAATCCTGATGCAGGCACTCCGACTTCCCTCCCTTCCTTTGGCTGACCACCTCCGCTATGCGCCGCATCGTCATCACCGCACATCGCCGTCATTCACCCCCTCGCCTTGATAAGTATATCCGCATCGAGGGAGAGCGGAGTGCTGTCGTATGCGTGGAAAAACCCGCAAGCGGAACTTCCACGCACACGGCAGCGATTTTACCGCGCATCGGGGTCGCTCCGTGGGGGTGTTTCTGCATATTCCGCGAGGGCGAGAGGGGGCAAGACGAAAACAAGCGACAGCGCGGTGGGGGGTGTGCAAAGCCACTACGGGGGCAAGCCCCCGTAACCCCCAACTCCCTCATTCTTCGGTCGTTCCATCTCGCAACCCGCTACAAATCGCAAGATTTTGTAGGACGGGACCCGCGCGAGATGGCAAATTTGCCTGTAAGTCAAATTTTTAAGACCTGATTTCAATGGGACCCTACGGCAGTGTGCCGCCCATCAAAATCAGTGCCGGTTCTTTCCTTCCCGACACCCTCCCGTCGGCCCTGTATCCTGCCCGACACCAACCCTTTCCGTCTTTTCGCGGGCTTCAAGCCGTGCCGAATTTTGCAGGGAATACCTACAACATTCGGATTATCCTATGGCAAATTACACCAGTACCGCCAATGTCGTTCTCTCCGTCAACGGCAGACAGGCTCAGAAGATGCTCGCACAGCTCGAAAAGGACGCCCGCCGTCTGGAGAAACAGATTGCGAAAGCCGCCGTCGCCGGAGACAAGGCCACGATGAAGAAACTTCAGCGTGAGCTGAAATCCACACAGCGTATGATGGAACAGCTCAAAGGCTCGTCGGCTTCGGTCGACGGCACCCTGCGCCGTCTTGACAAGGCTACGCCGAAAGAGCTGAACAAGGCCCTTAAACTGCTCCAACAGCAACTTAACGGTATTCAGCGCGGCAGTGCCGCGTGGGACGCTCAGATTGCCAAAATCCGTGCGGTCAAGGCTGAGCTGCAAAAGGTTAACGCCACTCTCGCCACGCAGAAATCGCTGTGGTCGAGAATGAACACGTGGCTCAACAATGCGCAAACCGCCATTATGGCTGTCGTTGCCGCCGTTACGGGGCTGATTATGGCGGGGCGCAAGGCGGTACAGTCATACGCCGATATGGAGGAAACGATGGCGAACACCGTCAAGTACACCCGTATGACAGCCGCCGAGGTTGAAGAACTCAACGAGATCTTCAAGGGCATGGACACTCGTCTTGCCCGCGAGCAGCTTAACCTTCTCGCCCAGGAGGGCGGTCGACTCGGCTACAACACTGTCGCATCGGTCAAGGAGTATGTGGAAGCGGCCTCGATTATCAACGTGGCTCTCGTCGACCTCGGAGAGGGCGCCACGCAGACAATCGCCAAACTTTCCAATATCTTCGGCATGGAGCAGATGTATGGCGTGCGCGATGCCATGCTCAAAATCGGCTCCACGGTCAACCACCTCTCGCAGAACTGCACCGCTGCCAAGCCGTTCATCGTGGAGTTCGCTCAACGAATGGCCGGCATAGGCTCGACCGCGAAAATGACTATTCCCGAAATCATGGCTTTTGCCGCCACTCTCGACGCTCACGGTCAGAAGGTGGAGATGTCGGCAACCGCCTTGCAGCGTACCATCATGGAGTTGTTCAAGAAACCCGCCGAGATGGCTAAAAAGGTAGGTCTTGAAACAAACAGCTTCATCGAGACTCTTAATAAAAGCACCACGCAGGGCGTGATGATGTTCCTCGAAGCTCTCGGCAGACTGGGCGAGGACAAGGCGCTCGCCGTGCTGTCGCCCTTGTTCCAGGATCTCGGACTGGACGGCGCCCGTGTCTCGTCGGTACTTTCCAACCTTTCCTCCCACCTCGACTTCCTCAGATGGCAGCTTGGGGAGGCCAACGAAGCCTTCCGCGAGGGTACTTCGGCTTCAAATGAATACGCCATCTTCAACAATACGGTGCAAGCCTCTATCGACAAGGCGCGTAAGCGTGTCAGCGAGCTTGCAATCGAACTCGGCGAAAAGCTGTATCCGCTGATGAAGCACATCTACACTTCATCGTCGGCTTTCCTCCGTGTGCTGAATGTTCTTGTATCTTTCATCATCGAGCATCGCAAGGCCATCGCCAATGTCGTTACCGTCATAGCCGCATATTACAGCTGGCTTCTTTTGGTCAAGACCGCGACTGTGGCGTGGCACGCCGTCCTCGGTGTCGGCAAGGCCGTTTTGACAGCTTACCGTACCTCGGTAATCCTGGGGCGTATTGCCGTTATCGCCTTTACGCAGGGCGTGGGCGCGGCCACTCATGCCATGCGGCTTCTCAATACGGTTGTAAAGGCCAATCCCTTCGGGCTTATCCTCTCCGTAATTGCCGCCGTCGTTCTCGCGGTCAAGGCGTTGTGCGACCGCACTTCGGAGTACACAAAGAAGATGCGGGAGGCACGGAACACGGCGGCAAGTTTTTCGGAGGAACTGAACAAGGAGATGCGCAACATCGACTCCCTTATCGGAAAACTCGAAGCCGCCAAGAAAGGCACAAAGGAGTACAAGAACGTAAAGGACGAAATCATCAAGCAGTACGGTAAGTATCTCAAAGGCCTTATCAACGAGCGCGGAGAGATTACGAACCTTACCGCCGCTTACAACCGGCTCGCGGCGGCTGCCCGCATCGCGGCTAAGGAGCGGTCTATTCAGACGGCCCGCGAGACCGCCGACGAGACGCACCGCGACGCTTTCAAGGAACAGGCGAAGAAGTTGCAGCAGTCGCTCATCGACGAGGGTATAGCCCTGCGCGATGCCGTGCGCATCACAAATTCGGTAGTGTTCCAGTTGGAAACCACCGGCACGCTTTCCGCCGACATCGTGAGCGAGCTTCAGGCCATAAAGGGCAATCTCTGGGACTCGAAGGGGCTGACCGACCACCCGGTCAACATCGTTAACGAGATGATAGGACAGCAGACGGAGTACAACGAAACGATGTCGGCAATCAATCAGATCGAACGCGAGAACAATGCGCTTGCAAAATATACCCGACAAGATCTCGAACGGCTTATCGCCGACATCGAGCCGAAAGTAAACGCCAATCAGGGAGGGCGCGTGATTATCGGCATCGACGGGCCGCAGCCGGAGGTCAGAAACTTATCCGCTTCGGAACTGCGCGACTTCCTCGCCGAGGCCCGCGCCCGTCTGTCGGTGCTTGAAACGCCGACCGCCGACCCGGTAAGCGGCAATCCCGACTTCTCCCTCGATGATTTTACTCCGTATGAATCGGAGAAAGAGCGCAAGAAGCGCGAGAGGGAGGAAGCCGCTGCCGCCCGCCGTGCTGAAATCAAGGCCCGAAAGGACTTCAAGGCCGCTCTCGACGGTGCCAAAGGAACGTGGGAGGGCGACACGGCGCAGAATGTCAGCGACTATTCTGCCGGATTGAAGTCCTGGACCGACTTCCTTCTCCGCAAGCACGAGATTGAACTGAAATATTACACCGACCGCGAGGCGGTGTATCAGCGGTTCAATCTCACCGAGGACGAGGATTATCAGGAGCTTTTGAAGAAGAAAGCGGATTATGAAGCCGACTGGCTCAAAAAGAACGCCGCCTTGAAAGTCGGGGAAGCCAGACGTATGCAACAGGCGGAGGAAACTCAGGCCGAGATGGACTTCCACACTCCGGGCAATGCGCTTTACGGCAGGGAGGAAGCCTTGCAGCAGAAACTTTTTGAGATAAGGCTGAAATATCTCCGACAGATGCAAGCCGCATACAATCAGGCTTCCGAGGAATGGCACAACTATCAGGTGCAGATTGAACAGGCAGAGGGCGCGGAGCAGCTTCGCCGTCAGAAACTGCTTGCGCAGCGTGTGGCCGAGTGGAAGAAACAGTATGAATACCGCGAGGCCGGGCAACGCTACGACCTCGAAATGGAATTGCTCGCCGACGCTTACGACAGGGGGCTGATAACCTACCGTGAGTTCCTGGAGGCGCAGCGCGACATGAAGAAGAAGTATGCCGACGAGTATATGCCTCAGTCCGCCAAACCGCAGTCCGGATCGGCGGGGTCCGAGGCGAGAGCCTTGAAGCGCGACCTTGAAATCGTCAGGTCGCTCTACGACCAGGGGCTTATCTCCAAGAAGCAGTACGAACAGGCTAAGGAGCGCATCGAGCGCACATACAACAAGAAGTCGCTCGATGCCGTGCGCAGGTTCGGCTCGACGCAGACAAATCAGCTTCTCGACATTTACGAGGCGTGGCAGAACTTCTTCAACGCCACGGAGGAAGACGGCGGGAACTGGGCTACACGCCTCGCCGCCCTCGCTTCGTCGGTATTCGCCGTGATGAACGCCGGTATGCAGCAGGCTTCGGAATATATGCAAGCCTGTGCCGACATCGAAGTGGCGAAAGCCGAAAAGAAGTATGATCGCGAAATCGAGCTTGCCGAGGGCAATTCCTACAAGGTCAAGAAAGCGGAGAAACAGAAAGACCGCGAAATTGCCAAAATCAAGTCGGACGCTGCAAAGAAGCAGTTTGCGATGCAGGTTATTCAGGCTGTGGCGCAGACGGCAACCAACGCTCTCAACGCCTACGGCTCTGCGGCGCAGGTGCCGGTTATCGGCTACATACTTGCCCCAATCGCGGCGGCTATGGCCGTAGCCGCAGGTGCAATCCAGATAGCGACCATCAAGAAGCAGCAACAGGCTTCGGAGGCGCAGGGCTATATGTCGGGTGGCTTTACCCCGGAGGGAAAGCCCGACGAGGTGGCCGGTGTCGTTCACAAAGGGGAATGGGTTGCTTCGCAACGCCTTGTCAATAATCCCCGAACCCGCCCGTTGTTGGAGGCTCTGGACTATGCGCAGCGAACCAACACTATCGGCTCCATAACTGCCGCCGATGTGTCGCGCACGATTACAGCTCCCGCAGTAATGGCGGCACAGCCCTATACGCCTCAAACCGTCGTGAACAACACCTACAACGCCGCGCCCTCTGCCGACAGCTCCGAGCTGGCCTCGTCAATACGGAGGCTTAATGAACGCCTCAACGAGCCTTTTGTTACAGTCAACACTGTGGCCGGGGATTACGGAATACAAAAGGCCCAGGACGAATACGACCGGCTTATGAAGAACAAATCGCCTAAATCAAAGAAATAATGCACATCTACGTCAACAACAGACTGGCAGCCCTCAAAAAGGGTACTTCGTTCGAGTATGTATCCGAGAACCGCCTTTTTTCGGGCAGCGACGGTTACACGCTCTCCATCATCTTTCCTCTGCGCGGTTGCCCGGAAAACTTAGCGATATTCGGGCATATAAACCGTGCTGATGTCGCCGCCCAAAGGGTAATCTTCGACTGCGAGATACGCGACAAGGCTTTCTGCAAATTCGGCTCAATCACTATCACGGAGATTAACGATACCGAGGTCAAGACGCAATTTCTGGAGGGGCGCAGCGAGCAGAACTTCGACGTTACTTTCGATGATGTTTACATCAACGAACTTGACCTCGGAAGCGCGACCGATACCAACGACAGCCGACCCGAATATGCCTGGGACCCGTTCATTAACAAAATGAAGTGCGTAGCCCTGCCGTGGGTCAACGACTATTCGGGCAATATTCAGAACCTTGCCGACTTCCACCAGGAGGAACGCAATTCGGACGGCTCCCTGAAAGCGCGCTCTTACTATTCGTGGAATGCCGACTGCAGCGGCAGGTCGTGGCAGCCTTATCTGCTCTATATCACGAGGCGCATCTGTGAGGCTGTGGGCTATGCCGCCGACTTCTCGAAGTGGGAGGAAAAGGAGGAATACAGGTATCTTCTTATCTGCAACACGCTCCCTTACGCTTGGGACACAGGGGGCTTTGCCCGCGCCCTGCCGCACTGGACTGTCGCGGAATACTTCGAGAAACTGGAACTGCTGCTTGGCGGGGAGTTTACTATCAATCATCGGGGCAAAACGATTGATTTTGCCTTTACTGAGGCTACGCTGCTTGCAATACGCCCCGTGAGGCTCGACAACATCATCGACGAGCATACGGTGGAAGTTACCGTCGAGGAAGACAAATGCGAGTATCGCGAGGCGAAAAATCTGGTCTACAAGGAGTGCGACCACGAAATGTGGAAGTTTTACTCTTGCGACTGGTTTATCAAGGCGTGGAAAGCCGGGGCGGTTCGCTACAAGTCGATGCGCGAGCTGCTTGAGGCCAACCGTTGGCTCGCATCTTGGAACGGATCGACCCAAAGAGGGTCAAATCGCGACAAGCTGCTTTATGCCGAAGATGTCGATGCCTACTTCATCGTGCGCTCACTCTCGAAAACTCTTGTAGAGAAGCGCGGAGGCTTTATGCCTAACCGATACGAGTATAAGATGGAGTTGCGCCCTGTCAATCTTTTCGGGGGCCGCATCGTCAGCGACGATGAAGATGCCGACGAGATAGAGATTGAGTTCGTACCTGCGTGGGTAGACGAGACAGAGGACAAGTACGGGCGTTGTCTATTCCTTTCCTTCTCCGGCTACGACGAGAACGACAGCACGGGCACGTCGTGGAGCCGCGACCCCTACCAGCGCAAGGAGGAAATCGACAACACCCTCTATCAGCCGCACGCCTTTCAGTCGCTCGCCGCCGGAGAGCGCAATAAAAAGGCCGAGTATTACGACCGCATTTATATCGGCTGGTGGGATGGCGCGCAGAGTCCGAACGGAAAATTGCCGCACCCCTACGTCGAGGACATCGAGATTGCCGAGGACTGGAGCAATTTTAACAATATCCACTTCTCCCTGCGCATCAATCACACCACGCTAAACCACCGCCGTTCCGCTCACGCCATAAACTCACGGCAAAAATCCACTTTCAAATTCCTCTCCGACACTATCCCCAACCCCCGTGCTGTGTTCTTCATCAGGGGCAAGAAGTACCTGTGTGAAAAACTAACTGCGACATTCACGGAACACGGAATGTCGCAGCTTATCAAGGGCGTTTTTTACCCGATAGTGGAGTAGGTAAATTTTGTTACCGGGTAACAATCCATTTCATAGCGGAGTAACAAAAAAGAGGTCAGCCGACCTCTTTTCATATTTTGTTATTTTACGTGGTTCTTTCTTGGTTCTCATTTTCGCTATCCTCGATTGTACTCTCTGATAATCAAAAGGGTAACATTTTTCTTAGGATAACAACGCAGAAGCCTCACGCAGAATATGTGTAAAACACCATCAGCGGGCACTTTCGCACTTGCTGTTGATGGAATATACATATCCAAAAGGCATCTACTGTTTGCTGCATTCTTGACGAAGATTGAAAATTTACCAGATTTCCGTTTGTCAAGAAAGAGCGTCGAGTAAACGCTTTCTAAAATGTCTTGCAACCCGCTCCGCTTTCCCCAGACCGGAGGTTAATACCCTACTGGCGTGGTCTGCGGGTCGGTCTGCAGTTGCAAAATTATAAATAATTTTTTGATTTTGGCATGATTGTGTTGAAAAACATATAATTGCGCATTGAAAGAGATTTATGCTGCAGGTGTGGCGGAAATACGAAGAGGCGATGTAAATCGGCGACCTGTCGGGCGCCTGTCCCATAGTTGGCTACATGCCCCGCACACCTCCCAGGCTTCGGTGTACGGGGTTACAGACTAAATCGGTGTCCTGTCGGACACCAAATGGGGATTATTAGTCTTGCATTACTCAGAAATTCATCTACAAAATAGTATTAGCGGTCGTTTATAATCATGGCTACTAATCAAAAGTGTGATTAGTCACACTTTTAGGTCATGCAAATATGGATTCTTTTGTCAATAAACAAAATTTGAAAGGAATTAATCAGTGGAGGGTATTTACTTAAGTTGAGTTGAGTGGAGCGGGGGCGTTCCGCCCCCGTGGTAACTTAAAACAATAGCACGAGGGCGGGACGCCCTCGCTCCACTCCATGTTCCTTAAGTAGACAGCGTTGGACGCGATGAATAGCGTCCCAATGATATTAACTTAAAGGGTATAGGTAGGGGCGAGGGCGTCTCGCCCTCGGAGTATTATATTTACATACTGAAAGTTACCACGGGGGCGAGACGCCCCCGCCCCTATCAACTCAACATAAGTTAATAGCGATGAATCGTGTCCTTACAATTTTGTTAGTACATTTTGTAAGTTCTGCACCCCCCATATAAAAATACCGCGGCTCTGCGAGTGCAGTGGCCGCGGTATTTTTATTTGGGATATTGTGGTGTATGGGGTTATTTTTCACGCATGAAAACGCTTATGGGGGTGCCGTGGAAGTCCCAGCGCTCGCGGATTTTGTTTTCGAGGTAGCGGCGGTAGGGTTCCTTGACCCATTGCGGGAGGTTGCAGAAGAATATGAATGTGGGTATCTGCGCGCCTTTGAGCATGGTGATGTATTTGATTTTGACGTATTTGCCTTTGTTGGCTGGCGGCGGATAGGCCGCGATGGCTTCGAGCAGGTAGTTGTTGAGCTGCGAGGTGGGGATGGTGCGGCGACGGTTGTTGTAGACTTCGATGGCTGTCTCAAGCACCTTGAAGATGCGCTGTTTGGTGAGCGCGGAGGTGAAGATGATGGGGAAGTCGGTGAACGGAGCGAAGCGCTCGCGGATGGCGGTCTCGAAGGTCTTGATGGCGGCCTGGCTCTTGTTTTCGACGAGGTCCCATTTGTTGACGCATACCACGAGGCCTTTTTTGTTGCGCTGTATGAGGGAGAAGATGCTTTGGTCCTGCGCTTCGATGCCGCGGGTGGCGTCGATGAGGAGGATGCAGACGTCGGAGGCTTCGATGGCGCGGATTGAGCGGATTACGGAGTAGTATTCGATGTCTTCGTTGACTTTGGCTTTCTTGCGGATGCCGGCGGTGTCGACGAGGTAGAAGTCGAAGCCGAATTTGTTGTAGCGGGTGTAGATGGAGTCGCGTGTGGTGCCGGCGATGTCGGTCACGATGTTTCGCTCTTCGCCGATGAATGCGTTGATGATGGAGGATTTGCCTACGTTGGGTCGGCCGACGATGGCAAATTTGGGTATGTCTTCCACGGCTTCCTCGATGTCGCTTTCGGGAACGGGGAGCTTTTTGACGACGTCGTCGAGGAGGTCGCCTGTGCCGAATCCGTTGACTGCCGAGACGGGGTAGGGGTCGCCGAGGCCGAGTCCGTAGAATTCGGGCACGTTGTAGAGCCAGTCGTTGGAGTCGACTTTGTTGGCTACGAGGAGCACGGGTTTCTTGGATTTGCGCAGTATCTCGGCCACGTGGTCGTCGAGGTCGGTGACGCCGTTCATCGAGTCGACCACGAAAAGTATTTCGTCGGCCTGTTCGATGGCAAGCGCTACCTGCTTGTTGATTTCTCCCTCGAATATGTCTTCGGAATTGACTACCCAGCCGCCGGTGTCGACGATCGAGAATTCTTTTCCATTCCAGTTTACTTTGCCGTATTGACGGTCGCGGGTAGTGCCGGCAGTCTCGTCGACGATAGCCGTGCGGCTTTCGGTCAGGCGGTTGAAAAGTGTCGATTTGCCGACATTAGGTCGTCCGACAATTGCTACAAGTTGTCCCATAACGGTGTCTTATTTTTTGCGTTTGAAGTGCAAATTTAACATAAAATTCTGAAATCAGCAAAGGATGGGGTTGCCGGCGGGTCATTCGATATATCCGAATGAGCGGAGCTTGTTCTCGCGGTTGCGCCAGTTGGCTTCGACTTTGACGAACAGTTCGAGGTAGACGCGTTTGTCGAAGAATTTCTCGATGTCCTTGCGGGCTTCGGTGCCGACGCGTTTGAGCATGGAGCCGCCTTTGCCTATTAGGATGCCTTTCTGGGAGTCGCGCTCTACGTAGATGACGGCCATGATGTGGATTGCGTTGTCTGATTCGTCGAATTTTTCCACGATTACTTCGGTGGCGTATGGCACTTCCTTGTCGTAGTTGAGGAGTATTTTTTCGCGAATAATCTCGGTGACGAAGAAGCGCGCAGGCTTGTCGGTGAGGGCGTCCTTACCGAAATAGGGGGGCGACGGGGGGAGTAGTTCGACGATGCGGGCCATTAGGTTGCTGACGTTGAAATGCTCTTTGGCCGAGGTGGGGAAGATTTCGGCATTGGGGAGGATTTCTTTCCATAGTGCGACTTTATCTTCGAGTTCCTGCTGCGACTTGACGAGGTCTATCTTGTTGATGACCAGCAGCACGGGAATTTTCTCCTTGGCTACTTTGGCGAGGAAGTCGGCGTTTTTCTTCGGGTCTTCCACGACGTCGGTGACGTAGAGGAGTATGTCGGCGTCGGTGAGGGCGCCTTCGGAGTAGCTGAGCATGCTTTCCTGAAGCTTATATTTCGGGGAGAGTACGCCGGGGGTGTCGGAAAATACTATCTGGTAGTCGGGGGTATTGACTATGCCCATGATGCGGTGGCGTGTGGTCTGCGCTTTCGAGGTGATGATGGATACGCGTTCGCCTACGAGGTCGTTCATCAATGTGGATTTTCCGACGTTGGGATTGCCTACGATGTTGACAAATCCCGCTTTATGCTGTTTTTCTTCCATGTTGTTGTATATTATGATTTACAAATCTATAAAAAATATTCCTGATTTTAATCTCCGTTATGTATAAAACAAAAATAGCACCTGAAAAGATGCTATTTTCGGAAATATTTTTTAATTGACGTAATGGTGGATTACATATCCCAGATGAGATACATGGCTCCCCATGTGAAGCCTGCGCCGAATGCGGTGAGCAACAGGCGGTCGCCTTTCTTGAGTTTTGTCTTGTATTCGTCGAGACAAAGGGGAATCGAGGCGGCTGATGTGTTGCCGTAGTGCTCGATGTTGACAAGCACTTTGTCGGCGGGGAAACCTGCGCGCGAGCTTACGGCTTCGATGATGCGGAGGTTGGCCTGGTGAGGTATGAGGTAGTCGATGTCGTCGACGGTGAGGTTGTTGCGCTTCATTACGTCGAGCGACGATGTGAGCATGTCGGTGACAGCGTTTTTGTAGACGTTGCGGCCGTCCTGGAAGAGGTAGTTCTCACCGGCGTCGATAGCTTCGTGGGTGATGGGCTTGACGGAGCCGCCGGCTTTCATGAGCAGGTGCTCAAGGCCTGCGCCGTCGACGTGGAACACGCCGTCGATTACTCCGACAGGTGCGTCGGTAGGCTCTACGAGTACGGCTGCTGCAGCATCGCCGAAGAGGGGGCAGGTCGAACGGTCCTGATAGTTGACCATCGACGACATTTTCTCGGCTGCAACTACTATGACTTTTTTGCGCAGTCCCGATTTGATGTAGGCGGTGGCATCTTCGAGTGCCACGATGAAGCCGGCGCAGGCTGCCTGAATGTCGTAGGCGTAGGCGTTCTTGAGGCCGGTTTTCTCTACGATTACCGATGCCGTGGAGGGGAAACGGTAGTCGGGGTTGGAGGTGGCGCAAATCACCAATTCTATTTCGTCAGGATTAACCCCGGTTTCGGCTATGAGCTTTTCTACAGCTTTGGCGCCGAGATAAGAGGAGCCTTCGCCCTCGAGGCGGAGTATGCGGCGCTCTTTGATGCCGACGCGGGTGGTAATCCACTCGTCGTTGGTGTCGACCATCTTTGAGAGCATCTCGTTGTCGAGAATGTCGTCGGGAACGTATGAGGCGATGCCTGATATTCTTGCGTTTACCATATTGTTGGAGTGTAAATGATGTGATAGCCGTCCGCGCTCTGACACGTCAGCTGTTTGGAATGATTTGCCGCTGGAGCATCTGGCTCTCAATGTATCCGGGCAGATGTGACTGCCGGAACAGATGACCGCATGCTATGAAAAAACATCACCCCCGCATTGCCGCAGGATATGCTGACGCGGGAGGGAGGTAGTTTCGGATATGACAAGCCTTGGCCGCGGATATGCGCGGCTCAGGCAATCAGTACGGCAAGTTGCTGAAACTCGTCAAAATTAAACGGCTGCGGCCTTTTCGATAGCGACTTTGCCACGATAGTAGCCACATTCGCCACATACACAGTGGTAAACGTGCCATGCGCCACAGTTGGGGCATACTGCCAATGTAGGCATCGCTGCTTTGTCGTGAGTTCTACGTTTGGCGGTGCGAGTCTTTGATTGTTTTCGTTTAGGATGTGCCATTTTGTTTTATTGTTTTGTGTAATTATCTATGTTGTTTTAAAAGTCAATGTCGGTGGAGGCTGTCACGTGCGGGTGTCAGTCAAGGTTGATGTCCTTGAGCTTGTCCCAGCGCGAATCAGTCGGGGCCTCGTCGATGTCGTCGATTTCATCCATCAGCTCGGCTTCTATCTCAGCGTCGTCGGGATTGGTCGAAGTGGCGCGGTGCTTCTTGAGTATCGAACTCATGGCGCGGTTGCATTTGCCGGCCGGATGGACGTGCTTGATGGGGATTGCGAGGGCGATGGTGTCGTGTATCATGTAAGCCACATTGATATCCGCATCGCTGTAGGGTATCTCCATATACTCGTCGGAGTCATCGCGATAGTCGTCGCCGTATTTGACAATTATATGATAAGTGGTGTCGACAGGAAGAACAAGGTCGTCAAGACAACGGTCGCACGCTACCGTTACCTCGCCGGTCAAGGTGAAATGCATGTCGTAGTAGTCATTTTTGTGCTCGACAGTGAGATGCACTTTGACATCGGCATTGCGCACATCGTTGTTCTCCATGTTGACAAAAAACTGCTTACCTATCTGGTAGTCAACCTCCTGGATTCCTACCGGCATGCTTTTGAGCGGCAATTTATATTCAGTAAACTTACCCATAACGTTTGTCAATTGGCAAAAAACTTTGCAAAAGTAGCCAAATTCTTTCAGTTTATCAACTTTTTTAGAAAATATTTTCTCGGGGCGGCATAAAAACTTGTGTAAATTATAATAAGAAAGTCCTTTTTTGATGTCGGGATGCTATATATAGGCGCATTAAATAAAAAGTTTAAAATTTAAATATGCTGATACTCAATAAAATGCGCTGTACTTGATATTAGACATAATAAAAAAGTTGTGAAAAAATTTGGCAGATTGAATAATAATGCCTACCTTTGCAACGCAAAAGCAAAGAAACCACGATGGTGCCATAGCTCAGTTGGTAGAGCAAAGGACTGAAAATCCTTGTGTCCCCGGTTCGATTCCTGGTGGTACCACAGAAGGCCGCTAATTCTCAAAGAGTTAGCGGTCTTTTTTATCCATATCCCTCGGGGCTACCACAAAATGGGGTCAGCAGCAAAACGGGGTCAGCTGCAAAACCCGGTTGAAATGTTAAAAATCGACACGAATAAAAACATTTTCAGAATGCATACTCGGAGAGCCGAAGGCTCGGTGGTGTTACTATCCCCGTCCGACGCGTCAGCGGAGGACGGGGCAAAAGAGAATATGCAGTGCGAGCCCCTGGCAGGGGCGAGTGTGTGATGTTCGCCAATACAATATTTTACACAGTCGTCCCTCCCGGGACTCCTTTTATTAGAGGCTACCGCTACCCCGCCCTCCGCTGACGCGTCGGACGGGGATAGTAACACCACCGAGCCTCCGGCTCTCTCCTGTCGGAATTTTAACAACTGAGTTTTTGCATTGATCCAAAATTAGCCTACTCAAAATGAGCAGGCTGAAAACGGGACTGAAATCTTCACAGATGCCATATCCTGTTTCGATAGGCTTTTAGTTCTTTTTCGGGGAACTGAGCTATCGCTTTGTCAAACTCACGGAGTATCGCGGTTTTGTCATCAGGCAATGCTCCGGTGATTGGTACCGTGTTGGAAATATGGTGGCCGAGCAGATTGACGCGGATGTTCAGGCGGTCGATAAGTGTGCGCATCTCAACCAGACGCTCTATCTCCGGTTCCTCGATGTATGTACCGTCCTGTACCTCATGATATAATCGGGAGTCGGGAAAAATCGTCAGCGACACAATATTAATAATGCAGGGATGCAGCCTGTTGAGAACTTCGGCTGTTGCTATCGCGCTTGCCTCTCCGTTGCCTTTACCTCCGAGTCCGTTGAGATAAAACACATTGTAGCGGATGCCTGCCTCGTCAAGTTTTGAAAGCTGCCGGAGAATGTCGGAGGCATGATAGCCTTTGTCCATTCGTTCCAGTGTCGGGTCGTGGGCAGTCTCGATGCCGATATTTATGCTGTCGAGTTTAAGGTGGCGGAGATTTTTAAGTTCCTCTACTGATTTTGGAGAGATGTCGGTGACGCGGGCAAACATTCCGAATGAAACCATGTGCGGAAGGTATTTTCTCAATAACAGTGCCACATCCATAAGTCTGTTGTAGCTCAATGCGAACGGGTTTGCTCCGGTGAGATAAACTCTTCGGGCTCGTGGTTGCCATTGGCGGATAACTTTCAGGTCTTCTTCCACCTCTGATAACGGCGACATACGGAACGGCGTGCCGTGGTAAAGGCTGCAAAACTTGCACTTGTGCCACGTGCATCCCGAAGTGAGTTGCAGGAGTTGAGAGTTGGCTTCGTAAGGCGGTCGCCACACCTGTCCGGTAAAATGTAGTTCAGGAGATATCATATCTTGATAAATTTTGTTAATTTTGTGATGCAAAATTAGGTGACAGTCAGAGCCAAAGCAATAACTTACCGAAAGGTTTGAGCCTTACTGAAAAGTTTGTTTTGCTTTCTATCAGCCTTTTTTGCTCTATCGAAAATGGCAAAAAAATTAGATTACGAATATTGCAAGGCAGCTCCGATGCTTGAATGGCTCGGAAACAAGTGGGCGCTGGTGGTTTTCATGAAGATTTCCGAGAGCGAGCCGGTACGTTTCAACGAGCTGTACCGCAACATTCCGTCGGTGTCGGAGAAAGTGCTTTCGCAGGTGCTCCGTCAGTTGGTAACCGACGGCATAATCCGTCGGGAACTGTTTCCTGATGTGCCTCCACGGACGGAATACTCGGTGACGGACTTCGGCAAAACGCTTTTGCCTCACGTCGAAGCACTGATCAATTGGGGTCGCGAGAACTTCGATACCATAATGTCAAATCGCAAGAAACATAAATAACCGCAGTTGTGTCAAGTAAATCTCCACGGATATGACTAATCAGGCGTCAATGTCTGGCTATGCCTTTTCCATTCATCAAATCGTTGAATTCTGATTTATTCAAAAAATGAAACTCGACCACATCGCACTTTGGGCTGAGGATACAGAACGCCTCAGGGATTTCTATGTACACTATTTCAATGCCGTTGCCGGTGACAGGTATCATAACCCTGTCAAAAGATTCACGTCATATTTCCTGTCATTTCCTGACGGTGGTACCCGGCTTGAAATAATGAACGTGCCGGACATCATAAAACGGTCATCGGCCGAACCTCTCCAAGGCTATTGTCACATCTGCATATCAGTGGGCAGCAAAGAAAAAGTATATGAGCTTACAGAAATACTGCGTTCTGAGGGGATAACAGTAATCGGCAATCCACGACTCACCGGTGACGGTTATTACGAAAGCGTCATCGTTGACCCCGAACACAACATTGTGGAAATTACAATATAATTGCCTCAATCCGAAATTACAGTGCACATTACAGTTCCCATTTAATATCGCTTTCCGCGGTTAAAAACCGCGGCTACTATAACGCAGTATGAATCAACCACGTAGTAGCCGCGGTATTTAACCGCGGACAATAAAGCAGACAATTGTCATATTATCATGCACTGCAATTTCGGCCTGAGCCGATTAAACCCTATCATCCAATTGATAGATGAATAACCATCCGATGTGTTTGTAATGTCAGCATGGGATATGAACGGAGGAAGCGACTGAAAGCCTCTTCAGATAAAATGTTGGCTCAATAGAGGTTGGATAAAATATTTTTTATAATTTTGCATATAGACAACACCTAAATCCGGATGATAGCTAAAGAGGGCATATTGGAATTGCTTAAGTCCACCGAGTCGTATCGTGTGGAACGCACTGTCAGTACGGGCAACATGGACAAGTTCTGTGAGGCCATCTGCGCGTTTGCCAACGATATGCCCGGCTCCCGTAAGAATGGCTATCTGATTATCGGAGCAAAAGATGATGGCAGTATAGCCGGAATGAAAGTTGATGATGACCTGCTTAAGAAGATTGCTGGCATTCGTTCAGACGGCAATATACTCCCGTTGCCGACCATGTCGGTTGAACGTTTTTCGTTTCCTGAAGGTGATTTGCTCGTTGCAGAGGTCAGACCTTCCGATTTACCTCCGGTTCGTTATCGCGGCAGGGTATTTATCCGTGTCGGGCCCCGCAGGGATATCGCTACGGAAGCGGAGGAGAGAATCCTTGCTGAACGTCGCTGTTCATTTATGGCAACCTTTGACGCTACACCTTGCCTAAACGCCAAACTGGAAGATTTGGATATTGATTACATCAAGACCAAATATCTCCCGATGGTGTTTGATGATGAAACGCTTGCAACGGACAAACGCGATATCAAAGAGCAACTTGCATCAATACATCTCTACGACCGCGACAATGACTGTCCGACTTATGCAGGTATAATCCTTTTTGGCGTCAATCCCAAATATTTTCTTCTCGGCGATTATGTACAGTTTGTGCGGTTCGCCGGGAAAGACAAAGGAGGCGACATCCTTAATGAACGCCAGTTTGCCGGTCCTCTATACAGAATGTTGCCGACACTGGAATCATTCGTAAAGGATGCCATAATCACACAGCGTCCTGTTCCGGAATCGTTATTCCGTGAACGCACTGTCTGGAATTATCCGGAAGGTGCTATCCGTGAATTGCTGATGAACGCCTGTATGCACAGGGATTATCAAGCCAATATGCCTATCCGCCTGTATCAGTTTGACGACTATATCGAAGTGATGAATGCCGGAGGACTGTATGGCGAAGCCCGTCCTGAAAACTTCCCGTCGGTCAATGACTATCGTAATCCACTTGTGGCAGAAGCCATGAGAGTAATGAAGTATGTCAATAAATTCAACCGTGGCGTTACCCGCGTCCAGGAGATGTTGAAAGATAATGGCAATCCTCCCGCTGAGTTTGACGTGAATACAATCACCGCCTTTCGTGTCAATGTCCATGCCACGAATGAAGCCTACCTGTCGAAGGGCACAAGTCAACCCCTAAGTCAACCCCTAAGTCAACCCCTAAGTCAATCGATTGAGGAAAAGATTGTAGAATTCTGCAAGGAACCTCGATCAGGAGCAGAAATAGCCGCCTATTGCGGATTTAAAGATGTCAAGAATTTCAGGGAACGTTATCTTACCCCTCTCCTTGGCTCTCGCATTCAAATGACAATCCCCGACAAACCCACAAGCCGGTTTCAGAAATATATAACGAAGTAAAATCTAAACAAATATGGCGAAACATAGAGTATTCATTAGTTCAACATTTTATGATTTACGTCAAATAAGAGCAGATATTGATCGATTGTCTTACCCTGAAAAAAGTTGACTCTTTTATGAGTCAACTTTTTTCAGGGTAAGACAATCGATCTTATTTTCGTCGGACCACCACGCTCAACCGTTAAAATCTCATAATAATTTCGTAACTTTGTAGTCGGATTGGCGTAATCCAATCCACGACATTTTGAAAATAAGAAGCGATATGCTCTCTTGTATTTGGGAACGTAGGAAATTCATCAGTGTACTGAGATTGCATAGCGGTTCTCACGCATACGGCGTGGGCTGCTATCACTACATCTGTACACAAGGTTTCCTACGACCTCCAAATAAGACGTGGCGTTGCAGTCCGCGCTTCTGTGTTAATAGTCTGCATCATCGGACTGTGGTGCATTTGGTATATGAAGAATATCGAAGCAAACAAAGAACTTATAGCGGAGTGCGGCCTCTACTGCAGCGCGTGCCGTAAGTATCTGTCGGACAAATGCCCCGGTTGCCATGATAATGAAAAGGCGACCTGGTGCAAGATAAGGTCATGCGCTAAAGGTAATGGTTATCATACCTGTGCCGAATGTCGTAAAGATGTAAGCGAGTGCAAGACATACTCCAATCTCATTGGAAAGATTTTCGCCTTCCTTTTCAGGTCAGACCGTCCGGCGTGCATCCGTTATATCAATGAGCATGGCGAACAGGCTTTCGCCGAGGAAATGACTAAACGTAAATGTCAGACAATTAAACGGAAATAAAACCATGTTTATCGCAATTTTAACATATAAGAAACCGTTGAGCGAGGTTGACAGATTCCTCGCCGCACACCGTGAATATCTCGCTAAGCATTATGCCGTCGGAGATTTCATCGCCTCAGGACCACAGACACCTCGTGTGGGTGGAGTTATTATGATTAAAGCTGAAAATCGCACAGTGGTGGACGCCATCATTGCACAAGACCCGTTCAACATCAACGGCATCGCCGACTATCAGATTGTTGATTTTACTCCGACAATGTTCTGCGATGATGCTCTCAAAACCATTCTTTGATTATGCCATACATATCAATAGAAAATGGGCGGTTGACCGCAGAACAGAAAAAACAGTTGATTGAGCGGCTTACAGCCACCGCCTCCGAGATAACCCATATCCCGGAACAGTTCTTCACTGTTACCATTAAGGAGTTGCCGGACGAAAACTTCGGTATTGGCGGTAAGTCAATCGATGAGGTTAAACGCAACTACAAACCATGAGCTTGACATTACGCACATATCAACTTTCGGATGCTACTGTGATAGCATCGTGGCTTAAAAGTGAGTATCTAATGCGCCAATGGTGCGCCGACAGATATGAACGTTACCCAGTCACGCCTGAAGATATGAACGCATATCACGAAAGGTATATTGACGGTCAACGCTCACGCGCCCTGACAATGACAGATGGCGATGATATTGTAGGGTACATCACCTTGCGCATCCCGGCGGATGATTCAACGGAGCAACGATTGGGATTCGTTATTGTCGATGATTCAAAACGTGGGTGCGGTTTAGGCAAGGCTCTTGTTTCAATGGCAGTCAAATATGCTTTTGAAACGCTTGAAGCTACAAAAGTGTCGCTCGGTGTCTTTGAGAATAATCCGTCCGCCATTCATTGCTATGAGTCCGCCGGTTTTCGTCGTGTATCACTACCTGAAACCGAGAGTTACGAATGTCTGGGTGAAACGTGGAATTGCATCGAAATGGAGCTATTACCATGACCCAAAGGAATCTTAAGGATATGACTCTGGCAGAACTATGGGAACTCTTCCCAATAGTGCTGGCTGCTTTTAATCCTGATTGGTCGGAATGGGCGAATGAAGAAATATTGGAACTTTCTGGATTGCTAAAAGATTACAGTCCGATTATCAATCATATCGGCAGTACGGCAATTCCCGGTATTCAGGCAAAGCCGATAATTGACATTCTTGTCGAAATTCATCCCGATAGCTGTTGGCAACGTATTAAAGAAGCAATGGAAACGGCGGGATATATCTGTATGTCCTCATCCGGAATCCGCATGAGTTTCAACAAAGGCTACACGCCCCACGGCTATGCTGACAAGGTATTTCATATCCATATCCATGCTATCGGAGATAATGATGAGATTTGTTTCCGTGACTATCTGTTGACGCACCTTAAAGTTGCCAAGGAATACGAAGCTCTGAAACTCAGCCTCCTGCCGCAATACCGAAACGACCGTGACGGTTATACCGAGGCTAAATCCGATTTTGTCAGACATATAATCCGCTTAGCCAAATCCGCCAAATCCGAGGACTGACGCCCTGCAATAGTATGGAAATCGGTTGGAAGTGTTGTGTATTATGCCTATATTTGTCGGAGCGATTTATGAACTAATATGAGGTAATGATGAAAATTTTGGCGCATGTCGGTTGTATGATGTTGCTCATAGGAATAGCATCATGCGGCGCCTCTCCCGACAAGAAAGCTGTTGAAGCTCCTCCTGTGCAATCTACCGAAACGGATAAGGTTCTTGCGGAAAGCTCCCGGGACATCGATGTGATAAACGCCGTATACGACAAATTCGTGTTTGCAATAGACTGCTCAGGTGATGAATTAAATAATCCTGAAAAATATTTTACAGCCAACGCCCTTAAAAAACTTCAGGATGACTACGATTTTGACTGCGACGATGGAGCTTGCTACGCTTATTACGCGCTAAGAACCGACGCGCAGGATTCAAAACCCGGCTCAGACGGAGCATCGCATATTTGCAATATCGAACCAGTCGAAGACGGTTGGTACATAGTGTCATATTCCGATATGGGCTGGCCGGGACAGACACGAATCCGAATTTCTGACGGAAAGATTGACAATTATGAACGAATGTATCACTAATCCCAATATCTTAATGACTACAATTATTGACAAAGCGGTCGCGTTGCTCGGACGGTGCAATGAGGTGACATTGGTTTCGGTCAATGGTGACGGTTACCCGCGTCCCGTACCTATGGCAAAGGGGCATACCGAGGGTTGTAATGAAGTGTGGGTGGCTACGGCTACCGATTCGGTCAAGGTGGCCGACTTTAAACTTAATCCCAAGGCCGGGTTGAGTTATTCATGCAATCGCGACAGTGTGTCTTTGCGCGGACATGTAGAGATAATTACCGATGATGCCGTACGCAAGGCAATGTGGCAGGACTGGTATATCAAACATTTCCCCGGAGGCCCGGAGGATGCTAACTATCTGCTGCTGCATTTCACAGGGACTGTGGCGACTTTTTGGATAAACGGAGAGTTTGCGCATGTGCAATTATAAGTAACTGTTCAAAATTACTAAGATGAGTAACGAAATCCTTTATATACTTCTGCCCGATTATGCCGCGCATGAGGCGGTGTATCTTTCGCAGGCTATAGCTTCCGATGAATATGCCTTGAAAGAGACGCCGAAATATGTCAATAAGGTTGTGGCGCCTACGTTGGAGCCGATTAAATCGATAGGCGGTTTCCGCACGTTGCCCGATTATTCGTTTGACACGATGCCCGATGATTATGTAGCGTTGGTACTGATTGGCGGTTTCGGATGGAGCACGCCGGTTGCCGACCGCGTTGTGCCGATAGTGCGTAAGGCCATCGCCGGCGGCAAGATTGTCGGTGCGATATGCAACGGCGCATCCTTCATGGCGAAGCATGGCTTCCTGAATGATGTAAGGCATACAGGCAACGGACCGGAACAGCTCATGCTGTGGGGCGGCGACAATTACACCAACCACGGCGGATATGTACATGCACAGGCTGTCAGCGACAGTAATATCGTTACGGCTAACGGCTCAGCCACACTTGAGTTCGCGAAAGAGCTGCTTACGCTGCTTGAAAACGATACTCCGGAACGCATCGAGATGTACTATCAGTTCAACAAGCGGGGATTCTGCGAATTGTTCGGGTAATCCCCCGGCGAACGGTATGTTTAAATTACGATATATAATTTTCATGTGCGCCTTAGCGGCTGCATTGTATGCGTCGGGTGACGCCTCAGTATCGCTTCGCGACAGTGCCATGCGCGTCGAGGCTGACCGGTTTCTGCAGGGCTTGCCTCCCGATATGCAGCAGCGGCAGGTAGCGGCCATACGTGATGCCATTGCCGGCGATTGCAGCGCATTGGAGCAGGTGAGACAGGCAAGAAATCATCCTCCGGCAATATCACCCGATGTCACGGCTAAGATGCTGAATGACCGATTGTGTCTCTTTGAACCGAAGGATTATACGGGCGAACCGTTGCCGCTGCTGGTTTATCTGCATGGAGGCGGATGGACATTCGGCAGCATTAACAGTTGCGGACGGTTCTGCAATGAACTGGCAGCTTCCGGGCTTGTTAAAGTCCTTGCGGTTGACTACCGTCTTGCACCTGAAAATCCCTTTCCCTGCGGCCTCAATGATTGTATCGAGGCATTCGACTATGCGGTCGCCAACAGCGCATCGCTTAATATCGATCCGCATCGCATCACGGTAGGCGGCGATTCGTCGGGCGCAAATCTGGCGATAGCCGTTGCCCTCACGGCCCGACGTGATATTATGCCGCACTCACTTCTGCTGTTCTATCCCGTTGCCAAGGCGTTTGATGACAACTCCCGTTCATGGCGTGACTACGGCATAGGCTACGGTCTTGACGCCGGGATTATGGAGGAGTTCAACCGCGCTTACACAGCGGGCGGGGATGCCGCCGACACGCGTATAAGCGTAGGGTTATGCGACGGAAAGGCTCTCGGACAATTGCCGCCGACGCTTCTTGTAGCCGCCGGACGCGATATATTGTGTGACCAGGGTAAGGAATTTGCAGCAAAAGCCGCCGGAAGAGTCCGGAGAATAGAATTTCCTGAAGCAGTCCATCTGTTTATAACTGTTCCGGGACAAGAGACGGCATTCCGCAATGCCGTAGCGCTTGCTGTCGACTTTATGGTGAACGATAAATAATTGGAATGGCATGATTGAGACATCACGGATGCTGTTGCGCCATTGGCGCGTGGAGGATGCGGAAGCGCTCTATAAATATGCGTCCGACCGAAGGGTAAGTGAACTGGCTCTTTGGCCGCAGCATACCTCATTGGCTATGAGCCGCGAAGTGATAGAGCAGATATTCATACCCAATCCATATTCATTTGCCGTTGAGCTTAAGGAGTCGGGCGAGGCAATCGGATGCATCGGTCTGGTGCCTGAAACGGCCGAACACTATCGCCCCGCACCTTTTGAACGTGAAGTCGGATACTGGATAGGGCGCCCGTACTGGAACCGCGGACTGGTCACGGAGGCGCTCCTTGCCCTGATAGGATATTGCCGCGACGTAATGGGACTTCACTCGCTGCTGATTACGGTCGATGCCGTCAACGCGGCCTCCCGGCGTGTGGCCGAGAAATGCGGTTTCGCGTTGATTGAGGATTACACGTATGAAGGAGTGCCGAGCAAGGCATACCGCCTGTATCTTAAGTAGACGGGATGATTCTTCGGTGGACACACCCAACGCAAAGTGTCCGTTATCAGTGTAGGACTGCACCCCGGTGCAGCCGCTGAAACCCCTCGTCTGTATCTGTTTCGGCTGCACCGGGGTGCAGCCCTACAACTTGCTCATAATAAATAAACTTATATCGCTGAATAGTTAAAAACGGGATAACTGAATTAAAAAAACAATATAAATATGGCGTGTTCGATTGATTTTATAGAATCGGTATGTGATGTTCTCGCACCGCTCGGTGAAGTGCGCAGCCGCAAGATGATGGGCGACTATGTCATATATGTCAATGAAAAATGTGTCATCACGGCGTGCGACAATATCGCATACGTGAAGAAACTCCCGTGTATCGCGGAGCTGATGGCCGATGCTGAATGCGGCTGCCCGTATCCCGGAGCCAAAGAGGCCTATATCCTCGATTTAGCCGATTCACGTAAAGTGCTTAAAGTCATAGCAACGCTGTGGGATGTATTGCCATATCCGAAATCGAAAAAGAAATCATCCTGAGAAACGGAATTGCCGCCAAATGTAGGGACGCACGGTCTGTGCGTCCGGAATGCAAGTGTTGATTACCAGCGTATTATCGGACGCACAGACCATGCGTCCCTACCGCAGGAATTATGCAGTTTATCCCCCCCCTCGTTCCTAAAAGTAGCCTACCAGTGAAAATCCGTTGTAGGAATGTGTGATTGACGGCACGATGGAAATGTCGTTGCGGCGCCGGCTTTTTGTCTTTTGATGCGCTATGTCGCGGGCAGGATTCCCGAGCCACAGGCCGGTGAATTCGTTGACAGGGTCGACTAAGAAGGCGAGAATGCCGCCGACCACCGACGAACCGAGCACACGGTAGTCGTTATCGACAATCCAGCGCTTCACCCGGTAGAATCCTTCCCCGATGCAGCTTCCGGCTATCGGTGTCACGAAAATGTCCTGTATCGACGGACGTTCCATAAACGCCTCGATGCCGAATTCCCACCCCGCGGTCGATATGACAGAGCAATACACAGCCGAGCGCCAGAAGTTGAAGCCGCACGAGCGCGCCGACATGAAGTATGCCGCTCCGGCATAAGGATGGAGTATATAATTGAAGTAAAACTTGTCATGGTCCCATTCGGGTCCTTTTTTTATTACATGGTTGTGCCAGCGCTTGAACAGCGGCACGTCACGCAGCTCGGCGCGGTTCCATGACGTTGCGTCTTCGGGCAGACATTCCAGCACGAGCAACGTCCCCGCGAAAGCGCCGCTGAGAGTCGCAGTGTTAATCCATAGCCTGTGCCAGTCATAGGAGTTGCTGGTCATGGAGTAGGGTAGTGCATAGGGCGATAGGGGCGGTATTGAGTCAGACTGCCCGGCGCGTACGCCTTCAGGCAATATCAGGCCGAGCAGTATGACAGTGATGAGACACACTTTTGTTTTCGTCATATCCATTTCGTCTTTCGGAAGCAGTCGGTAGTATGTATATTGTCGCGGATTATGCTTTGAAACGTCGGGCTATGGCCAGTATCTGTCGGCGGTAGAACCAGCATGCGAGCAGGAAATATACTCCTGCCTGTATCCATAGTGCCATATATTCCGTACGGATATCGCCGAGCGACGCGCCGGTGACGGTGATGCGGACATAACCGTTGAGACCGAATGTCGACGGGAAAAGATACGACACGTATTTCCAGAAGCCGGGCATCGCTGACGACGGCCATGACAGTCCGGAAAGAAACAACAGAGGAACAGAAAGGAATACAAGCAGGAGTATGGAATCCTCGCGCCGGTAGATGAACGCCGACAGTATCATGGCCAGGAAGATACATGCCAGCAGATATGGCACGATAAATGCGATAAACGTAGTGTAATGTCCCAGTTGGGGCAATGTGAACATGTCGGTCACCACGGCAAACATATACACCCCCAGCACCATATAGAGCATGAAATACGGTAATGCCTTGCCAATCACGATATGTACCGGATTCTTGTACCACGGATGAAACGGGATGACGCTTCCGTTGTGCCGTTCGCGTGAATTGCCCATCGACATGCCTATGCCGAGCAGGAGCGTCTGCTGGATGATGAGCATCAGCACCGGAGGTATCAGGAACGCGGCGAAGCCGCTTTGCGTGTTGTAGAGCGACACATAGTCATAGTCGATGGGCGTCTTGTTGATTTCGTCCTGACGTTCGGTCGTGCCCTTGATGTACCGGCTTATCTTGATATCCTTGTTCACTTCAAGCGATACGTTGGTGGCCGTCAGTATCAGAGCCTTGTAATACAGCATGCTCGACATGTCGCAGTACACGCCGATGGTGGTCTGGTCACCGTGTGCCAGGTCGGTTGTGAGCGATTTGGGTATACGTATTATGCCGTATGCCTCGTGGCGGCGCACCATCTCGCGGGCCTCCTCCATATTGTTGCAGTAACCGGCGATTTTCATGTCGGGCGATGCGTCCATCTTGCGGAGCAGTTCACGGCTGAGAGCCAAATCGCTCTCGTCGACCACCGCCACCGGCACGTCCCTCACCACTTCGTTGGTGTAGACATAGGAGTACAGCAGCGGATAGGCAAGCGGCACAAACAGTATGAATATCATGATACCTTTGTCGCGGAATATATTGCCTATTTCGCGGTACCATATCTGAAATATGTTCAATATTGATTTCATTGCTTACGTCTTACGCTTGATATTTATATTTCAGGAATGCCTTGCGGTAGCGTGGCAGCACTATGACGGGGAGCAGCAGGAAACACAGCAGCGCCAGCACCGATGTCCATACGTATATCACCGGGTCGCCGTTGAGTGCCTGGTTGACATATATCAGGTAGTAGTGGCGCAGCGGGAACAGCCATGACAGATGCTGCAGCACCGGGTCCATCGCCGTCACCGGATATGTGAATCCGGCGAGGGAGAATGACAGTATGCCCCACAGCGAGCACAGGCACATGGCCGTGCGCATCTGGCCGAGGAACACCCCGAAGAAAAACACTCCGAATGCCTGCGACGCAAGCACTGTCACGAAACCCAGTAGCATCATGTGCCATATGCCGACATTGCACGGATAACCCGAAATTTTGTAGAAATACACGTCGTAGAACACGAACATCAGCGTGAACAGCACCGTCTGCGGCAGCAGTTTCCCGACGAGGGCTATCGACGACGAGTTGCCTGCCATGTCATAAAGTTTCTTCTGCGAGCCGAATTTCCATTCCATGCCTATCGTGTAGGATGTGGAGAGCATTATGAGGAGAATGAGGATGCCGGGCACCAGCAGGTTGTTGAGGTAGACCGCATAGTCGAGGGTAGGATTGTTGACCGGATGTGTCTCTATCGTGATGGGCTGTATGATACCCATCGCCTTATCCTCGGTGGCGCCCTTGGCATACAGTGTCTCGCGGGTCAGCGCGAGTCCCGACAGCTCGGCGGCCGTGCGGAAGTCCTTCATCAGCAGCGAGCCGGGCACGAAATATGCCTCGTTGGTATAGAACGATATTTTCGGCTGGCGGTTGGCGAGGGCTTTCTCGGTAGTTCCCTTCGGTATATAGAAGAAGGAATATATCTCGCCGCGCTGCATGGCCTGTCGGGCTTCGGTAAACGACGGATAGGCTTTTGTGAAATCCGTCTCTTCCATTGCGTCTATAGTCCTGACTATGGTATGGGATATATTGGTGTTGTCTTCGTCGACTATTCCCGCGGGGAGCCGTGTCGGCAGCCCTTTGTCCATGAGCGTCACGAAAAACACCGCGCAAAGCACCGGAGCCACCACCATGCAGAACAGGAACAGCGGACGACGCGAGTACGCTTTCAGTTCCCGCCGTGATATGGCTTTTATGCGTTGGAATACTGTCATGTCTATCTCTTTATTATCGCCGACATGCCTCCGCGTATCTCCGGCAGTTCCGAAGCCTGCAGCGGCATGGCCTGCAGTTCAAATGTCTTGAGGTCGTATTTGTCGAGAGCTTTGGTCGCTTTCCATGTGGCGAAGCTGCCCACTTCCTTTATCCGTGTCACTTTTGCTTTTACATCCTTGTCGTAGGCCGGGACATAGACGGTCACCTCCTGTCCGGCCGAGAGCCCTGGAAGCATATCCTCGCGCACGTTGAATATGAATTTGACTTCGCCGGTTTTAGCTACGTTCATGATTGGGGCTCCCGACCCTACGAGTTCCCCCTCTTCGGGAAAGATTTCAGTCACGACACCGTCGGCCGATGCCAGAAGCACTGTTTCGGTGACGTATGACGACACCTCTTCTATGGCTCCTTCGGCACGCGACACCTGCGCGCTTGCGGCGTTGATGTCCTCGGAGCGCGAGCCGTTGACAGCCATGTCATACTGCGATTTGGCGGCCTTTTCGGTAGCTTCCATCGCGCGGTAGTTGGCAAGCGCCTCGTCGCGTTTCTGTTCGGCCATGACGCCGCTCTCAAACAGCCGGTTCACCCGCTCGTAGGTCTTTTTGGCCACCTCGCGGCCGGCGATGGCTTTCTGCCACAGTTCGTAGGCCGACTGTATCTGTTCCTGGCGTGCGCCGGTACGTGCTTTCTGCTCTATGGCCTGCGCAGCCTTGTAGGCTGCCTCGGCCTGTGCGAGTTTGGCCTGTATGTCGGGAGCCTCGAGTATCACGAGTGTATCGCCGCGGCGCACCATATCACCCTCCGATGCCCTTATCTCAAGTACGCGGGCCGGTATCTTGCTCGATATGCGGTAGTCGGTGGTCTCGGCCTGTCCCTGTATCACCTCTTCCGGCTCGGGTATGCAGAGTCCGGCTATGACAACTACGGCTATTACGGCTAAAATAATTGAAGTGCAGACTATTATGACGTTGCGATTTTTCTTTTTCATTGTTCTCTTATTTGATGGTTCCTAATGATTTGTTAAGATATATGTAGGCCAGACGCAGGTCTATGTCGGAAGTTATCAGAGTGGTTTTGGCCGACAGCCATGCTGTCTGCGCCTCGATGACATTGCTCACCGGTATCACCCCCTCTTTCAGTCCGAGTGTGGCATAACGCAGGTTTTCGTCGGCGGCAGCCTGACTGCTTAGCGCGGCGGCATGTTTCTCGCGTGCTTCGGTCACCCGCCGGCGGCACTGGTTCACCTGAAGCTCAATCATTTCACGCGTTTCCTCCACCTTGAATTTTGCCGCGATGGCTTCGGCGCGGGCGGCCTTCACCTTGTAGCCGCGGTCTCCCCAGGTCACAATCGGGATATTCACTGCCACGCCGATATTCCATGTGCCCTTGAACTTTTTCTCAAAACTGTTGAATACCGACGGGTCGCTGGCAAAATAACCGCCCGTAAGCGCCACGCTCGGCAGAAATTCGGCGCGGGCTATCTTCACTTTTTCGTCATATATCCTTACCGATGTCTCAAGAGCCGACAGTTCCGGACGATGTATCCACGCGTCAGACATGTCGACGGGCACCGGCTCGCCGCCGCCAGTGCTGTCATAATTCTCGTCGACGAGTTCTATCTCGCTTTCAAGCGGGAGGCCGCACAACTGGCACAGGCGCATTTTCAATATTTCTATACCGTTGTCTACCTGTATGATTACCACGTCGGCTTCATTTACTTTCACCTTTACGCTCAGTCCGTCGGCTTTGGTGGCGAAGCCTGCCTCTATCAGTTGCTCAACATCATGGTCGAGGGTCTTGACAAGCTCAAGATAGCTTTCGGCGAGACGCTTGCGGGCCGACAGCGCCACGACATTCCAGTATGTCTCGTCAACATCGACTATGAGCTCCTGGTACTCGGCGTTATATTTGTCGGAGGCTATTTTTTCGGCATAGCGCGTGATATTGTTGTAAGCCCTGATTTTTCCTCCCATATATATCGGCTGCGTGAGCATTACGGCTACTCCGGTCATATTGCGCGTGTCGGTGCGCAACGCGTCCACGAGGTTTTGTCCCACTGTATTGAGAGCCGGCATCGAGAGCGCGTCCCCTATGCCCGACAGGGTCGATTTCTGTTCGTCACTCAGTAGCGAGAGTTCCTTGCCGGTGTGCATGTATATGCCCGTCGCCGATATTTTCGGCAGATAATTTGTGAAAGCCGACTTGCGGTTGTAGTGGGCCGCCTGCTTTTCCATTCCGGCCATGCGCAGCTCTTTGTTGTTTTCCACCGCCAGAATACGGCACGAATCCGGTGTCAGGACACGTGGCGACGCCGCCATTGCCGGTATGCCCGACAGCAATAGCAGCAGTGCCGGTATCAGTTTCTGTCTGTTCATCTTTTTGGTCATAACTGTTTGTCATTGCTTGTTTCGGATGCAAAGTTCGCGACTATACAGATGTCAGAAAAGTCTGATTTTACGACTGTATTGGAGTATATTTCGCTTTTTACGACTTAATGTGCCATATGTCGGCAATATATTGTTATATTTGCGCAGTTAACCATTTGATTTGATAATTATGAACAAGGCTTTGACTGAAATTTCGATCGGAGATCTTCTCGAACAGGATATTCCCGAACTTGTAGGTTATAACAGGGATATCGTCATGATACGCAACCTCGAGGATGTGCGTCTTTTCTCGCATCCGGCACGCCTGAAGGCGACTACGGTTTTCGTATGCCTGCACGGCGAGATGGATTGCAGTATCAATCTCAAACGTTTCAATGTGACCGAGAATCATCTCCTCATTAATTTCCCCGGCGACATCATACAGATACATCGCACCGACAATATCACCGGTTATGTCATAATGCTGTCGGAGGATTATATGCAGCAGTTGCAGATTGACTTCCGCCTGCGCGCGCAGAGCTATATCGGGCTGCGTGGCAACGGTCCGATAGGAGTGCCGTATGAGGAACTTCTTGCCCTGAAACCGTATTACACCTTGTTCAGAAAAAATATCGAGGAGGGTAACTCCGACGTCATCAAGGGGCTTGCACATGCACTTTCGTATACCATCCTCTCGATGGTAGGCCGCTATCAGACGGTGCGTCACGGAAGCGACGGTATGGACACCTCACGTGCCCAGCAGATATTCGATAAATTCATGACGCTGCTCCATGTCTATCACGACAGGGAGCGCAGCATACAGTTCTATGCCGACAAAATGTGCCTGACTCCAAAATACATTTCAGGCACGATAAAGGCTTATAGCGGGAAGTGTGCCCTCGAGTGGATAAACGATTACGTGATTCTCGAAGCCAAAATGATGTTGCGCTATACGATGATGACCGTGCAGGAAATATCCAACAGTCTGAATTTCCCCACACAGTCAGCATTCGGAAAATACTTCAAGCAACAGGTAGGCGTAGGCCCCAAGCAATACCGCATCGAAACCAATTGACCATCCGGCTACTATTTTACATACTATACAAAATCAACTGTGTGCCTGAATCCCGTCTCCGGAAGAAGTCGTTTTTATTTGATTCCGTTATGCAAATATATCAGGGTGTGTAAAAAAACGGTAATATACATATTACCGAATGAATAACCGATTTTACTTAGCATATATATCTGCAATTCAACCGATAATATATCTTACCGAATAACTAACCAATCTTACCGATATGTGTGCCGGGGTATTGCTTTTAAGCTGCCGATATTATATTTTTGTACAATAAAAAATTATATATACATGGCAGACGATATAATCAGACTTGATACTATAGAGCAATATAACCGGATGCTCGGGTTAGAAACGCTCCACCCCCTGGTATCGGTTACCGACTTGTCGAAACTGACAAGCATCAGGCATTGCCGTAGGGAATACGGTTTCTATTGCATATATTATAAGGCGCTGAAATGCGGTACATTGCAATACGGACGCCGCGAATACGACTATCAGGAGGGTACGCTGCTCTTCATTTCGCCCGGCCAGGTGGCAGGCGTGAATGACGGAGGCGAGACACTTAATCCGAAAGGACTCGCACTGATGTTCCATCCCGATTTGCTTTACGGCACATCTCTTGCACGACGCATGAAGGATTACACTTTCTTTTCCTACGACTCCAATGAGGCCCTCCACATGTCGGAACGGGAGAAACAGGTTATACTCAACTGTTTCCATGAGATTGCAGCCGAGCTTGAATATGCCATCGACAAGCATACCAAGCAGATTGTGACATCTACAATCGAGACAATGCTCAACTACTGCACGCGCTTCTACGACCGTCAGTTCATCACGCGCGAAGTGTCCAACCGCGGCATCCTGAGCCGTTTCGAGAATATCGTGCGCGAATGGTTCGATTCCGGAAAAGCTCGCGAACATGGGCTTCCAACCGTACAGATGTGCGCCGGCGAAGCATGTCTCTCGCCCAACTATTTCGGCGACCTCGTCAAGAAAGAACTTGGCAAGACCGCGCAGGAATATATACAGCTATATGTCATCGGCCGCGCCAAGGAACTCATTGCCGAGAATGAGATGAACGTCAGCGAGATTGCCTACGAGCTCGGATTCAAATATCCCCACCATCTCACCCGCGTGTTCAAGAAAGTGACCGGGATGACCCCCAATGAATATCGCATGAAAGCATCATAAATCGAAAAAATCTCAAGTAAATATCAAATAAAATGATTGTTATGAAACATATTGCAACAGCACTCCTCTCCGGTGCGATTATGATGTGCGCCGCCGCATGTTCATCCGACAAGAAAGCTGAGGACAACGCACAACAGCCTGCGGAGACTTCCGACCCCAACGGCCTGCCGGTCTACGACATTCCTTTCTCCGCCACATCCACACTCGGCAAGATCGATAAAAAAGTGCTCGTGCTCTCGGCAAGCCCCCGTCGCGGCGGTAACACCGACCTGCTTTGCGACGAATTCGTACGCGGAGCGCGCGAAGCCAGAGGCGACGTAGAGAAAATATTCCTTGACGACTACAAAATTGACTTCTTCCACGAGGAGCACTCCGAGGCTCCCGACACTATCGTGACTCCCGGCGACCAGGCTCCCATGATTATTCAGAAAATGGCCGATGCCGATATTATAGTCCTGTCGAGCCCGGTTTACTATATGAACATCGACGGCCAGCTCAAGACCCTTATGGACCGCTGTTACCGCAACGCCGGTATGAAAGGCAAAGAGTTCTACTACATAACCGCCTGTGCCGACAGTGACCCCGCTACCGCCGAGACTGCCATTTTCGCATTCCGCGGTTTCGTGGTATGTCTGCCGCAACCTACCGAACGCGGAAGCGTGAAAGCCATAGGCCTCGGCCGCAAAGGCGCGGTCGGCGGCTCGGCATATCTCAACGAAGCATACGAACTCGGCAAGACAATATGATACTTTTATAAAAACTACGGCGCTAATTGACCGCGGGGACAGCGCCCGATTGACATGAATGGGGCCGGGGCGTCTCGCCCCCGTGGTATTATTCTAAACAGCAGAAAGTTACCACGGGGGCGAGACGCCCCCGCTCCATTCAACTTAATTGCACATTTGCTTATGGTGAGGCTGTACTCTTATTCCACAGGCACAAACTGGTCTTTGCCTACTCCGCACAGGGGGCATACCCAGTCGTCGGGAAGGTCGGCAAACGATGTGCCGGGTTCGATACCGTTTTCAGGGTCACCTTTTGCGGGGTCATATTCCCACCCGCATACTTCGCATACATATTTCTGGTCCATGGTTCAAATGTTGTTTAAAGGGTTATAATATTGAATTAATACTGGCATATAATTGCGGGATTATATGATTTACCGGCCGTCCGCCACCGTCTGCCACCCTGCTTCGGTAAGCATCTGTTCAAGTACTACAGCGTTATTGCACTGGCGGTCGTGCGACGAATAGAGCAGCGTCACCCTCGGCTTATCCTCTATCGCTTTCAGCAGTGAGGTATACGCCGGATTGCCGCGCAGTTCGGCCTTGTAGCGTTTTACAAATTCGTCCCAAAGGTTGTCGGGGTCGGTGTGAAACCATTCCCTGAGCTCCGTCGACGGCGCAATATCCTTGTCCCACAGGTTATAATGGAATGTTTCGTGCGACAGTCCCCTCGGCCACAGCCTGTCGACATATATTCTGTATCCGTCGTCGGCCGATGCCGGCTCATACGCCCGTTTGATAGCTACTTCGTGTTTCATCATGTCATAAATTTTTATTATTAACAACTCTATTGCATGATTGGTTTTTTTATGAAAATGTCATAATTTTGCCAATTATAAAAAATAGCTGAAATATGAAGAAAATTATAAGCCTGTTTGGTGTACTGCCACTCATGGCAGCCTCGCTGCTCTGCAGCTGCTCAGGCTCGAAGGCTAACCGCGCCGAAGCCTCACCGTCACCGCGTGAGACAATGATTGACCAACTTCGCGATTCACTGTCACATATCGCCGGAGAGTATCCCGGGGAAATCGGCATAGCGTTGCTGACATCGGCCGGCGATACCGTCGTTGTGGCCGACGAGGACAAATATCCCCTCATGAGCGTGTTCAAGCTCCATCAGGCAATATCGTTGTGCCGTCTGTTTGATGAGCAGGGCGCATCGCTTGACACCGTCCTCGAAATCCCTCGCCGTAAGCTCAATCCCGCCACATGGTCGCCGATGCTGAAGGATTACACCACCGACCCCATACGTATTTCGGTGCGTGACATGCTGCGATATACGCTGACTCAAAGCGACAACAATGCCAGCAACTATCTGTTTGAGACAGTCGAGCCCGTCGCCGCTGCCGACAGTTTTATATCTACGATTATACCCCGCGCCGGTTTCCGTATCGTTGCCACCGAGGCCGAAATGTTTGACAATCATGCCCTTTGCTACGAAAACCATTCATCACCTCTCGGGGCCGCATTGCTGATTGACAGGCTTTTTACCGACAGCATAATTGACACTGCCTCGCGCGACTTCATCTGTACCACACTCGGACAATGTACCACCGGCACCGACCGCATCGTCGCTCCGCTTGGCGGCAAGGATGGCGTGACCGTAGCCCATAAGACCGGTTCCGGCTTCCGCAACGCCGACGGCATCCTCACCGCCCATAATGATGTGGCATTTGTCTCCCTCCCCGACGGCACATCCTACTCGCTCGCCGTACTCATAAAAGACTTCAACGGCTCCGAACAGGAGGCAGCCAAAGCCATAGCACGCATATCATCGACCATCTATACCGCCTTGACCTCGGTTCCCTCCACCGCTTCAGAATAAAAACAGTCCCCGCTATGCGACAAATGAGGAAAATCAACCGGCGTAAAGACGCCGACTGGGCCTTTGAAGTATTCGACAAAGCGCCCTACGTCACTGTTAGTATGGTACGCCCCGACGGCACACCTTACGGCCTGCCGCTCTCGCTCGTGCGTAAAGATGATACGACATTCTATTTTCATTGTGCTTCGGAAGGCGAAAAAATCGATTGCTTCCGCCACAGCCCCGTCGTTAGCCTCTCCGCTGTCAGCCGGTGTACGCCGCGGTATGAGGAGGAAAAGAATAACTTTACCGAATATTTCCATTCGGCCATTGCGCTCGGCCGTGTCGACATAGTGGACGACCCCGGGGAAAAACGCGAGGCCCTGAGTCTCCTTTGCGAGCGTTTCCTGCCAAAATATATGCAACACTTCGACGAAGCAATAGCCCGTAGCCTCGCCATAACGACAGTGGTGCGCGTCACTCTTACCGAACCGCCTGTCGGCAAATGCAAGCCGTGACCCTGCAATAGAATCATTGACCGGTGATAATAAAATAACCGGCCGCGATGACTGTCGCGGCCGGTTTTGTCGGTTCGCCCAGCATGTATTCAGTCTAACAGGTGAAAGTCCTCGGCACGCCCGAT
>OHDH01000132.1_pt1 | contig 52393 bp, 43 predicted proteins | sample 1566921 | NCBI WGS metagenome assembly OHDH01 (sample SAMEA3879585, study PRJEB24766) | human gut metagenome | biome: human-associated habitat; feature: feces | place: USA | collected 1985/1987
TTACTTGTACTTATTTGGATTTTATTTTCATCTTTAATATATCTGTTTGTTTATTACCAATAAACAATTCAACTGATAGCAAGATGGCCGGTAGAAAGACAAAATATTCACAGGAAGTAATCGCGTTGTTGCGTTCGGAGGTAGAAAATGTGGTCAACCGCCGAATTGTTTCGCCGGCCGATTTTGATTTCCTCTCGGCGGCTATACTGCGTGCTGTCAAGCAGCCGATTTCGCCTACCACGCTCAAGCGCATCTGGGGCTATGTCAAGGATGTCGGCTCGTCCTACAATCCGGAGCGTTTCACACTATGTGTGCTTTCTGTTTTTATCGGCTACCGGGATATTGAGGATTTTATCGAGAATTACAATGCCGAGGATATAACTGCTCAGTCAGGGAACTATTTCGGGGAGACAGTTAAAGCCAATGAAATATCCGACCACGCTTTTGTGGAACTGCGCTGGCCGCCCGACAGGCTGTGCATACTGAGCCGGAAGTGCCGCAACGAGTTCGACGTAGTGCGGTCAATCAATGCCAAGTTGCATTCGGGCGATGTAGTGGAATTTACCTCTCTTACTCAGAATGCGCCTGCTTATTTCAGCAAAGTGCTGTGTCGTGGGAGTGATATACCTCATACCTACGTGGCAGGAACACGTACAGGCATCACCTACCGCATACTTGATGATGACAACCAATAAAGAATTTTTTATATTCCAATCAATTATTAACCAATCTTACTAAATTACAAAATCATGAAAATTAAATTCTTGACTATTGCTGCAATGGTGGCTTTCGCTATGACTTCATGCGGAGGAAAATCTGAGAAAGCGGCTGATGATGCGGCGCAGGAATCAGTTGCCGAACAGACAGAAAATGTTTCGGATCCGTATGCCGACGATGTTATTGCCGATGACGTGGTTGTCGACGACGAAGTCATGTTCGAGAATATCCCCGGCGATAGCGAGGCAGAAAAGGTTGCCTCGAAATCTGATGTCGATGCTATGCTTAACGAGTACGAGCGTTTTGTCGACAAATATATCTCACTGCTTAAGAAAGCGTCAAAGGGTGATGTGTCGGCTATGGCAGACTATGCCTCATATATGGAGTCGGCCGAGTCGCTCAGCGAGAAGATTGACAAGTGCTCCGGAGAAATGAATGCCGCGCAGATGAGGCGTTATACTGAAATAACCAATAAGATGGCGAAAGCAGCTTCAGAAATGGCAGGTGGCGCGGGCGTAGACATGGACGCTGCCATGGATCAGTACATGGATGCTCTCGAAGGAATGAATTTCTGATAAAAACACTTTTCATTACAATTTTTTAGTCCGGAGTCAGGCGTGTCCTTACTTCGGACTTATTGATTTAGTACTGTGAGCCGCTGTGTGATATACAGCCATGCGTCGTTGGCGACAGAATGTATAGTGCGTTCGCTGCAACCGGCGTCGCGCAAGGCTTGCTCCATTTGGGCGACAGTATGTTTGTTGTTTTCTGCGAGTACCAGCAAGATGCTGTCCCTGTATGCCCAATTGGTCGATTTTCTGATTTCTTCAACTGCCGAGTTTAAGTTGCGGTCTGCTTCCTTTTGGCATATTGCGAACAGAGAGTCAATTTTGTGTGCCGGGCCGTCGTCTTGAATATGGGGGATGCCGGTCGGGGTGACTTTTGGAGTGTTGTCCCCAGTCGGTTTGTGTACCATAATCGTCTCCCTGGCAGCTGGCGGCACGATATATATTGTGTCGGTACGTACTTCCTGAATCGTGGCGTGCGGTGGCTGACTTCCGTCTGCATGGCGGCGGTCGCCAAGCCATATTGCGGCTATGCCGGCAGAGATTACTGCTGCAAGGAAAATAATCTGCATCGCATGGGTAGCGCGTCGGTCGGAGAGCGCTTTGGCCACTGCGGCCATTGTGGGGCGGCGTTGCGGGTCGGTACGCAGGCATCGGCGTATCAGGCGGCGCTTCTCCCATCGCGGCAGCAGTTCACGCAGTATCTTCCCGAAAGAATATACGTCGGCGGCACTGTCGGCAATAGCCGGAGTGCCCTGCTGTTCCGGCGCACCGTATGTGCGCGTGCCCCGGGAGCTTTTCAGATTAGTGAAACATTCGGCGTCGCCAAGTCCGAAGTCGATAATCCTGACATCGTGTCCGCGATGGGTGATCATTACGTTGTCGGGCTTGAGGTCGCGGTGCGCTACTCCGGCATGGTGCATGTAGGCGAGAGCTTCCGCTAATTGTACGGCTGTCTTTCGGCGTTGTTGTCTGGAAGGCTTTCCCGCCAGAAATTTGTTGAGCGTTTCGCCGTCGACCCATTCCATGATTATGCACTGCCCCAGCGTGGCGATTTCTTCAAATGCCACCACGCGTATGATGCCGGGGTGGTCGAGGCGCACGCCAAGCTCGAACTCTTTACGGAGAGCCTCGATATAGACGGGATTGGCGGCAAACTCGGCTCGCAGCGATTTGATGACATAGCGGCGGCTGTTCCAGCGCGCGGAGTAGAGTATGCACGTCTGCCGCCGTGACAGTTCGACAATGCTGTTGCCGAGTTCTATCTCCGACGGGTTGATGAAATTGAGTGACGAATTGCTTATCTCTTCTTCCATGGCTGCTTGTGGGTTGTGACTGTAATACGGCAAAGCATACGCGAATATACGCAAAAATATTCAAACGTCATAATATGTATTCCGCGATTAAAAATCGCGGCTACTACACCTGTGCCCTCTTGGTGATGAGGGACGGTAGTAGCCGCGATTTTTAATCGCGGAGTGCGTAAAAGTGAGGTTAATACGGTGTTATTTCGTGCGGGCGAGGATGAGGGCGGAACGCGGTGCTACGGTCATGTTGCCGCCGCGGGTGGTGCCGAGACCGTCGGCGTTGATTTTGCCGTCCTCGGCCACGACGGTCCAGTCGCCTTTGCCGACTTTTACGGTCTTGGCGTCGTCGCTGCCGTTGAACACGAGTTTGATTTCCTTCCAGCTGTCGCCGTTGGCGTTGTTCTTGATGGAGTAGCTGATGAGGTTGGGCTCATTGACCTTGTCGAATACGATGTTCTTGGCAATCTCCTCGGCTGTGCGCATGCGGAAGGCTGGATGCTCCTTGCGCAGTTTTATCAACTCCTTGTAGTAGTTGAACTGGTCGGCGTATGTATGCTTCTGAGTCCAGTCGATGGCGTTGATTGAGTCGGGTGACTTGTAGGAGTTGTGCACGCCCTGCTTGTCGCGGAACACCTCTTCGCCTGCAAACATGAACGGAGTGCCCTGCGAGGTGAATACGATGGTCTGCGCGAGCTTGGCGGCACGGAGACGGTCGTCGACACTTGCGCCGGGCATCGATTTTACGAGCTTGTCGGTAAGGGTCAGGTCGTCATGGCACGATACATAGTTTATAATCTGCGAGGGCGACGTGGCGTAGGCGAATTTTGAATTGTTGCCTTTGCTGTAGTCGACCTGGGGGTGAGCCGTGGCAGCCACGATGCCGATTTTTACGGTCTCTTCGTTGCCTGGTTTGCCGGTGGCGAAACCGCGGTCGGCGGCATCTGAGTAATGACCTTTGATGGCGTCGCGGATATCGTCGGAGAACACTGCTATACCCTCCATCTTGGCTACGTTCTCTTTCAGCGCGCGGCGCTCAACGGGCAGGGGAGAGTCGCCTGCGGTCCAGCCTTCGCCGTATACGAAGATTGACGGGTTGATTTCCTTGAGTTCTTTCGCTACCTGATTCATCGTCTCGGTGTCATGTATAGCCATGAGGTCGAAACGGAAGCCGTCGATATGATATTCCTTGGCCCAGTATTTCACCGAGTTGACAATGAAATCGCGCATCTGCCGGCGCTCGGAAGCTGTCTCGTTGCCGCAGCCTGAGGCGTCGCTGTAGGAGCCGTCGGCGCGGTGGCGGTAATAGTAGCCGGGAGCGGTGAGTGAGAAGTTGGAGTTGTCGTTGTTGGCGGTGTGGTTGTAGACCACGTCCATTACCACGCCGATGCCTGCGTCATGGAGTGCCTTTATCATCTCTTTCATCTCGCGTATGCGGGTGGCAGGATTGGCGGGGTCGGTCGAGTATGAGCCTTCGGGCGCGTTGTAGTTGAACGGGTCGTAGCCCCAGTTGTACTGGTTGGACGGAAGGTTGGTTTCGTCAACGCTGTTGTAGTCGTACGACGGAAGTATATGTACGTGCGTTACGCCTAATTCCTTCAGGTGGTCGATGCCCGTCTTGTCGCCGAGCGGGGTAGCGGTGCCGTCCTCGGTTAGTGCAAGGAATTTGCCCTTGTGCACGATACCGCTCGAGGGGTGCATGGAGAAGTCGCGGTGGTGCATCTCGTAGAGCACTACGTCGTTGATGCTCTCCACTTCGGGGCCTTTGTCGGCGTCCCAGCCGGCCGGGTCGGTATCATCGAGGTTGATTATTGCCGCACGCTCGCCGTTGGTGCCTACAGCCTTTGCCCATACGCCGGGAGTCTCGTCGAGCCATTTGCCGTTGTAGGCTATCTGGAACGTGTAGAAGCGGCCGAGATGGTCGGGCGATGCTACCGCGCGCCACACGCCATTGTCGCTTTTCGTCATGTCGATGGTCTCGACAGGCTTGGAGTTGCGGTCGGTAGGATAGATACGCACTCTGACAGCGTCGGCTTCGGGCGACCATAATGAGAACTTAACACCTTGAGGGCTGACGGCAAGCTCGAGGTCATCGCCCGCGTAGGAGGGAAATGAGTCGAAACGGCTGTCGGTATTCTGTGCGGCGCAGATGCCTGCGACACCGATTGACATCAACCCGAAGGTCAAACCACGGGTACACATTGTTCTTAATTTGAAATTCATGTTTAGTATGATATATAATGTATTGATTTTTAGGCTATTTGGCATCTATGTGCCGGAGTGTGAAAAAACGATGGCGCTTGCGGTCATGGCATAGACGCACGGTGGGATGTTATCGCAGCATCACCCGCTTGGTCCACGAGTCACACTTGATGATATAAAATCCTTTGGGAAGTTCTACTTTTGTTGTGGCGCCCTTGACGGTCACCGATTTGATAAGCTGGCCGGTAATAGAGAAAATCTCGAATTTCACGGGCTCGGCATCAGGTGCGGTAAGTTCAATATATCCTTTGTCGACCGATACGGTTGGCATGCGGTCAACCCTGTTTTCAACCGTAGTCTTAGCATCGGCATGCCACTCCCCGCTGAAGGAAGCGACTGCAAAAATCAATATGACAGTTGAAAGTATTTTTCTCATAGAGGGGTTGTAACGCGTTGTTTTTACAAAATTAATAATAAATTTCCTAACTGCAAAACCAAAGTGCCGTGTAAACGTAATTTTTGAAATTTTTCACACCAATACATATATTTAATGTTATTATATATTATGACTCTGTAATCGTTGAAATACGCAGCCCTTACGTCATTATATCATGAATTATGAGTGAATGAGTTTATTAATATGCACTTATGCGACATTTTTTTGTTTATTTCTAATTTTTTATTACCTTTGCGGTCTCAAATCATGCTCCTCCGAAAGTATATTTTAAAGGTATAATGATAGAAGGAAAAAAAGAAGAATGTCATCTCAATCTGCTTTTTGAGACAAGCTGGGAGGTCTGTAACAAGATTGGCGGTATATATACCGTCCTCTCTACCAAGGCCAAAACGCTTCAAAAGCTTTATAAAGACAAAGTGATTTTCGTCGGGCCCGATGTGTGGTCGGACAAGAATCCCTCACCTTTTTTTGTCGAAAATCAATCGCTGCTCAAGTCCTGGAGGAAATCGGCACAACTTCCATATAATATAAAAGTGCGCGTAGGTCGCTGGGATATTCCCGGCAAGCCGATAGCCGTACTGGTCGATTTCAATGGAGTTTACGCTCACCTCAATGAAATCTACGGCGAGATGTGGAGCCGCTACGGCGTTGACTCGCTGCATGCCTACGGCGATTATGGCGAAGGCTGCGCTTTTGCTGTTGCTGCCGCGGCTGTCATGCGGAGCATATACGACCATGAAGGCTGTCCCGATGACGTGATAGCCCACTTCAACGAGTGGACCACCGGAATGGGGCTCCTCTATCTCAAATGGAAAGTCCCTGCGATAGCCACCGTATTCACCACTCATGCCACCAGCATTGGCCGCAGCATCTGTGGCAACGGCAAACCGCTCTACGATTATCTCAAGGGTTATAACGGCGACCAGATGGCACGCGAGCTCAACATGGAGTCGAAGCACTCGCTTGAAAAAGCAGCCGCCCACGCCGCCGACTGCTTCACTACGGTCAGCGATATTACCGCGGTGGAGTGTGAGCAGCTCCTTGACATAAAGCCGGCGGTTGTAACGCCCAACGGATTTGAGAAAAACTTTGTGCCGGCGCGTACGCGTTTCGACGCCGCACGGCAGCAGGCGCGCGCGAATTTGCTTGGAGTGGCACGTGCCCTTACCGGCAAACAGCTCGACGACGATACATTTATCGTGGCTACTTCGGGCCGTTGCGAATATCGCAACAAAGGTATAGATGTGTTCCTCGACAGCATCAATGCACTGCGCGGACGCACTCAGTCGCGTGTGCTCGCTCTCGTCATGGTTCCCGCATGGGTCGACAAGGGCAGGGCAGACCTTCAGGAAGCGATTGCCAGTAACAGTACGGCCGGACTTCCCGATGCCGTAATCACCCACACGCTGCATAACTATAACGACGATCCTATTATCAACCGCATACATCAGCTCGGGTTCGGCACAGACGCCAACGACAGCATGACCGTCATCTACGTGCCGTGCTATCTTAACGGCGAGGACGGTATCTTCAATACTCCGTATTACGACCTGCTGATAGGCGTGGACGCCACCGTGTTCCCGTCATATTATGAGCCCTGGGGGTATACGCCTCTCGAGAGCGTGGCTTTCGGCGTCCCCACTGTCACTACGTCGCTTTCAGGTTTCGGCCGCTGGATTCTTGCCTCATCAAAACCGGAGTTCGCCGTTTCGGGCGTCAATGTAATACCGCGCACCGACTCCAATTACGGTGAAGTCGCCGATGCCATCGCGCAGTCATTGTTCTCCCTGATAAGTGCACAGCCCGACGAACGTGCAAAGATTGCGAAAGCAGCCATGAATACAGCCTCGAAGGCGGCATGGAGCCATTTTATCGAATGGTATGACGATGCTTTCCGCATAGCTCTCGGCAATGCGGAGAAACGAAGGTGACGCGCGGGTTATATCCATCTGATACTTTGCATCAACAACATATTGCATTTCCTTAAAAAAAGTAACTATTACAACAATTAAAAAGATACACAATGAAACTTCAAGTAAGCAACTCAAATGTCCCCAACTGGCGTGACATGACTGTTAAGTCAGACTTACCTTCAAAGTTAAAACCTCTGGAGAAGCTTTCCAAAAACCTCTGGTGGGTATGGAACAGCGACGCAAAATCGCTTTTCCGCGACCTTAATCCCGACCTTTGGCGTGCTACAGGTGAAAATCCTGTGATGCTCCTCCAGCGCCTTTCTTCAGAGCGTCAGAAAGAAATCATCAACGACCCCAAATTCATGGAGCGTATCGAACATGTCTACGGTATGTTCCAGGATTATATGAAGAAACCGATGCGCAAGGATGTTCCTTCGGTTTCTTACTTCTCTATGGAATATGGCCTCTGCAACTGCCTGAAGATATATTCCGGCGGTCTCGGCGTGCTTGCCGGCGACTACATCAAAGAGGCTTCCGACAGCTGCGTCGACATGACTGCAGTCGGTTTCCTTTACCGTTACGGCTATTTCACCCAGACACTCAGTGTCGACGGCCAGCAGATAGCCAACTACGAGCCCCAGAATTTCAATCAGCTCCCCATCGAGCAGGTATGCGATAAAAACGGTCATCCCGTAATCCTCGAAGTTCCCTATCCCGGACGTATCATCTACTCCCACATCTGGAAAGTGGCTGTGGGCCGTATGAACCTCTACCTGATGGATACCGACTTCGACATGAACAGCGAGTTTGACCGCGTCATCACTCACCAGCTTTACGGCGGCGACTGGGAAAACCGCATCAAGCAGGAATACCTCCTCGGTATCGGCGGTGTGCTCATGCTCAAGAAGCTCGGCATCAAGAGCCAGCTCTACCACTGCAACGAAGGCCATGCGGCGCTTCTCAACCTCCAGCGCCTCGTAGACTACGTGCAGGAAGAGCATCTTGACTTCAACGTGGCTCTCGAAATGGTACGCGCATCTTCGCTCTATACCGTACATACCCCCGTGCCCGCAGGTCACGACTACTTCGACGAAGGTCTCTTCGGAAAATATATGGGTGAATATCCCGCAAAACTCGGTATTTCGTGGAACGACCTCATGAACATGGGCCGCGAGAACCCCAACACCAACGAACGTTTCTCGATGAGCGTGTTCGCGCTCAACACCTGTCAGGAAGCCAACGGTGTAAGCTGGCTCCACGGCGAAGTGTCGAAGAAGATGTTCGCCGGCATCTGGAAAGGCTACAACTGGCAGGAATCACACGTAGGTTACGTCACCAACGGCGTGCACATGCCTACATGGGCCGCTTCCGAATGGAAGGAATTCTACGCCAAGCATCTCGGCGAACAGGTGTTCGAGAACCAGAGCGATCCCAAGGCATGGAAAGGCATCTTCGATGTCAGCGACGAGGCTATCTGGGATATGCGCATGAAGCTGAAGACAAAGTTCATCAACTTCGTGAAACGCGATTTCAAGGCAAAATGGCTCGCCAACCAGGGTGATCCCTCCGCAGTGATGAAAATCGTTGACAAAATCAATCCCAACGCCCTCATCATCGGTTTCGCCCGCCGTTTCGCTACTTACAAGCGTGCACATCTCCTTTTCACTGACCTCGAACGTCTTGCCAAGATTGTCAACAACGAGCAGTTCCCCGTACAGTTCGTATTCTCAGGCAAGGCTCACCCCGCCGACGGCGCCGGTCAGGGTCTCATCAAGCGCATCATGGAAATCTCGCGCATGCCGCAGTTCCTCGGCAAAATTATCTTCCTCGAGGACTATAACATGATTGTAGCAAAACGTCTTGTCAGCGGTGTCGACATCTGGCTGAACACCCCGACCCGTCCTCTCGAGGCATCGGGTACATCGGGTGAAAAGGCCGAAATGAACGGCGTGCTCAACTTCTCGGTGCTCGACGGATGGTGGTACGAAGGCTACCGTTTCAACGAAAACGCCGGATGGGCGCTTACCGACCGCCGCACATTCACCGACCAGTCGCAGCAGGACAAACTCGATGCAGCCACCATCTACTCGATGCTTGAGAATGAAATCATACCTCTCTATTTCGAGAAGAATTCCAAAGGCTACTCGCCCCGCTGGATTCAGTACATAAAGGGTTCGATCGGCGACATCGCACCCCACTTTACCATGAAGCGTATGATTGACGATTATATCGCACGTTTCTACGACAAAGAGGCTGCGCGCTCAAAGAAACTCGCTGCCAAGGATTTCGCTCTTGCAAAAGAAATCGTTGCATGGAAGGAGAAAGTCGCAGCCGCCTGGGACGGTATCAAGGTATTTGATGTAGAGACTCAGGAAGCCTCCAACAATGTGACCGGTCAGGATTATCTTGTCAAGGCCATCGTTGATACAAATGGTCTCGGCAAAGACCTCGGCCTCGAAATGGTATGCTACAAAGTGGAGGACGGAGAGGAGAAACTCTGGAAAGTTGCGCCCTTCAAGGTTGTTAAGGAAGAAGGCAATGTACTTACTTACGAGTGCAAGGGCAAGACCGACGATCCGGGTGTATTCCGCTACGCCTACCGTCTATATCCTGTCAACGCCAATCTGCCGCACCGTCAGGACTTCGCCTACGTGCGCTGGATTTAATTGACAGCGTAAATATAAATTTAAGGGAGAACTCATGCTTAATGCGCGGGTTCTCCCTTTTTTCGGCTTGCGCCCCTGTTCCTTCGGATAATACGGCACAATCAGAAATTTTGGTGCATGATTTTAAATAATTACTGATTATATTGTCCGCGGTTAAAAACTGCGGCTACTATGTACTTGGTTTACAGCATCTTATAGTAGCCGCGGTTTTCAACCGCGGTTCCCGATATTATGGATTTACATTGCCTTGCACTGCAATTTCTGATTGTGCCGATAGTACCTTATCTATTTGGGAAATGGAAAACCGTGGGTCTCGATAAAGTCGTAGTAGAGGCGCGAGAAGTATTCGTTGTTTTTGCGGGTGTAGCGTATGTCGGTGAATACCTGGGCGAGGGTAGTTTTACCGTTTTCAGCAATGAATCCGGCGCTTTCCGGAAGGCTCTCCTTGTATGCGTAGTATCCGGCGACCTCGGCATCATCGGGAGCCGTGTAGCGCTCATGGTGTATTATCGCTTTGACGGGTAGGCGGTCGGAAACCGCGCTTTCATCTGCCGGCCACCCTACGGAGATGGTGCATACGGGTATGACGCGTTCCGGAAGCTGCAGCACGGAGGCTATTGTCGGGGCATTGTAGGTGGTGGTGCCGAGATAGCAGCACCCGAGTCCGCGGCGCTCGGCGATGGTGACGAACTGTTGCGTGAAAATCACGGTGTCGATGACCGCGGTCATGAATGACTGGAAATTGTCATAGCCGTGGTCGGCGTCGGAAATATCGCACCAGTGGCAGAAACGGTTGAAATCAGCGCAGAAAGTAAGCAATACAGGTGCACCGGTTGCAGCCGGCTGATTGAAATGTGCCGGTGCGAGGGAGGCGAGCATATCCCGGTCGCGTGAAATGACGACGCTGTAGAGTTGCATGTTGCCGGTGGTAGGCGCATGTGAAGCGCTCTCGATAATATCCCGGAGCATCTCGTCGGATACTTCGCGGCCGGAATATTTACGTATCGTGCGGCGTTCGCGCCAATAGTTTTCGTTGTCGTATGTCATAACGGGAATATTGTAAAAGTTACACAAACGGTCAAAGATAAGCAAATTATTTTAAAGCGCAAATTTCAATTTATTAGTCGTTTGAATTTCAGTAGATTAAGAAAAACGGGAAACTTTGCGTTGCCGGATAAAAATTAAATCATTGAAATTTAGGTAATTAATATTTTTAAATGGAAAACTTATCAACATTTTAATCTTTTGTTTTATTAAAATTTGGCAATCAGTTAAAAATTTGCCTAATTTGCGTCGCGAAAGAAAAACAAGCATTTTTCACCAGCTACTTAATTAAAAAAATATCATGGACCGACCCGTTTACAACTATGACGAAGCTTTCAAGGCGTCACTCAAATATTTTGACGGTGACGAACTCGCCGCACGCGTGTGGGTGAGCAAATATGCGTTGAAAGATTCGGCCAACAATCTTTACGAACTCACACCCGACGACATGCACCATCGTCTTGCCGACGAAATCGCCCGCATCGAGAAGAACTACCCCAATCCCATGAGTGCAGAAGAGATATTCTCGTATCTCAAGGATTTCAAATACATCGTGCCGCAGGGCAGCCCGATGACCGGTATCGGCAACGACCTGCAGGTAGGCTCACTCTCCAATTGCTTTGTCATAGGTCTTGACGGTCAGCCCGACTCTTACGGCGGCATTATCCTTATCGATCAGGAGCAGGTGCAGTTGATGAAACGCCGCGGAGGCGTGGGACATGATCTGTCGCATCTGCGTCCGAAAGGAAGTCCTGTCAAGAATTCGGCGTTGACCTCCACGGGTCTTGTTCCGTTCATGGAGCGCTATTCCAACTCTACCCGCGAGGTGGCTCAGGACGGCCGCCGCGGCGCGCTGATGATGACGGTATCAATCAAGCACCCCGACGCCGAGGCTTTCATCGACGCCAAGATGACTCAGGGCAAAGTGACAGGCGCCAATGTGTCGGTGCGCATCGACGACGATTTCATGCGTGCGGCCACCGAGGGCACTCCCTACATGCAGCAGTTCCCCGTCGACAGCGCCGAGCCCCTTTTCAAGAACGAAATCAACGCGCAGGCACTGTGGGCCAAAATCATACACAATGCATGGAAGTCGGCCGAGCCCGGCGTGCTGTTCTGGGACACCATCACACGCGAGTCTCTTCCCGACTGCTACGCCGACCTCGGATTCCGCACCATCTCGACAAATCCGTGCGGTGAGATACCGTTGTGCCCGTACGACTCGTGCCGTCTGCTGGCCATCAACCTGTTCAGCTATGTCGAGAATCCCTTCACGACCGAGGCTCATTTCAACTTCGACCTGCTCCGTCAGCATGTCATCAAGGCCCAGCGCATCATGGACGACATCATTGACCTCGAGATGGAGAAAATCGACACGATACTCGAAAAGATAGAATCCGACCCCGAAAGCGAGGAGGTCAAGACGATAGAACGCAACCTCTGGCAGAAAATACGCGCCAAGACGCTGCTCGGACGCCGCACAGGCGTAGGCACCACCGGCGAAGGCGACATGCTTGCCGCTCTCGGACTGCGCTACGGCACGCCCGAGGCCACCGATTTCTCCGAAAGCGTGCACAAGACCATCGCGCTTGCCGCCTACCGCTCGTCGGTGGAGATGGCCAAGGAACGCGGTGCGTTTGAAATCTATGATGCCGCCCGCGAAGAGGGCAATCCCATGCTTGAGCGTATACGTGAGGCCGACCCCGAACTTTACGAGGACATGAAAGCCAACGGACGCCGCAACATCGCGTGCCTGACCATAGCGCCTACAGGTACGACATCGCTTATGACGCGCACCACCTCGGGCATCGAGCCGGTGTTCATGCCCGTGTACAAACGCCGCCGCAAGGTAAATCCATCGGACGTCGATGCGCGCGTGGATTATGTCGATGATTCGGGCGATGCTTTCGAGGAATTTATCGTCTACCACCCCCGTTTCGTCGACTGGATGAAGGCCAACGGGCTTCCTGTGAAGGATGACTACACGCAGGAGGAGATTGATGAACTCGTGGCCCGTTCGCCCTACTACAAAGCTACCGCCAACGATATAGACTGGGTGGAGAAGGTGAAGATGCAGGGACGCGTGCAGAAATGGGTCGACCACTCTATCTCGGTCACTATCAATCTTCCGGCCGATGTCGACGAAGAACTGGTCAACCGTCTGTATGTCGAGGCATGGAAATCGGGCTGCAAGGGCTGTACGGTATATCGCGACGGATGCCGTTCGGGTGTGCTCGTGCAGGTCGACAAGAAGGCCAACAAGGCTGAGACTCAGACCAAGGTGGCGCCGCTGGTGCGTCCCATCGAGCTTGAGGCCGACGTTGTGCGCTTCCAGAACAACAAGGAGAAATGGATTGCATTCGTAGGTCTGAAAGACGGTCGTCCGTATGAGATATTCACCGGTCTGGCCGATGATGACGACGGCATATTCTGTCCCAAATCGGTCAACCACGGCAAGATTATCAAAGCCATCTCCGAGGACGGTACCAAACGGTATGACTTCCAGTTTGTCAACAAGCGCGGCCACAAGACCACAATCGAAGGTCTCTCCGACAAGTTCAACCCCGAGTACTGGAACTACGCGAAACTAATATCGGGCGTCCTCCGCTATGGTATGCCGATCGATCAGGTGCTGAAACTCGTGTCGGGCCTCGAACTCGACAGCCAGTCAATCAATACGTGGAAGATGGGTGTGGAGCGCGCGTTGAAGAAATATCTGCCCAACGGCACCCGTGCCAGCGGACAGACCTGTCCCAATTGCGGACAGGAAACCCTCGTATATCAGGAAGGGTGTCTGATCTGCACCAACTGCGGCACCTCCAAATGCGGCTGAGAACAGGCTGATACGCCTCATTTGTTAGGAAAAAGCTATGTTTTAAAACATAAAACAGGCCATAATTAACAACCGGGCCCGGTTTTTTGAAAATTTTTCAAAAAATCGGGCCTGAGTTTCAAAAAAACATGCTATATTTAAGCCTTGAAAACCTGATTTGTGTGTTTATATCGACTTTTAATTATCAAAAACAATCATAAATAACTATAACTTCTCATCATCTATGAAGCTAACCTTTAACATAGACTATCGTACCAACTGGGGCGAGGCTGTCTACATCACATCGCCGCTCGGTGAGATGGGTGCAGGTGACTACGACAAGGCTGTCAAGATGCGCCTTATCGGCGATGGCACATGGCAGGCTGTGGTTGAAGTGCCTGACAATACTCCCGACTTTGTGTACCGCTACTTTATCCGGCACGAGAACGGATATGTGAAAAACGAATGGGGACACGGCCATCGTTTCCACCGCGGGCGCAGCTCCAAGGCGTATGAAATATTCGACCGATGGCAGGACCAGCCCTGGGACAAACCTTTCTATTCGACAGTATTCACCGAGTGCGTCAACGGCCGAAAGGAGCGTGACGAGCAGCTTTCGGTGAAAAACGGCGTACTCAACCTCTCTGTAGCCGCTCCGATGGTAGCGCCCGGTCAGGTGCTGGCAATATGCGGTGAGTGCGAGGCTCTCGGCGAATGGGATCCCGCCAAGGCAGTGCGCATGAACGATGCCAATTTCCCGGAATGGAGCGTGAACCTCGAGTTCAAGAATCTTCCCGAGGTATTCGATTACAAGTTTCTCATTCTTGACAAAGCTACCGGTGAAGTAGTGGCATGGGAAGGATGCGACAACCGCACCTTCGCCATACGTCCGGCGCAGAAAAACGAGGTGCTGGTGGTCGGAGGCATGCGTTTTGTCAATCCGCTGTCGCCGTGGCGCGGAGCCGGTGTGGCAATCCCCGTGTTCTCGGTCCGTTCGGAGGAGGACTTCGGCGTAGGCGATTTCCTCGACCTCAAGAAGGTAATCGATTGGGCTGCTGCAACCGGACAGCGGTTCCTGCAGATACTCCCCATCAATGATACGACCATGACCCATACGTGGACCGACTCGTATCCCTATAATGCCAACTCGACGTTCGCACTTCACCCGATGTATCTGCGTCTGAGCGAACTCGGCACACTCAACGACCCCGAGCGCCAGGCATATTACGACAATCTCGGACGTGAGCTTAACGGCCTTAAGGAGATTGACTACGAGCGCGTCAACGAAGGCAAACTCGCTTTCACCCGCGAGATATTCGCTCAGGAGGGTGAAAAGGTAATGGCTTCCGATGAGTTCAAGACATTCGTCGAAAAGAATGCCGAATGGCTTACCCCGTATGCCGCATTCTGTGTGCTCCGTGACAAAAACGGCACCCCCGACTTCGGCAAGTGGGGCGAATATGCCAGATATGATGTTGCTAAGATAGAAAAATTTGTCGAGGAGAATGCCAACGACATCAACTTCGTGTACTATCAGCAATACAACCTCGACAAGCAGATGCGCCATGTACGCGACTACGCGCATGCCAACGGCGTAGCCATCAAGGGCGATATACCTATCGGTATCTCCCGCACCAGCGTCGACGCCTGGATTTCTCCCCGTCTGTTCAACCTCGACTGTCAGGCCGGCGCTCCCCCGGATGATTTCTCGGTACTCGGCCAGAACTGGGGATTCCCGACCTACAACTGGGAGGAGATGAACAAGGACGGTTTCACCTGGTGGCGTCAGCGCTTCAGTAAGATGTCTGAGTATTTTGACGCCTACCGCATAGACCACGTGCTCGGCTTCTTCCGTATATGGCAGATACCTATGGACGCGCTCCATGGCCTGCTCGGAGTATTCAATCCCGCGCTTCCATTTACTCCCGACGAGCTTCGCAACAATTATGACTTCTGGCTTGATGTCGACCTGCAGTCCACTCCGTTCATCATGGATTACTTCCTCGGCGACTTCTTCGGCGAGCATACCGCCGAAGTCAAGGACCGCTTCCTCTATGACGTGGGTTACGGCCGCTATAAGCTCAAAGCCGAGTTCAGCACCCAGCGCAAGGTGGCCGACTATTTCGCCACACAGGAGAAGAACGAGCGCAACGAGCGTATATGCAACGGTCTGCTCGGCCTTATCGATCAGGTGCTCTTTATCGAGGACCCGTACGAAAAGGGCAAATACCATCCCCGTATCTCGGCTCAGTATACATATACCTACCGTGCACTCAACGACTATGAGCGCTGGTGCTTTGACCGTCTTTACAACGATTTCTACTACCACCGCCACAACGACTTCTGGTACGGAAAAGCGATGTGGAAACTGCCTCCGCTCATCGAGGCTACCGACATGCTCACTTGCGCCGAAGACCTCGGCATGATACCCGACTGCGTGCCCGCGGTGATGAACGCCCTCGAGATACTTTCGCTCGAGATACAGCGTATGCCCAAAGACCCGCGCACCGAGTTCGGCAACACATGGAGCTATCCCTACTATTCGGTATGCACGACCTCGACCCACGACATGGGCGGTATACGCCAGTGGTGGGAGGAGAACCGCGAGAAGACACAGCATTTCTACAACAGCGTGCTCCACGAAGGCGGTGCGGCACCGCAATATGCCGAGCCGTGGATATGTGAAAAAATAATAGACCTGCACCTGAAGTCACCCTCGATGCTCTGTATCCTGCCTTTGCAGGACTGGCTGTCGATTGACGGCGGCCTGCGCCGCCACAATCCGCTTGAAGAGCAGATCAACGTGCCTGCCAATGCGCGTCACTACTGGCGCTACCGCATGCATATCACGATTGAACAGCTTCTGTCACAGGATCTGTTCAACCGCCGTCTTGCCGATATGATTCACGAGACCGGCCGATAACAGCCCCGGTCATTGTTGACGATAGATAACTTTTTAAGCCGCACGGCATTTGCTGACTGCAATCGGTCAGCAATCCCGTGCGGCTTAATTAATGTATGGAAAAAGTTAATTAATGTTAACAGGGAGGGGTATTTTTATTACCGTAATTTTTGAATATGGTAAATTAGTCGTTAACTTTGCAATACGATTCGACAACCTGATAGTTTATGGACAAAAACGTCAATGCCCGGAACTAACGGTTCGTCGACGGACAAATACTACCCGACAGGAAACGTATACCGGATGTTACTTCTGCAAAAGACGATGCATCGGTATTGCTCCGGCTTTTTCTGCTTACTTACTAAATCAAACACATACCGGCGCATGGAGCACGACGGAAAAAAACACTATGAACAAATTTTTTGGACTGACCTCTTTAGGTCTTGCAGCTTTCGCACTCACATTCACTGCCTGCAGCGATGACGATGATGACACCCCCAACGGCGGCGGCAACGGCCAGCCTTCGGTTGACGAAGTGTTTACTCAAGGACTTCCCGCATCAATCGACGGCGCCACATTCACCACTAATGACAAAGGCCAGGTGACGAAAATTACCGACGGAAGCGACGTCGTGACTTTCGAATACGGTAAATTCAGCCGCGCTACGGAATTCAACGCGCTGATGAAGATGCGCAGCACCGAATATCCAGAAGATAGCTGTGACGTATACATGCAGCTCAACGGCAACGGTTATGTGACCTATGCCCTTCAGGTATATTTTGAGGATAGTGAAGAGGACACATGGAAGTTCGAGTATAACGGTGATGGGCAACTGACACGTCTGCAACGCAGCGAGGGCGGTGATGAATTCAAAATCACTTATGCCAACGGCGATATAGCAAAAGTAATTCAGGATGAAGAGGACGGCGACCACCGCGAATATACCTTCGCCTATACCAACAATGAATTCAAATCGACAGTTGCCAATAAAGGCAACATAATGCTTTTCGATGACTTCTTCCAGATTGATATGGACGAGATGGGCATTGTTTACTTTGCCGGAATGCTCGGCAAGTCGACTAAGAATCTCCCCATGGGTTATTCTGAGAAATCAACTGAAGGCGGCTCGGATTATACTTATTCCGAGACCTACCACTGGACATTCAACGCCAATAACCTCCCCACCAAATTCTGGGAAGGTGACTACGACTACGATGCAGTATCTTTCACCTGGAAATAACCAAATAATAGTATAATACAAGCTAATATCGCCCTGTCGGCTATTGCAGCCGGCGGGGCGATTTTTATTCTGCCTTTTTTGTAACTATTCAGCGAATATGTACGATGCAAAGTGTTCATTATCAGTGTAGGGCTGCACCCCAGTGCAGCCCTACAATATGCTCGTAACCAATAAGTTTGTCGGCTGAATAGGTACTCATTTTTTGTAATTTGTTAAAAGAGGTGAACGTCACCGACATTCCGCTGCGAGGATTGTTATTATTGGGAGATGGGGAAACTTGTGCCCCTGCATGTAATATGAGAAATACACTGATGCTGATATTGATATTCGGGGTCATGGCGGTGTTCGGCTCCAGAATGATAGGCGTACAGTCGCAGCCCGAGAGGGGGGAGATGGCGCCGGATTTCGCGGTCACGCGCAATGATTCTACGGTAAGCCTTCATGATTTGAGAGGAAAATATGTGCTTGTCGACTTCTGGTCGTCGGCCGATGCCAATTCGAGGTTGAAATCAAACGAATACAACACCCTGCGTGTCACCGATACAGGTCGTCTTAAACGTGTGTCGGTCAATTTCGACCGCAGCGAGGAACTGTTCAACGAGATTGTCACCCGCGACCATCTCGACCCCGACCAGCAATATTTCGCCGGCAGCACCGACTTCGACAAACTGATACAGGACTATGGCGTCAACCAGGGCTACAACTCCTATTTGATTGACCCCCAGGGTAAAATCATAGCCGTAAACCCCGACAACGCCTATCTCTCCAACTACTTCACCCCCAGCCGCGCCCTCTCCTACAAGTAATATCTTCCCGGCGAACGTCATATATGACCCCACCCCAATGCTGTTTTACTTAAGAGCGTGACGTCCTGCAAATCTCAAAATATACAAACTTAATTGTAGGGACGCGATTCAATGCTGTCTACTTAAGCTGAGTTAAGTGGAGCGGGGCGTCTCGCCCCCGTGGTAACTTTCAGCATTTAAGGATAATACGCCTCAATCCGAAATAACAGTGCATATTCCACCTCCCATTTAATATCGCTTTCCGCGGTTAAAAACCGCGGCTACTATAACGCGCTATGAATCAATTAAGTAGTAGCCGCGGTTTCTTTGCGAAGCAAAGCGCCAAAGGCGATAATTAACCGCGGACAATAAAGCCGGCAATTGTCATATTGTCATGCACTGCAATTTCGGCCTGAACCGATAATACCACGGGGGCGAGACACCCCCACTCCACACTGACTCTGCTCGTCGGCATTTCGCCATCCCATAAACAAAAGAGCTGCAAGTCAACGACTTGCAGCTCTTTGGCGGAGAGGACGAGATTCGAACTCGTGGTAGGATTAGGTCCTACGTCGGTTTAGCAAACCGGTGGTTTCAGCCACTCACCCACCTCTCCATTGGTTTTGTCAGAGGTATATTGACAAACTGATTTAATTCATTACCGAGTCTCTTTTCTGACTCAGCGGTGCAAAGGTAGGTTGTTTTTTGCAATTTTGCAAATGTTTTCGCAACTTTTTGCGCTTCGTTTTTGAATCTAAGTTTAATTTTTACGGAACTATAATTTTGCAGTGGTGTCGTAAGTCTTATGGCCATTATATTTCCGGCTGTTTGAGGATTATTTTGTCGCCTTTTTTCACCAGAAGGAAATCATGGTGCTCTCCGAAGCCGTGAGAGATTAATTCTGTCTCGCAGTAGTCGACGATGTATTCGTAGCCGTCTTTAGTGAACCGGTAGTCGTCGCACCGTTTAAGTTCGTCGGGGGCTGCGTAGTGTTCTTCGCGTTTGCCGCCGGTAATTATTATATCCGGCTTATCGGCGATTGTCTTGGGGAGTTTCCATGAGGCATACCGGAGTTCGCGGGAATCGAGCGAGTCAATGCGTATTATATAGTCCTTTGTATTGAAACAGCTTATCAGCCGGTTGTATTTCGCGAGACTGTCGTGCAGTCCCTTGTGCGGCTGATGTCCGGTGTTTACAAAACGATTGCCGTTGAAGTGCCATACTTCGTAGCGGTCAAGTATCTCCTCATCGTCAACGAGCGGTACATATAGGTTTTGGGTTGCCGGGTCATATTCGAATATCCAGTCATAGCCCTCTCCGTTGGTGGCGAAATACCAGCCGGGGATGTCGTAGCTTATATGGAAACCGTATTCGTCGCGCTTTCTGCCGCCGTCAGTTATATTCACTTCGCGTATGGAGTCTCCGACAATCCTGTACGCTTCAAGCCATTCGTCGGTAAACGCGCTGCTTGTTTTTGCGCTGCAACTGACGAGATAGTAGGTCGAACCGTCGTTTTTATGTATCGCATGCACGCGGTCCTGATAGGACGTATAATTAAAACTTATCTTACGTTTCTTGCCGTTGTCGCCCACTATAGTCCATTCGGCCCAGTAATCGGGGGCTGTACCTCCGCCCTCATATATCCCGGACTCGATGGTAACTTTGCCATCTTCCGAAACGCATACGTGGCCGCCCGATGTGCCTTCGGCCTCATCGCCGGTAGCACTGTCGGTCGAATCTTCGGCCGCTTCCGATATTTCTTCGTCGGTAATTTCTGACACAATAGTATCATTCAGTTCCGACGAATTTTCATCCGCCTTGGTGTCATGCGATTTATTGACGCAACCGGCGAGAATTACAAGAAATGATAAACCGATAGTTTTCATGATGGCAGTTTCTATTGTTTGGTATACTATACTGTTGTTTGTCTTTTAACTGATAAGAACAAAAGCTTAAAATTCGGCTTTCAGTAGTTATGGTTCTATTTTTGTAGTCCCGATGGAATCATTTCGCAGTAGCGTTCATACCATTGTTGCTTTTCAGGTGTGTCTATTGGCGCAAATTCTCTGATTATGCATCCTGTGTACAAATCATCGGCGATTGCAAGTATTATATCTGACAGTTCAAGTATCTGTTCAAGTTCCGTTCCATGCGGACAGAAGAGGCGTTGATGTTTTATCGCTTCATAACCGTATATTACCCCCATGATGTTGCCGCATACGGATCCGGTTGAGTCGCTGTCTCCGTCGTGGTTTACTGCCGCGATTATTGCGTCCGCCACACTGTCAATGTGGCGGACGGCACAATAAAGTGCGATTGCCCAGGTTTCTTCAGCTGTCCATCCTTCACCTAACAGGGCTATGTTGTCAGCGTCAGGTCTGTCATTATGGGCGAGTCCCACGGCCTTTCTTGTCAAGTCGGCGAGATGGCGTTTTTCGTCAATGTATTCGTCCGCATATATATTGTCAAGACAATTTATTGACTCAAGAGCTATATCCCCGATATGATATTGTATTTCTTCCGTATCTGTGCAAATCAATCTGTAAAGCAGGTGGGTCAGTATTGCTGCGGGGAGAAAGCCGAGAGGGTGCAGGTGGGTTACCGCGGCTATTTTAGCCCCCGCTTCGTCCATTTCATTTATGCTGTAGTAGGGGTGTGCGGCCATAAGCAAAGCCATCGGGGCCACGCGCATTATTCCTCCGCATCCTTTGCTGTCGTTGGTTACTGTCCCGTGGTTTAATATGGCTTTGCAAGCGTTGAGGCATGTCATTCCCGGGGCACGGCGGTGCGCAAGTTCCGGTATGTCGCGCAGCCACGTGTAGTGGAAATCGCCATGTGTCTGTATTCTTTTCCTTCCGGTCTGTGTATAATACCAGTCAATATATGCGCCGTCTACATAATCCTCTGGGCGTCCGCCTATACCGCGCATGCAGCCGCGCGTTATACCCATCAGCATTCCGTTGGCTGTGAAGAGCGTCATCTGTGTGTCATCGCTTATCAATGCTTTCTTTTCCCGATTCAGCTCAAAGAGCGTGATGCCTCGGGCTCCGTAGTGCGCAAGTATATCCTTGCGGCTCATGAACTCGACAGGATAGCCTAAGGCGTCACCTGCCGCACCGGCCATCAGGCAACCGCGTATGCGGTCGTGAATACGGTTCATGACCATCTCTTCCCTTTGTTTACAGCTTTTTATAAACCGTTCTATGAAATTAAGCTGCTCGTTCGTTTCCGGGGTTACGCGGTAAGATGATTTCGGCATTTCTTTAAATGCGGCTCTGAGCCGGTTGAGAACTGTCTCCTGAGTTGGTTCCTTTATCGTTCGGGCAAAATAACAGGCTGTGATTGTTCCGGTGCGTCCTACGCCACCCCAGCAGTGCAGATATGTGTATCCGTTCATTTGTGTCAGATAGTCAATCCGGTCAATCAGGTCGTGCACTGCTTCAATCGACTCTGGCGCATTCAGGTCTTTTATGGGAAACCGCATATAGGTAGTGTCCTTAGGCAGCAGATTGCTGTATTGGCGGAGTTCGCCTTCTTCCGTGAGGTCGATGAAATGTCTTACGCCGAAATGATGCATCCTTTTCAGTTTCGTTTCTGCGGTATCTTTATCCCTGTCGCCCGGATATTCACCGGCATATAGCTTTCCCGACACGTGATATGACTGGTTGAGAGGTCTTGAAACAGACGTATCAAAGTTGTCGTCAGCGTATTCTGTTATTGTTTCGGACATGGCTTTATATTTAAAATAAGAAAAAATAGGTATGGATAAAAATTCTTCTATTGATTATATTCTCAGGAGGTCGCGCATTATGGCGTCGGATTTGAGCCAGTGTCGTTCGGGGATGGAGAGGGTGGTGGGGGTCAGTGTGAGCAGGCCGGCGGCAATTAGGGGCGCGGCGTCGGAGAGGAGACCGGTGAGGAAGGCGGCGGGGAAGAGGCGACGGAGCGTTTCGAGCGAGAGGCCGGAAGCGGTGCGCAGGCCGGTGATGATGTAGTCGTTGAAAATTTCGTCGGGGGTCTCGTCTTCGGTCTGTGCGGCGGTTTCGCCGCGGGTGAGCGATGCCATGTATCTTCTGATGTCGGGGGGATTAATACGGCGCAGTCGCCCGTCGTAGGAATGTGCCGATGCTCCGAGTCCCAGATAGGGCGCCATGTTCCAGTATGAGGAGTTGTGGCGCGATTGGTGTCCGGGTTGAGCGTAGTTGGAAATTTCGTAGTGGAGATAGCCGTTGGCACGGGCGGATTCCGTGACATAGCGCTGCATGTCGGAGGCAAGCTCCTCCGACGCTTCGCTTACTTTGCCTGTCTGCAACATCGCGTATAGGCGCGTGCCGGGCTCGTAGGAGAGCAGATAGGCCGACATGTGGGGCGGCTTTATATCCATAAGCCTGTCCACATCACACTGCCAGTCATGCAAAGTCTGGCCCGGCAGACCGAACATCAAGTCGGTGCTGTAATTCCAATCCTGATTCCCGAGCAGTTCGATTGCAGCGAGCGCTCTGCGAGCGTCATGGCGGCGGTTGATGGCCCGAAGCATATTGTCATCAAATGACTGCACCCCCATGCTTACGCGGTTTATACCCATATCGCGGCACGCTGAAAGCAGCTCGGCGGTGACATCCTCCGGATTCATTTCGATGGTAAACTCCTCGATACGTGAAATGTCGACATTACCGGCGATTGCACCGGCAAGCCGCCGCAGCTCGGCGACAGGCATCACCGACGGGGTTCCACCGCCGATATATATTGTGGTGAACGGTTCGCTGATTTCGCTCCTGCGCAGTGACAGTTCCGCAATCAGGGCATCGATATACCCCGCGGAAGCCGCAGGCCGCAACCCCGAATAGAAGTCGCAGTAGCTGCACTTCGAGTGGCAGAATGGGATATGTATGTAGAGTCCGGCCATAGTGCGTCAGTCGATTAATGGTGATATTATACCGAGCATAGCTCCTTGAATTTGCAGTATTTGCAGTTGTCCTTGTCGGGATATGCGTAAAACGGTATGTCGGGATTGTATATCTCGTCGAGCATTTCGCCGAGGCGTTCGAGGAAGCCTTCATTGATGTCGCGGTAATCGTTGACCGGCAGGCGGTTGAAACTCAACGGACGGAACGGCTCGACAGCGACTTTGCGCAATTTGTAGATGAATGGCTGTATGGCGCCGTCATATTTCTCCTTCTGCGCGTAGGCGTTGCAGTACAGAAGCAGCTGGAACATTGCCTTGGGCTGGGCCATCGCTTTGCCGTGCTCGAACAGACGGTCGAACCCCGCGGCACTCATCTTGTCGTCGCCGGTCTTGTAGTCGACGATACGTATCATCGGCTCCGAGCCGGGCGGCGTCACGCGGTCGATACGGTCGATGCGGTAGTTGAGGTTGATGGTGTAGCGGTCGTTGACCTTCATTTCGACATACTGTGATTCCTCGCCTGATATGAATTCAACCCCGGCAAATTCACTCTCGCGCTCAAACATCTTGAGCAGCGTGCGTACCATGATTTTCCGGAATATGGCGGCATCGCCCTGCAACGGGCGCGGGTCGTCGGCCGGAAGGCTCAGATAATGCGTGCGTATGGAGCGGGCCACATACTCCTCCACGAGCTTTTTGTCGGAAAGGCGTGAATAGATTTCCGGTGTAAGCGCCAGCGACGGAGCGTCCCCCTTGAGGTCGATATACATCTTCTCGGCCACTTCATGCACGATGGTGCCGTAGGTGCCCTCATCCATGAAATCGTGTACCTCGTTTTCGGGATAATATCTCTCGATGTTGGCGAGATAGAACTGCATCGGGCAGTTGATATATGTGTTGAGCGAATGAGCCGAGAGGTATCGTCCATTCTCTTTCGAGAGATAGCGCTGCAGTTCCTTCATTATCGCGGGAGTCTTTTTCACGGCGAGTGCTTCCGGATTAGTCGATGCCATGCGGTATTGTGAGCCTGTGAACCGTACCTTACCGGCCGGGAACTGATATTTTATCTGGTTGATATAGCGCGACATGTCGCCGGCGCGCAGTCCCGACGTGCGGGCGTCGTAGAGCAGGTACACGTTTTTAGCGCGCGCAATCAACCTGTAAAAATAATAGGCGTACATGCTTTCCTGATGGTCGACCGTGGCCATGCCATAGCCTCGGCGCAACGCGTCGGGGATGAACGTCTTCGCGTAGTGCTTTCGCGGGAATATGCGTTCGTTCATCGACGTCAGGATTATATTGTCGAAGTCGAGGCCGCGCGATTCGAGCACACCCATCACCTGCAGTCCTTTCAGCGGCATCCCCTCGTAGGCTACCGACTGGTTGCCGAGAATGCGCTCGGCGAGGTGGAACACCGTCTTGTCCTCAAGAAATATGCGTCCGTTGCTGAGGTATGTGTCATTGAGGCGCCGCAGTTCGTCGAGAGCGGCGCGATAGGAGCGGATATATTGTATCTCGAGGCGCGTGGAGCTTGTCACAGGCAAGTCGGACAAGTCAGTTGAGTCAGACAAGTCAGACCGGTCGGACATGTCGGACATGTCCGACTCGAGCGAATCATCGGGATTGTCAGATTCGACCGCCTCTTTATCTTTGCCTATAGTGTCGGCCGGCTCTATGACGTCGGCGAGCCACAGCAGCAGGCTGTCGAGGTAGTCGATGACTCCGTCGGAATCATTGAGATTTTTCACGATGCTGAACACCGGGCGCAGGGGAGTGTATTCCCCGGCGTCGAAAAATGTCAGCGGCACGTTGAAGATACGCTCCTTGTTGATTGTAGCGACAATCCTGTCGCATAGCGATGCATACCGCGCGCGTATAAGCGGGTGGGAGAGGAGTGCGATGACATCTTCAAAAAAGAATGTGTCGAGCGAACGCAGTTCACGCGCCCGAAGCTGCATCGACACTATGTTTTTAATCAGTGATGCCACCGATGTATGGCTGAGCGGAAATCCCATCGTGACATTGACGGTGTCAATTTCCCTCGGCATGGCATTGAGCAGCGGCGACACGAGGTTTTCATCAGGAAGCACTATTGCAGTCTGTTCGAGTGCCGGGCCCTGTGCCTCCATGCCTGATGAAGTCCCGGGCTTAGAAAACCTTTGCGGATAAAGACGGTGCAAAATCGGCACGATTGCCTTTGCCTGACCGAATGTCGACGGGACGGCCACCACCGTTATATCCGGATAGTCCTCCATTTTGTCGAGCCCCACGCGGTAGCGTGACGGAAACAGCTTGACGTAGCGGCATATAAACCGCGACGCACGGTTCCCCTTGATATACATTGCCGGGGAAGCATAGTCCCAGTAGAAATCGGCTATTCCCATGCGCTGCATCGACCTGAATATCGACTGCTCCGACTCCGACAGTACGCTGAAACCGGTGAACACATAGCGGTCGCAGTCGAAATCACCGGCCTCCATATCTTTCAACTGTTCGGCCACCTCGCGGTAAATCATACCGCCGTAGCCGTAGCCTGCTGCGCTAAGCCGTTCCCTGAATCCGTCATATACTTCCTGCATCACCTGCCACAGTTTCACGAATCCGGCCACATTCTTGTTGCCCGCTTTCCCGTTGCGGGATGAATTTACATGCACGGCATGATTCCAGAATTCCTTTACCGGTTCGGGCACAAGGTCCTCGTTCCAGTATTTGCGGATTACCTCAAGCTGCTCCTCGGTAAGGTAGTTGGCGCTTATCTCCTTCAGCCCTTCGATATTGCGGAACAGCTGACGGGCGTCGACCATATATCTGTCCACATCGCCGAAGTCGTTGATAAGTATGTCGCCCCAGTATTGGAAACGGTTGAAGTCGACCAACCCCTTTCCGGCGGCTATGTCGGCGTCGGAGAGATGCTTTTTTACTATCTCGGAGTATACGTCATAGAGTATGAACAGCATCTCTATGCGTGATATTTCGATTTTGTCGCTCAGGTCGGATATGAAATCGGATATGGTGATTACCGACGGAGTGAGCGCGGCTTCCGCGCCCCCGGCAGTCAGCACTTCGCTGAAATATTTCGACAGGAATACGGCGCTGCGTTTGTTGGGCACGACAAAGCAATAGTAGGCAATGTTTTCCGGCTCGTTGTCGGCGTATGCCTGCGCGACCTGCCGGAGAAACGGCATGCGGAGCGGGGTATCTCCACCGGTGTTGTCATGACTCATGGTGTAACGATATATTGTGAAATGACGGTTGGCGTCCGTTACTGTTTAAGACATAATATGATGCTGACAGCAACATCAAACAGCACTATTTTTGCATTGGCATTGCCTGCTATGTCGCGGCGCGCGTCGATGAACAGGCTCCGCAGCCGCTCCACATTGCGCTCGTTGATGAAACGGGCGAAGTTGGCGCTGAAGCGGCTCTCATCGTTGTCAAGCGCAACGAGACGCGGGTCGCGGAGATTGTATATGTAGTTTTCTCCCGTCAGACGTTCGCAGTACTCCATGAAGCGGCAGCATTTCTCGCGGCCGAAGTCGGCGGCGTCATTGCTCCATTTGCGGAGCGCTCCCACTTTTTTCTGATATGCGAGACGCATCAGCGACATGAACATGTCGAGGAACTGCTTTGACTCGTCGGATGCTGAAAGACGGTGGAACGCCTCGAGCATGCTCCCCTCGGCAAGACGTGCTATACCCTCGGCGGCATCGTGTCCTACCTCCCGGTAATTCTCGAGATATTGCGCGACTGTACTGTCGTCAAGTCGTTTCACCTCGATGCGGCGCAGGCGCGAATAGATGGTCGGGAGTATTCGGGCAGGCTCGTTGCTCACGAGTATGAACAGCGTGTCGTCGTGCGGCTCCTCGAGCAGTTTGAGCAGTTTGTTAGCGCATGGCTCGTTCATACGTTCCGGAAGCCACATCAGCACAATCTTGAAGCGTGCGGCATGCGACGTGAAATTCAGTTTGCGTATCAGCTCTCCGCTCTCGTCGACGAATATCTGCGGTTGTGCGTTGACATTGCCGAGCATCTCTACCCACGTGTTCATGTCCATGTAGGGCGAGTCGGTAAGGAATTGGCGCCATTGCTCTATCCAGTCGTCGGATACGGCGGCTCCGGTCCTGTTTTTCAGCTTTATTACAGGAAATGAGAAATGGGTGTCGATATGGTTGAACGATTTGTGCTGGATGCATGACGGACACACTCCGCAACTGTCGCCCCCGCGGCGGTCGGTGCAGTGGATATACTGCGCAAGGGCGCGGGCGAGCATCATCTTGCCGATACCGCTTTTCCCCTCGAGCAGGAGCGCGTGGGGTATGTGATTGTTGTCGACCATTTCGACGAGCTGTCGTTTGACGGAGTCGTGTGCCGGTATGTCGCTGAATTTCATGCTGCCTCTACATTATGGTGTTACAACGTGTTCCTTACAATCTCGCGCACTGAGTCGACGGCGTTGAGCGAGTAGTAGTGGATTGACGGTGCTCCGGCCTCATAAAGTTCGTTGACCTGTCGGATGCCCCATTCGATGCCCGCGGCCTTGCGTTCCTCGTCGGAGGTACAGTCCATAAGTCGGCCGGTCAGCTCGCTCGGTATGTCGACCTTGAATATCTTCGGAAGCACCGAGAGCTGGTTGATATTCGTTATCGGTTTTATTCCCGGAATTATCGGCACATTGATGCCGATGGCACGGCACCGTTCTACGAAGTTGAAATATTTCGCGTTGTCGAAAAACAGCTGGGTCACGATATAATCGGCACCGTTGTCTACTTTGGCTTTGAGAAACTGCAGGTCCATGTCGAAGTTGGGCGCTTCCTCATGTTTCTCCGGATAGCCGGCCACTCCGCATGAAAACGGTGTGCCGCGGCCGGTGTCCATGCTCGTTCCGTCGATGAAATATCCCTTGTTGAATTCGTTTATCTGCTGCTGCAGTTCCGTGGCGTGGAGGTATCCGTTTTCATTGGGCGTGTACTTGCTGTCGTGCTTGGCTTTGTCGCCGCGCAGCACGAGCACGTTCGTGATGCCGAGAAATGACAGGTCGATAAGCGCGTATTCGGTTTCCATTTTCGAGAAACCGCTGCATATAATATGGGGTACCACGGGTATCTTGTAGCGGTTCTGTATCGCTGCCGCCACGGCAACCGTGCCGGGACGTGCGCGCTGTGCCACACGCTGGTAAAGGCCGCCGTCGGTCTGTTTGAAGACAAGTTCGCTGCGGTGGGTGGTGATATTGATGTAGCGCGGGTTGAATTCGATTAATTTGTCGATGCCGCGGAACAGCGTCTCTATGCTTTTGCCCTTCAGCGGGGGGAGAACTTCAAATGAAAACCCGCGTCCCGGGGTCGATTCTATTATCTGGGGAATGTTCATTGCATTCGTTATGACTGATTGTAGTATTATTATTGTGGGGATTGGGTTGCAAAACTAAATAAACCGCGGTTGAAAACCGCGGCTACTACGCGGTTGATTCTCATGTGCTTTATTTAGTAGCCGCGGTTTTCAACCGCGGTTTATTTAGTTTTGCAATACCGTTCACGCTATTTTATTTGCCGTCAGGATGCGGACGCGATGAATCGCGTCCCTACGGTTGGCCGGCTTTCAGTTATCTGTTTTCTCCGTGTCAATCTTTGTCACGGGGGTTGCGTCAATCTGTTCGCGGAGTTTGTCGGCGCGTGCGTTGAGGCGTTCGCGATTGATGGTGGCGTCGCGCATCTCGTTGACGGCGCGTGCGTAGCGGTAGGCGGTGGCTATACCGTCAATCTGGGCGGCATTGAGCGATATGCTGCTTGTGCGGCCGCTCTGTCCGTTGAACAGTATCTTTACAGGGAGGCCTTCGTGCGCCGCCACAAGTTCGCCTATGCCGCGGCTTCCGGCGGGAGTGAAGGTTATGACTTCGGAATTGTTGGTGCGGAAGTTGAGCGTCCCGTCATACGGAACGGTATCCGTAGTGGCAATCATGTCGCCTACGACAGCCGATACCGACCAGTGTTTCAGACCGCCCGCTGGATTGACCGACGATACGAGATAGAATTCGCCGTTCTCCGATACGCGCGGCGAAAGCCCCGTCTTATTCATGAAAGCGGGGTCGACCATTGAGCTTTTAAGCATATAGCCTTCGGTGCCGGGCACGTTGACATGTGTCATAAGGGGCTTCAGACTGTCGAGCAGCAGTTTGTTGGCTGTGACAGTGGAATCGGCGGCGGCAATATCCTCGACTGTAATCTGCATAAGCGCTTTCGGGCGCAGCTGCATGCTTTGCTTCATTATATCGGTATCGTCGGCAAATCTGCTGTCAAGCGAATCGAGCAGCGATATGCATTCGCGGGCATCGCCGCTGTTGAGGGCGTTCTGTGCCTTATCGAAAGCTATCTTCGCCTCGGCGCCCTTGTTGTCGGCGCCACCCTTGCATGAGGTCATCGCAACAGATGCGATGGCTACGGCATACGCTGCCGCGGCTATACGTCTATACGCGTTGTACATCCTTTACTCCTTTTATCGTTTTTATTTTCTTTATAAGCATTTTCAGCGCTCCCACGTCGTTGACTCCGACCGACAGATGCCCTTGGAACAGGCCGTCGTTTGAGTCGATTGATATGGCGCGCAAAGTAATGTCTTTCTCCTTGTTGATGATTGACGTGATGTTAGTCACGATACCTATGTCGTCATGACCGACAACCCTCAGTGTCGTGGCGAACTGGTCGCCGACTTTGCCCGACCACCGGGTGGGAACCACACGATATGGGAAACGCTGACGCATGTGTATGGCGTTGGGGCAGTCGGCACGGTGTATGCTGACCACTCCCTCCGACGATATGAATCCGAACACCTCGTCGCCGTGTATCGGGTTGCAGCAACGTGCCAGACGGTAGTTTATCCCCTTGATGTTGTCGCCGATTACGAGAATATCGCTTGCCGAAGCATTGGACGTTTCGTCGGCCACGGGGAGTATGAACTCTCCGGCCGAACGTGTCTCCGCCTCCGGCAGATTGCGTCCCGAGGCAAGTTCGTAAGCGTCGATTACGGTTGTGAAGTCGAGGGTCTCGTTGGCTATGTCGTTGTAGAAATCGGTTACGGTCTTATAGCCGAGTTTCTTGATCGTGCGCATCATCGTGGCTTCGTCAAGCTCTATCTTGCGGTTCTTGAAACGGCGCTGTATCATCTCGCGCGCAAGTTCCGAAGCCTGGTTGGAGCGCTCGTTGAGAGTCTGGCGTATCTTCGTGCGTGCTTTCGATGTCACCACGAAGTTTAGCCAGTCCTGCTTGGGCGACTGGGCGGCCGAAGTGAGTATCTCCACCGTGTCGCCGCTCTGCAGCTTGTAGTTTATCTTCTGGTTCTTGCCGTTGACGCGCGCTCCGGTGCACTGGCAGCCGAGACGCGAGTGTATGTTGAACGCGAAGTCGAGCACCGTGGCTCCGAGAGGCAGTTTGTAGAGGTCGCCTTTGGGGGTGAACACAAACACTTCCTTGTCGTAGAAGTCCATCTTGAAGTTGCGCATAAGCTCCATTGGGCCTTCCGTGCCACCTTCGAGTATGTTGCGCACCTTGTTCATCCACGAGTCCATTTCCCCCTCGCTCTTTATCCCCTTGTAACGCCAGTGGGCGGCGACGCCCTTTTCAGCCACGAGGTCCATGCGGCGCGTGCGTATCTGCACCTCTACCCAGCGTCCGTCGGGGCCCGATACCGTTATGTGCAGCGACTCATAGCCGTTGGATTTCGGTATGCTTATCCAGTCCTTCATACGGGCCGGATTGGGCCGGTACATGTCGGTGACGATGGAGTAGGCGAGCCAGCATTCGGCTTTCTCGCGCTCCGGCGGAGTGTCGATTATGATGCGTATGGCGAAGAGGTCATAGATGTGGTCTATGTCGTTCTTCTGCTTTATCAGTTTGTTCCAGATGGAATAGATCGATTTCGTCCGTCCCTTGATTTCATATTTTATGCCCGTTGCGTCGAGTTTCTCACGGACCGGACGTATGAAATCGGCTATGTAGGCGTCGCGTTTGGCCTTTGTCTCGTTGAGATGGCGCGCAATGTCGTCGAAAGCCTTGCGGTTGGTGTATTTGAGCGACATATCCTCAATCTCACCCTTAATGGCATAGAGGCCGAGACGGTGGGCGAGCGGGGCATAGAGGAAGTTGGCCTCGTAAGCTACCTCGCGCACAAGCCGTTCGTTGGGGTGGTGATTGATGAGTTTCATCAGCTCCAGACGGTCGACTATCATGATGATGATGACACGGATATCCTCGGCAAATATCATCAGAAGCCGGCGGAAGTTGTCGCTCTCCACTGCCACCTGACGCGAATATAGCTGGGTGATGTTGCGGAGACCGCCGAGGAGTTTTGCCACATCGTCGCCCCACTGGGTCCTGACGTCGGCCATGGATATGAAATCACACTCCACGAGGTTGCGCAGCATTATGGCAGCCACCATGTTGATGTCCGGACTCACGCGGTTGCATAGAGCGTGGGATGTGTACAGATTGTGCACTATGGGACTTATGCCGAAGCGGTCGGGCCGCAGATGACCTTCTTTGGCTGCTTCACGCAGCAGGCCGGTGAGAGTGCGCAGTTTGTCGGCGTCGATGCCTTGCGCCTCCATCTGGCGGTATAATCCGCGACAGAGACCGAGCAATGTAGTTTTGCCTGACTGATGTAGTTGTGCGGTTGACATGTGCGTTTTGCTTTTTATCAACAAAGATAGCAAAAAAAACAGAAAAGCAGGCTGAATGGCGATTAAATCGTAGTTTCAGCCTGCAAAATTTTTTTAATTTTTTAAAGTGTAGACCGCTCATACCGGCTTTCCTTCGTTGCGTGGGTTGTTGTTGAGCGTGCAAGTGCGTTCTTTCACCAGTTCTTTTGTGTCGGCATCGTCGTCTGCCTCGTTGATTGCCACTCCCGGATATGTCTGTTCGGCCTTTTCGATTTCGCTCTTCGGAAGTTTTTCGTCTTTCTTATCCATAATGTTGATATTTTAGTTAGCTGTAATGGATGCTTGGCCGGGCCACGGGGCCGCGGTTGAAATATTAACACCGGAAAGCTCTAAACGGTTTGCAACGGTAGCTGATTAAGCTGGTCGATATAGTCGAGGATGGCGTCGCGTCCGCGGCGGTCTTCGCTCGATGTGGCGAATATGGGCGGAAGCTCCTCCCACTGCTCGAGAAGGGTAGTGCAGTAGTTGGAAATTGATTTTTTGCCGGCTGCCGACGACAATTTGTCGAGTTTCGTGAACACGATGGCGAACGGGACACCGTTCTCGCCGAGCCACTGCATGAATTCAAGATCGATTTTCTGCGGTTTGTGGCGCACGTCAATCAGCAGGAAGAGGGTGGTCATCTGCATGCGGTTGAGGATATAGCTCCGTATAATTTTGTCTATTGCCTGCCGGCTGTCTTTGCTGCGCTGTGCATAGCCGTAGCCGGGAAGGTCGACTATGTACCATGAATCGTTGATCAGGAAATGATTGATAAGCAGTGTCTTTCCCGGTTTTGACGATGTCTGGGCCAGCGATTTGTGGCCGGTGAGCATATTGATGAGCGAAGATTTGCCTACGTTCGAACGGCCTATGAAGGCGTATTCATGACGGGTGTCGGAGGGGCATTTGTCGACCGACGTATTTGAGATTACGAAGCGTGCGCTGTTGATTATCATGCTTTTGTGAAATGTTTATCTGTTTGTTATATGCAAAGATAACCAATTTGGAGATAAATAGTTGCGCAAAGGAACTAAAAATTGTAATTTTGCATTGAATCTGTATCAAAATTAAATGCAGAGGATTTTGCAAAACTGCGGATTTAAGTCGACAGAGTCGGGAGTGTATTGCAAAACCCGATTTTATCAGACCGCGGTTAAAAACCGCGGCCACTACTATGTTGATTATCAGTATGCTTTGCGTAGTAGCCGCGGTTAAAAACCGCGGAAAGTTTAGTTTTGTAACACCTCCGAGTATATGAGTTATGAATAAAAATCGCGAATCGACATTCCGCTTCAAACAGTTTTCGCTTTCCAACAGCCTCAGTGCCATGAAAGTGGGAACTGACGGCGTATTGCTTGGCGCATGGGCACAAGTGCCGGGCGATAAAGCGGACGCCGCCGTGCTCGATGTGGGTTGCGGTACCGGTGTTATCGGATTGATGGTCGCGCAACGGTATCCCGGGGCATCGGTTGTCTGCATAGACGTCAGCACGGAGGCCGTGACGGAGTGCGCGGATAATATAGCCCGTTCGCCGTTTGCCGGAAGGATTGAAGCGCGTGAAGCTAATTTCATGCAGTTTGCAAGTGACTGTCAGTTTGATCTGATAGTGAGCAATCCGCCATTCTTCACCGAACGTATACAATCACCCGACAGGCTTCGCGCAGCCGCCCGTCATGATGACAGCCTGCCGCTTGCGTCGCTTATACGGGGAGGCGCGGAGCTGCTGTCGGATAACGGGAGGTTGGCGTTGGTACTGCCCGCCGGACGTGATGACGGGGCATTGTTTGAAGCATCGTTGGCCGGGCTGGCTCCGACACGATGCTGCCGCGTGTTTACACGTGCCGGAAAACCGTCGCGCCGCACTTTATGGGAATTTTCCGCTTCGGCATCGGTTCCGTGCGTCGAATCGCAATTGTTCATACAGAACGCCGACGGTACTTTTACTGATGAATACAGGGAATTGCTAAAGGATTTCTATCTTGATTTCTGAACTGCGATATTACGAATATTGAAAAATAGAAATAATATAATAATTGAAATAATATAATAAATGGATATAAAGGAAATAAATTCGACATCGTTCAATTCACAACGCGGCAGCGGATGGCTGCCTGTGGTCAATCAGCCGTTGCGTGCCATAGGTGTGCTTTTCGGCGTGTTTTTTATCATGCTCGTACTCCTGTCGGTCGTTTCGTCGCTGTTGATAGGCGACGGTTTTACAGCCAAGGGTATGAGAATATTCGCCATCGTGCAAGACCTCCTTGTCTTCATCCTTCCGGCTGTTGTCGCCGCTTTTGTGGCGACGCGTCTGCCTGCTTCGCTTCTGACTGTCAATGTCAGGCCGCGGCTGTTCCCGATAATTATGGCTATCATCGTCATGCTGACTTCACTGCCTGCCATGGAATTACTGATAGAGTGGAACAATAACTTGCATCTTCCCGAGTCGATGAGCGGACTGGAAGAGAGTCTGCGCAATATGGAGGACTCTGCTTCGACGGGTATCAGCGCGCTGTCGGGCGGGAATACCGTAGGCGACCTTATTATGGGTATACTGATAATCGGTATACTTACGGGAATAGCCGAGGAGCTGTTTTTCCGCGGAGCATTGCAGAATCTGTTCATGACCATGCCGAAAGTGAAGAAGCATTTCGCCATCTGGGCGGCTGCATTTATATTCAGCTTCATGCATTTTCAGTTTTTCGGCTTTGTGCCGCGACTGCTGCTCGGCGCATATTTCGGTTACCTGATATGGTGGACCGGCTCGGTATGGGTGCCCGTGATAGCGCATGCGTTCAACAATTCCCTTGTGGTTCTCCTCTCATGGATTGCAGTCCGCAGCGGTGTAGCCGAATCGGTTGAAAACGCCGCCGCAATCAATCTCGGCACCGACTGGTACACGATAACACTCAGCGTCGCCGTAACCGCACTTGGTCTCATTGTCCTCCGCCGCGATGCCCTCCGCCACCGTTATGTACGTTGACATCACTTCAATATCTATATCGTTAAATGAAGATTATGTAAATCGTTAAATGAAGATTGACACATTAATAAGCAAATTAAAATCACGAACAGCAATTGATGTTGATCGTAAAGATTCTGAGGGCAGAGCATTAATAACATTTGAGACATCTTATACTTGGAGTGATGGCATTGAAAAAATATTGGCAATATGGGTAGAATATAACATTAATACAGGACATATCAGTAAACTACGTTTGTATGGTTATGAGTTGCAACAGATTTTAGGCTATACATATATACATCATACCTATCTGTGGTGTAAAATTGATGGTTATAATCCAGCGGGATTAGAATCAAATCCTCCGTATATTACGATTTTCCCAAAAGAGGAAGAGGATATAACCGAAATATCGCATATTGATAAATATAGTATGACTATTGATAGCTTAATGCTGCAATTCAATTATGATGATTACGAGATTGTACGCAACGATATCCCTGGCAAAATATTGGTGCAATTTAAGACCCCGTACTTCTATATGGATTGCGATGAGGGTATTATTCAATTTTTAGCGGTTTTCAATCCTGTAACCAAGGTAATCAAGAGCATTAAGTTTTACGGAATGAATATGCGTACTATGCTTAAATACGTACAACAACATGATTCGTTCTTTTGGTGCCCAATTATTCATTATATACATGACGTTTATTGTTCGACACCATCAATAACGATTATTACATCGTTATAAGTACTTCGTAGAAATATATTAATGTATTGTGCCATTTTGGCCTTTATTTTCCAAGGTAGCTCTCTACTCGACCGCGGACTCGGTCTGATGCCATATATGCATCAGACCGAACCGGATTATACCAGTGCTATGGCGAAGACTTCGCTTACGGTGTCGACGTAGTGGAAGGTCAGGCCTGCGCGGTATTTTTCGGCTATGTCTTCCACGTCCTTGCGGTTTTCGGTCGAGAGGATTATGTCGGTGATACCGGCGCGTTTTGCCGCAAGTATTTTTTCTTTGATGCCGCCTACGGGCAGCACTTTTCCGCGGAGGGTGATTTCGCCTGTCATGGCAAGACGTTCCGCTACCTTGCGGCCTGTGAATGCCGATGCTATCGAAGTCGCCATCGTGATACCCGCCGACGGACCGTCCTTGGGTATGGCGCCCTCGGGCACGTGAATGTGGAGGTCGGTTTTTTCAAAACGTTCGTATGGTATTCCGAGCATGTCGGCATGCGATTTAACGTATTGCAGCGCAATCATGGCCGACTCTTTCATTACGTCGCCGAGATTGCCGGTCAGGGTAAGTTTCTCGCCTTTGCCGCTGCTGAGCGATGTCTCGATGAAGAGTATCTCACCGCCTACGGCTGTCCATGCCAGACCGGTAACGACACCGGGGAATGAATTGCCTTCATATCTGTCCTTGCTATACTTGGCAACACCGAGATATTCCTTTATGTCGGCACTTTCAATCGGCATTTTCACTTCCTTCTCGCTGATGGTGCGGTAGACAACCTTACGGGCTATCGAAGCGAGCGCTTTTTCAAGCTGGCGCACTCCGCTTTCGGCGGTATAGCTTTCAATGACGAGAGCAAGCGCATCGTCGCTGAGCTGCAGCTCTTTATAGCTGAGGTTATATTCTTTGCGCAGGCGCCGTATGAGATAGTCGCGGGCGATAGCGATTTTCTCCTCAAGGATATAACCCGACAGGTCGATGACTTCCATACGGTCAATCAGCGGACGCTGAACGGTCTCGAGCGTATTGGCCGTGGCGATGAAAAGCACTTTTGAAAGGTCGAAATCCACATCTATATAGTTGTCGTGGAAACGGAAGTTCTGTTCGGGGTCGAGCACTTCGAGGAGGGCGGCCGCCGGGTCCCCCTTATAATCATTGCCGATTTTGTCAATCTCGTCGAGCATGAGCACCGGATTTGAGGTGCCGGCACGGCGTACCGCCTCGATGATACGGCCGGGCATGGCGCCGATATATGTGCGGCGGTGACCGCGTATCTCGGCCTCGTCATGCAGGCCGCCGAGTGATATGCGCTGGAATTTGCGTCCGAGCGCGTCGGCTATCGACTGCCCGAGCGATGTCTTGCCGACCCCCGGAGGGCCTACAAGGCATAAGATGGGTGACTTGCCGTCGGGATTGTGCATCAGCACCGCAATCTGCTCGAGTATGCGTTCCTTTACCTTCTCCAGCCCGTAGTGGCAGCTGTTGAGCACCTCTTCGGCTCGGTCGAAGTCGCGGTTAAGCTCGCTGCTGATGCCCCATGGAAGTTCGAGAAACGTCTCCAGATAGGCATACTGCACGCTGTAGTCGGGAGCCTGCGGGTTGAGGCGCTGCAGTTTGTCGAGTTCTTTCTCGAAATGTGCCGCGGCTTTTTCGGGCATAGTGAGTTTTGAGGCCCGCTCCCTGAAATTATCGGCGTCGTTGTCGTCGCCGTTGAGCTCGCGGTCGATGGCCTCCATCTGGCGCTGAAGGAATACGCGGCGTTGCTGGTCGTCAAACGATTCGCGGGCACGCTGATGCACGGTCTGGGCTATGCTCAGCATCTCCTCATGCTTGACAAGCTCGTTGAAGAGAGTCTGCGCACGCTCCTTGAGGCGGTACATGGCGAGCAGCGACATCTTCACCTTGATGTCGATGGGCACATGGGTGGCGGTCATGTTGACCAATTCCTCGCGTCCCATACCGCTGTTGGAAAGGTTGAAAAGCAGGTCGACCTCGACAGGCGACTCATTGCCGCCCGACGCGAGCTTCGACGCGGTCGACTTTATTTCGTCGCACAATGCCGAGAACTCTTTGTCTGATTCCTTGGGATAGGTCTCGTTGATTATTTTCACCTGAGCGCTTATCGGAGCCTCGGGCAAAAGTGAGCCTGCGCCTTTGCCGGTGATTTTGAATTTGGCGGTGCCGCGCACTATGGCGGTGCTCGTATTGTCGGGGAGCTGTATCACCTGAAGCACGTCGCCGATTACGCCGTAATGGAACAGCGAGTTGAGCGACGGGTCGTCCTCCGACGGGTCGAGCTGGCATACGATACCGATGGGTATATTGCGCTTTTTCGCCAGTTCGGCAATGTGGAGCGAGGTCTCGCGGCCAAGTTTTATCGGGATTGTGACATTAGGGAAAAGCACGACATTGCGCGTGGGGAGAATAGGGACATCTGTCGGGTCGACATTGAGTTCCTTGCGTTTTGTCTCTCCCAACTCTATATGTCCGATTGACAATATCGGTCCCTGGTCGTTGTTATGGCTGAAATTCATTAGACTGAAAGTTGCAGGTTTTGAAAAAATTATGCGTCGGCGTTGCGGAGCTTACCTGAAGCTCCGGCAATTTAAGGCCGAAATAAAAATATTGCAAATATTGTGCCAAAGTTACGAATTTTCCGTCAATATAACAACTTGCCATGACTGATGATTATGGTAGGTGTGATTACGGTCGTGATTACGTTGCTAAAGGGTTTTGCTGATGCCGTACAATAAAATCAGATAGTGTGCGTTTATTAAAAAATGCGTTTATTAAAAAATAAATTAAAATTTGTATAAAATGAGAAAGTATGCGTTGATGTTTCTGACGGCATTGTTGTCGGTCGCAGTCAGTGGCTGTAATGATGACGATGATATGATGGATACTAAATTGATTAAAGGACAGTGGGAAGTGGTATCGGAAGACTGCCCGGAATATACGTGCATCTATGATTTTACTACCCGGAGTGAACTTACGTGGTCATGGGGAAATCTGAATACTTATTACCTTAGCGCCAGTGGTAATCCGATATATGACAAGTCGTATTCATGGCATGTGTCGGACCCGGCAAACGAGAATCCGGTATATCTTGACATCGTATTGAAGGAAGGTGATGAGACGGTCGGTGAGCCTGTATATTATATCGTGGAAAAGCTGACAGCTTCGGAAATGATATTGAGGGAAACCGGCGAGTCAAAGCCTCAGATACAATTCCGGCGCCGGAATGATTTAACTCTGTAAAGAAATAAAGGGGCTATATCTGAAAATTTCCGCAGTTAAAAACTGCGGCTACTATGAGCCTGATTGTCAGGCGCGACAAAGGTAGTGGCCGAGGTTTCCGTCTGCGGGAATTTTTTTATTTATGTGAAGGAGGGCGTAACGATCGGTGATATTTTCCGTCTTATTGGTAAAAAGGTTCCTTTTAAAAATTTTATCAATCGAAATGAATAAATATTACCAATTGAGATGAAACATAAGTTGTCAGCAGCCGTTATGTTGCCTTGCGCCTTGTTGGCCGGCGCCCAGACGGAAAGTACGGATTCTATTCCGGTCAAGGAACTGGAAGAAATTGTAGTCGAGGCACCCAAGGTGGTGCGCAAGGCCGACATGGAGGTATACCACCCGTCGCAAAGCGCTGTCGAGGCTTCAAAAAACGGCTTGCAGCTGCTCACTAACCTGATGATCCCGACACTTGCTGTGAGCGACGTGCTTGGCACGGTAGAAGCTGCCGGGCAGTCGGTACAGTTACGAATAAATGGCCGGGAATCAACAATAACCCAGGTGCGTGCGCTGCTGCCTGAAACAATCAAGCGCGTTGAGTGGATTGACAATCCCGGACTGCGTTATGGCGGAGCTACATACGTGCTCAATTTTATTGTCACAAATCCTACTGTCGGAGGCTCGCTCCAGACGCAGGCTCGTCCAGCACTGAACCAGGCGTGGGGATTTTATATGGCCGACGCCAAATTCAATACCGGGCACTCGCAGTGGGAGGTCGGCGCAAATTACAAGCTGACAAATAAGATAAAGACGCACCGTGACTATGATGAAACGTTCACATATCCCGACGGCACATCACTGTCACGTCACGAGATATCGCGCGGCGGAGTGCTCGACAACACGTTCGGCAACGCGTGGGCATCATACAGCTACATCAAACCCGATACGACAGTATTCATAGCCGAACTTGGATTCTCACGCGATTTTACAAATAAAACCGGTTATAAAGGATTATTGTCGCTCAGTGACGGTTCTGACGATATATTGCTGTCAGATATTCAGGGGTCAAAAGGTTCGACTCCGTCGCTGTCACTCTATCTACAGCAGAATTTCAGCCGCAATCAGATGCTTATTGTCGACTTCCAGAGTTCGTTTTATTACGGAAAGTCATATTCAGACTATATAGAGCAACTTGCCGGAGCACCTTCACCTCGAACCGACATTCATACCGACATACGCGACCGCAACCAGGCGTATGCCATCGAGGCCGACTATGTGAAGAACTGGAGCAAGTCGCGTTTTACGGCAGGAGTGTCGTATAATGCCAACCGTAACCGGTCGGAATATATGTCGCTCGGAGGAGATATTTTCCATCAGCGTCAGGACAAGGTGTATTTTTTTGCCGAATATTTCCGCCGTTTCGGCAAATGGACAGCTACCGCAGGCATTGGCGCGCAGTATACCGATTTTCTTTTCAAAGAATCCAACAGGGGAAACCATACGTGGAGCGCGCGTCCGAAGGCCACGCTGACATATTCGATTAACAGTAACCACAATCTGCGGCTCAATTTCACATCGTGGCAGTCGACGCCATCGCTTGCCGAGACCAATGTCGTGCCGCAGCAGCTCGACGGATTTCAGTGGAGAGTCGGCAATCCGAATCTTAAGACGGCCAATTCGTATATGCTGACTTTCCGTTACGGGTTCAGCCTGCCGCGTGTAGACGGCTCGTTCGGCATCAGGGCATTCACGTCGCCAAATGCCATCACTCCGTTGCTGCAGTGGGACGACGAGAAACTGGTCACTACATACGAGAACAGCCGTGGGCTGCAGAACCTGTCGTTTTTCCTCGCTCCGCAGATAGAAATCATACCTGACTGGCTCACCGTGAGCGGCTATGTGCAGTTCCGCATGGAGCGCATGCGCGGGGTGGGATATGACTTGCGCAACAACGGCTGGAGCGGCAATGCAACTGTACAGTTGGCGCACTGGGGCTTTGTGCTGACAGGGGAATATCAACGTGCACAGCGCGATTTATGGGGTGAGAAAATAAGCTGGGGAGAAGACCTTAATGTCATTGATTTGAGTTATAACTGGAAGCAGTGGCAGTTTGGCGCCGGTATACTCATGCCGTTCGGCAAGTATGACCAGGGCTCGAAGATGATGAGCAAGTGGAATACCAACGAACAGCACATGCGTCTGAACATGCGCATGCCATACATCACGGTGAGCTACAACGTGCAGTGGGGACGACAGAAACGCGGCGCGCAGAAACTTGTTGAGGTAAACGCAGATGCCGACCGCTCAACTACCGGAGGAAGGTAAAGGAAATCGCTTGATTCAAACGATAATACAGACAGTTTTTTTCATTCAATCACACACGACCTGCGACAGTGATGCCGCGGGTCGTGTGTGATATAAAAATGGTTATTTATAACCATTGCATGTCATTGTGGTAATGGCTATTTTTGCAATGGTTTTGAGATGTCGGGGTGAGGTATTGGGTTGGTCACGGTTGAATTATAAGATTATTACACGACAATGACTGAAAAAGAGAAGATGCTTTGCGGCATGATATATGATGCCAATTATGACCCGCAATTGATTGAGGAGAGGCTTGTGTGCAAGGAGCTGTGCCGGGATTATAATGATTTGCGTCCCAAGGATATTGCAGGTCGAGATGCATTGTTGCGAAAGATACTCGGTGCGGCAGGTGACGGGTTGCTTGTCGAACAACCGTTCTATTGCGATTACGGATATAATATCCGAGTTGGAAAGAATTTTTTTGCCAATTTCAATCTGGTGATACTTGATGAGGCTCCGGTCACGTTCGGCGACAATGTGTTCATAGCGCCCAATTGCGGATTTTATACGGCAGGGCATCCTGTCGATGCCGCTGAGCGGAACAAAGGGCTGGAATATGCGAGGCCGATAACCGTAGGCAACGATGTATGGTTCGGCGCCGGAGTCTCGGTGCTTCCCGGTGTCACAATAGGGAGCAACTGTGTGATAGGAGCGGGCAGTGTCGTAACAAAGAATATTCCGTCAAACAGTGTGGCAGTCGGTAACCCGTGCCGCGTAATCAGAACAATTAACAAATAAACAATAACAAACAATGAAAGTGAGACACTATCTAATCATGCTGGCGGCATTGACCGGCCAGATATTATCGGGACAGACACTTGAGAAAATGAACTGGTTCAATGAACCGTCCGGTTGGGAAATATCCGGCAAAACCCTTACCATGGACGTGACACCGAAGAGTGACTACTGGCGCATATCGCACTATGGATTTACTGTCGATGACGCACCGTTTTATTATGCGGAATACGGCGGTGAGTTTGAGGCCAAGGTGAAGATTTCGGGCGATTACAAAGTTCGTTTCGACCAGGCGGGAATGATGATACGTATCGATCATGAGAACTATATCAAGACAGGAATCGAGTTTGTTGATGGAAAATATAATCTGAGTACGGTTGTGACACATCATACTTCAGACTGGAGCGTCATTTCTCTTGATAAGCCGGTGGAATATATCTGGATAAAAGCGGTGCGGCGCTTGGACGCAATAGAAATATTCTATTCGTTTGACGACAAGGAATACCACATGATGCGTAATGCCTGGATGGCAGCCAACTGTCCCGTGAAAATCGGAATGTTTGCAGCCTGTCCCGACGGCGAAGGATTTAAGGCTACATTCTCCGACTTCAAGGTGATCCATCTCCCCGATAAAGTCAGAACCGACTGGCTTAATGCCAATGGGAATAATGTATTTGGTTGATGTATAATAATTTATATCAGATATGTCTTATAAAAAACTCCCGCAAGAAATACTGCTTGCAGGAGTTTTGTCTGTATTTAGCGGAGCGACCGAGATTCGAACTCGGGAACCGGTTGTGCCGGTTACACGCTTTCCAGGTGTCCTCTCCATAGAGCCAAAGCTCTGATTTTTAATTATTTCAATGTCCTCGACTGCGCGGAGCAGTTTTTGGAGCAGTTTTTATTCACTGCAAATTTACGAAAAATTCTTGATACTACAATAACTTTTCTTATTGAGTATCACTTTTTTTCTTATAGGAAATGCCGTTTTCCAATAGCAGCTCTTTAAGCCGCCAAATTTCCTCTCGGAGTTCGGTGTTGTCGGTACGCAGTTTTTTCGTTTCCTTCTCCAAATCGTCGTAACGGTCGCGCCAATACTTCGCATCGCGCACGGCATCTTCTCTTGCCTTCTCCATCGTTACCCCTGCCGCAGACGCAAGCGACATAACCTGCTTCAATACTTCGGGGTCATTTATCTCTAAATCGGACGCTGTATTATTGCTTCCGACCATTTCCTGTACTTTTTCTTCCGGCACTTCGTATTTATCAAGGTCAGCGTCAGGGAACACCCTCTGCAAATCATCTATGCGCTCGTCGGGGAAAGGATTGCGCCACTTCTCCACGCTCGACAAGAATCCCTGCGTTACATTCAGCTTGTCGGCGAGCTCTTTCTGCGTGAGTTTATACGCAGCCCTTAACTTTTTGAGGTCATAACGTGCCATACCTTTAATATTTTTTGTGATTTTTAGCGCAATATTAGTGCTAATATTGCGTAATTATTAGTACATTTGCACTTAAATCCCTAATCGGAAATTGTGTGCAATAAGACTTTTTACGATGCAAAATTAGTAATTATTGCGTAATATATAACGATTATTGCACCAATAAAACCGCTTGTTGATTGTTAAATATTGTAAAATCTCAAAACCACAGGAAGATATGACCTTCAAAGAACTCTATCAGCAGACCAAGGAGCAACCAAGCCCGGCACAGGTATTCATTCGCGAGATAGCAGACGCTACCTGCCGCGAGGAATCTACCGTGCGTCAGTGGCTATCGGGCACACAGGTGCCGAATGCCAAGGCAAAGGAGCGCATCGCTGAAATCCTACACAAGCCCGTGAGCGAGTTATTTCCGCTCGATGAAGCAACAACCGACAATGACAACGAACAATGAACGCAGAAGAACCTAAAATCACCCTGTCAGGTCGCTACTCCATCAATGAAACGTGCGAGCTTCTCGGCATACACCGGGATTCGCTCTACAAGTACACACACGCGACCTGTGAAATCAAGTGCGGCTGGCGCAAGCGTGGCGGTCGCCTCGTAAAGTATTATCTCGGCTCTGAAATCCTCCGCTTTTGGAGAGCCAACGCACATCTGTAACTTCTAATATTCTCTCTGATATGACACGAATAAACAATGACATCAAGCACACCGAGGCGCAGCAGCTTAACGCCTTCCTCGACACCCTCACCTATTGGGAGAGGGTCGAGTTCGTTACCTCGGTAGTCAAGCGCGTAGGCGTGAAGCGTCAAACATTTATGAACTGGAAAGCGATGGCTTGCCGCATACCCGACCGCGCAAAGGAAATAATCGAGAGTGAAGCCGGGCAGATCATATTTGACTGCACCGACCCACTTGTAACACCTTGACATTATGCCACGAATTTCTCAACGCACAGTCGAAGCAGTCCACGAATTAAGCATCGTGGACGTTATCGAGCATTATAATATCGAACTGAAACGATCTGGAAGCAACTACGTTGCCTGTTGCCCGTTCCACAACGAGCGCACCCCCTCTTTCAGCGTCAGCCGGAGGCTGAACGTCTGCAAGTGTTTCAGTTGCCTTAAAGGGGGCGGGCCCGTCTGGTTCGCTATGGAGTACAAGGGGCTGGACTACCGGGAAGCCATCGAATCGCTCGCCAAAGCACATAATATTCCTATTGAATATGAAAAGGACGAGCGAAGCGATGCGGAGATAGCCGCCGAGAAGAAGCGCGAGGCTCTGCGCATAGCCCTCGAAACCGCCCAGGCGTTCTTTGTCGAGCAGTTCTATGCCGACAACGAGGAAGCCGAAGCAGCGCGGCAATACGCTTACAGCCGTTGGGATAAGGAGTATTGCAAGCTGTTCGGCATAGGCTATGCTCCGAAATCTTCAAAGGCGTTTCTCGATTATATTGCCAAACGCGCCATCGACATCAATCTTTTGCTTGAAGTCGGGCTTGTTGGCAAAAACAAGGAAAACGGTCAGCTCTACGCAATGCTCCGGCAGCGCGTTACCTTGCCGGTCAGAAACCGCACTCGCTCCCTTGTTACTTACTCCGCAAGGTATATCGGCGACAACCCCGATATTATGAAGCGGAGCAAGTATATGAACCTCGGCGATTCTTCCTTATTCCGAAAATCCGAAACGCTCTTTGGCATAGATGTGGCGGCAAAGGCGGCGCGTGAATCCGGGCATTTCGTTGTCGTAGAGGGCGGTCCCGACGTTATGCGCTTGCAGATAATAGGTGTTCAGCAAGCGGTGGCGACCTTGGGAACCGCTATGACCGACAAGCACCTTGCCCTGATGAAGCGCGTGTGCGGCTCCATCTGCTTTATCCCTGATTCAGACGCACCGAAAGAGAAGCTGTATGGTGCCGGGGTATCTGCCGTTATGAACAGCGGCAAGCTCGCTATGGCTCACGGCTTCGATGTCAGCGTCAAGGAGATACCGCGCACCGAGGAAGACGATGCCGCCGAGGTGAAGTATGATGCTGACAGCTTCATCACGTCGACGGAGATTTACCACGGTTTGGAGAGCGTTCCTTTTGTGGTGTGGTACACCCAAAAACGCCTCCAAGGAGCTACCACCTCCGAACTTCAAGCCGAAGTTATGGCGGAGGTGGCGGAGCTGATGCTGAACATCACCGACGAAAATCTCCGTGAAATGTATCTCGACAAATTGAGTAAGCTCGTCGGCAAGATGAAGATGTGGCGCGATGCCATAAAACGTGCCGGGCGCAAAATCAAAGATGCCGAGAACGTCAAAGCCGACTGCGACGGTATGCCGCCGCATATTCTCGCCTCGCTGCGCCGTTGTGGGTTCGTACCCAAGAACGGCTGCTACTATGCCCCCGACGACGACTGCAATCTCGACCGCTGCTCTAACTTCATCTTCGAGCCTGTGCTGCACATCAAGAACAAGCAACGCTCGACGCGCATCTTCCGGCTCATAAACACCAAGGGGGAGGAAGATGTGGTAGAGTTCGCTTCAAGCGACCTCGTTACCACACGCGACTTCAACAAGAAGCTGTTCGACCGCGGCAACTTCGTATGGCGTGGTGATGCAAAGACACTCACGGCCATACAGGAGCATCTTCTTGAAGTTACGCCCTCCGCAGCCCTTATCGAGATACTGGGCTGGAATCCCCAGGAGGAATTTTATGCCTTTTCCAACGGCATATATACCGGCGGCAAGTTCCGACCTACCGACAAACTCGGTGTCGTGGCCGACGGCTCGAAGCATTATTTTCTCCCGGCATTTTCGGAGCTTCATGCCGATAACGAGCTTGGGTACAGCTTCGAGCGTCTGTATAGCTGCAACCCGCAGGGTGCAACATCACTCCACGAATTTGTCGGGCAGATTATCAAGGTCTACGGCTCCGGCGGTATGATCAGCTTCGCGTGGACGCTCGCTTCTATCTTCCGCGACATAATATTTGCCAAGTTCAAATATTTTCCGATGCTTAACCTTTTCGGTCGCAAAGGTTCGGGCAAGACGGAGCTTGCCCGCGCTCTCTCGTCGCTTTTCTACATATTGCCGAGCACTCCCAGTTCGTGCTCGAACACCTCTATCCCGGTCATTGGCTACAACCTATCCCATGCCCGAAACTCCATATTCATTCTCGACGAGTTTTCAAACGACCTTATGCCGCAGCGCATTGACCTGCTCAAAACGCTGTGGGGCGGCACGGCTCGAAGTAAGATGGAGGACGGAATACCTATCACTATTCCTGTTACTTCGGGCGTTATCCTCGCCGGACAGTATAAGCCCGAAGACGAGGCTATCTTCTCGCGCTGCATACATCTTATGTATTCGCAGACTTCGTTCACGCGACAAGAAAAGGAGAACTTCAACGTACTGCGCGAAATGGTGCTGCACGGCAACACACATCTGCTTCTGCCGCTGCTCGACCTGCGGAGCGTGTTCGAGAGCGGCTTCTTTCAGTCGTTCGACATTACGCTCAACGACGTACTGGCGAAGCTCGACAATGACAAGGTCGAAGACCGAATACTCAACGACTGGGTCATTGCCCTTGCAGCGTTCCGTGTGCTCGAAGCACATATCGAAGTACCGTTTACTTACAACGACCTTTTCGATGCCGTTGTCAACGGCATACGCTATCAGAACGACCAAATAAAGAAATCTTCGGACACAGCCAACTTTTGGCTCGACCTCGATTCTTTGCACACCCAGGGCAAGGCAAAGGAAAAATGCCACTTCGTCATCAAAAGGCTTTCGTCGTTCACTCCGCTTAAACAGGATAAGCGGGAGTTCGTGGAGCCGAAGCGTATCATTTTCCTTAACTTCAAGGCTATCCGCGGCATCATGGAGATGCGCTACAAGCAGAAGACCGGCGCAACGCTCGATATGGCGACCCTCGAATCCTATCTTAAATCCCTGCCGCAGTTCCTTGGCATCAAGCAACAGCGTTTCCAGATCCTCCGCACAAACGGAGAGCTGGACGAGGAATTTAAGACGGAGAACGGTCAGACAAAGAAGTATGTCAACAGCAATGCCGCTTACGCTCTTTGCTTCGACTACGACAGCCTGAAACGCACTCTCGACCTCAATCTCGAAACATACCGCATGACCGAGGCGGAAATGTCTGCCGAGGTCGAGGAAGAAGCCGAGGCGACGGAGCCACCGGCCCCGTTTGCGGCTTCCGCTCCCTCCGCTCCTGTTCAAGATACTCTTTTCCCGGAGCGTGAGGATAAGGAAGATATGCCATTCTGATTCACTCTGTTTCATCGAAGCCATGCAGTTTTGCGTGGCTTTATTTTTGCCCTTTTCAGGCGATTTTTTCAAAATCTCTGCCGAGGTGAGTAGCCCGCAACGATGTTACAAGCATTACACACATTACTACACTGATATGCCGCACGTTACTTTTCCAAGTGAGTATGACAAAAGTATTACACAGTATTACAATTTTGGACTTTCGGCAAAATCGTATTACAAAACATTACAAATTTCGGAGGCTATTACTTATTCTTTTTTCTTCTTAAAAAGAGATAAGATATAGCTTTACAGCGCGTTATCTCGCCGCTCAAATCCCGTGTAATGTTTGTAATACTTGTAATACTCTGACCCTATACCCCTGTAAGGAGAAAAAATTTTTTCACCTCGGTAAACTTCGGCAACTTTCGGCATTGATAATCAAGCGTTTACGCTTGTTAATGTGCCGATTTTTCAGTAACTTTGCATATAATTACGAAGTCGATATGAACCTTTACCTCGAACTCGAAGACTATCTCGCGCAGTGGTTTATCAACGACCAGGGCGGCAATAATCCCGTCCGCCTCATTCGCGGCTCTATGGAGTGGGGGCTGCTCGAACAGTTCTTGCAGACACCCCCGGCGGATTATGTGCCTGTGGTCGGTGGCGAGGGCTTCGTGTGTATCGAGCTTCCCAACTTCCGCTCCAAGGATACGCGCAGCAATTTCTACCTGCCGCCGAAAGCTACCGAGGCGTTGAAGGCTTGCATACGCAACCGCTTCGACATTGATATGTGGAACGCCCTGCATCGCTTCGATGCTATCTTTCAGCGTCAGGACAATCTCATATACGCATTTATGGAGAAGCACGGCATCGAGCAGACGGAAAAGAATTGGAACGCCATCGCCAAACGATACCAACGCAAGCGCGACATATACAAGCGTATCGTCCGGCGCAAAAAAAGTTCACAAAAATAATACCGACCTCGACCCACCAAAAACGGACTTGTCCGTTTTGTCCTCCCTCTTGCTCCGACAATGAAAACATCGACACAAATACTTCCCGGAATTAAGGCTCTCGGCTGGCTCGACTGCCGCGCTCTGCCGAGGCGCGTTGACCTCTCGGCTATCTGCGGTATGCCGGTGGCTATCCTCACGGATATTCACCCGATACCGTTCTTCGACGAGCCTACCTGCGAGTGCAAGACAAAGAAAGACGGAGGCGGGTACGAGGACACCGCCACCTTGAAGTTTCTTACCGACAGGAAACTGCCCCGTGGCGCAGTTCTCGGATTCGTCGTTACCGATGTCAACGACAAATCTTTCCTGATCGGCTCGCTTGAAGCTCCGCGCCCGATTGTCGAGTGTGAGCAGCGCACCGGCATACCGTCGGGCGATGCCGCCGGATATTCCTACGAAATCAAGCACGTTTCCATCAAGTCGATGGTGCCGTGCGTAATATAAACTTTTGCATCAATCCCAGTTCACGCCGCAGTGATGCGGCAGGTCATTATCAGATTTTGAAGTTACAATTTTAATTTTTCCGCTGGCGCGTGATGCGTCGGCGGTTTTTTTCATAGGTAGGAGCCGCCTCGGAGGGCGACACCTTGGCGGAGAGAGGGAGGAGTCAGACTATGCGGAACACTGTCTGCGCCCGTCGGTAGTCGTAAAAGCGGTGTCCGGGCTTCGTGGGCGAAGCAGCAGGTCGCCAATCTTCGCAGCACTCAATACCGATGTGGGGTAAACTATTCCACGCTCTGCAGTAGCCCTGCGGTTGTCGGGCCCGTGGTGAAACTCCTTTTTCAGCGGTGGCGGCTACCTAACCGCGCCTGTCGCACTTACCGCCGATGGCGGAGAAGTAGCCCCCGAACATTTGCCCTCGTTTTTCAACGGTATGCGGTTGAGCCCTCATAGCCCTGTGCCTGAATCAAGGTGTAGGTCTGCCTCGCCTATGTGGAACACCTTGCAGGGGGATAGCGGTGTCGCACTCATTGAGGCTCCGGGGCAATCCATTACGACACGCCGCCGCTGTACTTGCCAACATCGTAAGCACCGACCCTTGGCTCACCTGCATCTGCTTTTGGGTCTTTGAAGTCTGAACCGCTCCGTCCTGTGCTTGGCGGCAAGCCGCTTTGCGTTCATTAAGCCCTCCTACTTTACGGCTCATCTCCGTTTCCATTCCGGGGTATCACGTCAGGCTCATTGTCAGTTTTCCATCACAAAGTTAGAGCGGGCGGTAGTCATGTCAAGGTTGAAATGCACGGTCAGCCATTCTCGCCTCCGGCTTCCGAGGACGCTGCCCGACCTTGTCGTAGCCTCCCTGATGCCCGCTCTTTTGATTGTTCGTAAAACTTGAAACAATGAACCTTATGTTAAACCCCTCAATTACAACTACAATGAGACTACAATTCGGAGAACTCAACATCACTCCAAGAGTCGAAGCTCGACTCCAAGAACTGGACTACACGGTAGAAGACCTAAAAGAGGCTGTCGCCAACCACAAAAGCGAATGCGACGGTGAGCCGTCGGTCTACGTCGGTACTTACGGCAAGTACAACGACGGCTCGCTCTGCGGTCTATGGATTGACCTCTCCACCTTCAACGACTACGACGAGTTCATCGACTTCTGCAAGGCGATCCACGCCGACGAGGAAGACCCGGAGCTGATGGCACAGGACTACGAGGGATTCCCCCGCCAGTGGTACAACGAGGGCTTCATGTCCGAGGACGACTTCGACCATATCCTCGAATATTCGGATATGTGCGACAAGCACGGTCAGGAAGCCGTGGACGACTACTTGGAGTTTCACGACGAGCTCGACAACTTCGAGGAAGCCTACTGCGGCGAGTGGGATAGCGAAGAAGACTTCGCCCGACACATCGTTGACGAGTGCTACGACCTCGAAAGGACGATGGGCGACCTCTCACGTTACTTCGACTACGAAGCCTTCGGACGAGAGCTGTTCATGTACGACTACTCGATGGGCGCAAACAATCACGTGTTCCGCGTAGTCTGACCCTATTCCTCCCTCTCTCCGCCTTTAAGGGTCGCCCTCCGGGGCGGCTCTTGCCGTTTAAGAGTTGATTAACAAACTTTTTATATGATTTGAGCGTTGAAATTTTGTAGGTTGCAAAATTATCACTAACTTTGCACTACAAATAAGGGTAGTTTCCCCATAAAGAAATACTTCGAGTGCGAAAGCAACGATTTTAGGGGCTGGGGTGTCTCCCGGTCGGAAAGGGTTCTCGAAAGAGCACCCTTTTTTATTTATCTGGAAATATCTTCAATCCGAGCATCTTTCCGTTGCTCTGATATATATTTGGCGCAATTACATCAAATGCCGGGTTGTTTCCTTCGGGATTCATTACATATCTCGATATTGGATAGGCTATTAAATCAGCAATCTGCAATCCAAATACATTATCCTTTTTATCACTAAACCCAAAATGCCCTATATGCTCTGCCAAGCGTTCAGGACTTATATAATGCATACCTGTTACTCGCAATCCATTGTAATACTTCAATAGTGCCGCATCTTCCCGTTTTCCTCGACGCTCGACAATTATATTTATTTTACCTCCATCAGTATTCAAATCGTCAACACAAAATATGCTTCTTTGCAGCACATATTTTAGTGCAGTTCCATAAACATCAGCACTGGTGCCGTGTTTATTGATACATTTTTCTTTCAGCACTGAACAGCATACGATAACATATACTCCTTTTTGGGCAAGCACTTCATTTATGCGAGCATAAAATCGTTGCTTAATATCATTATCAAATAATATCTGAAAGTGTTTCTCACACTTTCGTATATCTCTGGAATGTAGAATTACGTCGGTCGTTTGCCAAAACTCATTCTTTAATTCATCTATTGCCGATTTAAGCGAATTAAGATGCTTCATCGGGACCAAAATTCCGCACAGTGTAAAAATTGGAAAATTTCGGTCGTATGTGGCAAGGTAGTGGTCGCCACATTCATCTATATATAAATTATATGTTTCTTGCTCTTTCATATTGTTTTTAAGACTGCAAAGTTACTACAAAAAAGTGAAATGCGGAAAGATATAGTGATAGAATTGAGTTACAAGGGTTTTGGTTGAAGTGGCGATAATCCGTGAAGCCATTACAATCCCTGCCGAAGCCAAATCCTGACGCCGCTACGTTACTTGTTCGTAACCATGCCCGAAAATGCGACAAACGGGTACGAATAGCGAAACAAGGCTCTAAGGAATAGTGAGTTATCCATAACTCATGCGAAAAATCAGGTTACGGAAAAAGATTGCGCCGTTCCTCCCCGTTTTGCGTACCAACACCGGACTCTTCACCAACTAATTTTGAAACCCAAAAATTAAGGACAATGAAGAGTACATTTTCAGTAATCTACTACCTCAAGCGTCAGGTAGTGAAAAAGGACGGGACAGTTCCCGTCATGGGACGCATCACGGTGG
>OHDH01000154.1_pt1 | contig 47122 bp, 38 predicted proteins | sample 1566921 | NCBI WGS metagenome assembly OHDH01 (sample SAMEA3879585, study PRJEB24766) | human gut metagenome | biome: human-associated habitat; feature: feces | place: USA | collected 1985/1987
CAGGCAATCTGGAATGAATTTTGGCTACGTTACTGTGAACGGAGTGAACAGTAACTATTTTGCTCCAACACCACTGTATCAGAGTGAATTTCTGTTTACTTTATGATATACTTATATGCACGATAAAAGTTTTAAACTTAGGAAGATTTATAATGAAACGAATTGATTTTGAAAACGGAACTGTGACCAACAATATATTAAGCGCTGCGCTTCCCATGCTGATAGCGCAAATATTGAATCTTTTATACAACATTGTGGACCGTATCTATATCGCCAGGATCCATGATATAGGAACAACTGCACTTGGCGCTGTGGGCTTATGCTTTCCGATCATCATGATCATTACTGCTTTCAGTAATCTCTTTGGTTCCGGAGGTGCACCAATTTTCTCTATCAACCGCGGAAAAGGAGATTCCAGGACTGCTGACATGATCATGAATACTGCTTTCACCATGTTATGTGGAAGTGCTGCTGTGCTGATGCTGATCGGATTTCTTTTTGCCCGCCCCTTACTGACTCTGTTTGGTGCTTCAGATGATGCTCTGGTTTATGCGTATCCCTATCTGATGATTTACCTTCTGGGTACTCTCCCTTCCATGATAGCAACAGGAATGAATCCTTTTATCAATGCACAGGGATATGCCATTATCGGTATGCTGTCAGTAACAGTCGGTGCAGTGGCAAATATTATTCTTGATCCGATTTTTATTTTTGTTCTGGGTATGGGGATTAAGGGTGCAGCGATTGCTACTGTCATCTCTCAGATTCTCTCTGCCTTGCTTGTATTTTATTTTCTTCATGGAAAATCAGAATTGAAGGTAAGATGGATTCATATAAATGAGATTTCTGAGTGCACCAGACATGCCAGGGATATCATCAGTCTGGGGTCTGCCGGATTTATCATGCAGCTGACTAACAGCCTGGTAAGTATCTGCTGCAATAATGTTCTTTCCGTGACAGGCGGTGATATTTATATCTCTGTCATGACTATTATATCCAGTGTTCGCCAGATGGTGGAGACGCCTATCCATGCGATCAATGAGGGAACCTCTCCTGTTCTCAGCTACAATTACGGAGCCAGACGTCCTGACAGGGTAAAGAAAGCAGGGGTTGTTCTGATCATTATGGTTCTGATCTATACAGGTATCATGTGGAGCGTCATTCTCATTGCCCCTGAATTTCTGATTGGAATCTTCAGTTCAGATAAATTGTTATTGAAGGATGCCGTTCCTGCGCTGAAGCTTTACTTTGCAGCCTTTATTTTTATGGATCTGCAGTATATTGGTCAGACAGTGTTTAAATCATTGAATAAAAAAAAGCAGGCGATTTTTTTCTCCCTGCTTCGTAAAGTATTTATTGTGGTTCCGCTGACTTATTTCCTGCCCTATGGATTACACATGGGCACAGATGGCGTGTTTATGGCAGAGCCGGTATCCAATGTGATCGGTGGTTCTCTGTGTTTTATTACCATGTTGGTTACAATCTTGCCTGAATTGAACAAAATGGGAAACTCCCGATAAGCAGAAAAGTCCTCAGTATTTATCCATTTTTAACTATCGCATAACTTTGCAGAAATTGTAAAAAGGATAAACAATGAGGACTTTTATTTAACTGAACATGAGAGTTCTTTACATAGCTTCATATATTTCCCAATATAATATTAATCAGGTTCTTATCGAGCATAATCGTCCGGTTCCATGGGTTGAGGATGATTCCCTCAATCTCATTTACCTGTAATGCTGAATGAAAAAGCTGATCTATGTCTGTCAGAAAAGTGGATTGTACGCTTCCGCCGCCTTTCAGTTCTTCCTCAAAGCTTGTAAATGCCGCCCACCAGACTTTTCCATCTCCAGTTTTCACTGTGCCGATCCGGAGTTGGTTGTCTCCTGTGGGCGGTTCTACTGAAAGGATAAACTGGCCGTTTTCTCTCATTCGTCTACGGATTACAGTCAGTGTATGTGCCAGCATTTCCTGAGTGGCTTCCTGCTGCAGAGCAGCGATTGCCTGCTCTATTTTTTCATTTCCCTGAAGACCTTTGTCCTGATTTACATTCTTATTATCGCTCATATTAATATCTCTTTTATGCCTTTCATCGTTTTATTTCCAGTACATTTTCTGAATTTTTCAGCTTTTTGATGGCTTTCTCAGGATTTCATGCGGTGCTTCTATCTCATTTGCCAGCGTATGTTCTGTCAGCTCTGATAACAGTTTCAGCTTCTTATTGAGCAGAGGCCGCATACAGTTCGGAACATGTTCCTGGTGTGCTCTGTGGATTGCCACACATTCCTTACAGTTTCCGTGATAACGACAGGCCTTCTGGCAGGAACAGTGATCCTTCTCCTTGTATTCTTCACGAAATTCTGCCGCGAATTCCTCCTGCAGACGCAAACCCTCTGCACGGTTTCCTTTATGAAACTCAGCCATTGCGTCTAATTCCTTCTGATTTCCTTCAATCTTCATATATTGAATTTCCTTTCCCAGCCTTCATTACGGATTTTCTGCTTTACTTAAGATCTCTTTTTGCGTTCTCTGCTCTTGTTCTTAATTTTTAATCCTGTTTATATTTCACAGCAGTTCCATATGCAATCACTTCTGCTGCCCCTGACATTACCTGGGAGGAGCCATATTTCACACCGATCACAGCATCCGCATTCATCTCTTTGGCTTCATCTACCATACGTTTGGTGGCAATCTGTCTTGCCTCATTGAGCATTTCCGTATAGCCTGTGATCTCTCCGCCTACCAGAGTCTTCATCCCTGCCATGAAATCTTTTCCTACATTTTTTGTCTGTACAACTGTTCCCTTTACAATTCCCAATGCCTCAAACTCTACACCCGGAATGTATTCAATACTTAGAAGCTTCATCCTCTTCTCCTCCTTCAATCTCTTTCATGCGTCCTGCAAGTGCTGCCAGAATTCCTCCGATGATCACAACCGGTATGGCGATCAGAAATATCAGCAGTCCGGTCGGTATGGGATCTTGTGTATTTGCCCACAGCATAAGCCCTATGGTAAATCCCATAAGCAAGATCATAACTACTGCTCCAATGATCGCTCCTGTCCTTCTTTTCTTACGGATATCTGTTTTCTTTATATCCATAAACCTTGCACCCTCTTTCTCCATCTGCTCGATTTCTTCCAGACAGTTCTCGGCATTCAAGGTATCCAGGGACTGATGCTCTGCGATCAGGCGCTCACACATTTCCTGCATTTTCACAAGGCCCTCCCTGCGGCGTTCCAGTTCTCCCAGACCGCGGATTCCTCCTACGAAGTCGATGCGGTCGCTCGTGCGTGGATCGTCAATGCCCAGAATGGGAGCCAGCACATTCGCCTGGAGGATGGCGCAGTCCAGGCTTTCGATGGGATGGCCGGCCGGGAAGGTTCCCGGTTTGGCCGTGGCGGAATACCAGCGTCCATTCAGATACATGCCGAACTCATGCTTGGCGCGGGGGGCGTAGCCTTCTCCGGGAATGGTATCCACAGGATTTATGTCAAAGGAGGTACGGAGTTTTTTCATGAATTCCTCTTCAGTCAGGCCGTTCAGGTCGCGTATGACGCGGTTGTAGTCCATGATGAAAAGGTCTTCATCACAAAAGACGACAGCCATCAGGTAGTTGAATTCTTCCTGTCCCGTGTAGTCCGGGTGTCTCTGGCGGCGCCTGGCGGAAACGGCGGCGCTGGAAGCCGTGCGGTGGTGCCCGTCCGCAATGTAAAGGGCGTCCACTTCCTCAAAGCTTTTGCGGATGTCTTCCACCGTGCCGGGCTCGGAAACGGGCCACAGGATATGGGTGACGCCGTCCTCCGTGGTAAAATCATATTCGGGTTTGTGGAATTTAATCCATTCCCGGATGATGGCGGAAAGACCTTCATGTTTGCGGTAGGCCAGGAATACCGGTTCCGTCTGAGCGGAGCAGGCGTCAAAATGCTCAATCCGGTCAAGTTCCTTTTCCCTGCGGGTCAGTTCGTGTTTTTTAATGGCGCCGCTGGCATATTCATCCACGGAGGCGCAGCCGACGATGCCCGTCTGTACGCGCCCCCACATGATTTGTCGGTAGATGTAGAAAGACGGCCGTTCATCCCGGAAGAGGTAACCTTCGCGGACAAACCTTTCCAGGTTTTCCCGGGCCTTGGCGTAGGTTTCCGGGGCATGGATGGCGGCTTCGCTCGTGTCGATGTCGGAACGGCAGATATGGAGGAAAGAGGCGTCATTTCCGGAGGCCATTTCCTCGGCTTCCCGGTGGTTCATGACATCATAGGGGAGGGAGGAGACCCGCGCGGCCAGTTCCCGAGGAGGGCGCAGGGCGGGGAAGGGATGGAGAGTGGACATGGAAGGAAGAGTTCGGAAAGTCAGTAATGGGAAGGATGATATAGCGCACGAATGCTGGAAACAAGCCCGGCCAAAATGCATGCCGCAATGAACAGCAGCAAATAACGTGAAATGGAGTCCTGAAAGAACGGGTTGTCCCGGAAAGACCGTGCCTGATTGAAAGTTTGGACGATGACGAATGCCGCCGGGATGCGGAAAAGATCAAAGATGAACAAGTTCCGGGATATCCGCGATGTATCCTGTTCCCGGCGATTGTTCCGTTCATGTTCCGGCGGAGGCGTTCCGCCCTCTTTTCCGGACGGAGCCGGAAAAGAGGGCAGGGGCCTGGCTTATTTGAGCTTCAGGATATCCACGATGCTGGACGTGATGGAGCGCATGTCATCCATTGTCAGCTCGCCCATGTGGGCAATGCGGAACGTTTTGTTCTTCAAGTCCCCGTAACCGTTGCCGAGCTGCATGCCGCGTTCAATCAGGGAGTTGTTCAGGGCGGCGATGTCAATGTCCCTTGTGTTGCTGATCACCGTCAGGGTGCGGGAAAGGTGATCCCGGTTGGCAAAGACGCTGAAATATTCATCCGCCCAGGAACGCACGAATTCCGCCATGGCTTCATGACGCGCAAAGCGGTTTTCCACACCTTCCTGCATGATGCGCTGGAGCTGGAGGTCCATGGCGTACATGATGGAGACACAGGGAGTGTTCGTGTACTGGTAGTCCTTCTTCTGAATAGTGTCGTAAATGGAACGCAGGTCAAAGTAGCAGCCGCGGTTGGGAACGGAGGCGGTGCGTTCGTACGCTTTTTGGGATAGCGTGCAGACAGCCATGCCGGGAGGCAGGGCAAGCGCCTTCTGGGTGGAGGTCACCAGTACGTCCACGCCCAGCTTGTCCGTTTCAATCCGGGAGCCGGCGGCGGAACTCACGGCGTCCATGCACCACACGACATCCGGGTATTTTTTAAGCACTTCCGCAATTTCCTCCACCGGGTTCTGGATGCCGGTGGACGTCTCATTGTGCGTGATGCAAATGGTGTCGTATTTGCCGGTGGAGAGGGCGGCGTCCACCATTTCCGGGGTAGTGGGCTGCCCCAGTTCGCTCTTGAAAATATCGGAGGGCACGCCGTTGCCCGTAGCGATCTTGTACCATTTGTCGCCGAAGGCGCCCACGGAAAAAATGGCGGCGCGTTTGGCGGTGCAGGAACGCACGGCGCCTTCCATCAGGCCCGTACCGGAGGAAGTGGAAAGCAGAATTTCCTGTTCTGTCAGCAGGATGCGGCGCAGATTGTTGGAAATGCGGCGCTGCAGGGCGGAGGCCGCTTTGGATCGGTGTCCCATCATTGGGCCGCTCATGGCGGCAAGTACTTCAGGTGCTACTTCAGTGGGTCCGGGAATGAATAATTTGGTTGCCATTTGTTTTTAAGAACTGGGTACGCATACTATAGCGTCTCCAAACGGTTTGACTATGAATTTTTGTTGAGCCTTACCGGGAAAACCTGCCGCAGCAGCGGAGAAAGCAAAGAGAGGATGTCTGTATTGGGCGGCACAGGTGGCCAGTTGGGAGTAATGCGGGCAGGATGCGGCGCTCCGCATGTTCCGTCATCCCATGCCGGCATGGTTCCTCCGGTGATCCTTTTCAACCGGATTTTCTGGCAGGAAATCAGGATGGAACGAGGCGGTGAACCTGTGCTGAAACGGTTCTCACGTTCTGCCGGTGAAACGGCTTTTTTCTCCTGTTCGGAAAGGCAGGGCGCAGGACTTGCCCTCTTTCCGCAGGAGGAATGTTTTTGGAATTTAGAGGCTGATCAGCTTGACCAGCCAGTAACCTCCGAAGAAAAGCCAGATATACAGGAAGCCTGCAAGCAGGAAAGGCCGCGCTCCGGCTTTTTTAAACTTCTCAAAGCTGGATTCCGCGCCCAGGGCCGTCATCGCCATGGTCAGCAGGAATGTATCCAGGGTGTTTATGGCGTCCACAAGTCCGGCAGGCAGCAGGTGCAGGGAATTAAAGCCAATGACGGCAAGGAACAGGAAGGCGAACCAGGGAATGGTAATTTTCCGTTTTTCCCCGTTTGCGCCGGAAGAGGGATCCCTCCGGGCCAGGACAATGCTCAGGACGACCAGCACCGGGGCCAGCATCATCACCCGGATCATTTTGACGATAATGGCCGGATCGGAAATAGCTTGCCCCATGGCGTTGCCGGCGCCCACCACATGCGCCACTTCATGAAGGGTGGCTCCGGTAAAAAGCCCCATTTGTTCCGGCGTCAGATCCAGTATTCCGGCCCGGTGCAGGGCTGGATACAGAAACATGGAGAGCGTGCCGAAGATGACCACGGTGGAAACGGCCACAGCGGCTTTGTAAGGTTTGCTTTTGACGACGGGTTCCGCCCCCAGAACGGCTGCTGCCCCGCAAATGGAACTGCCGATGGAGGTCAGCAGGGCCGTGTCCCTGTCCATTTTCAGCAGGCGCCCCAGCCCGGCTCCCAGAAGAATGGTGAGAGTGACCACAATAAGGTCGAGCGCCAGGGCGGAGCCGCCGATGTCGATGACACTTTGAAAAGTCAGTTTGAATCCGTACAGGACAATGCCTGTTCTCAAAACCTGCTTGGTGCAGAACTGAATGCCGGGAACCCATGTTTCCGGAAGGTGGTTGCGCAGGCTGTTGGCGTAAAGCATTCCCAGCACGATGCCGACGATCAGCGGGCTGAGGGAAAGATGTTTCACCCATTCAAAATCAGCAATGTAAAAAGCGGAAAAGGAAAACAGAACAATAAGCAGGATGCCGTGGAGGGGATTGGCTAGATGTTTGGGAGACATGGTCGGTAAATGATGGTTGCGGCTGCCCGTTGTATCTGGCCGGGAGCGTACCGGATTGGCTGCGGAATAATATACGATGCAGCCATTATAAAATCTAATTAAAAATTGTTATAGCCAATTAAATTTTGTTATAATAATATCGGCAGAACTTGATGAACAGTTCATTGATTCTGCTGTGGTCTCCATGTCCTGAGACGAAGTGGAAGGTGCGGCGAATTTCCAGGTGGCGGAGATGTATTTTCTTCAAACTTCCGCGTTTGAATTCTCCCCGGACAGCAAGGGAGGAGAGAAAAGAGCACGCCGGAGAATGCTCCAGATACATTTTGATGCTTTCCGTATTGCCCAGCATCATCAGAACATGGAGGCCGGAAACGGAGATCCCGTGTTTTTTCAGCGCTTCCTCCACCACCCGACGCGTGCCGGACCCCGGTTCACGCATGATCAGGGGCACATGGGAGAGTTGCGGGAGGGAAAGCCCTTCACTGGGCACGGCGGCCTGCATGCCTCCTGCCAGAATAATTTCGTCCTCCATAAATGGCTGGTAATGCAGGTCCGCGCGCGTTGCCGTGCCTTCCACGATGCCAAGCTGCACGGATTCATCCTGGACGGCCTGTTCTATTTCCTCCGTATTGCCGCTTTTCAGCCATATGCGTATTTCCGGGTAATGGCGGTTGAACAGGGCCAGCAGCGGAGGCAGCACATACTGGGACATGGTGGAGCTGGCTCCCAGGCTCAATTCGCCGGAAACAGGGGAATTGCGGCCAAAGGATATTTCTTCAGCCAGCGTTTCGTATTCCTTGAGGATGCGGCGGGAATGGGCCAGCAGGCGCACGCCTTCCGCCGTCAGGGCAATCCCTCGTCCCTCCCTTTTGAACAGACGGGCATCCAGCAGACGTTCCAGTTCCTTGATATGTCGGGTGACGGCCGGCTGCGTGATGAACAGTTCTTCCGCCGCGCGCGTAAAATTCAGGCGCCGTGCGACGGTTTCAAACACTTTCAGCCGGAAATCCGTAATCATGGAGAGGAAATAATATTCAACCATGCCGCCGGGGGGACGGCAAGCTCCTTTCCTCCGCATGATGGCGTACGGCGCTGGGAATGGCGCTCAAGCGCAAGACGCGCGGGTGCCCGTAATATTCCGGAACCGTACATCCTCTGAACGGCAGGTGGCGGAAGAGAGTCCAATGCCTATATGAAACTGCATTCCATGATTATTGCCGGCGGAGCCGGCCTTTTGTTGTTGGGGGCCTGTTCCCCCTCTTCCTATCAGACCACATTTCCGGAACCGGCCTATGTAAAGGTTTCCACCAATAACGGAGCTTATGCTCCTTATCCGGACGATCCTGTCGGCCAGCAGGAACTGGTGTACTGGTATAATTCCCTTGCCGCTCCAATGACGGTGGTTGCGGAGGTTCCTCCCACTCCCATTGTCACGACAGGTTCGGGGCCGGTTGTTCTTGATTCCAGCGATTTCTCCGCGAAATTGTACCGCGACAGAACGGAAATCAAAAAGAAGGATAAGGACGGCAATTGGGTTACCAGCGTGCGCCCCACCACCCCCGCAGACCAGCGCATGAGGAATTACGTGATGGCTTCCAAAAAAGCCCGTTAGATTTTTCCTCCGTTGACGAAAGACCTTTCCGGCCTGCGTTCCTCTCCGGAGGAAGCGGGCCCGGCTTGTTTACGGGCAGATTTTTCTTCCCATTCTTCCGGGCAAGTGGGGCGCCGGCGGATAATTTTTCCCGGCCAGAGCAAATAGGCGTCCGTGTAAAAGGTGGAACCGCAACCCCGGCATTCCAGCATGATGCCTGTATCCGGCCTTCTTTGTTCTTCCGGAGTTTGCGGAGCAGAATAAAGCCCGGCGTTTCCGCAGTGCGGGCAGCGGATGGAAAGGGGAATGGTGTGTTGAACAATCAGCGTTGCCGCGTAAGCGAGTGCCCAGGCAATGTAGCCCGCCCAGAAAGGCCATTCCGGATGAAGCAGCCAGACTGCTGCAACAAGGAGAGCGGAGCACAAGGCATACAGAAGGCTCCGCTTCTGCCTTCCGGCAAGGAGATGGAAGCAATAAACCGTATCCTGCATAAAAAGGAAGGAGATGAATTTACAGGTCATCCAGCGTCCATTCATCCTTCCATTCCAGGATAATCTGGTCACCCTCCCATTTCATGGGCAGCCACAGGTAACGGCCGTCAATGGCGTTTTTGGGTCGCCAGATGTCCGCCATGAAGATGAATTTTCCGGGTTTGCCCTGTACAGGCAGGATGAAAGTGCTCTGGCCGCCGAACGTGATGCCTGCCTTGGGCCCCACGCAGGGATTTTTCAATTCCATCCATGGGCCGGCGATGTTTTTGGCCACGGCGCTGCGGGCGGCGTTGGGAGCCCAGCCCGTGCATCCGGAAGCGATAAGATAGTATTTGCCCTTGTGTTTGCAAATAGCAGGAGCTTCCATGTAGCGGTTGATGAACGCCCGGACATATTTTCCCGTATGCCCCGTGTAATCCGGCGTCAGCTCCGCGATGTGAAGGGTGATATTGCCTTCCGAGGAATAGATGTGGTAGGCTTTTCCATTGTCGTCCACAAAAATGGTCATGTCCCGGCTCATCTGCCCGCCGGGATAGTCCCTGCGGATGATGCGGACGTAGTCGGGCATTTCCTTGGTGAATTCGGTCGTCTGATCCTTTTTATCCATGTTCAGGGGCCATTTGCCCGGATTGACTCGCCCGGCTTTCAGGAACTTGAATGGCCCTGTGGGTTTTGTTGCCGTTGCCACCCCCGCGTAAGCGGATCCATATCCTTTCCCCTTGAGTTCCAGGTGAAACCACATCACGTACTTTCCGGTCTTTTTGTTGTAAACCACTTTGGGGCGTTCCAGGATGCAGCCCTTGGCGATGGGGTGGGAATGGTCCCCCTCCACCACCTTCAGGGCGATTCCTTCGTCCTTCCAGTTATAGAGGTCTTTGGAGGAATAGCAGTGAACCCCTACCTGGGCATAGTTTCCTGCGTCCCCCTCCACCTTGTGTTCTCCGTACCAGTAATAGGTTCCCTTGTCGTACAGGATGCCGCCGCCGTGGGCGTTGATGTGCGCGCCGTTGTTGTCCGTCCAGATTTCTCCGGGTCTGAAGGAAGTATGTTTAATTGGGGTTTCTGCGGTGGAGACGGAAGCCGCACTGTAAAACAGGCAGAGCGCCAAAAGCGATTTCATGGTATTTATCATGGCCGGGATAGTGTGGAAATAGAGGATGGAGAAGGTTCCGGTTGGCCGTACAGCTTGTCCCAGGCGCGGGAAAGAGCGTACAGGGCATATCCGGTGCCGTAGAATTTGTGGTAATTATACAGGGGGTAGTCCCACCAGGCCCCGTCTGTTCCCTGGCGGGTGAGAATATCGTCCGCCAACAGGGATGCATGACGCTTTACCTGGTTTGGCGCCAGCATGTCCAGGCACATTCCTGAATAATAGTATCCGTAATAGAAAAAATAGCCGGAATTCTGGGCGAAACTCTCGTGGGGAGTTGGTTTATGCAGGGCCATCGTCAGCCATCCCCTGCGGCTCCACAGGCGGTCCAGGCCGTCCACAAGCTGGCGCAGGGAGATGTCCTCCGGTTCCCAGAGCCTGATGGCGTAATCACAGGCGGGAGTCCGGGCCAGGCTGCCGGTATGGCGGTTGATGGGCCTGCCGGGATAGAAGGAATGGGAAAGGGAATAAACATAGGTTCCCGCAGGCGTCCTCTGGGATTTGAGGAATTTCAGCGCGCGGGTGAATATTTTATCATCAAGGGAAAGGCCGAATGATTTTCCTGCCATCCAGGCGGAGATAAGGACGGTTCCCGTCAGGAAAGAGGTGGGCTGTGCCGCAGGGCGTTTGCTGAAGCCGGAATAAGTGAGGTAGCCCCAGCCCCCCATGGCGGAAGCCAGTTCATTAAGTTTTTTTACCTGGGAGCGGGCGCATTCCTTCAGTTCCCTGTAGCGAAGGCTGTCCGGGGCCAGTCTTGCAGCCCTCATGCTCATGGCATCCAGCACGTAAGTATGCGCCCAGGTGTTGTAAACGCACAGAGCGTCGCCGCGTTTCAGATGGGGCATCGTACGGATTAGATAGTCTTCAGCACGGGTCATGGCTTCCTGCACGGCGGGTTCATGATGCAGGGGGCTGGCGTTGAGCCCTGCAATGCACAGGGCGGTACTGGCTGTTTTGAAGGTGAGGGGCCCGTCCGGGTAGGGGCAGAGGATATTCCAGGTGCCGATTACCCGGTGGTCGCCCCAGGAGCCGTCCTTATTTTGCGTTTTCAGCAGGAAATCCACGCCGCGGCGGAATGCCCTGTCAAATTGTCCGGGTTTTGCGGGGGAAATATCCGGGATTTTGGCGATTGGAATAACATCCGTTTTTTCCTTTGGCACGGATTCCCCCTGCGCTGCGGGAAGATGCAGGCACAAGGTGGCGAGAAAAATGGTCGTCATCGGGCGGAACATGGGTCATGAAGTTGTTGCCGCATCAGAGGGATACAGGGATTCTCTGACGCGGGAGACGGCATATAAGGCATATCCGGTGCCGTAGAATTTGTGGTAATTGTACAGGGGGTAATCCCACCAGGACCCGTCTTCTTCCTGCATGGGCAGGAGGTCGCTTGCCAGATGGGCCGCATGGCGCGCCAGGTGTTCCGGCGTCACTTCCTCCAGGCAGCGGGCGGCGTAATAATACCCGTAATAGAAAAAATAGCCCGCGTTCTGGGCAAAGCTTTCATGGGGAATGGGCTTCTTTACAGCCAGCGAAAGCCAGCCGCCGCGGCTCCAGATGCGTTCCAGGCCGTCTTCCAGCTGACTCCTGGAAATAAAGGACGGGTCATACCGCATCAGAGCCAGATCCCCGGCGGGAGTGCGGGCCAGGCTGCCGGTGTGGCGGTTGATGGGCCTGCCGGGATAGAAGGAATGGGAAAGGGAATAGACGTAGCTGCCGGCGGGCGTCCTCAGTTTTTCCAGGCAGGCGACGGCGCGTTTGACGACGCGGGGTTCCGCTTTGAGGCCGAAGGCCTGTTCCGCGTCCTTGTAGGCAAGAAGGACTGTAGCCGTCAGGAAGGAAGTGGGTTCCCCAATGGGACGCTTGGAAAAAGTTTCAAATGTGTAATAGCCCCAGCCGCCTTGGACGTCCGCCATCTGGTCCAGCGCTTTGACTTGGAGGGAGGCCACCTTTTTGAGTTCTTCGCGCAAAGGGGCATCCGCAGGAAGGTTCCGCGCCGCCCGGCTCAGGGCGGAGAGGCCGTAGGCATGGCCCCATACGCCAAGCACGGTACGGGTGTCTCCCCGTTTCAGGGTGGGCAGCGTGGTTAGCAGGTACTGCAGCGCCTTGTCCAGGGATGCCTTGACGGCGGGGTCTTCTTTCAGGGGGCTGGTCAGGAGGCCGATCACGCACAAAGAGGTTGAGGCTGTCCTGAATGATCTGGGGCCTTCCGGATAAGGGCAGAGAACATTCAGACCCTTGGTGCGCGTATGGTTTCCCCAGGAACCGTCCCTGTTCTGTTCTTTCAACAGAAAGTCAGCCGCCTTCCGGATAGAAGCGTCCAGCGTTTCCCGGGAGGGAGGCGGAACATCCGGAACCCTGGCAATGGGAATGGTATCCCTTTTTTCCGCTTTTTCCGCCGGAACAGGAGCGCAGAGCGCCGTACTGGCTCCAAGGGCGGCAAGGAAAAGGACGGCTTTATTCATGGGGATCCGTTAAGGGAAATCAGGCCTGTTGGTCCTTGATGGTCACCTGGACGGGAAGGCCGGGGGCGAAAATCTGGCTGGCGGGAACCTTGGGCGTGATGATAATGCGGCGCTTGCCGTCTGCTCCCGGAATGGGGCTGGCTTCCGTAATAACGCCGGGAATCTGCATGTTCGTTATTTTGATGACGACGGTTTCCCCCACCTTGGGCGTAGCGGTGGAGTCCGGAAGAGTAGCCTGGACAATCAGTTCCGAGTCTGGTGGAACGATGGTGGCGATTTTGTCAAAAGCTCCCAGTTTGCCGCCGGGTTTCACCGGAATGGCCACCCACTTTTCCGCCACATATCCGCCGTACAGCAGGATGCCGTTTTCCGGGGCCTTGAAAGAGGCCATTTCCCGGTCTGCTTTCAGTTCATTGTACTTATTCTGAAGGCGTCTCAGGGAGACTTCCGCCTCCGTCAGGGCTATCTTTTTCTGTTCCAGATCAAAATCCGCCTGCTTCCTTGCCTGTTCCAGATCCATCTGCTTTTCCTTGACTGCCGTAGCATAGTCTTCCCCCAGGCGATGAATATTGCGCAGCTTGGCCAGTTCCGCAACGAGTTTGGCTCCCTGAACGGCAAATTCGCTTTCCCCAAGTTCATTTTTCAGGCGTTTCAAAATGATCTCTTCCGTTTCTTCCGCCACCTGGTCATCCTTGTACATCTTGGTAAGCTGGTTCAGCTCTTCCTGTTTGTAGGACATGTGGCGCAGGGCTTTGTTGACGCGTTCCTCTTCTTCCGCCAGCATGCGGGCCTTCCGCTTTTCCAGAAAATCCTTTTGATCCTCTTCCGTCCGTGTCAGGGCCGTCTGATATTTTTGCAGGGCCAGGGCGGAACGTTCCTTCTGCTGGTCCAGGGCGTACCGGAGTTTCAGCACCTCCAGGTTCTTGCTCTTGATGGCGCGTTCATAATCTTCGATACTATTGTCCAGTATGCGGAAGTCCGCCTGAGCTACGGATTCCCCTTTCTTGACGGAACTTCCCTGCGGCATGATGCCGAGCAGGAAAATGTCCGAGGTCCCCTTGGGGGAGAAGGAAATGGATTTGGTATTTTTTTTGGGAAGAAGAATGCCCGGGGCAATGGAATCCGCCAGGGAGGGAATTCCCAGGGACAGGGCGGCCAGAAGTCCGGCCATGGTAAGGGATGTGCAGTTCATAATAATAGGATGGGATCAGGACTGGTGAGCGGAGAAGGGGACGAAACGTCCCTTCTTTCCAAGAATAACGGTGTGAAAAGCGGTTTTCTTTCCTTTATGTGAGGCCGGAACGGCTTCCGTGCTTACTTCGAACCCCGCTTTTTGCAGTGTCCGGGAAAGTCGGGTGTCCGGGCGGGCTACCGTAATGACCAGCAGACCGCCCTGCTTGAGTGCGGCAAAATAGTCGGAAGCTTCGGCTACGCTCAGGTTCATGCGTTCGTGCGTGGAATGGGACAGAATGGCGTGGAAGCTTTTCGGATTCTTGCGGGCGATTTGAAGCGCCGGGGTAAATTCCACGCTGACGCGGGGATCGTGCAGGAATCCGGGCCGTTCCTGGTTCATCAGTTCCTTGTGCCAGTCGATAAGCGGTTTGCAGGGTTCCGCCACGATGAAGCGGGCCTTTTCCCTGCGAATTTGATCCATCAGGGCGAACAGGGTGAATCCCAGGCTGAGGCCGTCGAGAAGGAAGGAGGGCTGGTTGGCTCTTTTAACCGGAGCCGCCGCCATGGCTGCCGCCGCTTCATTGCTTCCGTGGGAAAAGCTGGACGCTGTCTGTACGCCGTCGCGCAAAAGAAAGTGGAAACCGTCCCGTTCCCATAGGTCGAGAACGGAGCCGTCGGGCAGGGTGGAGGAAGCTAGTTTGGTAATGGGTTTCATATGAGATAATGCCGGATACACAGCGTAGGAAAGAACGCTTTTCAGGGCAAGTCCGGACAGCGTGTTTGAGATGGAATACGCTTCAAATTAAAAAAAATTGCACGGAATTCAGGTTCTACGCATTCTTTTTCTTGATTTACGGGCTGAAATAAGCGAGAGCTATCGTTCAGCACAGTTATTTTTCCGATATGAGTAATCCACCTCCCCCCTCCATTCCGGGCGGTACTCCGCCTCCGCCCAGCATTCCGACTCCGCCGGCTGCTCCTTCCGTGCCCAAGGCACCTGCCGCTCCGGCCGTTCCTCCGGTAGCCGCCGTGCCTGCGGCACCTGCTGCTCCGCCTGCCGCCGCTGCGCCCACTATTCCCCTTCGTCCCGCCGGTCTTGGCGGAGGCATCAAGCTTGGCGGAGGATTAAAGACGGTTGCCCTCGGCTCCGCCACTACGCCTGTGGCCCCCGTGGTTCCTCCTGCTGGCGCGGCGCCTGCCGCTGCCGCTCCTACTGTTCCTCTGACTCCTCCCGGAGCAGGCATGGCGACAGCACAGCTTCCGCAGGCCACCATCGGGCTGAATACCGCACCCGCGGCCTCTCCGGTTTCTTCCGCCTCCTTTACGGCTAGGAAGTTTCAAGAAGATACGGATGCGGCTCCCAGTACGCTGTTGAATGTTCTCTCCTTTGTGGCCCTTGCCTTTGCGCTTGTTTTCATCGGTTATCAATACGCTACGGACACCTTGGAAGCCCGCAGCATGGTTGGCTGGCTGGGCGGAGACTCCAAGCCTGCCCCCGCTGCTCCCGCCGCCGATGAAGAAACGGCCGATGACGTTTCTGCCGAAGAGTCTTCCGATGATGGCGCCGATGCGGAAGAATAAGTGAACGTAATGATTGTTGAAATACTCTAAGCGGTACTATGGCAAACGTATTTTCTGAAGCAAATTTTGAGGATGAAGTTCTGAAGTCCGACATTCCTGTGCTTGTCGATTTCTGGGCTACATGGTGCGGGCCCTGCCGCATGATCGCCCCGATTATTGACCAGCTTTCTACGGAATTGGCCGGTAAGATCAAAGTGGGCAAAGTGGATGTGGACGCCAACAACGGACTGGCCGCCACCTATGGCGTGCGCACTATCCCCACTCTTCTGATTATCAAGGACGGGGAAATCATGGATACGATGGTGGGAGCTTCTTCCAAGGACGCTATCATGCAGCGTTTGCGTCCGTTCATGTAAATCATCGGACTGGTTTATTCATTCAAACCGGCCTGCTGCGGAATTTACTGCGGCAGGCCGGTTTTTTTACCGGGCAGCATTATTAGAAAAGGACGGATGGGAGAGGATAAAGAAGGAATGGTTCGCTGGAGGAAGATTCATTTTTTCTTGGCAGAACCGTCATGGGAGAATACATTACCAGCGTAGATTCCGAGCAGCGGGGCTATTCCCCGCCCCTTTTTTCGTTATGCGATTTATCTCTGCCATTCTGCCTTTCCTTTCAGTCTGCTGCCTTCTTCCCTCCGCTTGGGGCGCGGGCAACATGGCGCCGGATTTAAAGTCTGGTGCGTTCTGGAAGCTGCCTCAGCCGGATTTGTTCGGAAAGTATTTTAACGGAGAGCCCGGCGGCTGGGTGGATAAAGGCAAGACCCAGCTCCGGATTGCGAAGCCCTCCATCAAGATAGGGGACATGTCCCTGGGGGAAATGCTGGTGAACTGGAAGGACGGAGCCCCCCAGTCAATGACTGTCATGATGTACAACAAGGGGGATAACGGGGCCATTGGCAAGGATGAATTTGACAAGCGCCTGGAGCTCATCAAGGAATCCCTGACCGCTCTTACCGGGATTCAGCCCAAGGAGTACCGGGCCTCCCGTAAGGAGGCGGTAGTCAAAGTCAACGGCTGGTCCTGGATTTGGGACAACGGGGCGATTACCTTGGAGATCAATACATCGCGGGAGGGCAGGGAGTTTGAAGCGGAATTTATCCGGATGAAGGCCGGTCCCACGGAAGATTCCATCGCGAGGGGAGATGCTTCTTCCCGGGCCAGAAAGGCGGATATCAAGCAGCACGTCAGGAAAGAAGGAAAGCGGGTGGTGATTCAGGATATTCCCATGGTGGACCAGGGCCAGAAAGGTTATTGCGTGGTGGCTACCGCCGCCCGCATTTTTGCCTATTATGGAATGGACTATGTGGATCAGCATGAACTGGCTTCCCTGGCCAATACCTCTGCGGACGGAGGCACTAATACGGCGGCAATGGCGGAAAACCTGAAAAAAATCGGGACGCGCTTCCAGATACGGATCAAAGTGCTGGATTCCCTGGCGAATTCCCGTGATTTCAGGAATCTGCTGAAAGCCTATAACCGCGCCGCCTCCAAGCTGAAAAAAGAGAAGGTGGAAAATGAACATGACTGGTCCGGTTTCTGGGACAATGCGGACGGAGAAGTCCTGAAGCTGGCGCGTGCCGGATCACCGTCCCAGGTGGACAGGTGGCTCAATGCCATCAGGCCCTATATCATGGCGGGCATCCCCGTGTTTTGGTCCGTGCAGCTTGGCATTGTTCCGGAACCGTTGCGTTTGTCCCAGACGCGCGGAGGCCATTTGAGGCTGATTATCGGTTTTGACGAGGAAAAGAAAACGCTTATCTTTTCAGATTCCTGGGGGGCCGCCCATACGGAGAAGGAAATGCCGCTGGCGGATGCCATCGCCATTACGACGGGGCGGCAGGTCATGCAGCCTTCCAAATAACAGGTGCGGCATATCCCCTCCTTCTCTGCCGGAAAATCCGTAATATTCTCTCCGTGGTGAAGCAATTCTGCTGGCATGGGCAAGGCGCTGTATTATACTTGCGCCATGATGAACAGAACATTGGTGAAACATGTCTTGGACAGTGAGGAGGAAATGCCGGACGTACTGATTCAGGGATGGGTGCGTACGCGCCGTGATTCCAAGGCTTTTTCCTTTCTGGAGGTGAATGACGGTTCCTCCGTCGCCTCCCTGCAGGTCGTGGCGGATGAGGGTATCCCCGGCTATGAACGGATTGGAGAAATGGCTACGGGGTCTGCCGTGAGCATCCGCGGCGCTCTGGTTGCCGGGCAGGGAAGGCAGCGATGGGAATTGCGCGCCGCTTCCCTGGAGCTGGTGGGGGCTGTTCCGGATTCCTATCCCTTGCAGAAAAAGGGGCATACGCCGGAGTTTCTGCGTTCCATCGCCCATTTGCGCCCCCGCACCAACCTGTTTGGAGCCGTGTTCCGCATGCGCAGCAGGCTGGCCTTCGCCATCCACCGCTTTTTCCAGGAAAGGGATTTTTCCTGGGTCAGCACTCCCATTATTACCGCCAGTGACTGCGAAGGGGCCGGAGAAATGTTCCGCGTGACGACTTTGGATGTGGGAGACGCTGCTTCCCGTGACGCCTCCCGGGATTTCTTCGGCAAGGCGGCCTACCTCACGGTAAGCGGCCAGCTGGAAGGGGAAGCGTTCGCGTGCGCCCTGAGCAACATTTATACCTTTGGCCCCACGTTCCGGGCGGAGAACTCCAATACTACGCGCCATGCGGCGGAATTCTGGATGGTGGAGCCTGAAATGGCATTCTGCGACCTGTATGGAGACATGGACATGGCGGAAGAGTTTGTCCGTTTTCTCGTCGGCGATGCCTTGGCAAACAGCGCGGAAGAAGTGGAATTCCTGACCCGTTTTGTAGACAAGGGGCTGCGGGAACGCCTGGAGCATGTGAAGGAAACGCCGTTTGTGCGCTGTTCCTATACGGAAGCCGTGGATATCCTGCTCAAGAGCGGCAAAACATTTGATTACCCCGTTTCCTGGGGCATCAATCTGCAGAGCGAACATGAACGCTTCCTGACGGAGGAGCATTTTAAATGCCCCGTCATCGTGTACAACTACCCGAAGGAGATTAAACCCTTCTATATGCGCCTGAATGAAGACGGAAAGACCGTTACCGCCATGGATGTGCTGGTGCCCGGCATTGGTGAGATCGTGGGTGGCAGCCAGCGTGAGGAGCGGCTGGATATTCTGGAGGAAAACATGCGCAGCATGGGCATGAATGCGGAAGCGTACCGGTGGTATGCGGATCTGCGCCGCTACGGCACGGTGCCGCACGCCGGATTCGGGGCCGGGTTTGAACGCCTGTTGATGTTCGTGACCGGGGTGACCAACATCCGCGACGTCCTGCCTTTTGCCCGTACCCCGCGGAATTGCGAGTTCTGACCTGCTCTGGAAAACGGATTTTTCCGTCTGGAAGGATGCTATATGGTTCCGCAGGATAAATGTTGCGATATAAGGGAGGCGTGCGCAAACCGGGCCAGCGGCAAAAGAAAACCCCGGCTTTCCTTGAGGAATAAGCCGGGGTAGAATCAGACATGCGGAAGAGGCTACTGTCTCTTTCTTCTTAACAGCAGACCGCCCAGTCCCAGGAGGCTCAGCGTGGCCGTTGCGGGTTCCGGAACGGTTTCGTAGTTAATCAACACCTTGGTGACGCCGTTTTCCGTGACCTGTGCCACGCTCGTTTGAATTTTGGGGTCGCTGGTGGAAATATCCAGGCCGAACAGATCCAGATAGAGATTTCCTCCCAGTTGAGCGGATTTGATGGAAGCCAGTTCAATAGTTCCGCTTCCGGAAAGGCTGCTCGTATCCAGTATGCCGGCGAAGACGACTGTTTTTCCGTTGGTCCAGAAGCCGGAGATATCCGTAGCGGTCAGGGTGCCGTGTTCTTCCGCCGTAAACGTGCCGAAATTCAATGTGAAGTTACGTCCCAGCCCAAGGGCATTGCTGGATTCAAATATCAATTGGGAATTGCCTTCCAGCGTGAAAGAATCGACGTTGAGGTCTCCTACAGTCGTTGTGCAAAGCAGGGTGCTTCCAGATTCTATGATGACTTGTCTGGTGGCTCCGAAATAGGATTGGGAGGTGGACCAGGTGACCGTTCCGGCATTTTTTCCGATGATGGCATTATCGCTATTGCTTTGCGGATAATAGCCGTTCTGCGTGCCATTTACCGTCCAGTTGTTGGCGTCTCCGTAAATTCCGTTTCCTGCCGCTCCGCTCCAGATGTAGGTGGCAGCCTGGGAAAGACTCGTGGAAAGGCAGCATAAGATGCAGAATGTAGATAATTTCATGTGTATCAGGTACTTCAAAAAAGCACAGGTAACGGATTCCCAATCCGATATCTTTTTATTCAACAACAAATATTTAATAATAAAAATGTTATGATTAAATTCATTCTCATATTCTTCTTTTCATTTGAGTAGTAATAAAAATATTTCTGCCCGATAGGTTCCCTTTTCAGATATTTACATTGACAACGGATTGGGAATCCGGTATGAACATGATGTCTTATATGTAAACGGGGAAGAGCAATATTCCTTTCGTTTTTTTCACTTCCTTTTCTGCACTTTTTTTCATGAATTCTTCGCGACTCCCTTCCATCAGCATTATCCTGACCGGGCATAATCAGGAGCATTGCATCCGGGATGCCATCCGGAGCGTATTTGGGCAGGATTATGAAGGGCCGGTTGAAATCATCCTTTCGGATGACGGATCTTCCGACGGAACCTTCGCCGTCATGCAGGAAATGGCGGCTCAATACAGGGGGCCGTACCGGGTAATCTTGAACCGGAATGAAACGCCGCTGGGGCGCGGGCCTCATATCCGGCAGGCGGTTGGTCTGGCTTCCCATGAATGGATTCTCCGTCAGGATGGGGACGATTGTTCCTTCCCCTGGAGATGCAGGTTTTTTGCCTGGGCAGTGATGGAGTATCCGGATGCTGTGGCTGTAGTCAGCCAGATGATTAACGTCTATGAGGAACCGGGAGTTGCGTTTGAATTCCCGGCATTTCCCTCCGTTCCACGGGAAATGCCGGCTGTCGTGCTCCAACAAGGGGCTTTTTCTTCTTCAGCTCATTATGGACTTGCTATGATCATCAGAAAAAGTGCATACGAGTGGGGAAATGCTTTTCCGATAACGGCTAATTTTGAGGATGATCTAATGGCATTTCACGCATGGTTGCAGGGTAATATTTATGAATTGCCGGATACGGCTCTGTGTTATTACCGTTTTGCAGCACAAAATATCTCCGCTGTCAGTAGCGCATTCCGGTTTGCCGACATGCAGACGGCAGAGGCTTTTGAAAGGAAGGACTTAGTAATGTTGGAGCAGTTGAAAGAAAGCGTAGAAGCGGGGATGAAACTGTGCGGTGAGTTGCTGGAGAGCTTTGTTCTGGTCTTTCGTTCGCGGAAAGAATTGCTTGCTGAAATAGAGGAGAGGAGAAAAAAGATAAGCTATATTGATCAGTTGCAGAATTGGTGGAATTATTCCTTTTCTCAAAGATGGTCCTTAAAAGGACCAGGAAAAAGGGGTATAGCCCGTTGTTTGCCGCAAAAGCTGTATTTATTTTGCATGGTCTTCTTTTTCAAGCTTAGGAAAGTGAAACGGGCCGTTTGCGGCGCCCGGCAGGATTTGGAATAAGGGTAAGGAAACGCTTGAAGGAGGAGGGGAACTTTTGCTCGGACGGGTTCTCTCCGGTCCGGCGTTGTTTTTGATGGAGAGGGGGGCGGAAGATGGCTTCTCCGGCTCGAAAGAAGCTGGATTGATACGTGGCGGTTTTTCTCCGGAAAAAGAAAAAGCGCCTTTCCAGAAAAGATGGAAAGGCGCGGTGACAGGTTCAAGGGGGAGATCCCGAATTAGTACACGTCCCGCTGGTAACGGCGGTGCTGTTTCATGTCCGCCACATATGCCGCGGCTTCCTCCGGAGTTTTATGGCCCCAGGTCTGGATGACTTCATGAAGGGCGTTGTCCACGTCCTTCGCCATGCGGGAGGCGTCCCCGCAGACGTAGAAGCAGGCGCCGGCTTCCAGCCATTTCCAGAGCTCTTCGCCTTCCTGGACCATGAGGTGCTGCACATACACCTTCTTTTCCTGGTCGCGGGACCAGGCCACGGACAACTTCAGTTTGCCGGTGCCGGTCAACTGGTTCAGCTCGTCTTCATAACAGAAGTCGGTGGCCCTGTACGGATTGCCGAAGAACAGCCAGTTGCCGCCCTTGGCACCGGAAGCGGCGCGTTCCTCCCAGAATGCCCGGAAAGGGGCGATGCCGGTGCCGGGGCCCACCATGATGATGGGGGTGTCCCCGTCTTCCGGAAGGCGGAAATTCTTGTTGGTATGTACGAATACCCTGGCCGTATGGCCCGGCTGGAGGCGGTCCGCCATATAGGTGGAGCAAACGCCGCCGCGCTTGCGGTCACGGGCCGTATAGCGCACCGCGCCCACGCACAGGTGAACCTGTTCGGGATGGGCGTTCGGGCTGGAGGCGATGGAATAAAGGCGCGGCATGATCTTTTTCAGGATGCCGACGAAAGCCTCCGCGGATTCGAAGGAAGCGGGGTATTCCGTGGCCAGATCCAGCACGTCCCGGCCCCACAGGAAATCGCTGAGGGCGTCCTTATCCCCGGCCAGAAGCGTGTCCAGCTCCTGGCTGCCGGAGGCGGCGGCCCACTTGGTCAGCAGGGCTTTGTTGACATTGGTAATGTCATAGCAGTGAACCAGGGCGTCTTTCAGGCTTGCGGTTTCCCCTTCGGGCGTGGGAACCTGGGAATCCGGGCTGAGGCCGAGCTTGTCAATCAGAGCGTCCGCCAGGGCCGGATCATTGGCGGGAATAACGGCCAGGGCGTCCCCGGCAATATAGTTCATCCCGGAACCGTCCAGGCTGTATTCAATGTGGATGGTTTCCTTGGGGCTGCCTTCCCCGGTGATGTGCCTGACGGAGAGGACGGGAGCGGGAAACGGATTTTTTTTGCCGTATGGTTCAGTGGTCATGATGATGGAGGGGGGGTGAAAAAGAATATTACCAGCGGATAACGGCGGCGGACCAGGTAAGCCCGGCGCCGAATGTGACCAGGACAACGTTGTCTCCCTTGCCGAATCTGCCGGAACGGCGCGCTTCGTCAAAGGCGATGGCGACGGCGGCCGCGGACGTGTTGCCGTACTTCTCAATGTTCACGAACACCTTATCTTCAGGAATGGAAAGGCGCTGCGCTACGGCGTTAATGATGCGGAGATTGGCCTGGTGGGGAATAATCAGCTGGATATCGTCCGCCGTGAGGCCGGCGCGTTCAATGACGCTGGCGGCGGAAGCCTTCATGCGCGTGACGGCATGGCGGAAGGTCTCATTGCCGCGCATGGCCAGGGTAGCCAGGCGTTCATGGGCGTTTTCCGCTGTGGTGGGGCAGCGGGAGCCGCCGCCCGGAATCTGGAGCAGGTCATGCAGGGAGCCGTCCGAACCGATATCCGTGGCAAGGACGGAACCTTCCCCCTCTTCCCCTGTGGAGGCCTGGAGCACGGCTGCCCCGGCGCCGTCCCCGAACAGGACGCAGGTGCTGCGGTCCTCCCAGTTGACGACGGTGGAAAGTTTTTCAGCGGCGATGATGAGCGCCGTTTTCATCTGGCCGGTGCCGATGTACTGGACGGCGGTCTTCATGGCGAACAGGAAGCCGGAGCAGGCGGCGGAAATGTCAAAGGCGGCGGCATTCTTGGCGCCCAGGGCATCCTGGATATAGCAGGAAGTGGAAGGGGTGAACGTATCCGGCGTGATGGTGGCGACGATAATCAGGTCAATATCCTCCGGCTTCAGCCCGCAGGATTCCAGAGCGCGCTGGGCGGCCTTCGTCCCCATATGGGAAGTGTACTCGTCAGGGGCGGCGATGCGGCGTTCCACAATGCCCGTGCGTTCAATAATCCATTCGTGGGAAGTGTCCACCATCTTTTCCAGATCCGCATTGGTCAGGCGGCGTTCCGGAACATAGGAACCCGTACCGATAATCTTGACGGGCAGTCTTTTAAAGGGAGTATCAGAATGTGCGGCCATAGCTTTGGGCGTATGATGAACAGAAAACGTCCTGACGTTTTATGTGGAAACAGTCTAAAAGAAAGCGGGCCTGATGACCAGCACAAAACGCAGCACTCCTTCCATGTCGTAAATGAATGGCCTACAACAGCCACCCCTGGCCGTTGGCGGGCGGCGCGGCTCCCATCTTGAGGTAGGCGGAGGGCATCGCCACGCGTCCCCTGGGGGTGCGGCTGATATACCCCTGCATAATCAGGAAAGGCTCGTGCACGTCCTCCAGCGTGGAAGCGTCCTCCCCTACGGCCACCGCCAGGGAGGAAAGGCCCACCGGGCCGCCGTTGAACTTGTAAATCATCGCTTCCAGCAGGCGCTTGTCCATCTCGTCCAGGCCATCGTCGTCAATCTCAATCATGGTCAGGGCGTCGTGCGCCAACTGCTCCGTAATCACGCCGTCGCCGCGCACCTGGGCGTAATCCCGCACCCAGCGCAGCAGGGAATTGGCCACGCGGGGCGTGCCGCGGGAGCGCAGCGCGATCTGCAGGGCGCCCTCCGGGTCCACGGGCACGTTCAGCAGCCCCGCGGACCGTTCGATAATGGCGCACAGCTCCTCCCGCGTATAATAATCCAGTCGGTTCACCAGGCCGAAGCGGGAACGCAGCGGGCTGGTCAGCATCCCGGCGCGGGTGGTGGCCCCCACCAGGGTGAACTTGGGCAGGTTGAGCTGGATGGAGCGGGCGTTCGGCCCCTGGTCGATGATAATATCCAGCCGGAAATCCTCCATGGCCGGGTACAGATACTCCTCAATGGCCGGGTGCAGGCGGTGGATCTCGTCAATAAACAGAATATCCCCCTTTTCCAGATTGGTCAGCACGCCGGCCAGGTCTCCCGCCTTTTCAATCTGGGGGCCGGAAGTCGTATGAATGCGGCAGCCGACGGCATTCGCGATAATATTGGCAAGCGTCGTCTTCCCCAGGCCCGGGGGACCGCTCAACAGGATGTGATCCAGCACGTCGTCGCGCTGTCTGGCGGCTTCCACCATCAGCATCAGGCGGTCCTTAATCTTCTCCTGGCCGCAGAACTCGCTGAAAGCGGGCGGTCTGAGGGACAAATCAAAAGCGGAGGAGGGGGCCTCCGTGGTGCGTGTGTAAAAGGACTCTCCCATGCGCAGGACTAGCAAACCCGTCTTTGGGGCATCCGTCAAGGGGGAAGTGTGGTCGGGAAACGCCTTTTCCGGGACATGCCGAAAGCCTTTGGCCTTTTTTGAGGACGGAAGGAATGCGGAGCCGCGGAAATGATGATACGCGGTGAAACGGCATGTTCTGCCTTCTCTTCTTACAGTGTGGATTCCCATTTCTGCCGCGTTTTCCCGGAACTCACGGAACCCTGGGTTTCTGGAATCCTTCGGTCTTCTCTTCCCGTCTCGCTCCTGAAATTCCTCAAACGTCTGCTGGTCAATTCTTGAGTCTGGACGGAAGCAAGTTTATCAATAGAGGTTCTTACCTGAACCTTGCCCGATTGCCCGGAAGCCGTAAAGGTGGAGAAAGAGAAAAATTCTTATTTGCTCTGCGGGAAAAACAGGGCAGGGAGGGAGGAAATCTGCCATGCCCTCATGGATAATTTTTGTGAACCACGGAAACCTGTTCCTTTCAAAACTTCTGAAAATACGCTTCGTTGCTGTTTATGTCCGTTGAAGATTTTCTCGCGCTGTCGGGGCGCTTTTCATCCTCTTCGAGCAGCTGCCGGAAACGTGAAAAAACTCGGGGAAAACGGGAAAATCCCTTCCGGATAAAAAAAAGATTGCCAAACCTCTCTTCTGCCGTTACTCTATCCCTGCTTTCCTATCTAGCACAATCTCCAACGGGCAGGTGTCAGAGTGGTCGAATGAGCACGCCTGGAAAGTGTGTGTACCGCAAACCGGTACCGAGGGTTCGAATCCCTCCCTGTCCGCCATCAATTTTCCACCGCAATGTATTTGTTATGAATATATTGCGGTTTTTTTGTGGGGATATGGGGAAAATAATGGGAAAAGTTGAAGTAACAAATTGACTTTCGCCTAATTATTCAGATACTGATTCTATGAATATATTGGAACCATAAAATTATGTAAATCATCAAATGATAGTCTATCTCAATTTCTAAAAACCAATATGAAAAAACTATTGCTTTTGCAAGCTCGATCGCGGTGACATCGAAATCGTTATGTATTTAAAATCAATAGAAGCACAAAATTATCGTTTGCTGAAAAACGTGCGGCTAAATGTTGATAAATCAGCAACACTGATTGTGGGAAGCAACAATGTGGGGAAAACTTCTCTGATAGACCTTATGGAGAAAGCAATTACTAAAGAAAAACTCTCTTTTGATGACTATCCATTTTGTCGTAGGGAAAAATTTTATCAAGGAATATGGGATCTGCTCCTAAAGAAAATTTCATATGAAGACTGGAAACAAAATATTGATCTAGTTTCGATTTGTTTCGTTGTAGATTATTCTGAAGAATCAGATGAAGATCAGCTTGGGACCCTAACGCCATTTATTATTGATTTGGACGATAATATAAGCGATGCAAAGATAGAAGTGATCTATAGTTTATCGACAACTGAAGAAAGACTCAGAACATGGGTTCATGAAGAAGGTATTACCCTTTCTGCAATGTCTGATTCGGATGATCTCTCTCAGGAAAATAAAGAATCTATTAGAAAACTGATTAAAAAGAGATTTCGAGATATATTTGAATGGAAAGTCAGAGCAGTTAATCCTAACGATCCTGAAGATGTTTCAATACGATCACATAAGGAATTAGAAGATTTATTTCCTCGGTTGGTTATTGCTGCAGAACGTGACATAGATGAGTCAGATGGAAAAAAACGCAAGCCATTAACAGATATTTTAAATCGTCTTCTTGAAACGAATGATGACGATGATGATGATATTTCTGAGGGGAAAAAACAACTGAGAGACTTGCTGGAAACTAATGGACAACACGTAGAAAGTCGTGCCAATGAAATTTTGGAACAGATCATGAAAAAAGCGGCTGCATTTGGGTATCCTAGACCAGAGCTTGATTTATTGTTATATGCACGAACAGATATATCATTGGAAGAACAAGTTTTACATAGGACGGAATTAACATATAGAGAATCCGAAAATGGTGAAGAATTACCTGGGTCTCATAATGGTTTGGGGTTTAAAAATTTGCTCAAAATGATGTTTGTTTTGACCGAATTTGCAGTAAAATTAAAAAATGTAAAAATAGGCGCAATCCCTCTGTTATGTTTGGAAGAACCAGAATCTCACATGCATCCTCAATTACAGCAAATATTTGTACAGCATTTAAAAAGCTTTTTGGATGATGCCAAGTTGAATAATTTGCAGGTATTAATGACAACTCATTCTTCTCATATTGTCAATGCTGTTAAGTTTGACCAAGTACGATATGTTCAACGGAAAAAACATGAGGTCAACTATCAAGATCTAAGTGATTTTAGCAAGGAACATCCTACTAATGCTGATTTTATACATAAATATTTAACTATCAGTAGATGTGATCTATTTTTCGCAGACAAAGCCATATTGGTTGAAGGTGCTGCCGAAAGGCTTTTACTCAGGGACATGATCAGGAGATGTTGCGAAGAAGGAAAATTTGACGAATTCGATTCTTCTCGAAAGAAAGCAGAATCAAAACGATGTATCAATTTAGCTTCTCAATATTGCACAATAATAGAAGTTGGAGGTGCTTTCGCCCATTTGTTTATACCCTTAATGAAGTTTCTTGGTATACCTACATTGATTTTAACAGATTTGGATTCGGCCGAGCGTATTCATCAAAAAAATGGAGTCAAACTAAAAAAAGTTCCTGTTAACAAAGGCACTTGTACGACAAATGCAACTTTGAAATTTTGGCTTGCTCAACTAAAAACCTATGATACAGCTAATATGGAGAAAGATAATCTTGAGTTATTTTTGACCCTAAGCGATGAAGAGAAAACAATAGAAAATATACATTTAGAGTATCAAACAGAAGAACAAGGATATTGTGCGCGCACTCTTGAAGATGCATTAATAAATACTAATCGCTCAATATATGGATTAACAACTTTTCCGACGGAAGATGATATTGAGAATCTTGTGAGTAAAAAAACAGATTTCACCTTAGAATTATTGCAAAAAAACTATATTATGCCTTCCTACATGGTAAAAGGTCTTTGTTGGCTAAATTTTGCTACTATCTGCAATTAGATAAGTTATGAGCGCAGAGATATATACAGAAGAGGTATTAAATGAAGCCGCTGAAGAGAATGAAAAAATCATTCAAACTCTAAAAACAGGTAAAAGCTTTGTAGTAGAAGCCGGGGCTGGCGCTGGAAAAACGACGTCATTAAATTATGTAATCGACTGGATACAAGACCATTGGTGGAAAAAATTTCATCTCCGAAAACAAAAAGTAGTTTGCATAACTTATACAAATGCTGCTGTAAATATTATTCTGTCTCGCTTAAAAGATTGTTCATTTATTGAGCCGATGACCATCCACTCATTTGCGTGGAGAGTAATTAAGCAATTTCAATCCACTTTGCTGAATTTCATTAAAAATGGAGAAAATATAAAATTTCCCGAAGAATGTAAGATAGAGGACATTTTAGGTATAAATTATGATTTTGGAGTAAAACAAATTGATGATAATGGTATTCTACATTTACATCATAATGATGTGATAACTCTGTTTTCACATATGCTGGAAAAAGCGAAATTTCGACGTATTTTTTCGAGTAATTACCCTCTTATTTTGATAGATGAATATCAGGATTCTTTTTCTGTTTTAATTAATAAGTTTATTGAATATTACATCCAATACGAAACAGGTCCACAATTTGGATTTTTTGGTGATTCGTGGCAGACAATCTATAGCAACAATGGTGCGTGTGGAAAAATAGAGAATGAGCATTTGAAAATCATAGAAAAACATATTAATTTTCGTTCAACTCAAAAAATCATTGATTTATTAAATAAAATTCGTCCAGAATTAATTCAAAAACCAGCCCTTAAAGATAGCGAAGGAGAAGTGTGGGTTGTCCATTCAAATGATTATAATGGTCAAAGACAGTCCAAAGGAGTATGGAAAGATGAATTGCCTCTAGAGGAATTATCACGACGAGTTGAAAATCTAAGACAACATATCATTTCACATTGGTGTCAAAAAGATGAAAAAACGAAGGTTTTATTGCTTACCCATAAATTATTGGCAGCTCAACAAGGATACGAAAAACTTTTAACCCTGATGGGTGATAGGCTCAAACAGGGTGATGGCCCTCTTTTATGCTTTTTTCAGGATGTAGTAGAACCTGTGTTTGAAGCATTGGAAAAGAAAAAATTGTCTATTTTGGATAACGTATTGAAAAATGGTGTTATTCGTACAAAGGCAGACAAGAAAATTTGGCATGAGTGGAAGGAAAAACTAAATAAAGCACGGGCAGGATCAACTTTTGATATGATCAGTATTATTGAGACAATGAATACATTGCCTATACCTGCTAAAGTTCAAGAATTCATAGACTTGCTGAAGTTGCCCCGAGATACAAACGAAGAAACACAAAAAGCTCATGCCATAGCAGCTATTCCATATCATGAGTTTCTAGCGGCAATTTCTTTTTTGAGACCTGATGCTTTTTTTTCAACAGAACATGGTGTTAAAGGAGAAGAATATGACTATGTAATTTTTGTTGTAGGGAGAGGATGGACACATTATCAATTTGATAAAATAATGCCTCAGCAGCCGAGTGAAGATCCAACATATGTGAGAAATAGAAATCTCTTCTATGTTTGCTGTTCTCGCCCTAAGAAAAAACTTATCATTTTCGTAACTGTGCCTCTAAATGGTAGTTTTAAATCCTACCTGAGTAATCTTGTAGGAAGTGATCGTATTGTATCCTATTGTGAATTTTTAATATGATTCATCTTTCCTTCTATGGTCCATTTCCTTCTGTTCCTTTCTCCATTCATAATCATACCAATCTTCCATACACTCCTCCGAACCGATGTGACTCATCTGGATTAGGAATTATAGCCACCAAACCTGTTAACATAGAGATTCTCTTCTTTTGAATCATTGTCCATAGCTGGCTGTTCTTGTACCCAATCCCTCTGGAAACCTCTCAGTAATCTCCATCAGTATTTTCCCTTAATATCCTAGAAAATCTCCATAGGATTTATTTCAGGATTAATTGCCCCAAATCATTTTTTGAAAACGCCTTCGTACAACACCAATTGGCTTTGGGAATGTTTTCAGGGAATCAAACTACAGGTATACTGGGACAAATCTCTCCATATCCCTTTTCTTCCATTGAGCAAGACCGTTTTTCTCATAATATACTCATTTACATGTATTTATAATTTTTAAAACTATTTCCTCAGCAATAAATTCTAGGTATACTGCGGTATACATTTCAGCATCCTCCATATATTTTATATCCATAGAGCAAGACCAAAATATTCATAACTCGCTCATTTTAATATATTTTTAAATTTTGCTTTCTGCTTTTTCAGTATTTCCAAAGCTTTTATCCGTTCAATGTACAGAACCATTGATGGCATCAGTATTCCTGTAAATGCTATTGGGTGGTGACGACAACCTGGTTATTTTATTCTGAATATCTCCAGAATCATTTGTGAGGATTTGCAGATAATTTCCCCTACTAATTACCTTGTTTCTAAAATAATTACCGTAGAAATCGTTTTAGAATTAATTATTATTTCATCTTTTTAAATCTCTTGATCTCAGTCAATTTATCCAAAGAGGAAATCGTTTTATTAAAAACGCCTTCGTATGAAACTAATTGACCTCGGAAATTATTCCAAAGGATTAAACAAAGGTATACGTGAGAAAATCTCTTCCTTCCTTTTTACTTATACATTGTATGAGACCGTATTTCTTGTAACTTATTTGTTATCATCGACTTGTAAATTCGAAAAGCATTTTCTTCTGAAACAAATACATGGTACACTGAGGTATACGTTTGAACTCTCCCATATACTTTTACGGAATTATGTAGAATAATCTTGCTGTAAAATTTCTAGAATATTCTGGATATTGATATTCAGTAAATTGCTCCGATGAAAAATCGGAAAGGTCAACGAAATAAGACTAAAGTAAATAATTTCGAATAGAACTAATATTAAGAAGTCATTTAACGATAATCTTCATTTATGCCCCACCATTTACAACGAGGAGGATCAAGATGAATATTTAAAAAAATTGAATTATTGTCTCAATTGTGGAAATATGCTTTCAAAAGAATTGAACTTGAGCCCCTGTTTTTCTTACCCGTTCGCAGTGTATTTGATGATGGAAAGGAATTATCGGGATTGCCGAATCTCGTTACTCGCTTAATTCGGTGATGTCGGTTTCAGGTTTCGGGTAGCCTTTGCCGGCAATCCATTTTTTCGTTTCCGCCGCCATTTCGGGGGTGACGTTAAAGTCGTATTGGGCATAGTCGCCGATGTGGAATTTTCCGGGCTTGAAGAATCCCCATTTCTCAAAGAAGTCCGTCAGGTCGGTTTTTGTGACGTCACAGCATGCTTTGACGAATTCGAACTGGTATTTGACGGTCTCGTTTCCTCCGTAGTTTCCCGCGTTGTTGCGCAGGTACTCCATGACGTCAGGATAGAAGTCGGGGTGTCCGTTTTTGGTAAAGTAAAGATGGAGCTGCCACAGGGGAACCAGCTTGTTGAAGACGTCCTTGGATTGCAGGTAGGCGATTTCCCCTTCGATGATTTCCTTACGGGCCTTGTCGTAGCTGCCCTGGCGCTTCAGGCGGCTTTCATTGCCTGTTTTGGCTGCGGCCTGCAGGGAAAAGATGTTGTTGCTGACTTCCGTCATGCCGCCCCAGGTCATCGGGCGCATTTGCATGACGTGTCCTACTTCGTGGGAGAATCCCCAGCAGGCATCGCCCTTGAGAACGTTTTCAGGGTCGGTGACCATACGCATTGTCCCGTCGTTTCCAAGGTAGGCGACTCCGTCTCCGTCGCGGAACATGTAGTAGTTGAAGTTCACGCGGGCCAGGACGCGGTTTTCCGGGATTTTGCCGTATTTATCCAGGCCCATCAGCTGGTATTGGATGCCGATGAGCTTGTCGTAGGCGTTGATGAGTTCGGTTCCGCGGTCTTTGGTGAATTTTTTCAGGAATTCTACGGGGTAGGCAACCTGGATGTATTTTCCCCGGGCATCCATGATCGGAGAGACGGCCTGGTCAAGCAGGCGAACCCAGTCCTTGTTGGTGTCGCCCCGGGTGGTGTCAAAGTAGCCGTTGGCTTTGCCGGTCACGAAGTGGACGGGGATTTTCGGCGCCTTGCCGGCGTCTTCGGTGAAGTAGCTGATATAGGCGTTGGCGGGCGTTTCCACGTCAATGATGTTGATTCCTTCCTTGAGCGGAATCTGCTTTTTGTGCAATCCCCAGCCATTGGGGTCTTTTGTGGGCTGCACTCCTTCGGCCGGCTTGCGCATCAGGTTCGGCAGCAGGAGGCTGATTTCCTGCCCCTCCGTCTTGCCGACCAGGACAACATGCCGCCCCTTTTCCAGATAGACGCCCGTCATATTGTCGTATTTGCTGAATCCGTCGCCGATTCTGAGATTTTTCCCCGTCTGGCGCGGTGAGGGGAGGGCCCGGTATTCGGCATACAGGTAGTCCGGCTTGTAATGGCCCGCCAGGATTTTGGCCGCGAGTTCCTTCATCGCGTCAGACTGGAAGGCGGAAGTGTCTTTGACATCCGGCTTCAGGGAGGTGCAGGAGGAGTCTTTGAACAGTTTGAGGTCGTTGCCGATGTGTTCCGGCGTGTTGGCGGCAAATGCCGCTGCGAGCGACAGCAGGGGCAGGGATAGTAATGGAAGGATTCGGTTCATGACAGTACGGGAAGCAGGTGGTTCCGTGATGTTACAAGATACAGGTTCCGTTTTCTTCTTCTTTCACCATTTTTCTCTTGATGAATAATAGGCAGGCAGTTTGTCCGGAAAAAGGACGGGCGGTTGATGTGTGGAATGGCTTTGGCATTGAGGCAGGGATTTTTTTCAGCCGATTCACGTTTCCGGATATTTCCCGGTTCCGGCGGGCGCTTTTCCGGATTGCCGTATCCGGATGAGGACGTTCTCTGCTGCCGTGCTTGAGCTTTGGGCCGAAGCCTTCCGGCGTTTCCCGGCGGCGGTATCGCGTTTCTGCCGCGTGTTTCTCTTTATGTCCCTTTTTCTCTGGTCTTGGCGCACATGCATGACATGGTTGTTGTACGGAGGGGGAAAATGGAATAAGGTGAAGAGGATGATGAATTCCGTATTCAAGTGTTTGATGAGTGCCGTATGCGCCGTGGCATTGCCGGCGTTCGGGCAGGAAGAGAAAACCGGTTTCCCTACGGACAGGGCTGTGACCGTATTCAGCGCCGGGGAGGGCAATCCATATGCGTCCATCCGCATTCCCGCCCTGCTCAGTATCGGCAAGGGCCAGCTCCTGGCATTCGCCGAAGGGCGGTATAAAAATACCGACCAGGGGGAGAACGATATTATCATGAGCGTCAGCAAGAATGGCGGGAAGACCTGGTCCCGTCCCCGGGCGATTGCCAAGGCCCATGGCGCCACATTTAATAATCCGTGCCCTGTTTATGACGCCAAAACCAGGACCGTGACTGTCGTGTTCCAGCGTTACCCTGCCGGGGTCAAGGAGCGGCAGCCCAATATCCCGGACGGATGGGATGATGAAAAGTGCATCCGCAATTTCATGATTCAGAGCAGGAACGGAGGTTCTTCCTGGACGAAGCCGCAGGAGATTACGAAGACGACCAAGCGTCCTTCCGGAGTGGATATTATGGCGTCCGGCCCGAATGCGGGAACCCAGCTGAAGAGCGGCGCCCACAAGGGCCGCCTGGTGATTCCGATGAATGAAGGGCCGTTCGGCAAGTGGGTGATTTCCTGCATTTACAGCGATGACGGCGGCAAGAGCTGGAAGCTGAGTCAGCCGACTGCCAATATGAAGGGCATGGTGAACGAGACGTCCATTGCGGAAACGGATAACGGCGGCGTGGTGATGGTTGCGCGCCATTGGGGCGCAGGCAATTGCCGCCGTATTGCGTGGTCCCGGGATGGCGGGGAGACCTGGGGACAGGTGGAGGACGCTCCGGAGCTGTTTTGCGACAGTACCCAGAATTCCCTGATGACGTATTCCCTGAGCGACCAGCCTGCCTACGGCGGCAAAAGCCGCATCCTGTTTTCCGGGCCCAGCGCGGGCCGGCGCATTAAGGGACAGGTGGCCATGAGCTATGACAACGGCAAAACCTGGCCGGTGAAGAAATTGCTGGGCGAGGGCGGTTTTGCCTATTCCAGCCTTGCCATGGTGGAACCCGGCATCGTCGGGGTGCTTTATGAGGAGAACCAGGAGCATATTAAAAAGCTGAAGTTTGTTCCCATTACCATTGAATGGCTGACGGACGGGAAGGATGCGGGGCTGGCTCCCGGCAAAAAAGCCCCTGTTCTCAAATAGAGGAAAGCCGGGCAATACGTTTTTCCCTTCCGGAGGGGTCTCCGGGAGGGGGAGATTGAATGCTTTCTTCCGTAGCGGAGCGTTATGGAAGAAAGCAGATCAGGCCTTATTACTTGATGGATTCAAAGGCAGGAGGGGGGGAATTCAACGTACTGATGGATTGGCCGGGGCATAACTCCGGGAGGATGAGCCTATTGGAGATACGGCGATGTTCCAGCAGGGCTTCAATCATCCGGATAAGCCTGCGCGTCGTTTTTTCTGCAGGGGAGCGGTAGGAGGTAATGGGAGGAGTGATATGGTTCAGGTAAGGTTCATGAACCAGGCTGAGCAGACTTATTTCCTCCGGGATGCTTTTAGCCATGGTGGCCGCCCAGGAGATGATGGATATCAGCATTCTGCTCCGGGTAGAAATTAAGGCGGTAATACCCGTATCCGCCAGGTCAATTCGGTTGAGTTCCTGGGCTGCCTTAATGGCATCCGACGGCATGCGGATGACATAGGGGGTATAATGTTCCCCCTGGAAGGAGAGGAACCCCTGTTCCATGAGCCTGTTGCCTCTCAGCTTGGAATCCGGTATGCAGAGCGCGATCCGACGGTGCCCTTTCTGGTACAGGTAGCCGGCCGCGTGACCGGCCAGCACTTCCCAATGCGTATCCAGATACGGCAGATTGGAGGAAGGGTAGGAAACTCCCCGGACCAGGCAGGGGATGCCTTTCCGCTTAAACCACAGTTGTACTTCTTCCGTGGTACGGTAGAGTATCCAGCAGGAGCCGGGATGTTCTGTTTCCAGTTTTTCCAGCCGCATGTCCGGATTGCTTTTTTCTGCCCATGTGGCTTCAACCAGCTGAAGCGCCATACCTTCGATCCGCAGCGCTTTTTCCAGTTGGTAGAGTTCCACCCAAATGCTTTGGGGGATGTCCCGGATGGGAACGGAGGAGAGGAAGCAAACGCGTTTTTCCAGCAGGGGCAGAGGCTGCACAGGGCTTGTAGAAGTCCTGATGATTTTCCTGGCCCTGTTTTTATCCGGAGCCGCTATGAAGCCCTCTTCCTGCAGCTGCGCGAGGGCTTTCCGTATGGTTCCCCTGCCGGCGGCGAGCGCTTTGCTTAGTTCCCGTTCTCCGGGCATGGCGTTTGTGAATTGCCCGGACCGGAGGCGGTGCTTTAATTTGGCAACGGTTCTTGACTGGGCCGTTGCCCCAGACTGTGTATCCATGGGGGAATCATACTTTCTGGTCACTTCTGATGGCAAGCGGTCTTGCCGGTTGTGTTTTTTCCGTTCCGCGTTTTCCGGGAGCATGGAGGAATATGATGTTCAGGAACGTTTCAGAAGGCGATTAACGGAGTCCGGCTCATTGGGGTCAAAAACGGTTTCTCCCGCTCCTGTGTCATTTTTGATCTTGGGGTGATTGTTCCCCGCATATTGTTTGACCATCCTGTCCGTATCGCTGATTTTGAATCTGACGGAGAGGATGTATGGCAATTCCCCTTTGTCAAAGTGTCCGTAGGTAGTGCATACCAGGGTATGGTCCGGCAATAGTTCGGCGGCCGGGTAGGCGCAGTCCCAACCGTTGCGGTTGTCCTTAAAACGGATTTTATATGAGCCTTCCGTGCCGTTTTTCAGGTTTTCCCACCGGCCTATCCATGCTACCCAGTCTCCTTCCGTCGGGCTGGCGGCCTGCCCTTTCTTCCTGGTTGGGGGAGCATCCCTGAATTGAACCAGCAGCCTTCCGTCAGGCAGGGGAAGAATCTGGTGACGGTCTCCGCACAGGGCTGCCGGCATTTCTTTGGGGGGAGTCCATGTTTTACCTTCATCTTCGGAAAACATGATCTGGGAATTATGGTGCCTGCTGTTTTCCCGTAACAGCAGCGCGATTGTTTTTCCGTCCGGGCTGCGGACAAAACCTCCCTCACACAGGTGCATGTCCCTTGTCCCTGGGAAAATGACCCGGGGGGAGGTCCAGGTCAGCCCACCGTCTTCCGTAAAAGTGACATATTGTTCAATGGTGTGAAACTCTCCATGTCCGTCTTTGCCCCGGGCATTGGCATGGTAGGAGGCCATATAATGCCCTTTTCCCGTTTTTAGAGGAATCAGGTCGCTCATGACAACAATGCCTCCGGCCTGGTTGGGAATGGGAGTCAGCTCGGACCATGTTGTTCCGTTGTCTTCACTGACCGCCATCCGGTTCCTGGGGGCTGTGTTTTTGTTTCCTCCCTGAATGCCGCTGAAAATCAGAATGCGACGCTTGCCCCGGGAGTCTTCCGTTTCATATAGTGTGGGTACTTCCCTGCTGGTTTTCCATGATTCTGGAACCGGCAGCCTTTCGCTCCATGTTTTGCCTCCGTCCGTGGATTTTTTCAGGATGATTTCCCCGGAGCCGTGCCCTTTAGGATAAACGCACAGAATGGTTTTTCCGTCTTTCAGCAATAGCGTCGTTGGATGTCCCAGGTATTTTCCTTTTTCCTTGTCAATGACTACCTGGGCTTCTGTCCATTGATCCAGATCAACGACAGGGAGACTGTTCCGGATGAACGCTGTGGAAGGGGAATGGTCCGGTACGGTGGCCTGCGCCGGAAGGTATGACGCCAGGAGCAACGCTGCCAGGGATGATAGGTGCAGATTCATGGGAAATGGATGTTGTGATTAAAGGGTGGGAGATTTGCGGCGTCTGAAGGGCAGAAGTGCCATGCCAAATGCAAGCAGCAATGCGCTTGCCGGTTCCGGTACGGACGATGTATGAATTTGAAGACCTGTGGGAACCATGTTATCGTTACGGGCAATAAAGTCCTTTTGCCAATTGGAGCCGACTAAAGCGAGCTGGTTGACAGACGGCCCCGTTCCGGCTGCGTTATCCATGGAATTGTCGATGCGCCGGGAACCGTTGATGGAGAAGAAATTGTTGTCCCAGCAGTCTCCTATGCTGATGGTGGACAGATCCGTTTCAGTAAACATGGCGTAATAAGTAGTGCCTGTATTTAAAATTGGCCCGTTGCTAAAAGTCCATGTTCCGGAAGCATAGTTTCCAGTAGAAATGGTATTGTCCGATTTGCCGATAATGGTTTGGATACCGCCTGAATGTTGCACGATGAGCAGGCCTGTTCCGTTTTTTCTGGCCTCTCTCAAATTGAAATCAATGGATGTTAGACGAACTTCTGCATCCATTGGCTGGGAATGCGGCGTGCTGGTCGTGATAAGCCTTGACCCTGCTTCTCCCAGGCAGAAAGACCATCCGGTGCACAGGTACTGGGATGTGGGGGAGAGATCGGGGGGGGGCGCTTGTCCATGTAGTAGCCGCGATTCCCGTGGAAGCCATGCTTCCGGTCAGAATGATGGCGGCAAGTGAATAATGAATAGCCATAACGGAACCAATATCACAGGGCGGAGGCTCCCGGCTCAAGGATATTCAAGAAGGCTTGAAATAAGACCGTTTTTTAATTAAAAAGAACAGGTATATGTCTTATGGTAAATATGTTTTGTGTAGACTCCATGTTTGAAAGAACCATTTTCCCAAAGCCGGTGAAACAGGGTGTATCCCATTTCATACGGGTTCATAAAAAATTATTGCCTTGATCGGAAACGCCGGGCAGATATTCTGCGAAGCATCCGTTGCCCTTGGAGCTTTTCCCATTTGGGAAGGCCGGTGAGCGGAAGGTGATTCCCCGTTTCAATATATGTCCTGGATTTATCTAGTGTTGGCCGGTCTCTGCGAGATCGGATGGCCTCTGGGTTTCAAACTTTCTCAAACGCCCGGCACAGGGCCCGGCAAATTCGCCGCCTGCATCGCCTGCTCCGTTTTCAGCATGGTTCTGAGCGGTTTTCTTTTGTGGCTTGCCCAGCGGAACATCCCCATCGGCACCGCTTATGCGGTGTGGACCGGCATTGGCGCGTTGGGCACGTTCCTGGTTGGTATTCTGTGGTTCGGGGATTCTTCCAATATCTGGCGCATGCTGGCGGCATCCTTCCTGCTGATAGGCATTATCGGGCTGAAGTTAGCCCCCGGGCATTGATGTGGTCTTTGGAATCCTTGCCGGGTTCCGGGAAAAGCCGTCTCCGCAGCTTTCCGGATAGGAGGTCTCAGTAGTGTGAGATGGCTTTTTCCCACACGGTCCCGCAGGCGTCGGAAGGCATGCGCCAGTCCCCGCGCGGGGAAAGGGAAATGGTGCCCACCTTGGGGCCGTCCGGCATGCAGCTGCGCTTGAATTGCTGACGGAAGAAACGGCGGATGAAGATGCCGAGGCAGCGGCAGATGAAGTCCGGCTGAAATTCGCCGCGAAAGGCATGTTCCGCCAGGTGCAGGATTTTATCCGGTTCCGCACCGTATTTAATGAAGTGGAAGAGGAAAAAGTCGTGCAGGTCGTAAGGCCCAAGCACATCTTCCGTTTTCTGCTCAATGGTGCCGTCGTCCGACGGCGGCAGGAGTTCCGGGCTGACGGGAGTGTTGTTGATGTCCGTGAGGGTGGCTGCCAGTTCCGGGGATGATTCTTCCGCGATGTGTTCAATGAGGCAGCGTATCAGCGTCTTCGGAATGGAGCAGTTGACCGCGTACATGGACATGTGGTCCCCATTGTAGGTGCTCCATCCCAGGGCAATTTCCGACAAGTCCCCTGTTCCCACGACCAGCCCCCCGGTTTTATTGGCCAAATCCATCAGAATTTGCGTGCGTTCGCGGGCCTGGACGTTTTCATAAGTGGTGGTTCGTTCGGCAGGGTCGTGCCCGATGTCGGCGAAGTGCCGGAGGCAGCATTCCGAGATGGGGATTTCCCGAAGTTCCACGCCCAGAAGGCGGCACATGGTTACGGCATTGTCATGGGTTCTGTCCGTGGTGCCGAAACCGGGCATTGTCACGGCCAGAATGTCCGAGGCCGGGCGCTTCAGCGCACGGCAGGCGCGGGAGCAGATGAGCAGAGCCAGCGTGGAGTCCAGCCCGCCGGAGATGCCGATGACGAGCCGTTGCGCGCGGGTATGTTCCATTCTTTTGGCCAGACCTGCCGTTTGGATGGAGATGATTTCCTCACACCGTTCCCGGCGGCGGGACGGAGAAGGCAGAAAGGGCCGTGCCGGGTTGAAAGCGTATTCCAGGCCGGGCGCTCCGGGGACCTGTTCCGGCAGGGCCAGATGCAGGGCATTCCCGGCAGGGAAAAGGGATTTGCTGTCATTGAAGGAGCTTTCAGAGAGGCGCGCCGCCTCCAGCCGTTCAAAATCCACGTCCGCAAAGATGAGGGTGCTTTCCCTGCAGAACCGTTCCCCCTCCGCTGCTGGCCTGCCGTTGTCCGCAATGAGGGAATGGCCGCCGAATACGGTGTCCGTGGTGGATTCATGCACACCTGCGGAGGAAAGGACATAGGCACAGAGGCATCTGCCGCTCTGCTGTCTGACCAGTTCCCTCCTGTATGCGGCCTTACCGGTGAGTTCCGTTCCTGCGGAAGGGTTGAGAATGGCTCTGGCTCCCAGAAGAGCCAGTTTGGAACTGGGAGGAATGACGCTCCACAGGTCTTCGCATATTTCCACGCCAAAACTGAAGGGGGAAGATTCTTCATGAAAAACGATTTCTGTCCCGAACGGGATATGCATCCCATTGACTGTGACTTCCTTCACCCCTGTACCCAATTCCCTGCCGGAGGTGAATTGACGTTTTTCATAGAATTCCCGGTAGTTGGGGAGCACGGTTTTGGGCACCAGAGCCAGAATGCGACCGGACTGCACTACCGCCGCCGTATTATACAGAGCGTCTTCATGAAGGAAGGGCAGGCCCACCACGGCAATCGTGCCGGAGCCTTCCGTGGCTTCCGTAAAGCGGAGCAGACCGTTCAGGGCTGCTTTCCTCAGGTTCGGCTGGAAGAAAAGGTCTCCGCAGGAATAGCCCGTAATGCACAGTTCCGGGAAAACGACGGCTGCCGCCTGCTGTTCTGCGGCTTTCCGGAATTCCTCCGTAAGTTGGTCGACATTGTAGTCCACTTCAGCCACGCGAAGCTGGGGGACGGAGGAGGCGAGTCTGTAATATCCGAACATGGGCGGAGCAGTCTGGAAAATGGAACCCGCAGATGTTCCTTTTTCCGGTAGTCAGGACGCAATCCGGGAAAGGCGGGCCTGAGCCAGATACTAAAAGTTCATGAAAGACTTGTAAAGCCATCTGTAGGGACTGCTCCGCCCATGTTGCCGGGGAAGGGGCAAGGAACGCAATTTTTCCCGCATGCCTTTCTGCATGACGGCCACCGGGCAAATCCGTTTTTTCCCGGGCTCCCGCAGCATGGCGGCTTTTCTTGAGCCGGGTACGGCATTGAGGCTGGAACAGCGGGAGAAAAGGAGTAAACCATACCCTGAAAACTAATGAATAATACTGACCGATTTACTGGAAAAGCCCGGGCTTATGCCCAGGGCAGACCCGATTATCCCGCCTCCGTTGTTGGGCTTCTGACGCGGGAGAGCCGCCGGGAGAATCCCCGTCTGGCGGATATAGGTTCCGGAACGGGCATTCTTTCCCGCGCCATGCTGGAGCGCGGCTGGACCGTGTATGGCGTGGAGCCCAATGATGACATGCGGAAGGAAGCGGAGAAGAGGCTGTCCGCTTTTCCCCGTTTTCATTCCGTGGCGGGAACGGCGGAGCGGACCGGGCTTCCCGGAGCTTCGGTGGATCTGGTGACGGCGGCGCAGTCATTCCACTGGTTTGACGCCGCCGCGTTCAAGAGGGAGTGCCGCCGTATTCTGTCCGGAGGAGGCAAGGTAGCCCTGATTTGGAACTCCAGGGTGGAAGACAGCCCCGTTGTCCGGGAGGAAGGAAATATCCACCGTCTTTACTGTCCGTGTTTTTATGGATTCAGCGGAGGGCTGGAGAAGTTGACGGACAGCATTGGAGCGTTTTTCAACCACCGTTTCCAGGTATTCCGCTTTCCAAATGATTTGTCCTACACGCGGGAGCAGTATCTCCGCCGCATGATGTCCACCTCCTATGCCTTGACGGAGGGCGGGGAAGAGCGGTCCTCCTGGCTGGGCGCCCTGGAAAAGCTGTTTGACCGGTTTGAAACGGAGGGGCGCGTTACGGTTCCGAATGAAACTGTGGTGTATCTGGGGAAGTGCTGAGGATGCGGCGTTCATGCATGGACTCCGGAAAAGGAAAAGCCTCTTTCGGTTCAGGAACTGAAGATGATGACGGCAAGGACGGCAATGATTGCCAGAACGACAACGATGGCGGTAATATAGCCGGGTTTGTGGACATCAAGAGTCCACTCCTTTTTGAGATGGGAAAGATCCTCCCCTGCCGCATAGCGTGAAAAAAGGTCATGGAGCCGGGAGTAGTCCAGGTCTTTGGGCGTCATGTAAAGCTCCCTGTCCTTTCCGCCGGCAAACGAAATTTCGTAATGGTAATTATCCGGACTATTGCAGATGGCCTGGAGGAATTCGTCACCACGGCTGCAGATAATGAAAGCTTCCGTGTTATTTTTAATGCCGGACAGGGCTTGATCCCGCGTTTCACAGGGCTCTCCGGAAAGTTCCCAAACGATGGAGGGGGCGGAATGAAGGCTCATGGAATAAAAAAATCGGAAAATATGGCGGAGAATTATTTTTCCTGCCGCCAGTAAAAACTATCCTTTCTTCTTCCTGGGCGGAAGGTGTTTCCTGGCTCAATACTACGGAGAATACTGGGAGCGCTTGCGGGTTGGGGCATTCAATGGCTGTTTTTCCGCTTATCATTCCGGTTTTGCATGGGTTCTTTCTGCCGGGGCGTTCCCTTCGCGTTTTTCCAGCCATGCAGGCTGACGTTTCCATTCCTCTGGAAATAATCATTCCGCGGCTTCAGGCATGGCTATTTTCTCTCGCTATTCTTGCTTTATTAAGGCAGGCCATCCATGTTACGATTATTTACTGCCATGATGCATCAGACTTTTTCCCAAGAGCCTTTTCTGGTTTCCGGATTGCATGGGGACCAGATTCTGGGCGCCCGCAGTAACCAACAGGATTCTTTCTCCATTCTGGCTGGAGAGGACGCATTGGTACTGGTGCTGGCGGACGGCATGGGTGGGTATACCGGCGGAGAGTTGGCCAGCCGCGCGGCGGTGGAAGGCTGTTCGCGGGCTTTTGAGCAGAAATCCGGTTTGCCCGGAGAGAGAATGAAAGCTGCAGTGACCGCCGCAAATGAACAGGTATGGTCCGCCCGGAAGAAAAGAGGGGAGGATGACGAGATGGGGACGACGCTGGTAGCAGCCTGGATAGGGGCGGATGGGCTGAGGTGGGTCAGCGTGGGGGACTCCCTTCTGCTGCTTATCCGGGAAGAGAAAATGTTTCTGCTTAATGAGCTGCACCAGTATTCCGCGGAATTGGAGCGCATGGCGGATGAAGGGATCATCAGCCGGGAGGAGGCTTTGAGCCATCCTGCCCGCCATTCCTTGACTTCTGCCCTGATGGGGAAGGAAGTTCCTTTGGTGGATTTGCGGGAGGAATGCTTTCCCTTATTTCCGGGGGACCGTGTTTTGGTCGCCAGTGACGGAGTGGGGCCTTATCTGGATTCCCTGGGGCCGGCAGGGATGCGGTATTTGTCCATGCTTTCCGCGGAGGAACTGGTGCGTTCCGTGCTGGACGGCATTAACCGCGACGGCGCGCCCAACCAGGATAATGCCACATTGATTTGCGCAGAGATAGCAAGGGCTTGATCTGCATTAGTGCGGCAAGTAGGTAATCTGCGGACGGGCGATTTTTGAGATTCACATCCTCCGTCTGCCGGACGATGAATAAAACCCCGCATGCCTGAAACGCATGCGGGGTTTTATTAAAATAGCCGGGGTATTTCCCGTTCAGGAATGGTATTCCTGGAGGGAACGGGGTGATACCTTCACGTGCTGGGCGGAGCGGATGCCCTCCACCGTGGCCCTGGCGGCTGCGATGGTAGTCATGTACGGAATTTTCTTCTGGATGGACTGCATGCGGATGAAGGAGTCGTCAATCATACTGGTGCGGTCCACCGGAGTGTTGATAATCAGGTCGATCTGCTTGTTGGTGATCATGTCGCCCAGGTTCGGGCGGCCTTCATGCAGCTTGTTGACTACTTCCGTTTCCACGCCCTGGCCGCGCAGGTATTCTGCGGTGCCGCCGGTGGAGATAATCGTAAAGCCCAGGGAAATCAGGTCCCGGGCGATGGGTTCGATGAACTTCTTATCCCGGTCGGAAACCGTGACGAGCACCTTGCCGGAGGTAGGCAGAATGCAGCCCGCAGCTTCCTGGGCCTTGTAGTAGGCCATGCCAAAGTTGTCCGCAATGCCCATGACTTCACCCGTGGCGCGCATTTCCGGCCCCAGTACGGGGTCCACTTCCGGGAACATGTTGAAGGGGAAGACGGCTTCCTTCACGCCGATGAAACGGCAGGCGCGCGACTTCAGGCCCAGCTCCTTGAGTTTCTTGCCCAGCATGATTTCCGTGGCGTAGCGCGCCAGGGAGATGCCCGTTACCTTGGAGACGATCGGCACCGTGCGGGAGGCGCGGGGATTGGCCTCAATGATGTAAACCTCATCGTTGCAGATGGCGAACTGCACGTTCAGAATGCCCTTTACCTGGAAGTCCTGGGCAATTTTTGCGGCATGTTCCTCAATGGTGCGGATGTGCTTGGGAGCGATTGTCACGGGGGGGATGGCGCAGGCGGAGTCGCCGGAATGGATGCCGGCCAGTTCAATGTGTTCCATGACCGTGGCTACAAAAGTATCCGTGCCGTCGGCCAGAGCATCCACTTCCGCCTCAATGGCATTGTCCAGAAAACGATCGATCAGCATGGGATATTCCGGGCTGACCTGGATGGCCTCCACGCCGTAGCGCTTCAGGTTTTCTTCATCGTAAATGACTTCCATGCCGCGGCCGCCCAGCACGAAGGAGGGGCGCACCATGACCGGGTAGCCAATGCGGCGCCCCAGTTCCACAGCTTCCTCCAGGGAACGGGCCGTGCCGCTTTCCGGCTGGCGGATATTCAGGGCGATCATACGTTCACGGAAATATTCGCGGTCTTCCGCCAGACGGATGCCTTCCGGCTGGGTTCCCATGATTTTCACGCCGGCGTCTTTGAGGGCCTGGGCGATGTTAAGCGGGGTCTGGCCTCCGAACTGGACGATGACGCCTTCCGGCTTTTCCTTTTCGTAAATAGCCAGCACGTCTTCCACGGTCACGGGTTCAAAGTACAGCTTGTTGGCCGTGTCAAAGTCCGTAGAAACCGTTTCCGGGTTGCAGTTCACCATGATGGATTCATACCCGTGGTCGCGCAGGGTGAAGGCGGCATGCACGCAGGTATAGTCGAATTCGATGCCCTGGCCGATGCGGTTGGGACCGCCGCCCAGAATCATGATTTTCTTCTTGTCGTTCACGGGAACTTCGTCCGCCGCGCCGCTGTAAGTGGAGTAGTAGTATTCCGCGTGTTCCACGCCGCTGACGGGCACGATTCGGAAGGTGGCCGTGATGCCGTCTTTCTGCCGGCGGGCGCGGACGGCCTTTTCCGGCACCCCGAAAATCTGGGCCAGGTATTTGTCGGAAAAGCCCATTTCCTTGGCCTGGCGCAGGGTTTCCGCGGAAAGGGAATCCCAGTCCTGCCCATCCAGGGAAAAGTCAAAGTCCGCCAGTTCCTTCATCTGTTCAATGAAATACGGAGTGATGCGGGTCAGCTTCACGATTTCCTCCACGGCTACGCCGCGGCGCAGGAGTTCGTAAATCTGGAAGAAGCGTTCGCTGTTGCCGTACGTGATTTTTTCACGCAATTCCGGGGTGGAGAGGGCTTCCAGCTTTTTCACACGGCCCAGGCCGGCACGTCCGATTTCCAGAGAGCGCACGGCCTTCTGGAAAGCTTCCTTGAAATTCTGCCCGATGCTCATTACTTCTCCCACGGCTTTCATCTGGGTGCCCAGCTTGTCGGCTGCCTTGGGGAATTTTTCAAAGGCCCAGCGTGCGAACTTCACGACCACATAGTCGCCGTAAGGTTCGTATTTTTCCAGGGAGCCTTTGCGCCAGTAGGGAAGTTCGTCCATCGTGACGCCGGAGGCCAGCTTGGTGGAGACGGAGGCGATAGGGAAGCCGGTGGCCTTGGAAGCCAGGGCGGAGGAACGGGATGTACGGGGGTTGATTTCAATAACGATGATGCGGTTGTCCTCCCGGTTGTGGGCGAACTGCACGTTTGTGCCTCCCGTAACGCCGATGGCGTCCAGAATGCGGTAGGAATAATCCTGAAGTTTATCCTGCACTTCCTGCGGAACGGTCAGCATGGGAGCCACGCAGAAGCTGTCTCCGGTGTGCACGCCCATGGGATCTACGTTCTCAATAAAGCAAACAGTAATCTTTTGTCCCTTGGCGTCGCGGACGACTTCCAGTTCCAGTTCCTCCCATCCCAGCACGCATTCTTCCACCAGCACCTGGTTGATGAGGGAGGCGGCCAGGCCGCGGGGGACTACCTGGCGCAGTTCCTCCACGTTGTAAACGATGCCGCCGCCCGTGCCGCCCATGGTGTAGGCGGGGCGCAGCACGACGGGGTAGCCCAGTTCAGCGGCCACCTTTTCAGCTTCCTCCACGGAGTAGACGGGTTCGGACTTGGCGACCGGCACGCCGATCCTGTCCATGGTTTCCTTGAAAATGATGCGGTCTTCGCCGCGGGCGATGGCTTCCAGATCCACGCCGATGACTTCCACTCCGTACTGTTTCAGGATGCCTTCCTCATGCAGCTTGGAAGCCAGGTTCAGGGCCGTCTGGCCGCCTAGGTTGGGCAGCAGGGCATCCGGGCGTTCCTTCTCAATCACGGCCGTGATGCGGTCCACGGTCAGAGGCTCAATGTAGGTGTGGTCCGCCATGCCGGGGTCCGTCATGATGGTGGCGGGGTTGGAATTCACCAGAACGACGTCGTAACCTTCGGCGCGGAGGGCCTTGCAGGCCTGGGTGCCGGAGTAGTCGAACTCGCAGGCCTGGCCGATGATGATGGGGCCTGAGCCGATAATGAGGATTTTGCGGATATCTTCGCGTTTTGCCATGGTATGATGCCTCTATGTGGTCCGTGGTGGTTAAAAATAAATGCCGGAAACAAGGTCCGCCCAAGGTGCGTTGCCTCTCCGCTCCGCATACCCGGCGCGTGACCTGACGCACAGTACGGGACGCCGGGCGATAAGTCCAGACAAAACAACAGGAATTCCGGGGAAAAGGCTATGGCCTTCTTTCCTTTTCGTACAGTGCCGCACGCAATCCGCCCTTGATATTTTCCACAGTCCGTATACCCTGCGGAGCAAGGATGAGGAACGCCCTGACATTAATTTGCTGTCTTGGATTGCTGTGCTCCGCAGCATCGGCTGCGGACCTTTCTTCCACGGGGAGGGGGAGCGCCGTGCCTTCGGGGGCGGCTTCCTGGTACCAGGCCCTGCGGACCGGACTTTCCCAGTTCCGGAACGGCGGCGGCTACGAAACCAGCAGGGAAGCCATGCAGGCCCTTGCGGAGAAAGCCTGCCGCTGGGACCCCCGCACGCGCCGTCCCGTTTTTCTTCTCCGTAACGCCACGCCCTCCTTCTGTTCCTCCGCCTGCTACCTGCTCCTTTTGAAATCCCTGCAGATATGGGACTCTGCACAGCCGCGGCCCGTTATTTCCGAACGCGCGTGGCTGGCCCTCATCCCCCGCTTCGGCCAGCATGACGGGGAAGGGCCGTGGGGATGGGCGAACGCCAATGGCCCCGGCCTGGCCGTCCTGGTGCACAGGCTGGGAGCCGGCATCAACTTTGAGGACTGGAGGAAGGCCCGTCCCGGCGACTTCATGAAAATTTTCTGGACGGACCGCATCGGGCGCCGGGAATCCGGCCATCTGACCGTCCTGGTGAAGGATGGAGGGGACCAGGTAACGTTCTGGTCCTCCAACATTCCGGACGGTTACGGAGCCAGGACGGTGCCCAAATCCCGGATCAGGCGCGTCATTTTCACGCGCATCACCAGGCCGGAACGGTTCAACCTGGCCCCCTCCGTGGGAAGCCACCCGTGGCTGTCCTCCCTGCTCCGGCAGGAAGTGGGCATGAAGGAAGTGCGCAGGCATTCCGGCATGCAGACCCCCTGACCGTTTCCCGCCG
>OHDH01000230.1_pt1 | contig 35923 bp, 30 predicted proteins | sample 1566921 | NCBI WGS metagenome assembly OHDH01 (sample SAMEA3879585, study PRJEB24766) | human gut metagenome | biome: human-associated habitat; feature: feces | place: USA | collected 1985/1987
GATCTTACTCTTTTGAGGGGAAGCAGGTGGACAAAATGAACGAGAACCAGCTTACTGCCCTTCGGAAAGGCAACCTCGGTTTTATTTTCCAGAGTTTTAACTTGATTGATGAACTGACTGTGTATGAAAACGTGGAGTTGCCTCTTATTTATATGGGTATCAAAGCCGGAAAACGTAAAGTAAGGGTCAACAAGGTACTCGAAAAAGTGAATTTGTTGCATCGTGTCAACCACTATCCCCAGCAACTGTCCGGTGGGCAGCAGCAACGTGTGGCTATTGCCCGTGCCGTAGTGACGGATTGTAAATTGCTTCTTGCCGATGAACCTACTGGCAACCTGGACTCAGTGAATGGAATAGAAGTAATGGAGTTATTGAGTGATTTGAACCGCCAAGGAACTACTGTCATTATCGTTACCCACTCCCAACGGGATGCAATGTATGCACATCGTGTCATCCAATTGCTGGATGGGCAAATTGTAGCAGAGAATATTAATCGTCCGATGGAAAAAATAACACCGGTTAAAAATGAAACCCTATGATAGGAAATTATTGGAATAGTGCCTGGCGGAATCTGATGAAACGGAAAAAGTTCAGTTTCATTAATATATTCGGGCTGGCTGTCGGTATGGCATCGGCATTGCTGATTCTTACTTATGTGGCCTTTGAATTCAGTTTTGATAAAATGCATGCGAAGCATGACCGTATCTACCGTGTACAAAGTACATTTTACGAGGGACAGGTGCTGACCGATTATTGGGCAAGCAGCTCTTTCGGATATGGTTCGGCAATGCAGGAGAATCTTGCCGGAATCGAAGACTATACCCGGATTGCATCTTTGTTCCAGCCGGAACAACTGGTGAAATATGGAGAACTGTGCCTGCGTGAAAACGAAATAGCCTATGCCGATCCCGGCTTTTTCCGTTTGTTTGACTTCGAACTGTTGAAAGGTGACCGTGCTTCTTGTCTTTCTATGCCCGGGCAAGTAGTGATAACCGAACGCATTGCCCGTAAGTATTTCCGTGATGAAGAGCACCAGAATGTGTTGCTGTTCATTGATAACATCTTCCGTTTTGTGCAGGCAGGTAGTGAGGTATCCGCACTGTTAGGCCGTATGCCTTCCGCAGTAGGTTACCAGCCGACATTACAGACAGAGATGGGTGCTCTGCAGGAGCGTATCACATCTACAAAGAACGGTTCTATCACTTCCGTTCAGGCGGTTTATGTGCCTGCGGATGACTTGACAGACCCGGCTCCGGCAACCACGTTCGCACATCTGGATGCAACGACCGTACTTGAGCGTTCTATCGCAGAACTCGGTATTTATCCGGCAGTGGATCCGCTTGGTTCTACTTCCCGTATCTTAGACCCGCGTATCGTTGGCCAGGAGCACTTTGAGGTAGCCCGCGGTGTGCAGGAGATCTTACAGAAATACAAAGAATTGCAGGATATCATTGCAATCCTTGGTATGGACGAGCTTTCCGAGGATGATAAACTGGTTGTAAGCCGTGCAAGAAAGGTACAGAGATTCTTATCCCAGCCGTTCTTCGTTGCGACACAGTTTACCGGTCTGGATGGAAAATATGTTCCGATTGCAGAGACGATCCGCGGATTTAAGGAGATTCTTGAAGGAAAGCATGATGATGTACCGGAGAGTTATTTCTTAAATGCAGGTACGATCGATGATGTCCGCGCAAAGATGCAGTAATAATGGAGGGTGTGTATGGCAGAAGAAAACAGACTCTTTCAGGTAGAGATCATTACGCCGGATCGTGTTTTTTATACAGGTGAGGGTGATATGATCGAGTTTACCACTGCCTCCGGTGAGATCGGTGTGTATAAAAAGCATATTCCGCTCACGACCGTGTTAGCACCCGGCATCGTAAAGATCCACAAGACGGGTGAAGATGACGTGATCGCGGCAGTACATTCCGGCTTTGCGGAAATTCTGCCGGATAAGGTAACACTTCTTGCAGAGATTGCAGAGTGGCCGAATGAGATCGACAAGAACCGTGCTGAAGCTGCGCGTCAGCGTGCCGAGGAACGGCTTGCCCACCGGACAGAGGCAATCGATGTCAAACGTGCTGAATTTGCACTTCGCAAAGCACTGGTGCGTATTGATATTGCAAAATAAGATTTACTTGACAGAAATAAAATTTACTGGTTATAATATAGTTCCAAAACCATTTTATGGAGTGGACTTTTCTTGAGTGATGAACTCTATTTTTCGCCACACAGCTGCAATGATTTGCAACTGTGTGGCGTTTTTTTGTTGTCAGATTGCACATAAGCAGTCCCGGTTTTGTGGAATCTGCCAATTAAGAAGTCTGAAACCACGATGTGTCCTCATGTCATGAAACGAAAGGAATGAAAAATGAACCAGAATTTTATGAAAGAAAAACCGGTCATGCCGCTTGTGATCTCCATGGCATTGCCAATGACATTTTCCATGTTAGTCAACGCGCTCTACAATATCATTGACAGTTATTTTGTGGCGCGCATCAGTGAAGATGCGATGACGGCACTATCTTTGGTGTTCCCATTGCAGAATCTGGTCAATGCAGTTGTTATCGGATTTGCAATCGGAATCAATGCGACAATCGCATATTTTCTTGGAGCACAAAAGCAGAACACGGCGGATAAAGCAGCGTCGCTGGGAACACTTTTTAATATGATCCACGGACTGATCTTAGCGGTAGTCTGTATTGCAGCCACAGCACCTTTTCTTGCCATGTTTACAGATAAAAGGTCGATCATAGACATGGGCGCGGCATATGCGCAGATCGTATTTCTTTTTGCAGTACCCAATGCGGCAGGTCTTTGTTTTGAAAAGATTTTTCAGTCGGTAGGGCGCATGAAAACGTCCATGCTTTGTATGCTGATCGGCTGTGTGACCAATATTATCTTAGATCCTTTTATGATATTTGGAATAGGTTTCTTTCCTGAAATGGGGATCCGGGGAGCTGCTATCGCAACCGGGATCGGTCAGATGGCTTCTCTTGTCAGCTATCTGCTGTTTTATTTTTTTAAACCGATTCCGGTAAAAATAAGATGGAAAGATATGAAACCGGAAGCGGAACTTAGCAGGAAAATGTATTCGATCGGTGTCCCGGCAACATTGAGCATCGCGCTGCCGTCTGTACAGGTCTCTGCATTAAATGCGATTCTTGCGGTTTATTCTGCCAGCTATGTACTTGTACTTGGGGCTTATTTTAAATTACAGACATTTTTATATCTGACAGGAAATGGTGTCGTGCAGGGGATGCGTCCTCTGATCGGATATAACTACGGTGCGGGAGAGTCAAAGCGTGTCAGAGAAATTTTCCGGTCAGCGCTGGTATTGATCGAGGGGGTCATGGTAATCGGAACGATACTTTGTATGGCAGTGCCGCAGACGCTTATTGGATTGTTTACCAGTAATCCGGAGACGATACAATTTGGAAAAGAGGCGCTTCGTCTGATCAGCATTGGATTTATTGCGTCATCGGTCTCCGTCACGGTATCAGGTGCGTTGGAAGGACTGGGAAAGGGAAAAGAATCGTTGGTAATTTCTGTGCTCAGGTACATAGCAGTTATTTTACCATTGGCATTTATTTTGAGTAAAATATTGGGGGCTGCGGGCGTCTGGCATGCGTTCTGGATCACGGAAGTGGTCGTGGCAGGGATTTCCTATGTGATCTGTAAAAAAGAAATATTTCAGTAATAAAAACACCTGTAATTATATGTTGTTGGGCATGTAATTACAGGTGTTTTTGAAAATAGAATATGCGTGGAGTGTGTAGTCTGTTGTTTGAAATAATGAGTTTAATTTTCTATTAGTGAATTGTAAAGATCTTCATCTGACCAGTCAGGGTGAGCCTGGCACAGTGAATATACTTTATCAATAAAAGCAGTATCCTTGTTAAGCAGTTTAGCACAGCTTTGTGCAGGAATATTTTCCTGGAACATGTTGTGGATGATGTGTAATTGCTCAAGACGTTTGCCCTCCGCTAAACCCTCCGCTAAACCCATCGCTAAGCCATCCTCATGTCCATCCGCATAGCTGTCCCTGCGTTCCATCTTAATATACTCATCCATATCGAATTCTTCCAATAACATACCAACGACCTCCGATCTGTGTTTGATAAGAAAATCCTGCAAAATACCGTCCCTGATACATTCCTGTACAGCAGCATCCGCTGCCGGTTCTAATGGAATACCGTTTCTGACCTTCGAAGAAATTCTGCCAATCAGGATAGAATATTCCTCTAAAGTCCGGCATCGTGCCATTAATTCCTGATTGTGTCCATAATTAATGTTGTAAACCCGTGCAGTACACTCTAAGCAGGGACGGGTGCTGACAGAGTCAGGGGTATTTTTCGCAGTGGAGTCAGGGACATCAATATCAGAAACAGGCATATCAGTAGTAACGACTGGCTGTCTGGGTGCAGCATCTGTTGTCAGGTGGTTTGATTCAGCACATATAAACGCATCTGAAAGATGCAGCTCTATGTAATCTTTATTATCTTCCAACGGTTCAACCCCGTTATAAAAAATAACAAACTGGGGAAACGGCAGCGAAAGCAGCTTTTTCCCGTAAATGTTCAGGTTATTTTGCTTGATATAGCTTTCATACTGTTTGCCGAAATAGATCAGTCCGCGGATCGGCATGTTTGGGTTTAAGGTACTCTGGTGCTCATACAGATTCAGCGTGCCTCGGACGATAAATGACACATCATTTTTATATCCGAGATAGATCACATCATCGATCGTGTAAAAGATCAGTTCATCTGCATCATCGTAATCTGTCTGATTCAGGGCATTGTACAGTTCCAGCAAAACCGGTTTCTCATTAAAAATTCTGCGGAATAAGGCATCCCGGTACTTCTTCTGCACAAAAACATGTTTTGTGTGACTGCGTTTTCTTTTGTTTTTCCCCATGTAGTTTTCTCCTTTGATTATAAAAAATTTAAACGTTTTTCACAATAGTTTTCTGAAATAGCTGGCGAAATGCCGGAATGAAAAAGAGTGGTATTCAGAAAATGATTTTATGGAAATAAAATCGAATTGCGATAGATGTAGTATACATGGGGAAATCATAAATTGCAAGAAGAATCTGCCGTTGTATGGATTCACATAGACAAATCAAAACGAATTGTTTATACTTGATTTATGACAACATCACCCAAAAGAGGAGAAATTAATGATTTTATATTTTGTACGTCACGGAGAGACGGACTGGAATGTAAAAAAGAAAATACAGGGCAAGACAGATGTGCCGTTGAATGCGACAGGAAAGCAGCAGGCAAAAGAGCTTGCGGACATGCTTCTGGATCGGAAAAAGGAAGGGACTCTTCAGGTTGTGCGGGCATATACATCCCCACAGCTTCGTGCAGCACAGACGGCACAGGAGGCGGCGATCGCGCTTGATATTCCATGTATTGCGGCGGATGGTCTGCGGGAAATGGATATGGGCGACTGGGAAGGCAGAAGCTGGGAAAGCATTACGCAGGAAAATGCGAAAGAGTATCAGGACTGGGATGCCAACAGGCGTTATGTCCATACACCGCATGGAGAATGTTACAATGAAGTGCTGAGGCGTGCGCTTGATACACTCGGAATGATCTTAGAACGGGAGACGGAAGATGTGTTGATCGTAACGCATAGTGGCGTACTGATGGCATTGCGGTGTTATATTGCCGGACAGACATTTGAGGAAATGGGTATCATACGGTATAAGACGAAAAATGCAGAGGTGGTTGAAATTTTTGCGGATGACGTAAAAGATGCGATCGAACGTTTTCAAAAGGGGGAGTAAAGCGTTCATGATCGTGTGAATAACGGAAAGCAGTGTGAAAAATAGACTTTGGATGTGCAAAAACATAGCGCAATAACAGAGATTCGTATGAATCAGATCAAAAATGTAAAAACTGTCGGAAGAATCGTATTCTGTCGTGGAAACAGAGACGATTCTTCCGACAGTTTTTTTGCACTTTCCACAATTTTTAAAATGAATTTTTATGAATGATTTTGACGGATTTTGATTGACTATGACGGAACGAAATCATATAATAAAGCTATCAAAGATGAACGAATTTGAACGGTTGTGAATGAAATTGGAGGAAAAGATATGCTGACAGAAGAAAGATTTACAAGAATTTTATCCATACTAGAGAGTATGGGCAGCGTGACCGTTCAGCAGCTTATGACAGAACTGGATGCATCAGAGTCAACGATCCGGAGAGATTTAAATACACTGGATGCAAATGGTCAGCTCATTAAAGTCCATGGCGGTGCAATTTTAAAAAACACCTCATACAGTACCGAGGATGACGAAGTCATGCAGCGTAGAGAACGGAACAAAGGTGCAAAAGAAAAGATCGCAAAATATGCGGCAGGGCTGATCGAACCTGGAGATTTTGTTTATATTGATGCAGGTACGACGACGGATCTGATGATCGATTTTATTACGGTCAGACAGGCAGTGTTTGTGACAAATGCGATCACACATGCAAAAAAACTTGCGCAGAAAGGTTGTACGGTATATATTCTTGGCGGCGAGTTCAAGACGGTGACAGAGGCAATCGTTGGAGAGGAAGCTGTTTCTTCGGTTGAAAAATATAATTTTACAAAAGGATTCTGGGGAGCAAACGGAATCAGTATGCAGCGCGGATTTTCCACACCGGAGTTAAAAGAAGCGCTCGTAAAAAAACGCTCCATGGAAAACTGCAGAGATTGTTATATTTTAGCAGATGACAGTAAATTCAACCAGATATCAAGCGTGACATTTGCTCCGTTTGAGAGTGCAAAAATTATAACAACAGGGCTTACAAAACCTGCGTACCGTAAATGTAAAAATGTAATTGAAGTATAAAAAATACAAAGACTGCGGAACAAAAACGCGGGAAAAGCAGAAAGGAGACTGAGAAAATGATTTACACTGTTACATTTAATCCATCACTGGACTACATTGTGACAGTTCCGCATTTCACCTGCGGAATGGTCAACCGGACATCAGAGGAGAAGATTTTTCCGGGTGGAAAAGGAATCAATGTATCCATGGTGTTAAAAAATCTTGGACTGGAGAACACGGCACTTGGGTTTTATGCCGGATTTACCGGAAACGAACTGGAGCGTCTGATCAGGGAAAAAGGAATCCGGGCGGATTTTATTCCGGTAAAAGAAGGAATGACAAGGATCAATGTAAAAATGCGTTCCGACGAGGAGAGTGAGATCAACGGACAGGGACCGGCGATATCAGAAGCTGACATCAAAACACTTTATGAAAAACTGGATCGGCTTTCAGATGGAGATGTTTTGGTTATGGCAGGAAGTATCCCGGATGTGATGCCGCAGACCATCTACATGGATATCATGAAATATCTTGCAGATAAGGATTTAAAGATTGTTGTGGATGCGACAAAAGATCTGCTCGTAAATGTATTACAGTATCATCCGTTTTTAATTAAACCGAATAATCATGAGCTTGGTGAGATTTTCGGTGTGAAAATAACAGAAAAAGAAGATGTGATCACTTACGCAAAGAAGATGCAGGAAAAGGGTGCAGGAAATGTCCTCGTTTCCATGGCTGGCGACGGAGCAGTGCTGGTTGCTGAAGACGGCAGCATCTTTCAGGCGGAGGCACCAAAGGGTAAGGTCGTCAATTCGGTTGGCGCCGGGGACTCCATGGTAGCCGGATTTGTAACAGGTTATTTAAAGACGGGAAGCTATAAAGAAGCTTTCCAGATGGGGGTTTGTACTGGAAGTGCATCGGCATTTTCAGAGGAACTGGCAACAGAACCGGAAGTTTTGGCGCTTTTAGATAAAAACAAAGGCATATTTAAGTAGGAGGAGTAAAATCCTCTGCTCCTGCAAGGGCACATGCTATGCAGGCATAGCAGACATTTTGCTCCGCAAAACAAGGAGGATTTAAGCATGAAAATCAGGGATTTACTTGCCGTAGAGAGTATTGACTTAAATGGCAAAGTCACTGGAAAGAACGAAACCCTTGATGCAATGGTTGCATTGATGGCTAAGAGCGGAAAGATCAACGATGTTGAGAAGTACCGCAAGGGCGTATACGCCAGAGAGGAAGAAGGAACAACCGGAATTGGTGAGGGAATCGCCATTCCACATTGCAAGTCAGATGCAGTCAGCAGACCTGGTCTTGCAGCAATGGTCATCAAAGACGGGGTGGATTTTGATGCATTAGATGGAGAAAAGGTCAGCCTGATCTTCCTGATCGCAGCACCAAATACGGAAGACAACGTACATCTGGATGTACTTAGCAAGTTATCTGTTCTTCTGATGGATGAGAATTTTACAAGCGGACTTCGCAATGCAAAGACGGTTGAGGAATTTTTAAGTGTGATCGACCGCGCGGAAGCTGAGAAAGATGCCGAAGAAGAGAAAAAGAACAGCGCAGATACAAAGAATGCGGCAGAGGAGAAAAACACAGAGAATGGAAAGCTGATCCTCGCTGTAACCGGATGCCCGAACGGAATCGCACATACTTATATGGCGGCAGAAAATATTGAGAAAAAAGCGAAAGAGCTTGGATGCCGTGTGAAAGTTGAGACAAGAGGTTCCGGCGGTGCCAAAAATGTATTGACAAAAGCTGAAATTGCAGAGGCTGCATGTATTATTGTTGCAGCGGATACACAGGTTCCGATGGATCGTTTTGCAGGCAGACCTGTGATCCAGTGTAAGGTTTCTGATGGAATCAGTAAGGCGGAAGAATTGTTAGACAGAGCGTTAAACGGCAATGTTCCATTGTATCAGGCGAAGGGAAGCAGTCAGGCAGCAGACAGTGAGGAAGAATCTGACAGCGTTGGACACCAGATTTACAAACACCTGATGAATGGAGTTTCCCATATGTTACCGTTCGTTATCGGCGGTGGTATCCTGATTGCGATCGCATTTCTGATCGATGGTTTTGCAGTTGACTTAAACAGCCTTCCATTTGATGAGCGTTCAAACTTTGGTACGATCACACCGATGGCGGCAATGTTTAAATCGATCGGTGGTGTTGCATTCGGATTTATGCTTCCGATCTTAGCCGGATTTATCGCAATGAGTATTGCAGATCGTCCTGGTCTTGCGGTCGGTTTTGTCGGCGGAGCAATCGCGGCAAACGGAACATCCGGATTCCTTGGAGCTCTCGTTGCAGGTTTTGTTGCAGGCTATCTGGTACGTCTGTTAAAGAAACTGTTTGAGAAACTGCCGGAAGGCTTAGAGGGTATCAAGCCAATGCTTCTCTATCCGGTAATCGGTATCTTTTTGATCGGAGTGATCATGACTTATGTGGTAGAGCCTCCGATCGGAGCATTAAACGTTATGATCAACAACGGATTAAACAGCATGAATGGTGCAAAGGCAATCCTGCTTGGCGCACTGCTCGGCGGAATGATGTCCGTAGATATGGGTGGCCCGGTAAACAAAGCAGCATATGTATTTGGTACCGCATCTATCGCAGCAGGCAATTACAATATCATGGCAGCTGTTATGGTTGGAGGTATGGTTCCACCGCTTGCAATCGCACTTGCAACCATGTTCTTTAAAAACAAATTTACCGAAGAAGAGAGAAAAGCAGGACCGACAAACATTGTTATGGGACTTTCCTTTATCTCAGAGGGAGCAATCCCGTTTGCAGCATCGGATCCATTGCGTGTGCTGCCGTCCTGTATCATTGGTTCCGCAGTTGCAGGAGCATTATCCATGGCATTTAACTGTACATTAATGGCACCACATGGTGGAATCTTCGTATTCTTAACCGTAGGCCATCCGCTGTTATATCTCATATCACTGGCAGTTGGTTCTGTTGTAGGATGCGTAATCCTTGGACTTTTAAAGAAGGATGTATCAAAAAGATAGGAAACGGAAAAGGTAATTAAAATCGCAGGCTTTATGTTGCAACAATATAGAGCCTGTGAATATGTAATCATAAAACAATGTGTTATGTACAAAGAAAGGAGAAAATCATGAAAGAATTTAAATACGTGATCACAGACAAAGGGGGAATCCATGCAAGACCGGCAGGAGCACTTGTAAAGGAAGCAGCCGCATTTCCATGCAGCATTACCATTGCAAAAGATGGAAAAGCAGCAGATGCAAAACGTATTTTTGGAGTTATGGGACTTGGTGTAAAATGCGGCGAGGAGATCACAGTCTGCACCGATGGAGAGAATGAAGAGGCAGCAAGTGCTGCAATCGAGGCATTTTTGAAAGCAAATCTGTAAAAATTGATAAAAACAGAAATAAAAATCTAAAATGGAGGTAACGGGCATGGAACTGCACGGAAAAAGTGTATTCGGCGGAATTGCCATGGGCAGACTGTCTGTCTATCATAAGACGGATAACGCAGTAAAACGAACAAAGATAACGGATATAGAAGCAGAAAAAAAACGTTTTGAGGATGCAAAAGAAGAAGCCAAAAGGCAGCTTGGTGTTTTTTATGAAAAAGCAGTCAGGGAAGTCGGTGAAGTCAATGCGGCAATTTTTGAGATGCACCAGATGATGCTGGATGATCTCGACTATGTAGAGTCGATCACAAACATGATCGAAACCCAGCAGGTCAATGCAGAATTTGCAGTTGCTTCCACCGGAGATAATTTTGCGCAGATGTTTGCTGCGATGGATGATGATTATATGAGAGAACGTGCGGCGGATGTCAAAGATATCTCCAATCGCGTGATCTCTATTTTACAGGGAAACGGCGATGCAGGCTTAAGCGGTGATGAACCGTTTATCCTTTTAGCGGATGATCTTGCACCGAGTGAGACTGTGCAGCTTGATAAATCAAAAGTACTTGCTTTTGTAACACGTCACGGTTCCACCAATTCCCACACGGCGATCTTAGCGAGAACAATGAATATTCCGGCATTGATCGGAGTTGATTTTCCGGAAGAGGGCGTGGACGGACAGTTCGGTATCGTGGATGGATTTGATGCAAAGTTTTTCGTAGAACCGGATGAGGATACGAAAGCCAAATACCGGAAGTTAAAAGAAGAAAATGAGCAGAAGAAACGTCTGCTTCAGGAATTAAAGGGTAAGGAAAATATCACAAAGGATGGAACGAAGATCAATCTTTATGCCAATATCGGGGGTGTTTCCGATGTGGCAAATGTACTTGCCAATGATGCGGGTGGAATCGGACTGTTCCGGAGTGAGTTCCTTTATTTAGAGTCGGAGGATTACCCGACAGAAGAAGCACAGTTTGCAGCATATAAGACAGTTGCGGAAAATATGGCGGGTAAAAAAGTTATTATCCGTACACTTGATATCGGAGCAGATAAACAGGTCGGTTATTTTGGCCTTGAGAAAGAAGAAAACCCGGCAATGGGTTACCGTGCGATCCGGATCTGCCTCGACCGCACTGAAATTTTTAAGACACAGCTTCGGGCAATCTATCGTGCCAGCTATTATGGAACGATTGCGATCATGTTCCCGATGATCATTTCCGTAAATGAGGTGAAAAAGATCAAAGAAATCATTGCGGAAGTGAAAGCGGGACTTGATGCCGACGGTATTCCGTATAAGGATGTGGAACTCGGTATTATGATCGAGACACCGGCGGCAGTTATGATTAGTGATCTTTTAGCGAAAGAGGTTGATTTCTTTTCGATCGGGACAAACGATCTGACACAATATACACTTGCAATCGACAGGCAGAATCCGAAACTGGATAATATTTATGATTCACACCATGAAGCAGTCCTTCGGATGTTAAAAATGGTTGTGGATAACGGACATAAGGAAGGATGCTGGGTTGGCATCTGCGGTGAGCTTGGCGCGGATGAAACGCTCACAGAGACGTTCCTTCGGATGGGATTTGACGAGCTTTCCGTATCACCGTCCATGATCCTTCGGATCAGGGATAGGATCAGGAATACGGATTTGTCAGTGAAATAAAAGTGCATCAGAGATCTGCAGCGTATGATTCGCATGCAGACCCTTTTTTGCAGGATAACGCTATAAGGTATCGGCATGATTGTCAGTTGTGCGGTGAAATGGGCATATACAGCAGAAACGCTGCTGTTATGCCTATTTTTTTGTGTGATTTTGGGCATAATCACAAGGTTTTTCCTGTATATGGAAAATGAGGAGCCGGATAAAAAGAATACATGGTATAATGTTGGTATGATATGGGAATTAATTATGTAAGACAGAATGGCGCAAAATGCGGATTCTGATCAAAACAACGGTAAACAGGATTTTTACAGTCACCGGACATAAAACAGGAGGCACACATGAGCAATTACTTACTGATCAAACAGGGAACGATCCACAACGCCATAGAGAAAGAGCCATTTGTGGCAGATATTTTAGTGGAGAATGGAAAAATAAAAAAGATCGCACCGGTCTTAGAGGGGAAGATCATCAATGACGCGGATGTGATCGATGCAACCGGGATCGATGTTTATCCGGGATTTGTGGATGCGCACTGTCACATGGGATTAGACGGGTATGCGACCGGATTTGCCGGCGAGGATTATAACGAATCAGGGGATCCTGTGACACCGCAGCTCTCCGCGGTGGATGCAGTCAATCCGCAGGATGAGACTTTCCAGATGGCACGCGAAGGCGGTGTGACCTGTGTGTGCACCGGACCGGGAAGCTCAAATGTCATTGGCGGAACATTCTGCGCCATCAAGACTTACGGAAAGCGTGTGGATGACATGTTAGTCAAAGAAAAAACAGCCATGAAGATCGCTTTCGGTGAGAATCCGAAAAACTGTTATAAGGAAAAAGGTGTTTATTCGAGAATGTCTGTTGCCGCGAAGCTGCGGGAGGCACTCACAAAGGCAAAAATATATGACACAAAATTACACGCTGCCGGCTGTCCGGAGGGCTGGAATGAACTTGAGATGGAACAGGCACAGGAACAAGTGATGGACGATTCGCAGAAAACAGACGCGGATAGGAAGGTGGATTTTTCAAAGATGCCTGCTTACGATGCAAAAATGGAGGCGCTTCTTCCAGTTATCCGCGGCGAGATGCCGTTAAAAGCCCATGCGCACCGCGCCGATGATATCTACACCGCAATCCGCATTGCAAAGGAATTTCATGTGGATCTTCGGATTGATCATACAACGGACGGAGCATTGATCGCAGATGATCTTGCAAAGGAAGGATTTCCGGTTGCGGTTGGACCGTCTTTTGGACATGCAACCAAATATGAACTGCGCCACAAAGGATTTCATACCCCTGCGGCACTTGCAAAAGCAGGATGTCAGGTTTCTATCATTACGGATTCCCCGGTGATCGAGGAGCGCTATCTGGCACTTTGCGCAGGAAGGGCGGTATTTAACGGGTTAAGTGAATTTGATGCGTTAAAGGCAATCACGATCAATGCAGCGAAACATATCGGAATCGAAGACCGTGTCGGAAGTATTGAGGAAGGAAAAGATGCAGACTTTGTGCTGACGAGGGAAAACCCATTTGCCGTGGATACTCATATTTTGTATACGATCATTGATGGAAATGTGGTGTACGAGGGCGGGGAAGCATAAACGGATTGTGAAAGTGCACTATTGTATAATTCTTCCATGTCTGATATGATGATGCAATAACTATAGTACCAGATATAAGGTACAATCGCGGGAGGATACCATGATAAAAAGAAAAAATTGGACGAAAAAGATGTTGGCGGTTGCGGCATGTGCAGGGCTTCTGATGACGAACCCGGCGTTTACTGAAGCTGCAACAGCGGCAGAACGCAGCGCATATCAGGCAGTTTTTGATGCAGATTATTACCGCAGTGCATATCCGGATGTAGCCGCTGCTTTTGGCAATAATAAAGCAGCACTTTTTAATCATTTTGTAAATTACGGATTAAGAGAAGGAAGAAGCTGTTCTGCGGATTTCAATCCACAGGCATACCGGGCAAAATACGCAGATCTGCAGCAGGCATTTGGTGACGACATGGCAGCATATTGCCGCCATTATGTGACATGTGGTAAGGCAGAGGGCAGAGATGGAGGCGGAACAGGAAGTGTATCCGCTGCTACTGTTACTGATGCAGCTACAACGGATACTGCCACGGTACAGGGCAATGTGATCGGTACCTGTACAACAGAATATGATGCGACAGTTCCGAGAGCTGTTAACGTAGAGCTGGCAGCAGCCCGCATCAATGGTGTTGTAGTACAGCCGGGAAAATCATTTTCCTTTAGCTCGACTATTCTGCCGCGTACATCAGCGAACGGTTATGTTGTAGCACCGATCTATATCAGTGGAACGGTCGGCACGGGAACCGGTGGAGGTGTGTGCCAGGTATCATCGACACTTTACGCTGCAATGTTGCATGCAGGTCTTCCTGCAACCGAGCGTTATCCGCATTCACTGCCGGTAATATATCTTCCGGCAGGATATGATGCAGCGATCGCAGGAACGAGCAAAGACCTTAAGTTTACCAATACTTTTTCACAACCGCTTCTGATCCAGGCATCTGCATCGGGTGGAGTATTGACGGTAACACTTTCATTACAATAGAGGACACAAGCAAATTAAATCCTTACAAAGTCTGTTGTATTTACAGACAATGTAGGGATTTTTTTGATATAATTGGGAAAAACAGAATATATGTTCGATAATCATTGCTTTTTTTCGAGGTATAAAGTATAATAAAAAGACAAGATGGAGGAGATCGTATGCTGAAAGAGATAATGAAAAATACAATTGAATATGTAAATTCTTTTCCTAAAAAAGAAAGAAAGAGCTACGGTCAGTTTTTTACTCCGATACAGACGGCAGAGTATATGGCATCGCTTATAAGAACGGAATCTGAAAAGGTTAAAATACTCGATCCAGGTGCCGGGAATGGTCTGTTGACAGCAGCAGTGGTAGAGCATTTAATTGCACGAGGAACAGCACGGGAAATTTCTGTAGTATTATATGAGAACGACAAAAATATACAGTCATTGTTAAAAAAGAATATAGAAATAATAAGTAGTTATTGCAGCCAAAAACAGGTAAAATTATTTATAAAGACCCAGAAAGAAAATTTTATTGTTGACAATCAGAAATATTGGGAGATGCAGAAAGGCAAAGGATTATTTGACATTGTGATCAGCAATCCTCCATATTTGAAAATTCGCAAGGAGGCCGCAGAGTCCGTGTGTATGAGTGAAATAGTGCATGGTCAGCCTAATATGTATTTCCTGTTTATGGCTATGGCAGTTAAAATGCTGAGGACAAATGGAGAGTTTGTATTTATTACGCCAAGATCCTGGACATCAGGGACATATTTTAAAAGTTTCAGAAGCTATTTTATGGATAGTATGGATATTCAGCGTGTACATTTGTTTGAATCTCGAAATAGCGTATTCAAAGGGAAAGAGGGACATAGTGATGATATCTTGCAGGAAACAATGATTACTTATGGAAAGAAATCGAAAAGTCAGTCTCGGAATATTATCATTGCGATTAGTCAGAATGCGCAGGATTTAGGCAAAGTAAAAGAAATTCAGGTAGAGAGTGGAAATTGTTTGCCAGAAGGAAAAGAGCATTATTTTGTACTTCCATCAGATGAAGAAGATTTAAAGGTATTAAACTATATGAAGAAAATGCCTAATACGGTCGAAGAGGCGGGCTTTCGATTTAAAACGGGACAGGTAGTAGAATTTCGTAATAAGGAGTATATAGCGTGGGAGAAAAAAGAGTCTACAATTCCATTGCTTCATTCATGTAATGTATTAGAAGGAAGAATAGTATTTCCTGCTCAGACAGAGAAACCACAGTATTTTGTAGTAAAAGATGAATCTAAGAAGAATGTGATGGAAAATCAGAATACAGTTTTTTTAAAGAGAGCGACGGCAAAAGAAGAAAAACGCAGACTACAGCCAGCCTTGCATTTAGCAGATGCTTTTGCATATAAACAATTTACCGCAGAAAATCATTTAAATTATTTAATTAAAGTAGGAGAACGGATTAGTCTTTGTGAGGTATATGGGTTTTATACGTTATTGTCTTCTGATATATGGGAACGTTATTATCGGATGTTAAATGGCAGCACACAGGTAAATTCGGCAGAATTAAATACAATGCCGATTCCGGCAAAGGATGTACTACAGAAAATAGGAAAAACTGCAATGAGAGAATGGAAAAAACAGGGTGATTATTTTACCAGAGATAATATGTTATCCAGCGATGAAATTTTAAGGCAATGTATTGGATAGAGCAGAAGAAAAAGGAGCTTTAAATGAAAGAATACCCTTACAGAAAGATGAATGAAATGCGCGAAATACTTGAAGTATTGCAGATGCCTTCAAAATTGAAAAATACACGGACTATTCTGACTTTACTGGCTGTTGCACGTGTAAAAGAAAAATCAAAATGGTCTCAGGTAGAGGAAAGTTATGCCAGAACACATGATATGATTGTGTTCATGAATGAATATTATCCTAATAAAGGTGGAACAGATTTAAAGCGTGGTGGTTATAGTGAAAATTCCCGTGAGACAATTAGAGATGATTCTGTTTCACCTTTGTGCAGTATGGCAGTTATGGAACATAATGGTGCTAAATCCCAGAGTGAGAAAAGCAGTTATCGTTTGACGAAAGAGTTTGCAACTCTGTTAAGAGCGTACGGAACAGAAAATTGGGAAGAGGAACTTTGCTATTATTGTGAGACACATCAGACTTACGAGGAGAAATATTCTCAAATAAGACAAGTAGATAAAGGGCTGTCAGTGTTATATAATGGGGAACAGTTTCATCTGAAAAGATCGGCTCATAATAAGCTTCAAGCAGCAATCTTAGAAGAGTTTGTCCCTATATTTGTACCAGGTGCAAAATTATTATATATTGGTGATACAAAGAAGCGGGAATTGGTCAAAGACGTTGAGTTTTTAAATGAGTTGAACATAACAGTTTTGGAACATGCAATGCTTCCGGATCTGATATTATACCAGGAAGAAAAGAAATGGCTGCTTTTTATAGAGGCATATACGTCAACAGGAGAACTTACGATAGAACGTGTATCCAAAATTAAGGAATATTGTAAAGATTGTCCGAAAGATATAGAAATTATTTTTGTGACGGCATTCCAGACAATGAAGAAATGCCAACAAAAATTTTTATCAATTGCATGGGATACGGAAATATGGGTGGCAGAAGAACCGACACATATGATTCATAAAAATGGAAATAAATTTTTAGACGCACATTCAAATACTATATCAAAAAATAAGTAGAAGAGAGAATTTATGCGGATTTTAGTAGTAAACGATGATGGAATTAAAGCACCGGGCATAAAGCGTCTTGTGCAGATGGCAGCAGGACTTGGCGAAGTATGGGTGGTGGCTCCGGCAGCACAGTGCAGTGCCATGTCACACCGGATCACCGTGCGTGGCGATTTAGAGGTAAAACCGTATGATTTTCCGGCCACAGGTGTGACGGCGTACAGTGTGTGGGGAACCCCGGCAGACTGCGTGAAAGTGGCACTTGGATGTCTGATGACAGAAAAACCGGATATCGTATTTTCCGGGATCAATGCAGGCTATAACGTTGGACGGGATATCTTATATTCCGGTACGATCGGAGCGGCGATGGAGGCTCTTTGCTGGGGTGTCCCGGCGATCGCATTTTCCGTTGCGGAGGAAGATGAGTGTGAGGTTTTAAATACATATTTAGAAACGGTTGCAAAAGAACTGATCTCCAAAACATTACCGCAAAATGAGATCTGGAACGTCAATTTCCCGGGATGCACTTTAGAGGAATACAAAGGAATCCTGTGGGATCGTATCCCGGATCAGAACCAGTATTACCGGGATAACTACAAGAGAACGGACAGACCGGACGGAAGCTGTATTTTTTCAGCGGCAGGGCTGCCGGAAACGGAAGCGGCGGATGGAACGGATGCGGGAGCAGTTCTTTCCAATTACATATCCATCGGAACAATCAAAAATATGATCATATAAAAAAGGAAAAAACAGGTTTGTTTTTCAGTAAACGGGAGAATATTTATCAGCAGAATTAATGATTTTTATTAACGTACCTGATAAATATTCTCTCTTTTGTATAAACTGGGTAAAATTTTAGTAAAACTTTACTAAAGCTATTGAAATCTGCAAAATCGTGAAATATAATGCAGAAGAAAGGCGTGATTATATGGCAACAATCAAAGAGATTGCCAAGCTGGCACATGTGTCGGCGGCAACGGTGTCGAGAGTGTTGAATCAGGATGAGACATTATCTGTGACACCTGAGGTAAAAAAACAGATAATTAAAATCGCTCATGAGTTGAAATATGTCCCGCCTAAGATGCGTCATGCCAAACGAGACAGACAGATCGTCATCGGAGTTGCGGACTGGCATATCGTAAGAAGAGACAGACCGGATGTGAGCATTACATCGGAGGATATCTTATCCGGAAGTATTGCGCAGAAAGCAGATATCGCCTTTTTACGTCTGATTTATGGAGAAGTAAAACAGGTGGACGGTATCATTGCATTTGGCTTGTTCTCGGAAGTGGAAGTTGATTTTTTGCGTTCACTTAGCACTGCTATTCTGTTTGTTAATTCAGATAAGAAGGATTATGAATTTGATCAGATCCTCATGGATTATGAGCAGGGATTAAACGATATGGTGCATTATCTGATGGACGAGAAAGAGTATCGCAGCATTGGTTATATTGGCGGTATCTATGAAGATGATATGGTGCGTATCGGAGTGCGTCGTCTGAATGGATTAAAGCAGATCCTGCAAAAAAAAGACTGTTATCGGGAAGACTATTTTAAGGTTGGAGAGATCAGTCATGAAAATGGGTATACACTCACAAAGGAAATGCTTTTGACGAAGGATGTGCCGGAAGTTCTTATTTTAGGAAACGATGAGGTCGCAGAAGGGGCATTAGAGGCGATCAAAGAGTTAAAATTCCGGATCCCCAAAGATGTTGCGGTTGTAGTTTACCGCGATATTGAGACGCTGTCGACAAAATACCCGACGTATACAAGTCTTCGCATGCTGCCGGATATCGTATGGACGACTGCCATAAAGCTTCTTTTGGAGCGGATCTTAGATGGCAGGAAAGATACGATGAAGGTATATCTGCCAACAAAGCTTGAACTTGGAGACAGTGCCTGATCATTGGCTGGACAATTCATGAAAAGAGCAACAACAAAAGTGTGCACGCCTGCATGGGAATGGATGCAGGAGAGAGAGGAGAACATTTCATTATGAAGAAAAAAATTGCTATGTTACTTGCAGCAGCATTATGCATGGGTACATTTGCAGGATGTGGAAACAGCACATCAAACAACAGCAGCGCAGCAGACAACAATACGACAAATAATACGGCAGCTGCAACAGAAAGTTCTGACGTGACAGCTTCTGCTGATAACGTAAAGATCGATACGTTAAACGTATATTTCGTTCCATCCAGAGATCCGGATGAGATCGTAACTGCAACAGAGCCGCTTGCAAATTTAATGCAGACAGAGTTAGCAGGCTTAGGATATGATATCGGAGAAGTAAAGATTACCGTTGGTACAACTTTTGAGGCAGTAGGTGAGGCACTTGCAGCAGGAACTGCTGATGTTGGATTTATTCCGGGTGGTACCTATGTACTTTATGATGATGGAGCAGATGTGATCTTAACAGCAACCAGAGATGGTTTAAATAAAGATTCGGACAACCCTGCAGACTGGAATGATGGACAGCCTACAGAAGGTACTGACAAACAGGCAGTTTCTTACCGTGCATTATTCATCGCAGGTCCTTCTGACAAAGGACAGGAACTTGCTGATAAAGTTAACTCCGGCGAAGAACTTACCTGGGATGATTTAAACGGCGCAAACTGGAGCGTTATGTCCTCCTCCTCACCGGCAGGTTACATTTACCCGGCTTTATGGTTACAGGACAGATACCAGAAAGGTATTACAGATCTTTCTTCTGCAGTACAGTCTGATTCCTACGCAAGTGCATTTGCAAGACTTGCTTCCGGACAGATCGACGTACTTGTAACTTATGCAGATGCAAGACGTGACTATGAAGAAAGCTGGACAAGTGAATTTGGTCGTACAAAATCTATCTGGGAAGAGACAAATGTTATCGGTGTAACAGATCCGATCTACAATGATACAGTCTGTGTCAGCAAGACATCTCCGATCATGGATGACGGCTTAAAATCAGCAATCCAGACAGCACTCATCAATATCGGTAACACAGAGGAAGGTAAGGCAGTTATCTCTATCTACAGCCACAACGGATATGAGCCGGCACAGTCTTCTGATTATGATAAAGAGAGAGAAGCACAGAAACTGATCCAGGAATTAAGTGCAGCAAACTAATCGTTACTGGAACGTCTGACAGGGAGTGGACAGTAACAACGAAATAATAACAGGCAGTATGACGGGCAGCAGGAGGGCTGCTGCAGAGCCGGGAAACCGGCTTTGCGGCAGCCTTTCAATGAGTATACACCTATAAAAAACACACACCATAAAAACAGCAGGTAAAAGAAAGGTTTGGTTTAAATTTATGATCGAGTTTAAGGACGTATCGAAGGTATATCCGAACGGGGTAGTGGGACTGGATAATGTCAATTTAAAGATCGAACAGGGTGAATTTGTAGCGATCATCGGTCTTTCCGGTGCAGGAAAGTCCACGTTACTGCGGACGATCAACCGTATGCATGACATCACATCAGGAACTCTGACGGTGGATGGATTAGAGGTTAAAAACTTAAAAGGAAAAGAGCTTCGTACTTTCCGCAGAAAGATCGGAATGATCTTCCAGTCATTCAATCTTGTCACACGAACAACAGTAATCCGTAACGTATTGATGGCAAAAGTGCCGGAAATGCCTTTCTGGAGAGTTCTGCTTGGTGTGTTTAAAAAGGAAGACAAAATGCAGGCACTTGAGAGCCTGGATAAAGTCGGTATTCTGGATAAAGCATATATCCGTGCAGATCAGCTTTCCGGTGGTCAGCAGCAGCGTGTTGCCTTAGCACGTACACTTGCGCAGAATCCGGAGATTATCTTAGCAGATGAGCCGGTTGCAGCACTTGATCCGGTAACGGCAAAACAGGTTATGAGTGATTTCAGAAAGATCAATCAGGATATGAATATTTCGATCCTGATCAACATCCATCATGTGGAATTAGCACTCGAATATGCAGACCGCATCATCGGAATCCGTGCCGGAAAGATCGTCTATGACGGACCTTCCGAGAATGTGACACAGGACGTGTTAAACACAATTTACGAAGGAAAGATTCCGGAGAAAACGGAGGAAGCGTAATGGGATTGTACGATAAAATATTTAAACCGAAAAAACTTGTGCTTGCAAACGGCAAAGTTGTGGAAGAAAAATGTTCCCGCGCGCCGCTCATCATTATTCTGATCGTGATCGCAACATGGATCTCTGTGAAAGTTACAGGTTTTTCCATGACAACACTTGTGACGAGAATACGGTTTTTCTTTGACATTTTAGCGCAGATGTTCCCGCCGAAAGTCGGTTACATCTCAAGTATCTGGGGACCACTTTTTGATACGATCAAAATGTCTCTGCTCGGCTCTTTTGTGGGTGGAGTGCTTGCGATTCCTTTTGCGATTTTAGCATCCAGCAACCTGATTAAAAATAAAGTTGTGATCGGTGTGGTCCGCGTATTTTTAAGTATCGTGCGTACGATTCCGACGCTGGTTGCAGCCCTGATCGCAACCTATATCTGGGGACTTGGCACCATGGCAGGTACCTTTGCAATCGCAGTATTTACTTTTGCTTATGTCGGAAAACAGTTATACGAGATGATCGAGACGGTCGACATGGGAGCTTATGAGGCAATGGAAGCCATGGGTGCAGGAAAGGCGTACTCCTTTATTTCTGCGATCATGCCGCAGGTACTGCCGGCATATATGTCAGTCTGTTTATTCTGCTTTGAGGGAAATGTCCGCTATGCAGCGATCTTAGGTTACGTTGGAGCCGGCGGACTCGGTCTGATCTTAAATGAAAAGATCGGCTGGCGTGAGTATGACAGTGTTGGAATGATCCTGATCGTTCTGTTTGGTACAGTTCTTATTATTGAAGCAATCAGCCATTATATCAGAAAGAAATTAACGTAGGAGGAACCGGCAAAATGAATGAATCAATCAAAAAAATGTACGAGCAGGAACCAAAGACCTGGTACGCAAAGATCATTGTGGCTTTGATTGTTGCAGCGCTTCTTGCATGGTCACTTTCTACGGTTCAGTCCACCGGATCAAACGGAAGCGGACTTTCCGTCGCAGGAAAGATCATCAGTGGTATTTTCCATCCAGACACCGGATTATTGTTTGACCTTTCTACATCCGGTGTTGCTTATCTGTTACTGGAAACCATGTGTATCGCATTCTTAGGAACGATCGTTGGTGCAGTATTATCCATTCCGCTTTCTTTCCTTGCGGCAGCAAACCTGATGCCAAAGCCGGTTGCGCTGATCTTCCGTGTGTTTATCATGGCGATCCGTACGATCCCGGCATTTGTATACGGACTTATGTTTATCCGTGTGACAGGACCTGGACCATTCGCCGGACTGCTTACCATGTCACTTTGTTCGATCGGTATGATCAGTAAAATGTTTATCGAGAGCATTGAGGATCTGGATACTAAGATCCTGGAATCCTTAGATGCAGCAGGATGTACGATGTTCCAGAAGATCCGTTACGGTATCTTATCCCAGTTGTTCCCGGATTTTATGTCTACTTTGATCTATCGTTTTGACATGAACTTAAGAGATGCGACTGTACTTGGTCTGGTTGGTGCCGGTGGTATCGGTGCACCGCTTATCTTTGCGATGAGTGCATACAAATGGAATCAGGTAGGAGCAATTCTTGCCGGACTGATCGTACTGATCTTAATTATTGAAGTCATCTCCTCAAAGATCCGTACAAAATTAGCGAGGGGTTAAAAGATGCAGCAGAGAAAATTAAAAATCTATTTTACCTCGGATGTGCACGGTTATTTTTACCCGACGACCTATGGGGATATGACAGAAAAAAATGTCGGTTTGTTCGGATGTGCAGGGAATTTTAAGAAGGATGAGGATACTCTGATCTTAGATGGCGGTGATATTTTGCAGGGTTCTGCCTTTGCATATTACTGCCGTCAGGTGGCAGACTCACCGGAAGTGATCGCCGATATCATGAACGACTGTGGTTATGATTACTATACACTCGGCAATCATGACTTTAATTACGGGCTTGAATATCAGGCAGCATACCGCAGCCGGAACAACGGTGTATGCGTCTGTCAGAATATTACGGATGAAGCGGGAAACACATTGTTCCCGTGGAAACTCCATACGATGAAAAACGGACTGCGTGTCGGTATCGTGGGTATTGTGACCGATTATGTTAATATCTGGGAAAAAGAAGAAAATTTAAAAGGAATTCACATCACGGATCCTTTTGAGGCAGCAAAAAATGCACTTGCGCAGATGAAAGAACAGACAGACCTTACGATCTGCATCTATCACGGCGGTTTTGAGTGCGACTTAGAGAGCGGAGAGACATTGTCCCAGACGACTGAAAATGTCGGATACCGTATCTGTAAGGAACTGGATTTTGATATTTTACTGACCGGACATCAGCATATGTCCGTGCCGGGAAGGGATATATCTGGTACTTATACGGTACAGCCTTGTGATAATGCGAAGGAGTATCAGTATCTGGAGGTTACGATGACAGATCATGAAAAAAGTATCCGCTCCGAACTGCGTCAGTCAGACGCGGCAAAGGGAACGGTGCTTGCGGACAAGTACCGTTCCACAGAAAATGCGGTGCAGGCATGGCTGAACCAGCCGATCGGTCATTTAAGCCGCGCGATCCTGCCGGAAGAGAAAGTGAAAATGGCATTGTACGGCTCACCGATCGCTGACTTTTTAAACCGCATCCAGCTTCATTTTTCCGGGGCAATGCTCTCATCGGTCGGTCTGGCAAATGAGATCGCCGGATTCCGCAGTGAAGTGAGCACGCGCGATATTATTGCGACATATCCATATCCGAATACACTCGTGGTCTGTGAGATCACCGGAAAACAGTTAAAGACCGTGATGGAGCGCAGTGCGGAATATTTTGCTTATGATAAGGATGGAAATGTCTGTGTTTCCGACAGTTTTCTGATTCCGAAAGTCGAGCACTATAATTACGACTACTATATGGGTGTGGATTTTAAGATCAACCCGGAGAATCCAATCGGCAGCCGGATCGAGGGATTGTCAAAGGACGGAAAACCGGTTCTTGATGATGATAAATTTACGATCTGTCTCAACAATTACCGTTACAGCGGTGCCGGTGGATATGATGTTTACACGGAGTGCCCGCTGGTCAAAGAGATCAATGTTGAGATGGTGGAACTCATTATGGATTATTTCCACGAATATCCGTATATTGAGGTGTGATGTATCACATAATGGACTTGACAGAATGCCAGGTTTGAAATATAATCAAGACAGCGTGTTGAAGAGAAGAGTACTGATCGGAAATTTTAAAGAGAGAGATACATTTTGGTGCGAGTATCTTAAGATGGAACATCAGGAAGACCACCTCTGAGCGGCCCTAATTCGGTCCGGTGATTCCGTTATCATCAAAATGAGAGATTTTCCACATGGAAATAAACGGGGTGGAACCGCGGATAAAAGATTGTTTATTCGTCCCTTATACAGATAAGTTGTCTGTATAAGGGACTTTTTAGTTCAGGAAAAGGAGATTGATCATGGTAGATTTTAAAGAAGACGAGAGACTGAATACGCTCAACCATTCCTGTGCACATGTGATGGCACAGGCAGTAAAACACTTATATCCGAACGCAAAGTTCTGGGTAGGACCTGTTGTAAAAGAAGGATTTTATTATGATATCGATCTTGGCGATACTGCTGTCAATGATGATGTGATCGCAGCGATCGAAAAAGAGATGAAAAAAGTCTGCAAAGAAGGTAAAAAGATTTACAGACGTGAGATCTCAAAAGCAGAAGCGTTAGAGCTTTTTAAAGATGATGAGTACAAACTTGACCTAATCGATGGTTTAGAGGATGGAAATATTTCCGTATACGATCAGGGCGATTTCACGGATCTCTGCCGTGGACCGCATGTTGACAATACTAAATTATGTAAAAACTTTAAACTGATCAAATATTCCGGTGTTTACTGGAAAGGTGATGCAAATAATCATGTAATGCAGCGTATCTACGGTGTATGTTTCCCGACCGCAGAAGAGTTAGAGGAGCATTTAAAACTCTTAGAGGAAGCGAAAGACCGTGACCACAGAAAGATCGGCAAAGAGATGCACCTGTTCATGTCCGATGATCTGGTTGGACGTGGACTTCCGATGTTTCTTCCAAAGGGATATACCGTATGGCAGGAGCTTGAAAATTATATCAAAGCAAAAGAGCGCAAACTTGGTTATCTGCATGTTATGACACCTTGTGTCGGTACGGTAAATCTGTACAAGACTTCCGGTCACTGGGATCACTACAAAGAGAACATGTTCCCGGCAATGGAAGTTGAGGGAGAGTCTTTCGTACTCCGTCCGATGAACTGCCCGCATCACATGATGATCTACGCAAACAGAATGCATTCCTATAAAGATCTTCCGATCCGTATCGGTGAGATCGCACACGACTTCCGTTTTGAGGCAAGTGGTACTTTAAAGGGTATCGAGAGAGGAAGACATTTCTGCCAGAATGATGCACATTTATTTGTAACACCGGAGCAGATCGAATCAGAGTTTGCAAAAGTGGTTGAGCTGATCTTTGATACTTACAAAGATTTCAATATCACAGATTACCGCTGTGTACTCTCCCTAAGAGATCCGGAAGATAAAGTAAAATATCATGATGATGATGAGATGTGGAACAACGCAGAGAACGCACTCCGCAAAGTACTTGATGATATCGGTATTGAGTATACAGAGGAGATCGGTGAGGCTGCTTTCTACGGACCGAAACTGGATGTAAACGTAAAACCGGCGATCGGTAATGAGTATACACTTTCCACCTGCCAGTTAGACTTCTGTCTGCCGGCAAAATTCAATCTGTCCTATATTGACAGTGACGGAACAAAGAAAACGCCGGTCGTTTTACACAGAGCGATCCTTGGTTCCCTCGACCGTTTCATGGCATATATTTTAGAGGAGACAAAAGGAAACCTGCCGTTATGGTTAGCTCCGGTTCAGGCTAAGATCCTTCCGGTAAAAAATGAGGATGAGGAACTTAACGCATACTCACATGACTTATACAAATATCTCGATGATAACGGAATCCGTGTTGAGATCGATGAGAGAAACGAGAAACTCGGCTACCGTATCCGTGAAGCACAGATGGAGAAAGTGCCGTATCTGTTAGTACTTGGTAAGAACGAAGTAGCTGACGGAACCGTAAGTTACAGACTGCATGGAGAGCAGAATTCCACCACAGTTTCCAGGGAAGATTTCCTTGCACTGTTAAAAGAGGATATCCGCACAAAGAAGATCAATCCTGCAGCATTAAAATAAACAGAAATATGAAAATGCGGTGTGTCCGGCAGGATATGCCGTATTTTTTTTAATTCATAGGAAATTACGTCCTATGAATTTAAAAATTCATGACTGGAATACACCAGACAGGAAACAAAAGCCTGATAAATTGTCAAAGATGTATATTGCAATCAAAATTAAATGATAGTAGAATGAAACCAATATAGGACCGTTTATGAGAATAAATCAGAAAGAACAAAGGAGGATATTGATGTGACCCTAAGTGGAAAAGTATCATTAAAGGTAAAAATGACGATTCTGATTATTGAGATTTTAATAATCGGATCATATGGAGTAGTTGTCGGAGATAAAAATATGGGTGCTATCCGTAATGATGCGATCGCCAGCATGGAAGAATATGTAAGTGAGGAACATCCGGAATATTCCCAGGAAGAAATACAACAGGAACTGCAGCCGATATTGCAGAAAATGCAGCAGGAAAAGAAAGCAAAACAGGATCAGTTTTTCTATTTTATGGTTATTATGTGTATACTCACGGATATATGGGTACTGTATCTTACATTCGACATTACATCGGGCGTCAAAAGATCTGCGCTGTTTGCAAAAAAAATGGGACAGGGCGATTTTACGCAGCGTGTGGAGGAAAAATACCTGAAACGTGAAGATGAGATCGGTATTCTGGCACGCAGCATCCGTGACATTCATCACAATATGAGACATCTGATCGGCCATGTACAGCGCGAAGCGGATACATTGGATGAAACGGTTGGAACAGCAGAGACGGCACTGGCAAAACTTGCGGACGAGATCGACAGTGTATCCGGTATCACGCAGGAACTTGCAGCCGGAAATCAGGAGACCGCAGCAGCTGCACAGGAAGTGAATACGATGTCCGGAGAGATTGAGGAAGCTGCAAAAGGAATTGCAGAGCATGCGCAGGAGGGAAACGGAAAAGTTGATGAGATCCATACCAGAGCGGCTGATACGAAACAAAAAATCAGTGCAAGCCGTGCAAATATCAGGAAAGTGCATGGGGAAATCAATGAGAGCTTATTGGAAGCACTGGAAAATGCAAAAGTCGTGGAGCAGATCGGTGTTCTTGCGGAGTCCATCATGGGAATCACTTCGCAGACAAATCTGCTGGCTTTGAATGCATCAATTGAAGCCGCAAGAGCCGGAGAGGCGGGAAAAGGATTTGCAGTTGTTGCAGATGAGATCCGTAATCTTGCGGAGCAGTCGGCGAGCACGGTCGGGAATATCCAGGAAGTGACAGAGCGTGTCCAGACAGCAGTTGCAAGACTGACCACAGATGCAAAACGTCTGTTAGAGTTTGTGGGAGGAGACGTTACGGAGAGTTTTGATGATTTTGAAAAAATGGCAGATAATTATAATGAATATGCAAACTATGTTGAAGAACTTGTAACGGATTTCAGTGCGGCATCCGAACAGCTTTTAGCTTCAGTCAGCGGAGTGGTTGCAAATATACAGGAGGTAACGAAAGCTGCGAATGATGGTGCGGCAAGTACCGGAAGCATTGCAGAGCGTGTTACCAATGTTGACAGACAGGCAGAAGATATGCGTGTACTGATGAAACAGACGCAGGAAGCATCTTTGATGCTGCGGAAGGACACAAAGAAATTTACGGTTGCATAGACAGGATCAATCTATTGTAAAAAATATTTTGGATAAAGTGAAAATTAGGACTGCACCACCATTTACTAATTTTAAAAGTTCAAGTAAAATATAAGTAAAATTATGCTTTGTAAAACAGGGAGACTTATATGTTACGGGAAAAGATTAAAAATTGGAAAATGGAACTGGCTGCAGTCCTTGTTTTTGTTCTGGTTTTGGGAATGACGGGGCTATCCGGCAGTGTGAAGGCGGCAGACCAGACGGACTTGAAAACAATAGATATCATGTTCGTGCATGACACACATTCTCATCTGAACAGCTTTTCAACGGTAGTAGATGAAAAACAGGAAATGATCGGCGGGTTTGCAAGGATTAAGACACTGATCGATGAACAGAAAGAAAAAGATCCGGATACACTGGTGGTGGATGCTGGAGATTTTTCCATGGGAACGCTGGTGCAGACCGTTTTTGAGACACAGGCGGCAGAGATTCGGATGTTAGGGGCACTGGGCTGTGAGGCGACAACACTTGGCAACCATGAATTTGATTATCGTTCAAAGGGGCTTGCTAAGATGCTTGAAACCGCGGCGGAAAGCGGAGATACCGTGCCGGAGCTTCTTGTCTGTAATATCAACTGGGATGCCATGGAACAGCAGGGATTCTCAGAAGGACAGCAGCAGATCCGTGATGCATTTACGGAATACGGTGTGAAAGATTATGTGATGGTGCAAAAGGGCGATGTCCGGGTGGCACTGCTTGGCGTATTCGGAAAAGATGCACTGGCATGTGCACCGACCTGCGAACTGCAGTTTACGGATCCGGTGGAAGCAGTAAAAAAGACCGTAGCTGAAATTAAGAAAAACGAAGATGCGGATATTATCGTCTGTCTTTCCCATAGTGGAACTTCAGAGGATGAGTCAAAGTCAGAAGATGAGATTCTTGCGAAAAAAGTGCCGGATCTGGATGTGATCGTCAGCGCACATACGCATACGAAACTGGATGAGCCGATTGTGCATGGGGATACTTATATCGTTTCCGCAGGTGAGTACGGCAAGTATTTAGGTTCCTTATCCTTAGAACAAAAGGATGATGGCCGATGGAACATGAAAGAATATAAACTTACTTCAATCGAGACGGACATTGCAGAGAATGCTGCTACACAGGAAGAAATCAATTCTTTTATGGCGACGGTGGATACCGATTATCTGGCACAGTTTGGGTTTACGAGAGAACAGGTACTTGCGGAAAATGATGTAGCATTTGACAGCCTGGAGGATCTCTACAACATCCATACCGAGCATAATCTGGGGGATCTCATCGCAGATGCCTATGCTTATGCGGTCACAAACAGTACGGATTATAATGGCACTCCCGTGGATGTGGCAATCGCGCCGAGTGGAACGATCCGTGACACCTACACAAAGGGAAATATTACAGTAGAAGATGTTTTCAATTCATTTTCACTTGGAATCGGTGCAGACGGTGTGCCGGGTTATCCGCTGATCGAGGCATATCTGACAGGAAAAGAGTTAAAAACCGTGGCAGAGATCGACGCATCCGTGTCGGATCTGATGACATCCGCACGTTTGTATATGTACGGCCTGCAGTTTACTTATAATCCGCACCGTATGATCTTAAACCGTGTTACCGACGTGTATCTGCTGGATGCAGATGGCAATCGCAGGGAGTTAGAGGACGATAAATTGTATCGCGTGGTGGCAGATCTTTACAGTGGGCAGATGCTGTCTGCGGTGACGAAAACATCGTATGGACTGTTGTCTGTTGTGCCGAAAAAGGCAGACGGAACACCGATTGAAAATTTTGAAGATGTGATTTTGACAGATAATGGCGGGGAATTAAAGGCATGGACGGCGATCGCACATTATATGGAGTCGTTCCCGGATGAAAATGGAGATGGAATTGCGGATATTCCACAATATTATGCCGGATTGCATGAAAGAAAAGTGGTAGATGATTCGGCCAATCTCATAAAATTAATAAAAAATCCGAACAAATATGCCGTCATGATCGCAGGAATAGTATTGATCGCTATTTTACTGGTTGTTTTGCTGATACGGTTAGTGTTAAAATTAGTAAAATACCAGACAGGAAAAAGACGCAGCGGAAGTAAAGCAGGAGAATAACCATGAGCGCGCAGGACAAAACGGAAGAAATTTTAAGACAAATGCATATATTGCTTGCAGGCAGTGAAGCTTATGACAGTATTGGCAGTAAAATTATCCTTGATAAAAAAAGAATGTTAGAGCTGCTTGCAGAGCTAAATAAGGCCATTTACGCGATGCTGGATGAGTATGAACTGACAACGCGGGGCAAGGAGCGTGCAAGACGTGAGGCGGCAAAAATCGGAGAAGATATCTTAAAAGATGCCAGCGGGAAAGCGGAGGATGTGTATGCTGCGTCTGTTATGTATACCAATGAGGCACTGCGGCATGTACAGGAAATCATGCAGAGGGCAACGGATGCCATGCAGGAGATTTATAAGGATGCCAATGAAAAACTTCAGAAAGAAAAAGATGTTGTAAGGAGAGACCAGTCAGACCTGAAAGGACATCTGCAGAATCTTGCTGATACGGACAAATATCTGAATCTGATCGAGGATCGTAACCGTGAGATTGAAAAGGAAAGAGCAAAGGAAAAGGGTGAGGTGAAGCCATCTCCTTATTCAGCGATCAAACCCGAGATTAAGATCAACCAGGAATATTTTGAAAAGGCAGGAATCGTGCCGGAAAATGAACTGCCCGAAGAAATTCCCGAAGATACGCCAGAGGAAGCTGCGCCAAAAGCAGAGGTAAATGTCAATGTCAATCTGGATGCGGAATATTTCCACTGGAAAGAGGGCGGGGAAGCTTCCGGCGAGAAGAAACCGGAGAAACATTCTTTCTTCTCCAGACATCATAAAGAGTAAAAGGAGAATGTGATGTTAGAGAAGCCGGAGGAAAAAGAGTTTCATAAAAAATGGGAAAGCCTGTATGTTTTTACGGGACGCAGAAGTGACCTGACAACGATGATTTCCATTGCGGTCATAAATCCAATGATCCTGTATGTCTTTATCGGGTATGTAGCAGGGAAACGGATCAGTCTGCCGGTGTTGTATCTTATCATCGATGGAGTATTGTTTTTACAATGGGGACTGCTGGTAAAAAGACGGAAAAGAAAGATAGAGCAGTCCATACAGGATGTGGCCGGACAAATGGACACCATCAGGGAAAAAATAAATGAACTGGGAAATTAACTGACAAAACAGGGAGACAGCCTTAATGGCCGTCTCCCTGTTTATATCCTGTATTAGAGATGATCTGCTGGCTGTTTGAAAGAACTGTTGCAGATGGGGTATAATTTTCATCATTAAATAAAAACTGATGTAATTGTGTAACGTTAGAAGCAAGATCGCACGGAATGACAACATCGCCGATCTTATCATATTTGTGCGTTGTTTTTTCATATGGAAAACCGGTTGTATCTCCAATGTCATAACTGAAAACTTTTGTGGCAAGGGCAAGGAGATCCGTGTTGGAAAAACTGGTCTGAATGTCCCCAAAAGCTGCGTTGATCAGTTTGTTGAGTGTCAGAATGTTGGATTTCTGCGCTTTCTGCATCATTGCGGTCAAAACAGTACGCTGGCGTTCGGTTCTGCGGTAGTCATCACCGCCGCCATAACGGATTCGTGCGTAGGCGCATGCTTGTACGCCGTCTAAGGTGTAAGTTCCGCCGGAGGCAGGTGGTGTGGAATTGTGTCCGGTCAGTTCATTTAATTCTTTCATATAACCGATCATCAGACTTGCCTCATCATCGGTGATCGTGATGTCGACACCGCCTAACAGGTCGACACATTCAATGATCGCATTGAAGTCGACGGTTACATAGTCGGTGATTGCAAGATCAAGATTGGTATTTAACATGGACAGTGCCTGTTCCGGTCCGCCCTTTGCGTAGGCTGCGTTGCATTTCTGGTAAGTGCCGTTTCCGGTATCTAAATAAGAATCACGGTAAACAGATACCAGATTGATGGTATGCTGTTTCGTATCGATGTTTGCCAACATGATAACGTCGCTGTTTCCTTTGGAGAGGCTGCCGTTGGAACGGTTGTCGAGTCCGAAGAGTGCGATCGTTTTGTAATGAGCCATCGCTTCTTTTGTCTCATCGGAGAGATCGTCATTGATGGAAACGTCGTTCATGTCCAGCTTATTCTTTTCAATTTTTGATAATTTGGTTGTGATAAAAAGGGCAATCGCAAGGAGCAGGATGATCAGCAGCTCCAGTAGAAGGAGCATGATTTTTTTCTGCTTTCTGCTTTTGCCTGCAGTGTGCACATTTTTTTTCATAAGAATCCTCCGTTTTGTGTAAAACTTATTTTATTTACGGGAAAACTGTGGAAAATCTACGGAATTCCTGTGTGTACCAGTACGGGTACGAAAGATATCATAAGGCGGGGATGAATAGGATGCAATAAAGTATTTCTTAAATTTAAGGCCAATTTCTTAAATTAAATTAAGAAATGTGGGAAATGTTGTATATGCAGTGGGAATTTAAAGGAATATTAAGAAATCCGCTCTATAACAATTTAAACTTTCCTGTTAAAATAAATGTAAGATCTGGTGTAATACTTGAAGTAAGACACAAAAAGAATGGAGGAACTTATGCAGACAATTTTAGTGTGTGATGATGATAAGGAAATCGTGGAAGCGATCGAAATATATTTACAGCAGGAAGGGTATCATATTTTAAAGGCATATGACGGCGAAGAAGCACTGGAGATCTTAAAAGAAAATGAGGTTCATCTTCTGATCATGGATGTGATGATGCCGCGTCTGGACGGAATCCGTGCGACCTTAAAAATCCGTGAGGAGAGCAGCATTCCGATCATTATTTTGTCTGCAAAGACGGAGGATGCGGATAAAATTTTAGGACTTAACATCGGGGCAGATGACTATGTGGAGAAACCGTTTAATCCGCTTGAACTGGTAGCGAGGGTCAAATCACAGTTAAGGCGTTATACCCAGCTTGGAAATGCGGCAGAGAGCAGCGCATCGGTGTATACAGTCGGTGGATTGTCGATCAATGATGATTTAAAAGAAGTGACCGTGGATGGAGAAGTGGTAAAGCTGACACCGATCGAGTACAACATCCTTTTATTACTGGTCAAAAATCAGGGAAAGGTATTTTCCATTAATCAGATCTATGAGAGCATCTGGAATGAGGATGCGATCGGAGCGGACAATACGGTGGCAGTACATATCCGCCACATCCGTGAAAAAATCGAGATCAATCCGAAGGAGCCGCGCTATTTAAAGGTTGTGTGGGGCGTTGGATATAAGATCGAGAAGAACTGATTCTGGGAGGGATTCCGTACGCCGGCATACAGGATAATGTCCGGCACGGGGATGGAGACTTCATATGGAAAAGAAATCATACACATACGGCAGTAAGCTGGCAGGGATGATCCTGCACCTGTTTTTTACGGTAATACTTACCATCGCTGTCTATCTTTTGGCATCACTGATCAGCAAAAATATTCTGCAGGTAACGGATATCGGTACAGATGATTTTTTTAATTCGGGCTACTATACCAAATGCATGGAGCAGAAATGCAGTGAACTGACCGATTATCTGCATCTGTTACAAAAAGGCAATAAGCGGAGTGCGGAGGACGATAAGCGTTATCTGCAGTATACAAATGAGTTTAAGCGTGAAGACACCAATTTCTGTTACTGGTATAAACAGAATGGGGTGTGGTATACCAATCAGCCGGATTCGGTGGAAGGCCAGGAGTTTGATACACAGACTGTTCTCATGGAGGCAAAGACCATGGGGGATTATCTGATCTATGATATGGAGAAAAAGGAATTTGGAACGGATATCCGCGGCATGGAGAATTACTTTTTTGACAGTTATAATAACCAGATGTATCTGCCACTGGAAAATGTGGTGCTTGTGATCGGAGTGGATACGGATCTGACGGCAAAAGACGATCTGTATGATGCCGAGATGGAGTATGTAAGACTGCATCCGTGGATCAAAGTCAGTATTGTTGCTGCGCTGGTCAGTCTGATGGGATGGGTATTAAGTCTTGTATATCTGACACTTGCAACCGGACACAGAGATGGGGAAGAAGGAGTTCATCTTAATTTTGTGGACCGGATAAAAACAGAGATCGTGACCGCCGTATTTATTGCAGCAACCAGTGAGCTCATCATGCTTTTGTCCCATGTAAATAATAAAACGTGGAACGTGTCGGGACTGTTGGTCGCATCGGGAACGGTCAGTCTATTGATTGATGTACTGTTTCTCATTTTTTATCTGAGCATGGTGCGCCGGATGAAGGCGGAAGTGATGTGGGAAAACAGCCTTGCCTGCTGGTTTGTAAAAGGGATGGACAAGTTTTTTGAAAAACGGACGGTGACGGTGAGCGTGCTGGTTGTCTTTGCAGTCCACATGATCGTCTGTTTCGTGCTTGCGATGGGAGCTTTTTATTACCACCGGGTAATCTGTCTGGTACTGCTTTTAATCTTCAGCGGCATGGAGGCATATCTCCTGCTGCGTTCTGCAGTGGAACATTATCAGGTATATGAAGGCGTGGAAAAAATTACGGAAGGTGTACTAAGCAACAAGATCGACACAGAAGGACTGCATGGTGAGGATAAAAAACTTGCCGAAGCGATCAACAATATTGGCAGCGGTCTTTTGCATGCGGTGGATGACAGTACGAAAAATGAGCGCATGAAGGCAGACCTGATCACAAATGTTTCACATGACATCAAAACACCGCTGACCTCGATCATTAATTATGTCAATCTGATCAAACTGGAACATATTGATAATGAACGGGTGAATGGTTATATCCGGATCCTGGATGCCAAGTCACAGCGGTTAAAGCAGCTGACGGAGGATCTGGTTGAGACATCGCGTATTACATCCGGAAATGTCAAACTGGATATGCAAAAGATTGACTTAGTGGAGCTGATCTATCAGACGGCAGGCGAGTTTAATGAAAAATTTGAGGCGAAAGAGCTTACAATCGTCACCAAACTCCCGAAAACGGAAGTGATGATCCTTGCGGACGGCAGACAGCTCTACCGTGTCATCGAAAACCTTTATAATAATGTTGCAAAATATGCGCTGGAAAAAACAAGAGTTTATGTGGATGTGCATGTACTGGAGGAAAAAGTGACATTTTCCATCAAAAATGTTTCGGAGCGTTCCCTTGCGTTGGAAAACAGTAATGCGGGAGATCTGACAGAGCGTTTTATCCGTGGGGATGCCTCAAGAACGACCGAGGGAAGCGGACTGGGGCTTTCCATTGCAAAGAGTCTGACACAGCTTATGGGCGGCATCTTTTTCATCGGGGTGGACGGAGATCTGTTTAAGGCTTCGATCACATTCCCGATGTACAGGGAAACAATAGATACGGATGAATAAGAGAGTAAATTTACGGCTGTTTTCAGCAGATAGGGCATGCGCTTTCCAATGCTTTCGGTTTAACGTGTAAAAGTACTTGATTTTTGCTGATGCTGTCTATATAATTTTAAACAATGGATCTAATAGAAAATGGGCAAAAGAATGGAGGAAACCATGAAATTATACGATAGCGGTGTATATCTCGTAAATGGAAATGAACTGGTACCGGACGGTGCAAATGCCATCGAAGAGGTCGTAAAAAAGACCGGGGCAGCAGTGACCAAAGAGCAGGCGGCAGAAAATACGATTGCTTACGGTATCTTAAAAAATCATAATACATCCGGCAATATGGACAAACTTCAGATCAAGTTTGACAAGCTGACATCCCACGATATCACATTTGTCGGAATCATCCAGACAGCAAGAGCATCAGGATTAGAGAAGTTCCCTAT
>OHDH01000343.1_pt1 | contig 25499 bp, 25 predicted proteins | sample 1566921 | NCBI WGS metagenome assembly OHDH01 (sample SAMEA3879585, study PRJEB24766) | human gut metagenome | biome: human-associated habitat; feature: feces | place: USA | collected 1985/1987
CCGACGGAATCGAACCCATCACAGAACTTTTGGATGACAGTATTGGCGGATTTATCGATCCGATGTTAAATGAGAGACTGCTTGGTGTGTTGTCCACGAAGGAGAATGTCAACTTGGAGACTCTTGGTTTCGAGAATATCGACACGAGAAAGTTCCATGCAATTATCACTCCCATCGAGATCGCCGGTGAGAGGCTGGGAACACTCTTTATTTATAAGTGTGACGAACAGTATGACATCGATGATATTATTCTCTGCGAGTATGGAACCACAGTGGTGGGACTGGAAATGCTCCGGGCAGTAAATGAAGAGAGTGCGGAAGAGAGCCGTAAGGTAGCGGTTGTGAAATCCGCAGTCAGCACCCTGTCATTCTCAGAGATGGAAGCCATTACCCATATTTTTGATGAATTAAACGGTATGGAAGGAATCCTGGTAGCGAGCAAGATTGCTGACAGAGTCGGCATTACCAGATCAGTCATTGTCAATGCCTTAAGGAAGTTTGAAAGTGCCGGCGTTATCGAGTCCAGATCCTCCGGCATGAAGGGAACGTATATTAAAGTATTGAACGATGCCGTGTTTGATGAGATTGAAGAATTAAAGCGCCAGAATGGCAGAAATTAAGTAAAAAGTACAAAATAACAACAGATTAGGAAGAAGAGACTATTGCGAAAAATAGTCTCTTCTCTTATTTTAGTATTGTGTTTTTGTCGAAATACTTTATAATAAAGTAGAATAGGTATGGTAGAAACGGTTCCTATGCGATTTTATCGATTTTTAAGGAACAGTAGAATGTGAGGTAGTATGATACAGACAAATGCGTTTGATTATATTAATGTTTTAAATCGTGCCGCGGATGCTGCATGGCAGCGGAATGAAGCTATTTCCAATAACATTGCCAATGTAGATACACCGGGGTATAAGAGACAGGATGTGGCTTTCGAGTCGGTACTGCAGCAGGCTCTTGGTAATAATCGCTATCAGTCCATGGATGATAAAGTAGCCAATGTCAATCTGAGCAGACTCCGCGGCAGGGCGTATGTGGATTATGCCAATTATTCCTATCGCCTGGACGGCAATAATGTGGATATCGAGAATGAAAATGTAATGCTGGCAGAGAATCAGCTGAAATACCAGGGACTGATCAGCAGCATTAATCAGGAATTTACCAATTTACAGACTGTGATGAAGTGAGGGATTAGCGTATGAGTATGTTTTCAGCATTTGATGTTACGGCATCCGGACTGACAGCACAGAGACTGCGTATGGACGTGATCTCCGAAAATGTTGCCAATGCCAATACCACAAGAACCGAGGATGGTACACCGTATCGCCGCAAAATCGTTACGTTCCAGCAGAAGAACCCGCAGCAGACTTTCAGCCAGGTGCTGCATAATGTAAGCAGCGGCTACTCCGGAAGCGGTGTGAAGGTCAGCCAGATCTTCGAGGATACCACTACGGAGATGAATATGGTATACGATCCTTCCCATCCGGATGCGGACGAGAATGGATATGTGACATATCCGAATGTGAATATTGTCACGGAAATGACGGATCTGATCGATGCCAGCAGGTCTTACGAGGCGAATTCCACGGCGTTTAATGCCAGCAAATCCATGGCACTGAAAGGACTGGAGATCGGTCAGTAAGCTGACGGATCCGGAGAACGGCCCATTGCATAACGGACCGGAATATACGACGTAAGGAAGGATATGGTTTATAAAATGGATATTTCTGCGATCACTGCTTTAAATAATGTAAACGGAACAGCCACGGTGTCTCCCACCTCTCTGACAGGAATGCTTGCGGAGAAGGAGAAGAAGGCAGAAGGCACGATGTTCGAGACTTTTCTCAACACAGCAATCGACAATGTGAAGACGACCAACAGCTATCTCTCAGATGCCGAAAATGAGAAGATCCGCTTCGCACTGGGCGAGACGGACAATACGCATGACCTGACCATTGCTATGGGAAAGGCTTCCACTGCTCTGCAGTATACCGTAGCCATCCGCGATAAGGTGATGGAAGCCTACAAGGAATTGATGCAGATTCAGATCTAAATCATACCTTTTTATACTTGACGTAAGAGGAGAGAGCTGCAATGGCAGACAAATTAAAAGAAATACCTGCGAAAATACTGGAATGGTGGAATAAGTTCACAACCAGACAGAAGAGCATCATTATCGGAGCCGCTGCGGTTGTGATCTTTGCATTTGCGATCATCATGTATGTCATGAGTAAACCACAGTATGTACGATTGGTTACCTGCGAGACTACCGCACAGGCGTCAGAAATCATAGATACGCTGGACAGTGCCGGGATCGCACATAGAGAATCCAATGACGGACTGAAGATCGATGTAGAGAGCAGCAAACAGAGTGCGGCTAACCTGGCCCTCGGATCTGCCGGATATGTACCGGATGCCCTGAATCTGAATGATTATCTGGGGAACAGCATGTCTACGACCGCTACCGATAAGGAGAGACTTTACAATTCCTATCTGGAGCAGTATATTACACAGACGATCGAGGCACAGAGCGCTGTAAAATCGGCTAAGGTACATTTAAGCTTCCCGAAGGATAACGGAACGCTGGCGGCACAGAACGAAGAAGCATCTGCATTCATCCAGCTGGAGCTGGATGGTACGTTTACATCCGCGAATGCAGCAGCGTTGGCAAAGTGTGTTGCTACATGGCTGCGGAATGATACCACGGCGAATATTACCATTATGGATACTGATTCCAATCTGCTGTTTGCAGGCGGTGACGATTACACATCCGCAGGCATTGCCAATTCCATGCAGGAATTACAGAACCAGGCAGAATCCATGATCGCCAATCAGGTAAAAAAGGTGCTGTTGGGAACCAAGCAGTATAACGATGCGGCAGTGACCAGCCATCTGAGTATGGATTTCTCCGATTATAAGGAGACAGTAAAAGAATATTATGCAAATTCCGGAAGAGATGAAGGTATGCTTTCTCATGAGGAGACTTATGAGAGTGAGAACACCAATGATGGCGGAGGTGTTCCGGGTACCACCTCCAATGGGGAAAGCGGGAAAACCACTTATGTATCCCCGGACAGCAATAACAGCTCTTCCTCGACTTCTGAGACCAGCAGGGATTATCTGCCAAATGAGTCCATTACCGATAAGGTGACACCGGCGGGAGGGATCAATTATACCAATTCCTCCATATCCATTGCTGCAATTACCTATAAAGAGATTCATTATGAGGATGTCAAGAGACAGGGACTTTTGGATGGTACTACCTGGGACGAATACAAAACCCAGAACAGTGCGGATACCAAACTGGATGTGGATTCCGATATGTACAGTCTGGTAGCCAATGCTACGGGGATCAGTGAGAGCAATATTACGATCATTGCCTATGAAAGTCCGATCTTTTATGACAAGGAGAGCACACCGGTCAGCTGGCAAAATGTGCTCAGTGTGGTTATGCTGGTCCTGATCCTGGGATTACTTGTATTTGTAGTATTGCGCAGTATGCGTACCAGACAGACAGTACAGCAGGAAGAGGAGGTATCTGTGGAGAATATGCTGCAGTCCACTCCTGAGACAGAACTGGAAGATATTGATGTGGAATCTAAGTCCGAGACACGTAAAATGATTGAGAAATTCGTAGATGAGAATCCGGAGTCGGCAGCGGCGCTGTTGCGTAACTGGCTGAACGAAGACTGGAACTAGGAAACGGAGTAAACATGGCAAGAACAAAAGCAGAAGGCGGAATATCGGGATTGCAGAAAGCGGCAATTCTTCTGATCGCATTGGGACCGGAGAGATCCGCCGGGATTTTTAAACATCTAAAAGAAGAAGAAATTGAAGAACTGACACTGGAGATTGCTAATACCAGGAGTGTCACACCTCAGGTAAAAGAAGAAGTGATCAATGAATTCTACGAGGTGTGTCTGGCACAGCAGTATATTGCCGAGGGCGGTATCAACTATGCAAAAGAACTGCTGGAAAAGGCATTGGGTTCCGACAAGGCGATGGATGTTATCGGAAAACTGACTGCATCCCTGCAGGTGAAGCCTTTCGAATTTGTGCGTAAGACAGATGCCAGCCAGCTGATCAACTTCATCCAGGATGAGCATCCGCAGACCATCGCGCTGATTTTGTCCTATCTGTCTCCCAGTCAGGCAGCATTGATCATATCTGCACTGCCTCCCGACAGTCAGGCAGAAGTGGCAAGACGTATTGCTGTCATGGACCGTACCAGTCCCGATGTTATCAAAGAAGTGGAAAAGGTACTGGAATCCAAGCTGGCAAGTCTGGTGAACCAGGACTACACCATTATCGGTGGTGTCGATGCAGTGGTAGATATTCTGAATACGGTAGACCGTGGTACCGAGAAACACATTATGGAGACTCTGGAGATCGAAGAACCGGAACTGGCAGACGAGATCCGCAAAAAAATGTTTGTGTTCGAGGATATCCTTTTACTGGACGACAAAGCAATTCAGCGTGTGCTGCGTGACGTGGACAATAATGATCTGGCAGTGGCACTGAAGGGTGCCAACGAGCAGGTACAGAATGCGATCTTCAACAATCTGTCCAAGCGTTTGGTGGTTATGATCAAGGAAGATATGGAATTTATGGGTCCTGTACGTATGAAGGATGTAGAAGAAGCACAGCAGAAGATTGTCAATATTATCCGTAAGCTGGAGGATTCCGGTGAGATCATCATTTCCAGAGGCGGAGGTGACGAGATCGTTGTCTAGTAATCTTTTAAAAAAGGGATTTACAAAGCTTTCGGAAGACGATGCAAGAGTGATAGATACCAATGAACTGGTAGCAAAACGTATCAGGGAGCTGTCTGCCAAAATGCAGAAGGAAAGTAATACGGGGTTTGTGTCCGGCCTGGCAGCGGACAAAGTGGAAGCACCGGTGACAGATCCGGAGGAAGAGAAAACAGAATTCACTCCTTCCGGCAATGTGATCAAAGCAGGAGAAGATCTTCAGAAGCTTAAGGAAGATGCGGAGGCGGAAGCACAGAAGATCGTAGAAGATGCCAGGGCACAGGCAGAAAGTATTTTGCAGGATGCCAGATCACAGGCGGAAGCAGAGCGGGCAGACATACAGGAAGCGGCCAGAAGACAGGGACAACAGGAAGCACAGGCGGAAGCGGATCGCAATATCAGAAGAAAACGGCGGGACTGGAAGCAGAATACCAGAAGCGGCTGGACGAGCTGGAACCTGAATTTGTGGACACGATCACCGGAATTTATGAACATATTTTTCATGTAGACCTGCATTCCTACCGGGAGGTTCTGTGTTATCTGATCTCCACTACCATGCGGAAATCAGAGGATAACAGAAGCTTTCTGATTCATGTGTCCAAAGAAGATTACCCTTATGTCAGTATGCAGAAAAAGCAGATCTCTGCAGGTGCGGTTGCGCCGAATGCAACCGTGGAGATCGTGAAAGACATTACCCTCGGAAAGGGCGAGTGCCTGATCGAGACAGAGGGCGGTATTTTTGACTGCGGACTGGGAACACAGCTGTCCGAACTGCGTCAGAAATTAAAATTATTATCCTACGAAGGCTGATAAATGGTCATTAAGAACATAGATTTTGAAAAATATAATAAATTAGCAGATAAGACCTTTTACCGGAAACTGGGAAAAGTGGTAAATGTGGTAGGTCTGACGATTGAGTCGGCCGGTCCGGATTCCAAGCTGGGGGATCTGTGCAGAATCCTGCCGGAAACGGAAGGGGCAAAACCCATTATGGCTGAGGTTGTGGGATTTCGTGATAAGAAGACTCTTCTTATGCCCTACGATTCGGTAGATGGCATCGGTCTCGGCTGTGTGGTGGAAAATACGGGAGATCCCCTGACAGTTACGGTAAGTGAGAAGCTTTTGGGCAAGACGGTAAACGGACTGGGAATCCCCATTGATGGAGACACGATTACAGGCGTGGCATATCCGGTAGAGGCGGCACCGCCGGACCCTATGTCCAGAGCGATTATCGACCAGGTATTACCCCTGGGGGTAAAGGCAGTGGACGGTATGATCACTGTTGGTAAGGGGCAGAGAATCGGTATCTTCGCCGGTTCCGGTGTCGGAAAGTCTACGTTGATGGGTATGTTTGCCAGAAATACCAAGGCAGATATTAATGTCATTGCGCTGATCGGTGAGCGCGGCAGAGAGGTCCGGGAATTCATAGAGAGAGACTTAGGTGAGGAAGGTATGCGCAGATCGGTAGTAGTCGTGGCGACTTCCGACAGACCGGCATTGGAGCGGAACAAGGCTGCCAAGACGGCCACTGCTATTGCGGAATATTTCAGAGACCGGGGAAAGGATGTCCTGCTGATGATGGACTCATTGACCCGTTTTTCCATGGCACAGCGAGAGATCGGACTGGCCAGCGGAGAACCTCCGGTGACCAGAGGTTATCCCCCCAGCGTGTACTCGGAAATGCCTAAGCTGTTGGAGCGGGCGGGCAGAGCTGCGGTGGGATCCATTACGGGATTGTATACCGTCCTGGTAGATGGCGACGATTTCAACGAACCCATCACGGATACGGCGAGAAGTATTTTGGACGGTCATATTATGCTGGACAGAAAGCTGGGACACAAAAATCATTACCCTGCTATCGATATTTTACAGAGTATTTCCAGATGTATGAGCCAGATCGCAGCCAAAGAGCATAAGCAGGCGGCCAACAAACTCAAAAATGTACTGGCTACCTATAATGAAGCAGAAGATCTGATCAATATCGGCGCTTATAAAAAGGGCAGTAACCCGAACATTGACTATGCCATCTCGAAGATCGATGATGTGAACAGCTTCCTGTGTCAGGGCACGGAGGAGAAATTTACCTTTGAAGAGACGGTACAGATGTTGGAAGACCTGTTCGCAAATCAGGAGTGAGATAAATGGCAAAGTTCAGATATTCCCTGCAGAACATCCTGAATATCAAAGAAAAAATGGAAACACAGGCCAAACAGGAATTTGGTATGGCACAGACTGCATTGAATGTGGAAATCGAACATTTGGAACGCCTGAAGGCGCGAAAACGGGAATACGAAGAAGAATCCGGTGGTCTGTTGCAGGGGAAACTGGATCTGCGGGCCATTGAAGAGAACAAGGAAGCGCTTTTGAAAATGGACAGTCTGGTGGCTGCGCAGTGCATCCGGGTGGATAAAGCAAAAGAAAATGTGGAGGCTGCCAGAGAACGAATGGCAGAAGCCATGAAAGAGAGAAAAATGCATGAAACCCTCAGAGAAAAAGCATTCGAGGCTTTTCTGCAGGAAGAAAATCATGCGGAAAGTAAAGCAATCGATGAACTGACCAGTTATACTTACGGACAAAAAAAGCCGGCAGGCGGATTGAGACAACGGGAGGACATAAATGGCAAGAGAAAAGACTCCGGAAGAGCAGACAACGGATAACGAGAGAAAACAGCTGGCGGAAGAAAAGAAAAAACTGAAGAAAGAACAGCAGGCACAGCGCAAGGAAGCAAAGCGCCGGGCAAAAGAAATCGCAAAACAGGAAGATGCTCTGGATGACGGGAGCGAAGGCAACAGCCTTCTGACCTTCGGAGCGACCATACTGATCGTGGTACTCTGGATGGCTGTAATCTGCGCGATCATCAAGCTGGATATCGGGGGATTCGGAAGCTCTGTGGTGACTCCCATTCTCAAGGATGTGCCTGTGCTGAACAAAATTCTCCCGGCTAACTCCATAACAGAGACTACGGATGGCAGTGCCTACGGTGGCTATACCAGTCTAGAGGATGCGGTGGATCAGATCAAGAGTCTGGAGCTGCAGTTGGAGCAGGCGCAGACGGCATCTGCAGCAAAGGAGGAAGAACTGGATCAGCTGAAAGCTGAGGTGCTGAGACTTAAGGAATTCGAGAATCAGCAGGTGGAATTCCAGCGGATTCAGAAAGAATTCTATGATGAGGTAGTCTATTCCGATAAGGGACCGGGTGCGGAAGAATATAAAAAATATTATGAATCCATGGATCCCGCTACTGCCGAATATATTTATAAGCAGGTAGTGACGCAGTTGGAAGAGAGTCAGGAGATACAGGATTATGCGGCAGCCTATTCTGCAATGAAACCGAAGCAGGCAGCGGCTATTTTTGAGCAGATGACTAATAATCTGGATCTGGCGGCCCGTATTCTGAAAGTGATGAGCGCGGAGGACAGGGGTAAGATCCTGGGTGCCATGAATTCTGAAGTGGCAGCAAAGATCACGAAAATTATGGACCCTGAGTCTTAAGAAAAAAGCGGAAAGATCCGATAAAAGATTTGTAGTATCATTACAGGGTTAAGACTGCCATCCGGCAGCCAAAGGACCTGGGAAAGGAGGGAGAAAAGAACATGGCAGGCACAACGATTAAAGGTGTGGGCAACGACGGCAATGTACAGATCCGGGATATGGTCACAGCAGCGAAACAGAATGCCGGAACCGGTTTCCAGGCAGTGTGGAACAAGACCCAGAACAATGCGCAGACGACCGGAAACGATGGACGCACGACCGACGGACGTAACGATGTCAGACGCGGTCAATCATTACGGGCCGGTGACAGACAGCGGGATCACCTCGCCGGAACACAGGAAAAGTCAGATGTCAAAGCAGAGGATAGTGACGCCAAAGATCTGGAAAAAGTCCAGGAAGTCCTGGGAACCATCGTACAGAACCTGATCGGACAGATCACAGATACCTTTTCGGTCAGTGAAGAAGAATTACAGGGCGTCATGGATGAACTGGGTATGACAGAGACAGACCTGATGGATCCTGTACAGCTGAACGAATTGTTGATGGCGGTCAGCGGAGCGGAGGATTCTTTTGCATTACTTACCGATGAAGAGCTGTATGGAAATGTAAAAAGCATCCTGGATCTGCAGAAGGATCTGACGGGACAGGCACAGGAAGAACTGCAGCTGACACCGGAAAAATGGCAGGATGCAGTCACTAAAGTAGTGACAGAGGAACCTGTGATCACGGTGGAAGTGGAAGAGCATGCCACAGATGCGGCAGAGAGATCACAGAGTGATGTGGAACTTCCGACAGTGGAGCAGGAACCGGAGGAGAAAATACAGGCACCGGTACAGAATACACAGGAAGAGAAAACAAAAGACTCGGGGAACAGACATGAGAGCCAGACAGCGGGACAGCAGGGCAATCTGTTGTTACAGAATCTGAAGGAAGAGAATTTCCTCTCCGGATTGCAGCAGGCATCACAGACAGAAGGAACACAAACGACGGATACACAGGATATCATGCGCCAGATCATGGATTACATGAAAGTCTCTGTAAAGGCGGACAGCTCCGATCTGGAAATGCAGCTTCATCCGCAAAGTCTGGGAACGCTTCACGTACAGGTAGCATCGAAGAACGGTGTGGTTACGGCGAACTTTATTACACAAAATGAAACCGTAAAAGCTGCACTGGAAAGCCAGATGGTTCAGCTGAAGGAAAGCTTCGCGGAACAGGGCGTAAAAGTAGAGGCTATTGAAGTGACGGTACAGACACATCCGTTTGAACAGAACCTGGAACAGGGTAGAGGCAATCAGAGTGATCAGGAGAGCGGAGCCGGGGTAAGCAGAAGACGCACCCGCAGAATCAACCTGAACACAGCATTCGCAGAGGACGAGCCTCAGACGGAAGAAGACCGGATCGCAGCGGATATAATGTCGGCGAACGGCAATACGGTGGATTTCACCGCATAAAAAATAACAGAAAGGAGAAAGAAAATGGCATTAGTTGCACCCGTGGAAAACGGTAAGATCGTAGAGACTGCATCGCAGACTTCTGTAAAAAAATCCACAAAATCAAGCAAAAGCGGGATGGACAAGGAAGCATTTTTACAGCTCCTGGTAGCGCAGATGAAGTATCAGGATCCTCTGGAACCCACATCCAACACCGAGTACATATCCCAGTACGCACAGTTCTCACAGGTAGAGCAGATGCAGAATATGTCCAGCAGCATGGATCTGCAGAGGGCAAGCGCACTGGTAGGCAAGGAGGTCTACATCAAGACAACTACATCCTCCGGAGAGACCAAGCTGGTACAGGGAAAGGTGGATTATGTAGCATACGAGAACAATAAGGCGTATCTCTATATTAATGAACAGAAATATTCCATTGATGATCTGGATTCTATTGTGGATGCGAATTATCTGGATGCGTATAACAAGGCATATAACTTTACGGTAAAGCTGAACAAGCTTCCTAATGTAAACGGCATTGATTCTACGGATGGTGAGAGCATTGATGAGCTGGAGAAGGAATACAACAAGATGAGTGATTATGAGAAATCCTTCCTGGCCAAAGATACCGTAACCAGTCTGAATAAGTACATCGAGAGACTGAAGGAGATCCGTAAGGCGGAAGAAAAAGCCGAAGAAAAGGATTCCGAGAGTACAGAGAAGACAGAGGGTACCGAAGAAGCATAGAACAGTAAGTAAGCGGCTGACGCAGAGGAGTGTTTGAATATGGATATTCAGAAAAACAGTTTTCTGTCTATTGACCAGCTGGCAAATCAGTATTTAAACAACAGTCGTAAGACCGTAAAAGCAGCACAGGAAAATCTGGTATCATTCCAGGAAATCTTACAGAGCAAAAGTAACGAGCAACTGAAATTTTCCAAACATGCTACGGTGCGGCTGGCGGACAGAGGCATTGAATTGACCGATGCACAGCTGGAACGCTTGAACGACGGAGCGCAAAAAGCGGGACAGAAGGGGATCAGGGATTCTCTGGTGATCGTGGACAATCTGGCATTTATTGTGAATGTACCCAATAAGACAGTAGTTACTGCGATGGACAGCAGAGAAACCGAAGAAAATGTATTTACAAATATTAACGGAGCCGTAATTATGTAGACCGGACCTTAATGGAGGTTACACTCTTTTGAATGACAGAGAAAGAGTACGGTTCCGAATACAGGAGGAACAAGCACTATGATGAGATCATTGTATTCTGGTGTAGCAGGACTGAAAACACACCAGACCAGAATGGACGTAATCGGTAATAATATTGCCAACGTCAACACAACAGCTTACAAATCCAGTTCCATGACTTTCAGTGAACTGATGAGCCAGACCACACAGAAGGCCAGTGGTGCCAACGCTACCACCGGTGTCGGCGGTACCAATGCCAAGCAGATCGGTCTGGGCGTTAAGGCAGGAGCTATCAACACTGCCATTACTACACAGGGTTCCGCACAGTCTACCGGCAACCCCTTTGATATCATGATCACCGGAGACAACTTCTTCGTAGTCAGCAACGGCTCCGAGAATTTCTTCACCAGAGACGGCTCTTTCTATGTAGATGGTGCCGGCAACCTGGCAATGACCAGCACCGGTTACAATGTCATGGGTTGGGGCGTGGATGAGACCACAGGCAACATCAAGCAGGATACCGTAACTGCACTGCGTATTATGAGTGCTGCGAATATGACCTATCCCCCTGAGGCTACCACAAAAGCAAATATTTCCGGTATTCTGGATGAGAACGATAAGGATGTGACCAGTGCCAACGGTAAGACCGTAAACCTGAACTTCTTCGATGCAAGAGGTTACAGCTACACTGCAAAGTTCACCTTTAAGCAGTCCGGCGGTGATAAGACCAATGAGTACAGCATGGAATTGAATAAGATTCTGGATTCCACCGGAGCAGAAATCGATATTTCAAAACTGGAATTTGGTAATCGATCCCAACAGAAGATGGAGACTAAGGTAACATTAAATACCGATGCCTACAAGTGGGATGGAAAAGTGCTGAAAACCAAGGATGGCACTACAGACGTAGCCAATCTTGCAGATATTTTTAAGGCGGATGGAAGTCTGATCACTCCAGCAGATGATGCAGCGGCACAGAAACAGCAGAAAGCGCTGGATGCCATCGCGAAGGCTTATGGATACGAAGGATCTACTGATGAATTCCTGAATCTGTATATCACGAGTACTGTAGATAAGGATAAGCAACTGACGATACAGGATCTACTTGGAAATATGATGGCCGGTAAAACGACAGATGTACTTCCTGCTGACGGTAGTGCGATTACTATGGAGGGCCGTTACTTTGAAGGAACTACTGTAGTATTTAATAAAGATACCGGTAAACTGGAAAGTGTCGGCGGCTCTACTACAAACCTGAACGTTAATGCAGCATTTTCTGCTTTGGGTGGTAATTTCTCCGATGTTACTATCGATCTGTCCGAGTGTACCAACTACGATAACAAGGGTACCTCCACCATTGGCGCTACCAGCGGAGACCTGGACGGACTGGGAACCGGACGCCGTCTGGGAGATATGATCGGTGTATCCATTCAGAAGGATGGCATGATCTACGCAAGCTATGACAATGGTATGACTAAGCTGCTCGGACAGATCGCCACAGCAGCCTTTGCCAATGCTTCCGGTCTGGAGAAGGAGGGCGATAATCTCTACTCCGCAACACTGAACTCCGGTGAATTCGACGGTATCGGCGTAGATATCACTGCAGGCGGCGGATACATGTCCCCCGGTCAGCTGGAGATGAGTAACGTAGATCTGTCGTCTGAGTTTACCGAGATGATCACCACACAGAGAGGATTCCAGGCGAATAGCCGTATCATTACCGTGTCCGATACACTGCTTGAGGAACTGACCAATCTGAAGCGTTAAGAAATCGTAAAAAAAATTTGACTGCATAAAGGGATAGGAAAAAACCTGTCCCTTTTGTATGTATAAAAGATCAAGGGAAAAAAGTACTATAAGAAAAAATGAGAAAAATGCACAAAACGGATAAAGTGTAGAAAATGTTCGGATAACAGGGAAGGAGAAGACAGCATGATAGAAGTTACGAAGATTAATGGAGTCAAGGTATTGGTGAATCCGGACCTGATTGAACTGGTGGAAGAGACCCCGGATACGGTGTTGACACTTACCACCGGAAAGAAAATAATTGTAAAAGAAAGTAGACAAGAAATAAAAAATCTTGTAATATTATACAGAAAGGATATTTTTGCAAGATAAAAAAGCAGAATGTCAGGTGATTTAAGTGGATATAGCTTCTTTAGCCGGTATATTGCTGGCATTATTCATGTTGGTATTTGGTATCATAAGTTCCGCAGGTGTGGGAGGATTCAGGGAATATTTGGATCCGGCTTCTGCGATCATTACCTTTGGCGGAGCATTTTCCTGTACCCTCACGTCCGTGAGTTTGCAGAATTACATAGCTGGTTTGAAATCTTTCACACTGATCTTCAAAGCGCCCACACTGAATACTTCGGATATGATCGGTAAGATCATAGAGCTTTCCAATGTGGCACGTAAGGAAGGCCTGCTTTCGTTGGAAGAAGCAGCAACCGACCTGGATGACCCTTTTCTGAAGAAAGGAATTCTTCTGATCGTCGATGGAACCGATCCCGAATTGGTACGTGCGATTATGGAGACGGAACTGGTCAGCGTGGAGGGTAGACATAAGGATACGATTGGCTTCTGGGATACACTGGCGGCCATGGGTCCTGCCTGGGGTATGATCGGTACCCTGATCGGTCTGGTAGATATGCTGTATCATATGGATGATCCGTCCACACTGGGACCTGCCATGGCGGTTGCACTGATCACTACATTGTACGGATCCCTGTTGGCTAACTGGATCTGTACGCCGGTATCCAATAAATTAAAAGCGGATAATGCGATAGAGATGCAGCAGAAGGAAGTCATGATCGAGGGACTTTTGTCCATACAGGCAGGTGAAAATCCCCGTGTCATTGAGGAGAAATTAAAGTCATTCCTTCCTCCGAAGGACAGAACAAGTGCAGATGAAGAAGGAGAAGCGGGGGGTGAAGCTTAATGGCAAAACGTAAGCCTGAAGATCCACCTGCTGGTTCACCGGCATGGATGTCCACTTTCAGTGACCTGATGAATTTGCTTCTGTGCTTCTTTGTCATGCTGTTTTCCATGTCATCTATTGATGCCAACAAATGGGATGAAATGGCTGCGGCAATGTCTAACAGTGCTTTTAGTATTTTTAACGCCGGCTCTACGGCCATAGGTGAAGGAATATTGATCAGTAACGGCGTCAGCCAGCTGAATGATCTGGATGAGTATATCAGTAATGCTGGAAGAAATGCGGACAGTGAAACGGATTCCGACAATTATGAGAAATATGATAGCACAGAGGCACTGCAGGAGGCACTGAATGAGAAAAATCTTCAAAGCAATGAAGAACTGTCCGAAATGGTACAGGAAGCTGTAAATGAGGACAGCCTGGCGGATCAGGTGGATGTATCTTTCACAGCGCAATATGTACAGCTTTCTATGAAGGGAGCTCTTTTATTTGATTCCGGAAGCGATTCCCTGAAGGAACAGTCCAAGACAGTATTGGACAAAGTGGGAGTGATCCTGGAACGATATGGCAGTGATTCTGTAATTGAAATTGAGGGACATACGGATAATGTTCCGATACATAGTGCGAGGTTCGCTGATAACGAGGAACTGAGCAGTGCACGTGCACTATCTGTATTTTATTACCTTGTGGATAATACTTCACTGAATCCTGCAAATCTCCGGCATGCGGGAATGGGAGACCGCACCCCCGTGGCGGACAATTCCACAGAAGAGGGCAGAAGTAAGAATCGACGGGTAGAGATCAGAATATATAATCCTTCTGCGGCAAATTAAGGCAGACAGGGAAAGGAAGCAGAATAGTATGAAGAAAAATCTGATGACAGTGCTGATCCTGGCACTACTTATCGTGAATATTGCGTTGACCGGTGTTATGCTGGTAAGCATTGTGGGAACGAATAAGAAGACGGCACAGCTGGTGGATAATATCACGACTGCCATGAATCTGGAACTGACGGTTCCGGGAGCAGAGGGGACGACGAATGTTCCTCTTACGGACACAGAAGTATATAATATTGCGGATTCTATGACGATCCCGTTGAAGAGTGAGGCGGGAGCAAAGCAGGATTATATTATGTTTGATGTCTCGCTGTCTATCAATAAAAAGAGCAAGGATTATAAGACCTACGGAAGCAGTGAAACACTGTCCGGCTATGAAAATCTGATCAAGGATGCCATTACCGCTACGGTTTCCGCACATACGGAAGATGAGTGCAGAGAGGATATGGAAGGTTTGAAAGAGGAAATCCTGAAGTCTGTGCAGGATCTGTTCCAATCCGACTTCATCTATAAGGTTGCAATCAGTGGAGTGAAATTCGGCTGATGAACCACAAAAATAAGATGACAGGAGGTGAGGTCCTGTGAGTGATATACTTTCACAAAGCGAAATTGATAATCTCTTGAAACAATTGTCGGATGGAGATCTGGATGTGGATCAGATTCAGGGTGAGGATGAGAAGCAGGTTAAAAATTATGACTTCAGTCGTCCCACCAAATTCTCCAAAGAACACTTAAGAACATTGGAGATTATATTTGAACATTACAGCAGACTGGTATCGACAAACCTGCCGGTATATCTGCGTAAAAACGTACAGGTATCGGTTGCAAGTTCCGAGACGGTTACTTTCAGTGAATTCTCCAATGCACTATCAAATCCGTCGGTACTCGGCATTATTAATTTTGCACCACTTAACGGCAATATCATTATTGAGATAGCAACCAATCTGTGCTATGCCATGCTTGACCGTATGCTGGGAGGCAGCGGACAGCCTTTGGAAAAAAGCAGGGAATTTTCAGATATTGAACTGACAATATTACAGAAATTATTGGTAATGTTCACCCAATTGTTACGGGAACCCTGGAAAAATGTTGTTGATATCTCGCCGGTCTTAAGCAGGCTAGAGACGAATCCCCAGTTTGCGCAGGTGATCGCTCCCAGTGATATGATCGCCATTGTAACCCTGAACATGAAAATTGGGGATGTAGAAGGAATGTTAAATATCTGTCTTCCTTTCTTTACACTGGAAGATGTGATGGATAAACTGAACACCAAATATTGGTTCTCCACAATGCAGGAGAACCATGATGAACACTACGAAGAGTACATTGAATCCATGATCCGCAGAGTGGATGTTCCCATTAAAGCGGTGCTGGGCAAGAGCACAATTTCCGTAAGCGATTTTCTGAATCTGCAGGTTGGAGATTGTATTCGACTGGATTCCAGAGTGGATACCGATATGGAAGTGTATGTGGGCAATATTAAGAAGTTCACAGCATTACCGGGTACAGAGAAAGATTCGTATGCTGTTCAGATCACATCGGTGATCAGAGAGGAGGAGTAACGATGGATGGGATGTTATCTCAGGATGAGATAAATGCCCTGCTGCAAGGCATGGATCTGTCGGACACCGCGGACAGCGGTGCGTCGCCGGAGACACCTCAGGACAGCAGCTCGGCTGAAAATACGGATAATGCATATGTGAAAGATGTGGCACCGACTGTCGGAGACGAAGAGGAACTGACCGATGTAGAGAAGGATGCGATTGGCGAGGTAGCCAATATCAGCATGGGTTCTTCCGCCACTACATTATATTCACTGGTAAACCGCAAAGTAAATATTACCACTCCGGTGGTTACACTGGCCACATGGAAGACTTTGCTGGATAGTTACGAGAAGCCCTGCGTATTTATTCAGATCAAGTATACAAAGGGGTTGGACGGCACCAATATTCTGGTGTTAAAAGAGCATGATGTAAAAGTGATCACCGACCTGATGATGGGCGGTGACGGTACCAATACAGAAGGAGAACTGGGAGAGCTGCATCTGAGTGCAATCTCCGAGGCAATGAATCAGATGATGGGAGCTGCAGCCACCTCACTATCTACGCTGCTGCAGACGGTGATCGACATCAGCCCGCCGGAGTCTTCCCTGTTCGACCTGACAGAAGTAAAAGACGGCAAAGAAATTTCTCCATTTTTGGGCGGTACTTTTGTAAAGATTTCTTTTCGCATGCAGATTGATGATCTGGTGGACAGCACTATCATGCAGCTATATCCCATAGATTTTGCCCGTAAGCTGGTAGAGACATTTATCAATACGCAGATGGCTAACATTGATGAAGTGACAGAGAAAAAGCCTGAACAGCCGGAGAATGATACCACAGCGCAGATTCCTGCACCGGGTACTGATAATCAGACGCAGATGAACAATACGAATCTGAACGGCATGAACCAGATGGGTAACATGGGCATGAATGGCATGAACCAGATGGGTAACATGGGCATGAATGATATGAACCAGATGAACAACATGGGCATGAATGGCATGAACCAGATGGGCAACATGGGCATGAACAGCATGAACCAGATGGGCATGATGGGAATGCCGGGACAGAATGTGAATGTACAGCCTGCGCAGTTCCAGAGCTTTTCGAATGACAATATGGGCACTACCGGACAGGAGAATATCGGACTGATCAAAGATGTTCCACTGGAAGTAACGGTGGAGCTTGGCAGAACGACAAAATCCATATCCGATATTCTGGACTTCTCTCCGGGAACGATCATAGAGCTTGACCGTATTGCCGGTGAGCCGATCGACGTATTGGTGAATGGCAAGTTCGTAGCCAAGGGAGAAGTTGTTGTAATTGAAGAGAGTTTTGGCGTACGAATTACGGAGATTATAAAGTAGGCAGAGAACAGACCAAATAAACGGAGGAAAATTAAATGGCTAAAAATATTTTAATCTGTGATGATGCAGCATTTATGAGAATGATGATCAAGGACATTCTGACCAAGAACGGCTATAATGTGGCAGGAGAAGCAGAAAACGGATTGAAGGCAGTGGAAAAGTTCAAAGAGGTAAATCCTGATCTGGTACTTATGGATATCACTATGCCTGAGATGGATGGAATTCAGGCATTGAAAGAGATCAAAAAGATCGACGGCGGAGCAAAAGTAATTATGTGTTCCGCTATGGGACAGCAGGCAATGGTTATTGAGTCCATTCAGGCCGGAGCCAAGGACTTCATTGTAAAGCCTTTCCAGGCTGAGCGTGTTATTGAAGCAGTGAAAAAGGTAGTGGGTTAATGATCATACTTACCGGAAAAACAGACAGTTATGCGCAATTCATCACAGTGTTGCTGATCTTTGTGGCGGTACTGGCGGTGACTGCGCTGGTGACAAAATGGATTGCCGGATATCAGAAGCAGCAGGGTGCAGCGGGGAATATTGAAGTATTGGAGACCGTCCGGATCGCCAACAACAAATATATCCAGTTGGTTCGCATTGGCGAAAGCTATTTTGCGATTGCGGTCTGCAAAGATACCGTAACAAATCTGGGAGAAATTCCTGCCGGGCAGCTGAAGGACAAGACAACAACAGATAATACTTCTGGCTTCCGGGAGTTATTGAAACGTGCGGCTAAGAAAGAGAATGAAGAACAAGATCATTAACTGGAGTAATAAATTTAAGATTGCAACGTATATGGTATGCCTGCTGGTCACGGTGGGCATATTGTGTATTTGCGTACCGATAAAGGCACAGGCTTCGGAAAGACATCTTACGGGAGACACAGAGGTCTCCACAGTGATCAATCCTGCCGGAACGGCGACTACCCATGAGGAAGTAGGGTCGTTGAATACAGCCAATACGGTCAGCATTACCTATAATAATGGGAACGGTCAGATCAATGGAGCACTGAGAATTCTGATCACTCTGACACTGATTGCACTGGCACCGACCATTATCATTATGATGACCTCTTTTACCAGGATCATCATTGTGCTGCACTTTACCAGATCGGCATTGAATACGCAGACGGCACCGCCCAATCAGATCCTGATCGGTCTGGCATTGATCCTGACATTTTTTATTATGGAGCCTACCATTACGAGAATCAATGAAGAGGCGATCCAGCCGTTTGAAGCGGGAACCATCGACCAGAGTGAAGCACTGGAAAAAGGCATGGCTCCCTTGCGGGAGTTCATGTATCCGCAGACACAGGTAAAGGACGTAGAACTTTTTATGGATATCGCCGGACTGGAGTGGGATGGAACCCTGGAGGATATTCCCAATTCCGTGCTGGTACCGAGTTTTATGATCAGTGAATTGCGTACTGCATTCTGGATCGGATTTACGATTTATATTCCTTTCATTGTGATCGATATGGTAGTGGCGTCGACCTTGATGAGTATGGGTATGATGATGCTGCCGCCTACGACGATTTCCATGCCCTTCAAAATACTGCTGTTTGTTCTGGCAGATGGATGGGCACTGATCATAGGTCAGCTGGTGCAGACGTTCTATTAATCGGAAGGTGAGGTGTTACTATGACGATTGATGCAGTATCTGAAATGACTAATAATGCACTCTATGTGATCATCAAGGTATCGCTTCCTGTACTTCTGGTGTCTTTGATCGTGGGTCTGATCATCAGTATTTTTCAGACAGTGACATCCATTCAGGAACAGACATTGACATTTGTACCTAAAATCATAGCGATCTTCCTTACGTTGATCCTGCTGGGCAGCTGGATGATGAATACTATGGTAGAATACACAGTACAGCTTTGGTCGAGTTTCAGCCAGTATGTACACAGGTGACGGGATGACTTCATGATAGATTTTTCGTTTTCGATATATGATCTTGAATATTTTTTATTGATTTTTGTCAGGGTATCCTGTTTTGTATACATAGCACCGTATTTTGGAATGAACGATACTCCTGCCAGGATCCGGATCGGTATCAGTTTTTTTACATCGATCCTGCTGTATGAAACACTGACACCGGCAGATGCGGTTGTATTTGATACGGTGATGGAGTATGCCGTGATCGTCATGAAAGAGGCAATTGCCGGACTTCTGATCGGATTCGGCGCGAATATCTGCATGGCGATCGTGAATTTCGCCGGATCCATTGCGGATATGGAGACCGGCCTGTCCATGGCAACCCTGATGGATCCGGCTACCAGAGAGAGTACCAGTATCACCGGTGCGTTATATCAGTATTCTTTTATGTTGATGCTGATCGCTTCCGGAATGTACCGCTATCTGTTTGGAGCGCTGGCGGACAGCTTTACGCTGATCCCCATAAACGGTGTGACTTTTCATGCGGACAGTCTGCTGAACTCCATGATAGAATTTATGAATGATTATATTCTGATCGGCTTTCGCATTGTATTGCCGATTTTTTGTGTGACATTGCTGTTAAATGCCATTTTAGGTGTGCTGGCCAAGGTGTCACCGCAGATGAATATGTTTGCGGTGGGAATTCAGCTGAAGGTGCTGGCGGGATTGTCTGCCCTGTTCCTTACGGCCGGAATGTTGCCAGGGGCAGCGGATTTTGTGTATCAGGAAATGAAGAAGATGGTAGTATCTTTTATCGGAGGTATGATGTGAGCTTAGAATATAATCTGCAATTCTTTGCCGCAGAAGGCCAGGGCGGGGAGAAGACAGAACCTGCTACCGAGAAAAAATTAACAGATGCCAGAAAAGAAGGACAGGTTGCCAAAAGCCGTGAGGTTGCTAATGGGCTTGGATTACTGGCGGTGTTCCTGGTACTGAAACTATGGGTAGGAAATATGGGATATCAGTTCATGAATGTTTTTACGGTTATTTATGAGAAGATTCCCGAGGTGGTAACGTTCTGGCATGGCAATATGCCGCAACAGGATACCACACTGGTATTCCGAAAAATGATGCTGGAAGCCGTAGTGATCATGGCACCGCTTCTGCTGATCGGTTTCCTGATTGCTTTTTTAAGTGATGTGGTCCAGGTAGGATGGCATCCCACCGGAAAAACATTGCAGCCGAAGTTTTCCAAAATGAGTCCGGTGTCCGGATTTAAGAGAATATTTTCAGTCAACTCAGTGGAACTGATCAAATCCCTCCTGAAGATTGGACTGATCGTTTACATATGCTATAATTATCTGAAGAATAAATGGCCCCTGTTGTATCAGCTATATGATCTGGATCTGATGCAGGCGATCGCACTGATCGGGAATACGGTGACGGATCTCGGAATCAGAATATCACTGATCTACATGATCATTGCGGCAGCTGATTTTATCTATCAGAAGGTAAAATTCAGCAGGGACATGAGAATGACCAAGCAGGAAGTAAAAGAAGAATATAAGCAGCAGGAAGGAGATCCGCAGATCAAAGGCCGTATCCGGCAGAGAATGCGGGAAGCCTCCCAGCGCAGAATGATGCAGAATCTCCCCCAGGCAGATGTCGTTATTACGAACCCCACGCATTATGCGGTTGCCATAAAATACGATCCGGAGGTGGCGGATGCTCCCATTGTGATCGCTAAAGGAGAAGATTATCTGGCGGCTAAGATCAAAGAGATCGCCAGAGACCATCAGATAGAAATCGTAGAGAATAAACCCCTGGCCAGAATGCTGTATGCCAATGTGGATGTTGGACAGGCAGTCCCTCCGGAGCTTTATCAGGCAGTGGCGGAAGTGCTGGCATTTGTATATCATCTGCAGGGGAAGATATAACTTAAGAAGAATTTACAAAAAAGACAGAAAGGAGGTCAGGCACATATGAAAATGAGAAAAGCGGATGTGGGTGTAGCAATCTATATCATGGCTGCCATTATCATGTTTATTGTACCGATTCCGGCCTGGCTTCTGGATATATTGCTGGCTGTCAATATTTCCATTGCGTTGACGGTTCTGTTCGCCACCATGTTCAGCAAGGAAGTGCTGGATATGTCGTTCTTTCCCACCATGCTGTTGTTTACAACAATTTTCCGAATAGCACTGAACACCTCCTCCACCAGACTGATCCTGCGGGATGGTAATGCCGGTAATGTCGTGGAGACCTTCGGTGAATTCGTAGGCGGCGGCGACCTGGTCATCGGCGTTATCATCTTTATTATTCTGATATTGATTCAGTTCATGGTAATCAATAAAGGTTCCGAGCGAGTGTCTGAAGTAACCGCAAGATTTACCCTGGATGCAATGCCCGGTAAGCAGATGGCAATTGATGCGGATCTGAATACCGGAGCCATCACGGATGCGGAAGCCAAGAGACGCAGAGAGAAGATCCAGGAAGAGGCAAGCTTTTTCGGTTCCATGGATGGTGCCGTAAAATACGTAAAGGGAGATGCGGTAGCGGGTCTTCTGATCACCACGATCAATATCGTGGGTGGTATTATTATGGGAATGACCAGGCAGGGAATGGATATTACAGCGGCCCTGAACAAATATGCGATCCTGACCATTGGTGACGGTCTGGTAAGCCAGATCCCTTCTCTGCTGATTTCACTTTCCACCGGTATTCTTGTGACCAAAGGAAGCAAGGATGCTGACTTTGGCACTACGTTGGTAAGCCAGCTGTTCGGTGTGCCGAAAGCACTGTACCTGGTAGGGGCAATGCTGGCTGTTTTAGGATTTGTGACACAACTGAACACGATCCTGTTCGTGGGTCTTGGCCTGGTATTTATCATTGTGGCGAGAAATATTGAGGGCACGATTGAGACGGCAAAGATTGAACAGGAAGTAGACAGTGAGGAAGCAGCTGCGGAGGAGATACGACAGCCGGAAAATGTCAACAGCCTGCTGCAGGTGGATCCGATCGAATTGGAATTCGGTTATGGAATTATCCCTTTGGCGGATGTGAACCAAGGTGGTGACCTGCTGGATCGTGTCGTGATGATCCGAAGACAGATAGCATTGGAACTTGGTACGGTGGTACCTATTATCCGACTGCGGGATAATATTCAGTTGAACCCGAATCAGTATATTATTAAAATCAAGGGAATTCAGGTCAGTGAGGGAGAGATACTGTTTGACCATTATATGGCCATGAATCCCGGGTATGTAGAGGAAGAGATCACAGGAATCCCTACTTTTGAGCCTTCTTTCCACCTGCCAGCGATCTGGATCACGGAAGGACAGAGAGAACGTGCGGAGAGTCTGGGATATACAGTAGTAGATCCTCCCTCGATCATTGCTACGCACCTGACAGAGATCATTCGTCAGCATATTGCAGAGCTGCTTACCAGACAGGATGTCCAGAACCTGATCAACAACGTAAAAGAGAACAATTCTTCCCTCGTGGAAGAACTGGTACCCAAGCTGCTTGGACTGGGTGAAATACAGAAAGTGTTGCAGAATCTGTTAAAAGAAGGAATATCCATCAGAGATCTGCTGACAATACTGGAAACACTGGCCGATTATGCGCCAACGACGCGGGATACGGATATCCTTACGGAATATGTAAGACAGAGCCTCAAGAGAGCGATTTCTACGAAATATTTCCCTTCCCATGAGACGACAAGTGTATTGACACTGGATCCGAAGATCGAACAGGAAATTATGGGCAGCGTAAAACAGACGGAGACGGGAGCTTTCCTGAATCTGGATCCTGCCAGAAGCAAGGCGATACTGAACGCTGTGGGTGAAGAGATCAAAAAGCTGGAAAATATGGGAAAAACCCCAATTATTATGACATCACCCATTGTGAGAATGTATTTCAAACGACTGACGGAAGACTATTATCCGGATCTGGTCGTGGTATCTTACAATGAAGTGGAATCAAATGTAGAATTACAATCTGTGGGAATGGTCACAGCATAACAGGAAGAGTGAACCGACGCAGGAGTGAGGAGTAATATGATCATCAAGAAATACACGGGGAAAACGGAAGCAGAAGCTACAGAAGCAGCGAAAAAAGAACTTGGAAGCGGTCTCGTGATCATGAATGTAAGGGAAGTAAAAAAGAAGGGATTTTTTGCATTTCTGTCTCCGAAGCAGATAGAGATCACTGCTGCACTGGAGGAGGAAAAACCTCAGAAACCGCAATATGGAAGTATTACGCGCACGACGGATGCACCGGCGGAGAACAGAAATCTGTTTGTCAGAAACAGTACAGAGAATATAGAAAAAAAGCTGGACAGTCTGCAGACACTGTTGGAGAGTCAGTTAAACAGCAGACAGGCGACCGGGGAGGAGATAGGAACCCACCGGGAAACAGTCAGTGAAGAAAAAGAGAAAAAGGATTCGGAAGCGGAAACCCCGGAGAAGAAAGAGGAAGAGCAGAATCCGGAACAGGATAAATTTATCCGGCTGTTGTATAATAAAATGTTGGATAACGAGATGGACGAGAAATACGTAAACAGTATTTTGGAAGATGCCTCTAAAACCAAAAAAGCAGACCTGCCCTTTGATTATCTTTTGGCTAATATTTATCAGAAGATGGTATTGAAATTCGGAAAGTCAGAAGGGATTACGCCCTCTGCGGACGGACCGAGGATTGTATTATTTATCGGACCTACGGGAGTGGGTAAGACAACTACCATTGCCAAGCTGGCAGGAAAATATTGTGTGGAGGATAAAAAGAAAGTGGCACTGTTAACCGCAGATACCTATCGTATTGCGGCCGCAGAGCAGCTAAGAACCTATGCCAATATTTTGGAGACACCTTTCCGGGTCATCTATACCCCGGAAGAACTGCAGACTGCAGTGAAGGATTATTGGGATTGTGATTATATTTTTATAGATACAGCGGGGAGATCACATCAGAATGCGGATCAGCTGGAGAAAATGAAGGAAATGGTGGGAGCACTGAAAGACCCCGGAAACTATCATGTGTTTCTGGTTCTCAGTGCAACTACCAAATATAGGGATCTTCAGAGGATTGCAGACTGTTATGGTAAGATTGCGGATTATGAGCTGATCTTTACCAAGTTGGATGAAACGGAGGCAGTGGGGAATCTGTTGAATATGAAGCTTTATACCGGTGCACCGGTCGCTTATGTGACCTGTGGACAGAATGTTCCGGATGACATGGAAGTATTCAATCCACAGAAGACGGTAAAACAGATCCTTGGTGGAAAGGAATAAAGCTTAGACAGAAAGGCGCGGGAAAATGGATCAGGCGGAACAGTTAAGGATTATTAAAGCAAATAAGCAGATAAGACCGACTGCAAGAGTCATAACTGTCACCTCCGGAAAAGGTGGCGTTGGAAAATCCAATATGTCTATCAATCTGGCAATTCAATTTCGTAAAATGGGAAAAAGGGTCGTTATTTTAGATGCAGATTTCGGACTGGCGAATATTGAAATTATGTTTGGTGCAGTGCCAAAGCATAACTTATGTGATCTGGTATACGAAGGAAAAAGTATCAGTGACATCATAACCCAGGGTCCTATGGGAGTGGGATTTATCTCCGGAGGATCCGGAATTGCCGGAATGTCAAATCTGGGAAAAGATGCTCTTACCTGCATTATACAGAATCTGGCCGAGCTGGATGCCCTTACGGATGTGATCATAGTGGACACAGGAGCCGGAATATCGGACAGCGTATTAGAATTCCTGGTGGCGAGCGGCGAGGTGCTGCTGGTGACGACGCCGGAGCCTACTTCCATTACGGATTCTTATTCTTTGTTAAAGGCGTTGTACCGACATCCGAGATATGAAGAGGCCTATACCAAGGTCAAAATGGTGGCAAACAGAGTGGAAAATGTAAAAGAAGGCCAGGTGCTGTTTGATAAGCTGAATGCAGTGGTTACCAGATATCTTAAGACCTCCATGGAATATTTGGGGTGTGTACCACAGGATCCCCAGGTGGTGCAGGCAGTAATGCAGCAGGTGCCTGTGTCGATACAGAATCCGGGAGC
>OHDH01000346.1_pt1 | contig 25224 bp, 23 predicted proteins | sample 1566921 | NCBI WGS metagenome assembly OHDH01 (sample SAMEA3879585, study PRJEB24766) | human gut metagenome | biome: human-associated habitat; feature: feces | place: USA | collected 1985/1987
TGAGGGGATCGATCTGAAAAAGGAGCAGCTGATCGGTGCCATCATTGTCGGAACGGGACTTCCGCAGATTAGTAACGAGCGGGAAATACTGATGGATTATTATGAAAAAAGAATGGGCGAAGGCTTCGATTATGCCTATCGTTATCCGGGTATGAATAAGGTATTGCAGGCTGCAGGACGCGTGATCCGGACGATAGATGATGTGGGTGTGATCGAACTTTTGGATGAACGTTTTTTACAGAGTGATTACCGGAATCTGTTCCCGAAAGAGTGGGAGAAACGTCTGGTGTGTACCGTTGACAGCGTTGAATCATATCTGGAAAAATTCTGGGAAGAAAAACAATAAAATTTGAAAGGGCATATCAGTATCAGCTTCAGGAAAACAGCATGGATATTGATATGCCCTTTGTTTTATTTCAGACAGGATCGCTCTGGTGTCTTAGCGGTAGTCGCCCATGTAGAACAATGCAATGGTACCAGGACCGGAATGTGCACCGATGGTTGGTCCGATATGATTGATCAAAAAGTTTTCAATGCCAAGTCTCTTTTTAATAAGTTCTGCGACAAACTGGGCATCCTCTAAGGAATCTCCGTGCGAAATGAACACGATGTCGTTTTTGTCACGCCATGCACCGATCTGTTTTTCCATACTGTCAACGAGGGCAATCAGTGATTTTTTCCGGCCGCGGACTTTGGAAAGCGGGATGAGGTGTCCTTCGTTATCCACATGGAGGATCGGTTTCAGGTTGATCATGCTTCCGACTACAGCAGCGGTTTTGGATACACGTCCGCCACGGTAAAGATGGAAAAGGTCATCTACAGTAAAGTTATGCACGACATGCAGTTTATTTTCCTCTAACCATGCAGCAATCTCGTCAATACTTTTTCCCTCTTCTTTCATCATGACTGCCTTGTGAACAAAAAGTCCTTCGCCCATGCTGGCACAGAGAGAGTCGATCACGATGATTTTATTGTCGGGATATTTCTCAGCAAGGTTCATGGCAGCCAGACGGCAGCTATTATAGGTACCACTCAGACCGGAAGAAAATGCAATGTGCAGGATGTCAACGTCCTGTGTTCGGATAATATTTTCAAAAAGATTTTCCGCTTCCTCAGGCGCATCATGGCATAGAATTCTTTTTCCGGAAGGGAATGTTCCCAGGTGTAAGTCTGGTTTTCAATCGTATATGGAAGAGACATCATGCCGAGATGATGTTCGTTGACATAACTTGCAGGAAGATCCGTCGTGGTGTCTGTTGTTATAATAAAGTCTTTCATAAAGCCGTTCATAAAGCCTCCTTGTTTTGCGATTATCTGATACCATTATATAAGATTCTATGGAGAAAGAAAAGAAAATCATGCAAATTCTAAAATATTTATAAATTTCCAAAAGATAGTTTACTTTTTGAAAAAAAGAAAGTATGATAATCACATCTTTTTTATCAAATAAGTGTTAGTTATCGAGGAATATCCCTGCAGATTTTTAGGAGGCAGGAATTTTGAGCAAGCAGAAGATAATTGGCATTTTTGGCTGTGAACAGACGGATTTATGTATCTATCTGGCCAGCATCTTAGAGAATATGAAGAACAGTGTTCTCGTCATTGACAATTCATTTGAGCAGAAAATGCGATTTTGCATCCCAAGACCAAATGAAAAAATGAATACGATCACTTATAAAAATGTGGATTTTTGAAAAAATCAATAAAGAAAAAAATATGGAAAAAACAGAAAAAGTGAATCAATATTTTTGCTAAACAATTTATTTTTATAAAAAATCAGCATGAAAATAATAGAAAAATAGCAGTTTGGGAGAATAAATAGATAGTGAGATAAAATGTACCTATAATTACCATAGCATAAGTGCCTATAAAAAACAGTAAATAAACACCACCAGCAAATAATTCAAAAAATAACCCAAGTAGATACTGACACAAAATCACATAGTAAAAAATTCAGATGATTGCATTAGAAGTTTACTCTGATGCAATTTTCTATTTCAGAGCAGATATATCAAAGAAAATAGCAGCTATTTTTTTGGTGTTCGTCAAATTGCACAACAGACTCATCATGAAAAATATACATACCCTTATGCTTAAGTAGTTTATGTCATTTGTTTTTTGTGAATTTTAAGAGTGTAGAATACAGCCAACAGAGCAGATTTTTTCTACACTCACTTTCGCTTACATTTTGCAATTTTGGTGGTATATTGCAAGTGTAAGGTACCTACAGCAACAAGAGAAAAGCAGTATAAATAAAACAAATCTATGGAGGAAAATAAGATGGACAGTATAACAACAAACACCCCAGCATCAACAGTAAGCACAGAAGCAACCCAACCAGTACAACAGGCACAGCCAGACAAATCGGCACGATTCAAGGAAAAGGCAGAAAATCAAACTTCAAAGGTAATGGCAGAGCTGGAGAAGTTGCAGAAACTCTCAAACCGTAAATATTACACTTACAACTCAGAGCAGGTCAATGAGTTGTTTGAAGCAATACAGACTGCACTTGACGAAACAAAGACTTCTTTCACATCAGACAATGTGGAAAAGAAGAAGTTGTTTACCTTTTCCGCATAAGAAACTGGTAAAAGCAGTAGTTAGCAACCGGGAATAAACATCTGGCAGAGCAATCTGCCAGATACACAGAATATTATCAGGAAGGAGGTTTCTAAGGTGGAGAGATTAAAGCACTTGAAGATTTATCTTACTCGGATAAATACTTGGAACAGTATTTATCATGCAAGAATATCAAGATATTAGTTCACATAATGTATTAAAGAACAGTAAAAGTGAGCAAAACAATATGAAGAATATGGAAACATATTCAGAAGAAGTAAAACTTGGAAATAAAAGTGTAAAAATCACTTTAGAGTTTCCGTGCAAAGTAGACCAAAAGGATATAGAACGATTTGAAAAAAACATGAGACAAATCTATCTCTATAATATACAAACAAGGTCTGGACAAATGGCTTGTTCTGCGGTACACTCCACACCCCTAAATGGGAAAAGTGAATCAATATCAAGGAGGAACGATCAATGAATAAGCGTGTTAGAACATTATTAAGAGTATCTTCAAGACAGCAGCTGCATGATGATGACATACCAATTCAGCGTGCAGAAGCAGAGCAGTTTATTGCAAAACAAAAAGATTGGGTGTTTGACAAAGAATACCTTGAAAAAGGAGTATCAGCTTATCACAATGGAGTAGATGATAGAGAGGTGCTCCAGGAAATCATGCAGGACGCAAAGCGAGGAGAGTTTGAAATTCTCCTCGCTTATATGTCAGACCGAATAGGCAGACAGGAAGAGTACAGTTTCTATGTTGCTGAACTTAATCGCATGGGAATTGAGGTCTGGACTATTAAGGATGGTCAGTTAAAAACAGAAGAACACATTGATAAACTGCTTAATTACATTCGCTTTTGGCAAAACGAGGGCGAAAGTAAGAAAACAGGTATGCGAGTGCATGATACTATGGTGGAAATGGTAAAGGATGGAAGGTTTGTAGGTGGCAAGGCACCCTATGGCTACAAGCTAGTCCTGTCTGGAGAAATCAGCAATCATGGCAGAGCCTTACATAAGCTTGTAATTGTTCCAGAACAAGCAGATATAATCAGACAGATTTACAGTTATGCAGTCAATCAGGGGATGGGGTATCAAAAGATAGCAAACACTCTAAATGAAAATGGTGTGCCAGCACCTATATTGGATAAGTGGAAGGGTGGAACTGTACGAAGCATTCTTACAAATCCTATTTACATGGGTTACATAGCATACAACAGAAGAAAAAATGGTCATGCAAACAGTACACGCTTAGACAGAAAAGAATGGACTTATGCCAGAGAACAGAATCCAGAGATTGCAATAGTATCACAGGAATTGTGGGAGAGGGCACAGGAGATAAGGGAAGCAAGAAAAAATAAAATCAATGCCTCAAGACAGGAAACAAATAATTTATATATGGAGCAGTATAATGTGCCATTTTCTACAAGGGGCAGACTTGCCCTGACAGGAATGGTTTATTGTGGTTACTGTGGAAAACGATTAAAAAACACTGGCTATGCAAATCACTGGACATGTAAGAAAACAGGGGAGAAAAAAGTCTCATACGTAGGGCGCTATGGTTGTCCAGAGAAATGCAAGCAAAGGAGTACATACTCGCAGGAGTACTTAGAGGGGATTGTATTTGCTACAGTGGAAACATACCTTGAAAACCTCAAAAAAATAGATATATCAAAAGAGCTTGAAGAAATGCAGACACAACAGGGCAAAACCATAAAGCGTGAAATAAAGGACTTGGAAAAAGAAATAAAAAATCTGCTGGCAGATATAGAGACACTTGAAGAAAAATTACCAGAGGCAATTCGTGGTGAATTTGCCTTTAGTGTAGATAAATTATCTGCTATAATATCGGATAAAGAGTCGCTTAAAAAGGAAAAAGAGATACAGAAGAAGAGTTTACAAAAGCAACTGGAAGAAATCTCATTGCAATCAAACGAGCTTATGACATTTGTAGAAGAAATGCCAAAATGGAATGAAATCTTTAGTCAGGCAGATGTTCAGACCAAGCGGATGATACTATCTACCCTGATAGACAAAATCATAGTAAAGGATGATGATATTACAATAAAATTCAAGATTCGTCTTGATAATTTTTTGGACGAAAAATTACTTGAAAACGATGGTTCCCCTACCACTCCGTGTACACCCGGTTTAATGTAAATGACATGATTGCAAGGATATTTGCGCGCAGCGTCGCATCCGGCCAGGTGGAATAGATTTCGCTGGACGCTACATTTTTGATGTAATCCTTGTATCGCACATAATAATCGCGCGCAGTCGTATCGTTTGGCGGACCGTCATGTACCACGACATATTCCGGTACAACGACTCTGCTTAGGACGATCTCGCCGGTCTCGGAGATCGGCTTGATCTCAGACTCTGCGATTTTCGGTGGAAAATCGCCCCAGAGGGTATTGACCGGGATCACGATCGTGTCTACCGGGTTCCCCGGTGCATCCACCTCATCCATTCGTACTTCCTGAAGCGACAGCTGCTCCGAAAACAGCTCAATTCCTGACACAGTAAACGGGCGGAATCCTTCAGCATCGACCTGAATACTATACTGCGAGAACGGCTGGTTTTCGCCAGGTTCCATCGAGTATTCAAGCGGAGGCGCAGGAAGCGTAATTTGTTCGGACATACCGGATGCATCTGTATTCACCTCCTCAACGATACTGTCCGGATCACCGGAATAGGAGATCGCTACACGGGCGTTTGTGATCGGACGGTTACTTCCTCTTGCCGTTACCTGGATCTTTAACTCACCTTGATCGGTATTATTTTGTGTATAGGCAATATCTGACATGAAAAACCTCGTAGATTCATTCATTCTATTATATGATGCAGTCTGTCAAAAGGTGTGTTTAAATTGTTTGTGTGAATTATAAAATAATGGAAGGGAAAATGTGGTTTATGATTTGTCAATTAACGAAAACAGAGGTATAATAATTATAATTGATGTACTGCCACAGGAAAACTATCTGTGGCATTATTTTTTCCGAAAATCAGATATAAGGTAACAGAGATATATGGCAAATTATAAAATGATCTTACAATATGACGGAACACGTTACCGCGGGTGGCAGGTGCTTCCGGCGGAACTTACGATACAGGGAAAGTTACAGGATGTTTTGAGCAAAATGGCAGGATACCAGGTGGAAGTTACCGGTTCCGGCAGAACAGATGCAGGCGTGCATGCAAAAGGACAGACGGCTAATTTTCATCTGAGAGAGGAATGGGATGAGGATAAAATTTTATTTTATCTGAATCAGTACCTTCCGGAAGATATTGCAGTCTGTGAAGTAAAGAGAGTGGATGAGCGTTTCCACAGCAGATATCAGGCAGTGGAAAAGACCTATCTTTACCGGATCCATACAGGAAAAATACCGGAGGTATTCGAGCGCAGATATGTTTATGATTATACGGAACCGCTTGATGTAAACCGCATGAGAAAAGCGGCAGAGTACCTGTGTGGAACACATGATTTTAAATCATTCTGCGGCAATAAAAAAATGAAGAAATCCACGGTTCGGACGATTTCCCGGATACAGATCAAAGAACTGCCTGGAGAGATACAGATCTATTATACCGGAAATGGATTTTTACAGAATATGGTGCGCATTTTAACCGGTACATTGATCGAGATCGGAGATGGAAGAAGAACTCCGGAGGATGTGTCAGAGATCTTAGAGGCAAAAAACAGGGAAAGAGCAGGATACACGGCACCGGCATGCGGGCTGACATTGCTTGAGGTAATATATGGAAAAATGGTTTGTAATAAATAAGGGCGCTGATTTTGCAGGAATTGCAAAACGTTTTGGGATAAGTCCGGTTACGGCAAGGCTGATCCGGAATCGTGGGGTTATGGGGGATGAGGCAATCGCAAGATACTTAAAAGGCGGAATTGGGGAACTTTACGATCCTCATTTACTTTTGGATTCGGACCGGTTGACGGATATATTGGTGCAGAAGATCAGTGAACAGAAAAAGATCAGGGTCATAGGCGACTACGATATTGATGGGGTAATGTCGACTTATATTCTGTACAAAGGAATCACACGCTGTGGTGGCAGTGTGGATTTTCAGATACCGGACCGGATGAAAGATGGTTACGGAATCAACGATCATCTGATTGAGCAGGCAGATGAGGCGGGAATTGATACGATCATTACCTGTGATAATGGAATTGCAGCGATAGGCGAGATCGCGCACGCTAAAAGTCTTGGAATGACAGTTCTTGTCACAGACCATCATGAAATACCATATACGGAGGAGAGGGGAGAACGCCATTATAAAAGAAGTGAGGCGGATGCCATTGTAAATCCAAAGCAGATGGAGTGTACATATCCGTATAAAAATCTCTGCGGTGCTGCAGTTGCCTGGAAAGTGATACAGATCCTCTATGAAAAATGTGACATTGCGGTGGAGGAGTCCTACGATTTTTTGGAAAATGTGGCATTTGCGACGGTCGGGGATGTGATGGATCTGACGGATGAGAACAGAATCCTGGTAAGGGAAGGATTAAAGCGGATCCATACGACCATGAATCCGGGGATGCGCGCATTGATTTTACAGAATAAATTAGAGCCGGAACAGATCAGTTCCTATCATTTCGGATTTGTGTTAGGACCATGCATCAATGCAAGCGGACGATTAGAGACAGCGAAAATTGCCTTAAATCTTTTCCTGCAGGAGGACGTAAAAAAAGCATCGGAGATCGCAGCGGAACTGGTCGATCTGAATGCGCAGCGAAAAGACATGACTGCAGAGGGCGTAGAACTTGCCATGCAGCAGGTGGAAGAGGGAAATACGGGTGAAAAAGTCCTGGTTGTCTATCTGCCGGATGTGCATGAAAGTCTTGCAGGAATCATTGCAGGAAGAATCCGGGAGGCGTGTCATAAACCGACTTTTGTGCTGACAAAGAGTGAGGATGGGGTTAAAGGCTCCGGGCGCTCAATCGAGGCATATTCGATGTATGAGGAACTGTGCAAATGTCAGGAATTATTTACAAAATTTGGCGGTCATCCGATGGCAGCAGGACTTTCCCTGCCGGAAGCAAATGTAGAGATTTTCAGGGAGAAAATAAATGCCTGCTGTGGCTTGACAGAAGAAGATTTTATTCCTAAGATAAAAATAGATATTCCCATGCCCGTCGATTATCCGGACATTCCGCTGGTAAATGAACTGTTGTTGTTAGAACCATTCGGGAAAGCAAATGTAAAACCTCAGTTTGCGGATAAGAATCTTGGAATCGATCGTGCGGTTGTAGTCGGGAAAAATCAGAATGTATTAAAACTGACACTTAAGACTGAACGTGGAAAATCCATATCTGCTGTTTATTTTGGAGATGTGGAGGAATTCCGGGAATATTATGGAAGAAAATATGGGGAAAATGAAGTGCAGCAGGCATTCCTTGGCAGGACAAATGCAATCCGGATGTCTGTGATATATTATCCAGAGATAAACAGGTATCAGGGAAATGAAAGCATACAGATTGTGATAAAGAATTATCAGTAAATGGAGGACATATATGTTTGGTGGAAAGAAAGAGAAGGCACTGCAGGACGAACTCTATACGATCAAGAAACAGATTGCAGAATACAGTGATGAATTAAAAGAAGATTCTGTGCAGATGACAGCATCCCGTGTCCAGATGGAAGAAAATATAGAAATTCTTGAGGAAAAGTTAGAATGTGTGGGTGAACTGGCAGAAGAGAGCTGCAGAACAGGAAAAGAACTGTACAGTACATTCGTTGAAGTACATAATGCTGTGGAATCTTTTGAGGCAAATCATTCCATTTTTATTGGACAGGTGGCAGAGCAGAATGAAAAGATCAAAGAAGTTTTTGAACAGCACAAGGCGTTAAAAGAACCGTGTGCACAGTTAGAAGAAAGTCTTTACCGTGCTTCGAAAGAGCAGGATGGTCTTGGAAATGTGACAGCTGAACTGGAAGATGATGCAAAAAATATGGGAGTGCTTGCATTGAATGCGGCAATCGAAGCAGCAAGAATGGGAGAGAATGGAGAAAAATTCCTTCATGCTGCGGAGGAGATCAAAAATGTGGCACAGCGGTATGAAGAAAGACTAAAGGCATTATCAGAACAGATCGACGCGATGGAAGAGGCGCAAAAAGAAATCAAAGAACAGACTGCACAGATCAATGAAATGCAGGCGGGTATTACATCGATGGTAATGAAACTGTACAGTGACAGTGCACAGAAACTTTCCATATATGAAAATGGACAGACTTCCTTAAGGGAGCACATGTCCGGCAACGCAGTATCGGCTGCGGATTTTATAAAACAGGCCGGGGAGGATTTCTTAAAACTCGGGGATGAGGCAAAAGTGCAGGTTACAGCACTGCGTGAAGAAATCAATGCAAAAAAATCTGCTGAGGATGAATTGGAAAAGATCTATAATGGATGTAAAGCACTTTTGAATATGGAGTAAGAAATCTGTAATGAAATATCTGCATGCAAAACAGTCAGCGGTATAGTAAAGAGCAGTATAGAAATGAGGGAAGAACTTATATGGCAAAAGAAGAACAGATGACGTATTTATCTGCGAATGGAACGACAAAGATCCATGCGGTAAAATGGATGCCGGAGGATGGAAAGTATAAGGCAATTTTACAGATCACGCACGGCATGATCGAATATATTGAAAGATATCATGAGTTCGCAGAGTACCTGACAGAGCGCGGATTTATGGTTGTTGGCCACGATCATTTAGGGCATGGCGCTTCGGTAAAAGATGAAACAGAGTGGGGATATTTTGCAGAAAATCCGAGTGATACGCTTGTTGCGGATATGCACAGCCTGCGAACAACAGTTCAGGGAGAGAATCCGGGGATACCGTATTTTATGATGGGACACAGCATGGGTTCTTATATGCTGCGAAAATATCTGTGTCTGCATGGTGAAAATTTAAGTGGAGCGGTCATTATGGGAACTGGGTGTGTGCCGGATGGCACCATGAAATTTGGTATGACGCTGTGTAAATTTTTAGCCTTTTTCCGTGGCTGGAATTACAGAAGTAAACTGGTGCAGAAACTTTCCTACAGCAAGCCATACCACAAATTTGACCTTTATGGAAAAGATTATACCAACAGCTGGCTGACAAAGGATGTGGAGCATGTCAAAAAATATTACAGTGATCCACGCTGCACGTTTCTGTTTACATTAAACGGGTACTATGGGCTGATGGAAGCGGTATATTTTGACAATCAGATGGATAATATAAAAAAAGTGCCGAAAGATCTGCCGGTTTTCATGGTTTCCGGGGCAGATGACCCGGTTGGTGACCTCGGTGAAGGGGTAAAAAAAGTTTATCATATGTACAAAGATGCGGGTGTGGATGATCTGACCTACCGTTTGTATGAGACAGACCGTCATGAGATATTAAATGAGACAGACCGCGATCAGGTTTATGCGGATATCTGTGCATGGATGAGTGTCAGAATTGCGCAGATATAAAATATAAGATAGATTTACCTGCATAAAATATAAAGCAGGGATGGACAGTGTTAGTGAGGATTATTATGAGAAACAAAAAAGTAGTTAAAATATTATGTGTGATACTTGCAGCAGCGATGCCTGTTTCCTCCGGTGTGGGTGTGCAGGCAGCACAGGCAGGGGCAGTTGCAGCGACGGCAGATCAGACAGATGATGTGCAGAATGCAGCAGAAACTTCGGCAGAGGATTCTGCGCAGAATGCAGATAGTGACGATCTGGAAGGTTCCATTCAGTATTTGGATGATTCAGCTCAGACAAACAATTCTGATGCACAGCAGGATGGAAATATATCGTCGGATCAGACGCCACAGCAGGATGGAAATGTGACATCAGACCAGGCGTCACAGGATATCAACGGAACGATTGTGCAAAACGAGGACAGCGATAATGTCACAATCAAGGCAAGTGATAAACCGTACCTTGCGCTTGGAGCAGATCTTAATGATTCTCAAAGAGCGACGATTCTTTCTATTATGGGCATTGATGCGGCAAATCTGTCAAATTATGATGTGGTCTATGTGACAAATGCAGAGGAACACCAGTATTTAGATTCCTATATTTCATCCTCGCAGATTGGAACAAGATCGCTTTCTTCTGTTGTGATCGTACAGAGGGATAAGGGAAGCGGATTAAACATTTCCACAACAAATATTAATTATTGTACCGTTGGTATGTATAAAAATGCGCTGACTACTGCAGGGGTAACAGATGCAGATATTATTGTAGCAGGACCAACTCCAATTTCCGGAACGGCGGCTTTAGTAGGCGTATTAAAAGCATATCAGGAGATGACAGGAAAAGAGATCAGTGATTCGGTAGTTGATACGGCACTCAATGAACTTGTGCTGACCGGTCAGTTAGAAGATTCCTTAAAAGGTGTCTCCGACGCAGAAGTGGAAGAGTTTATTGCGTATATCAAGGCACTGATCGCTAAAGATGATCTGACAGATGATGCGGGAATCAACGGCGCAATCGATGAGGCGTGTGAAAAATATGGTGTGACGTTATCGGATGATGAGCGTCAGCAGATCATAGATCTGATCAAGAAGATCAATTCACTCGGAATTGATTTAAACGGACTTGTGGATTATGCTGAGTCTTTGTACAATTCGTTTAAAAACGGAGATGGAAGTTCAAATAGCGGTATAGCAGCGGCTGTCGGTGGATTTTTTAAATCGATCATTTCTTCTGTGGGAGATTTCTTTAAAAAGTTATTTTCATAATAAATATATAACGAAAAGAGGAAGCGTATGTTAGAGAGAAAAAGAAAGTTAGATTGTGCAAATGGACGTGAAAAAGCAGATCTCGTATTGAAAAACGGAAATGTGCTGAATGTCTTTACGGAGGAAGTGTTAAAAGCGGATGTTGCGATCTGCGGGGACACGATCGTAGGCGTAGGTGAATACGAGGGAAAAGAAGAAATCGACTGTACCGGGAAATATCTGGTGCCGGGCTTTATCGATGCGCATATGCATATTGAATCCTGTATGGCAGCACCGGGAGAACTTGCCAAAGTCCTTGCGAAGGCGGGAACAACGACGATCATTGCCGATCCGCACGAGATCGTGAATGTCAGCGGAACAAAAGGAATGGACTATTTCTTAAAATGTGCTGCAAAACTTCTGGTAAACGTATTTTTTATGGTGCCTTCCGCAGTTCCTGCAACGGATGTGGAGACAAACGGCTGTGGTGAATTTCTTGCCTCTGACATGATGAAATATGTGGATAATGCAAGAGTACTTGGACTCGGTGAGACCATGCGTTTTATGGAGTGCTGTGAGGGTGAAAAGAGAATGGCAGACAAGTTAGAGCTGTTTGCCAAGAAACATATTGATGGGCATGCGCCTGGAATCCGAGGAAAAGAAGTGCAGGCATACCGTCTTGCCGGTGTGGAAAACGATCATGAATGTTCTACCGCTGAGGAAGTGCTCGATAAACTCCGTGCCGGACTGCATATCTATGTGCGCGAGGGAAGTGGTGCAAAGAATTTAGAGACACTGATCAAAACAATGTTAGATGCAGGTGTATGCTTAGACCGCTGTGCTTTCTGTACGGATGACAAGCATGTGGAGGAGATCCGCAAAGAGGGACATATCAGTACCTGCATCCGCAAGGCGATTGCACTTGGCGTGCCGGTTGCAAAAGCCTATAAGATGGGAAGTTATCAGGCGGCAGAGTTTTATGGATTGAAAAATTATGGTGCGATCGGTGCGGGTTACCGTGCAGACATCGTATTTTTAGATGATTTAGAGCAGGTCAGACCGCTTGATGTCATGAAGGACGGACGTATTCTGACAGAGGAAGATTATGCGAAAGATTATTCCGTTCCGGTTCCGGATGAGCTGCTTCATACCGTTCATGTGGGAGAGGTCACCAAAGAGAAAATCAGGCTTTCCTGTGATGGAAAAACGGATGTGATACAGATGAACCCGCACCAGATCGTGACCACGCATCTGGTGGAGGAAGTGCCGACAGAAAACGGATATTTCAAATCGGATGGTGTATACAACAAGATCTGCGTGGTAGAGCGTCATGGAAAGACAGGGGAGATCGGTGTTGCGCCGCTGAAAGGGTTTGGCGTCAAAGGCGGCGCAGTGGCGACTTCCGTTGCACATGATTCCCATAACCTGATCGTTGCGGGCGATAATGATGAGGATATCCTTGCAGCAATCAAAGGTGTGGAAGAAAATCAGGGCGGATATGTTATCGCTTCCGGTGGAAAAGTCGTGGATGTGCTTCCGCTTCCAATCTGCGGTCTGATGAGCGAAAAATCCTGTGATGAGATCACGGAAAAAGTGGCGGACATGTTGGAGGAAGCAAAGAAACTTGGCATTTCCGAGGACATCGATCCATTTATCACGCTTTCCTTTATGGCACTTACGGTAATACCGGAGATCCGTGTGACAGAGCGCGGCGTGTATCTGTTTGGTGCGAAATAGTAAGGCAGTTATAATTTTTTGTATATGAAAAAAGAGATATGATATCGAAAAGTGTACCGACCCCAAAAGTTAGACCTAAAAATCTAACGATTGGAGGCCGGTATTTTTATTGCTTTATTTGTTTCATATAAATTCAATGAAATCTCAATATCTTGTAATCTTTAGAATTCTTTAATAATATTTTCCATAAAATAAATGTTGACAAATTATATTATACGAAATATAGTATTAATAAGAAAATAATATTAAAACAGATAGAATATTATAAAGAAAAGGAGATGAGCGTATGGTATTTAATACAGGAGCCGCTCTCTTAGACGCGATCGTGTTAGCTGTTGTGTCGAAAGAGGAGGAAGGCACCTATGGCTATAAGATCACACAGGATGTACGAAAAGCCATTGATGTATCAGAGTCCACTTTGTATCCGGTGCTCAGGAGACTGCAGAAAGACGGATGCCTTGAGGTATATGACAGAGAGTGCGGAGGCAGGAACAGGCGTTATTATAAGATCACGGAACCGGGGCAGGATAAGTTAGTTGAATATCGGAGAGAATGGGAAGATTATTCCATGAAAATATCAGCATTATTTTCAGGAGAGGAGCTTTAGAGGTTATGAAAAGAGAAGAATTTTTAAAACAGTTAGAACAGCTTCTGGATGGAATATCAGAAGAAGAAAAAGCGGATGCGCTTGCGTTTTACCGCAGTTATTTTGAAGATGCGGGCGAGGAAAATGAGGAATCCGTCATAGCGGAGCTTGAATCACCGGAGAAGGTTGCCCAGAGCATCAAAAAGAATCTTGGCATGGAAAAAGAGAATGGATTTTATGGCATGCCGGCGGATCAAAATCCGGAGTGGAATAAGAACGATGATATGTTTGTGAAAAGCGAAGAGGTGCCAAAAGAAAAGAAAGGTGGATGGAGTGCAGCAGCAATCATAGTGGTAGTTCTTACATCACCACTCTGGCTGACATTGCTTTTAGTCGTGGCATCACTTCTTCTTGCGGTTGTTGCGACTTTGTTTGGCATTGCGGTTGCAGTGGTTGCAGTGATGGCATCACTTGTGTTTGCAGGTTTCCTTTTGATTGGTTTTGGATGCAGCACTTTATTTACCGGTGGAGTGGCTGTCGGACTTGGACTGACCGGAGCAGGACTTTTGGTATTGGGACTTGGAATCCTTGCAGTACTTCTGGTCGTGTGGGTGTCTGGCGTATTCCTTCCATGGGCAGTCAGGGGAATCATCGGTTTGTGTAAAAAACCGTTTGAAAAGAAGAAAGAAAGTGGGGTGGCAGCATGAAAAAATTCACAAAAATTATGTTAATCATTGCAGTGTCATTGCTTGGTGCAGGACTGATCTTCTGCGGTGTCAGTACTGCGATGGGGGCTTCTGTATGGCGTATGGCAAAGAATGGAGAACTCCGGTATGGAAACTGGCATATTGGTCCGGTGGGACTTTATTATAGCAGTGCTGATGGAGATGACGAAGAAGATGATGATATGGATGATTTTGATGAAGATGACGATGATAGCGATGACGATGATATGATAACAGATATCGGTGATATGGAGTTTTCTACTGAGGTACCTGCAGGTGGAGCAGACAGCAGCTTTGATGTCTCTTCCATTCGAAATATCAAGCTGGATATTGATGCAGCGGAAATTACAGTCAAAGAACCGGATGACAGTACGAAGATCCGCGCTGTATTAAAACACGGTAAGGAGAAATATTATTCCTGCAGATTAGATGGTGATACATTAAAAATTAAATACGATGCAAAAAAACACTATTATAAAAGATCGCCGCAGATCATTCTGTATCTGCCCAAGGGAAGTTCTTTTGATGAGCTGAATTTTGATATCGGTGCTGCAGACATGAGCTGGAAAGATTTTGACAGCACTTGTAACAGACTGATCGTGGATGTCGGTGCTGGTAATTTTGAAGCAGAGCAGTTTCAGGTATACGGAAAGATGGATGTATCCGTAGGCGTTGGAAATGTGGAGATTACAGACAGTGTAGTGTATGGTGATGTTGCGTTAGACTGTGGGGTTGGCAATTTTTCCATGGAGGGAAGTGTTGAGGGGAACCTGAAAGCAGACTGCGGCATGGGAAGCATGACACTCGATTTAAACGGCGAGGAAAAAGAGTATAACTACAAGCTTTCCTGCGGACTTGGTTCGATTGATGTGGATGGTGAAACTTACTCAAACATCAGCGGAGATAAAGAAGTCAAAAATGAAGGGGCAGAGAAAAATATGGAACTTGACTGTGGCATGGGAAGTATTGAAGTGGATTTTGAGTAGACTAAGATCCTGTGTCAGTTGACAATTAAGGTGCAAATCATTATGATAAAAATGACGTCGGCGTACAATCGTTGTACATCGGCGTCATTTTTGTAGTGTTTCTCAGACCAAAGAAAAACAAAACAATGCAAAAATGGGGGATCTATGAATAAAACAATCAGAATCGTACTTTATGTACTTTCCATACTGACTGTGGCGGGCGTGATCGCAGCGGCAATTTTAACCGGCGGCCAGGCAAAACCGGCGTCTGCGCCGGGGGCGACGGCAGAAGAGGAGCAGGCGGATATGTCTGATGCGCAAACCACTCTGGATGGAGCAGCCACAGCGGATGGAAGTGGAATATCGACGGATGGTGCAGAAACGGCAGGTGAAGACGGAAGCATATCAGAGAATGCAGCCACAGCAGGTGAAAATGGAAGCATATCAGATGATGCAGCCACAGCAGGCGAAACTGCGAATCAATCAGATGATACAACCACAGCAGCTGGAACTGGGAGTGCATCAGATGAAACAGCAAACAAGGATAATCAAAAAGACTCCGGCGATACAACCATCATCCTGACCGGTGATGTTCTTTTTGCAAATGCTTTCAAGGCAGCCTACGATGCCGGCGGGATCGAGCGTGTCGTCTCACCGGAACTGTTAGAACAGTTAAAGGCAGCCGATATCCTGATGGTAAACAATGAGTTTCCATTCAGTGACCGCGGGGAACCGATGGCAGATAAGCAGTTCACATTCCGGTGCAGTCCTTCCTATGTAAAGGCATTAAATGAAATGGGTGTGGATATTGTATCACTTGCAAACAACCACACGTTAGACTATGGAAGAGCGGCGCTGTCAGACACTTTCAGTGCATTAGACGGAGCAGGAATCCTGTACGGTGGTGCCGGAGATTCGGTGCAGCGTGCAAAAGAAGTGCAGATTATGGAAGTAAATGGAAAAAAATATGGATTTATCGCTGTATCGCGCGTGGTACCGTCTGCTGATTGGAAGATCGAGAGTGCTGCGCCGGGAATGTTTACCTGTTATGATGCCACAGCACTGATCGAAGTGATCAAAGAAGCAAAACAGACCTGTGATTTTGTGACGGTATTTCCACACTGGGGGACAGAGTACAGCGAACAGCCGAATGCCGTGCAGCGTGAACTGGCAAAACAGTGCATGGATGCAGGTGCAGATCTGGTTGTCGGAGCGCACACACATTGTCTGGAAGGAATCGAATATATTGACGGAAAACCCGTGTTTTACAGTCTGGGTAATTTTATTTTCGGACAGAATATTGACAGATCCGCAGCTGTGAAAGTTACAGTGATAGAAGATGGAACAGTTTCTTATGCGCTGATTCCGGTCTATGCATCGGACGGGCAGACAAAACAGATGGATGCGAATGCGGCACCGGGGTTGTTTTCTTATATGGAGAGTATCTCGGACAATGCTTCGGTAGATGCAGCGGGAAATATCAGTGAAAAATAGTATAGGAGGAATAGTATGAAAAACAAAATTTTGGGATTGCCAAAGGCGGCTGTGATTGTCATTGGCATTGTAATTACGGCGCTTTTTCTGGTGCTGATGAACCTGGTTGGAGGAGTAGTGGCACATCTGACATCCATTACAGACAGTTACACGTTACAGCTGATCGCCGAGATCGGTGTAGCAATCTATGCAATCGGTATGCTGTTTCTTATGGGATATCAGCAGTCGCTTAAGAAAACCGGTGTGGGATTTTTAAGAGGATTTTATATCGGTGGTTTTATGGTTGGCTACTGCGTGTATGTGGCAGTTGCACAGTTATTTTTGCAGAGTGTTTCCGGTTCAGACGGAGTGCGTTCTGCCGGTGGGATCATCATTTACATATTGACAATGTTTTTCGTAGGCATGAATGAGGAAGTGATCATGCGTGGAATCGTGTTGAATCTTTTTGCCGACCGTTTTTCAAACACAAGACGGGGTGTACTTGCAGCCATTATTTTATCCAGTGTGATCTTTGGCGCTGCACATATCCCGAATGTGCTTTCCGGTGTGCCGTTATCCAGCGCATTGATCCAGGCACTGCAGGCAACATTGCTCGGTGTGCTGTTTGCAGCGATCTATCTGCGCAGCGGAAATTTATGGATTTGTATCATTATTCATGCACTTGTTGATTTTGGCGGATTAATGGCGAGTGGTATCTTTGGAAATGGTGATATGACGGACATGATCGGTAGCCTTTCTGTGTTAAATCTTGTAGTGACAGTTCCGCTGTTTTTGGTTCCATGTATCGTATTACTGCGGAGAAGCAAGTTAGACGAGATTGTGGAAATGAGAGAAGGTGAGATTATCATCCCGTCAGAGCGTGAGGGAGAAAATATTGCGACGGTATCATTAGTTCTTGGAATCCTTGGCATTGTGACAGGGTTTGTGGGATATGGAGCAGGATTTGGTCTGGTCGGTCTGCTTGGTGCAATCTGTTCGAAAAAGATAAAACCACAGCAGAACGGTACAGCAACCGCTGCATTGATCACTTCAATTATCGGACTGGTGATCGCTGCACTGATGATTACTGCAATCATGTTTCTCATGCCGGTTTTAAGTGATACCAGTACACTTGAATCCATTATGAATCAGTGATTCTGTCTGGGTGAGGAATGCTGCCTGCGGTACTGATGCGGGGAAACACCATATTTTTCTTTAAATGACCGGATCAGGTGACTGCAGTCGGCGTATCCCGTCTCCTGACTGATATAATTTAAGTCAAAATTTGTAAAAAGAAGCATATCTTCTACTTTGCATAGCCGGATAAATTCAATATATTTTTTACAGGACTGCCCGTAGATTTCACGGAAATTTTTGGCGAAATGTGAATAACTCATATGACAGAGTGCGGCAATATCTTCTACGCGGATATTTTCACAGGCATGGCGGTCAATATATTCCGTGATGGTATAGATCGTGTTTTCTTTTGTGAGTGAAGAAAAATAACAGTCAGTATCGAACCCGTCATCGCGCCAGATGCGAAGCAGCCAGGTCAGAAGTTCTTTGACCTTTGACTGCAGGATCATCTGATACCCATACTGCATATTTTGCATTTCGCGGACACAGTCGTCAAATAAAGACTGTACCGGAAGAGAGTGGAGTATCTCCTCCGGGAAATAAATATCAGCCTGCTCGTTATTTATGGCATTGTTAAACAGTGCACTGTAATTCCAGCTTCCACCGGTAAGTGAAGCGGAAGAATCCAGCTGGCTTAGGTCAAATTTTAAAACATAATACTGCAGAGGGGCATCGGACACTGCATGGACAGAATGAACGACGGAGGGGAGAAAGACGATCAGGTCACCTTCGTTTACAATATAACTTTGTTCATTCTGATACATCAGGGCGGTGCCCCTTGTCACATACAGGATTTCCATAAAATAATGCCAGTGTGGCTGCACGGGCAGCCATTCTTTCTTCATATCTAAAAAGAAACATTCGTAAGGTTTGTTCAGTTTGTCGGTATATTCAAATAAAGATTTCATATGCGGCTCCATAAAAATAGATTTATGCAATTTTTAACTTGAAAAATTATAGCAGATATATATGACGAATGCTATATTAATGGCAGAATCAGTAAAATAAATGTTATATTTTTAAGAGTGCATTGAGAAAAGGGAGGAAAAAATATGGAATATATCTGTGGGGTGACTTTTGCACCGTTTGCGTGTGCCGGGGCTTTTTTTAAACCGGGGGCAAAGGAGAGCCTTGCCATGATGAAAGAGAGAACCGGCGCAAATTTCGTGATATTTGTGCCTGGAGGGTTACAGGAGACACCGCAGTCGGAGGAGATCTGCTTCACATCAAAGGCGACGATGGAAGATGACGAGCTGATCGCTATGATTGAATATGCAAAGGAAATAGGACTTCGTGTGGCATTAAAACCGACCGTAAACTGTAAAAACGGGACCTGGCGGGCGCATATTAATTTTTTTGATGAGGATGTTCCGTGTGAACCGAAATGGGGAAACTGGTTTGCATCCTATACGGCATTTCAGCTTCACTATGCGAAAATTGCAGAACAGCATGACTGTGAAATGTTTATTGCCGGCTGTGAGATGGTGATGAGCGAGCGCAGGGAACAGGAGTGGCGCAAACTGCTCTCGGATATCAGACAGGTCTATCATGGACTGCTTTCCTATAATACAGATAAGTATCAGGAACACCGGGTAAACTGGTGGGATGCTGTGGATGTGATTTCTTCGAGTGGTTACTATCCATATGGGGACTGGGAAAATCAGCTGGATCGTATTGAAACCGTGGTAAACAGATTTCAAAAACCGTTTTTCTTTGCGGAAACAGGATGTATGTCGGTAAAAGGTTCCAAAGAGGTGCCAAATGACTGGTGTGTAAGAGGTGATGCGGATCCAAAGGGTCAGGCAGAATGGTACGAAGATATGTTTACGGCGTGCAGTAAAAGAGACTGGGTAGGAGGTATGGCGCTCTGGTCCTGGGATGCAAAGCTTTATCAGGAGCGGAGCGCAAAGACCCGTATGGACTATGAAATTTATGCAAAGCCCGCAGAAAAAGTCGTAAAAAAATATTATGATATTTTTAATAAATGATGTTGATGTCAAAAGCTGATTTTTAAATAAAAATAGTCAAAAGGTTAAAATTAGTTTACAATAACTTAAAAAAAGGTTATAATCCAAAATATAATAAAAAATGAATCGCAGAAAAGTAAAGGAGAAGAAGAATGAGCAATTACATGGAAACATACAAACAGTGGTGCACAGATCCATATTTTGATGCAGATACAAAGGCTGAGTTAAAGAAGATCGAGGGGGATCAGGCGGAGATCGAGGATCGTTTTTACAGACAGTTAGAATTTGGTACCGGTGGTTTAAGAGGCGTGATCGGAGCCGGAACCAACCGTATGAATATTTATACCGTACGTCAGGCAACACAGGGACTTGCAAATTACATTATTTCCCAGAATGGACAGGAAAAGGGTGTTGCGATCGCACATGACTCCAGAATTATGTCCCCGGAATTTACCGAGGAGGCAGCACTCTGCTTAAATGCAAACGGCATTAAGGCATATGTATTTGACAGCCTTCGTCCGACACCGGAGTTATCTTTTGCAGTCCGCGAGCTAGGATGTATTTCCGGTATTGTAATTACAGCAAGCCATAACCCGAGAGAATACAACGGATACAAAGTATACTGGGAAGATGGTGCACAGATCACACCGCCTCACGACAAAAATATTTTAGCGGAAGTTGCAAAAGTAACTTCCTTCGATCAGGTAAAGACCATGGCAAAAGAAGAGGCAGTTGCAGCAGGCCTTTACAATGTGATCGGTAAAGAGATCGATGACCGTTATATGGAAGAACTGAAAAAACAGTCCATTCATCCGGAGATCATCAAAGAGATGGCAAAAGATATCAAGATCGTATACACACCGCTTCACGGAACTGGAAATCTTCCAGTGCGCCGCGTGTTAAAAGAGCTTGGTTTTGAGCATGTATATGTAGTGCCGGAGCAGGAAAAACCGGATGGTAATTTCCCGACCGTTGCATACCCGAACCCGGAGTCACCAAAAGCATTTGAACTTGCATTAAAACTTGCAAAAGAAGTGGATGCGGACATCGTTCTTGCAACTGACCCGGATGCAGACCGTCTTGGCGTATACTGCAAAGATACGAAGAGTGGCGAGTATGTGACATTTACCGGAAATATGTCAGGTATGCTGATCGCGGAATACATTTTAAGAGAAAAAACAGCAATGGGAACTATGCCGAAGAATCCTGCACTGGTTGAGACAATCGTTACAACCGATATGGCAAAAGCGATCGCAAAAGCTTACGGTGTAAAACTGATCGAAGTTTTAACCGGATTTAAATATATCGGAGAGCAGATCAAATTTTTCGAGCAGCAGAATACTTACGATTATGTGTTTGGTTTAGAGGAAAGCTACGGATGCCTTGCAGGTACTTACGCAAGGGATAAGGATGCCTGTGTTGCAGTCATGATGTTATGTGAGGTTGCTTCCTGGTGCAAGAAGAACAACATGACCTTATGGGATGAGATGCTTGCCATGTATGAGAAATACGGCTATTACAGAGAGGGACTTGAGACGAAGACCCTAAAGGGAATCGACGGAGCTGCACAGATCCAGGAGTTGATGAGCAATTCCAGAAAAAATCCTCCGAAAAAACTTGGCGGATTTGACGTGCTTGCAGTGCGCGACTATAAAGAAGATACCAGAAAAGATACTATGACCGGAGAAGTGACAAAGACAGGTCTGCCGGAATCTAACGTACTTTACTATGAACTTTCTGACAATGCATGGTGCTGTATGCGTCCGTCCGGAACAGAGCCGAAGATCAAATATTACTTTGGCGTAAAAGGCAGTTCATTAGAGGATGCAGAAAAGAAACTTGCCGTGTTAAAAGAAGACTTGCTGAAATAACAGGAGGAAATACAGCATGGCAATCACATACTTTGAAAAAGAACGCATTTTCAAGCTGGATACGCCAAACTCCAGTTATGTGATCGGTATCGTGGATAAAGAAAACTTTGTCGGTCATGTTTATTATGGTAAGAAATTAAGAGATGCAAACATCGCGTACCTGCTCCGTACAGGAGAAGGACCGTTTGTGCCTTCGGAAAATAACAGGGAGCGTGTTTCTTTTTACGATACATTTCCGATGGAATATGCCGGAAACGGACTCGGAGATTACAGAAGAAGCAGTATCTCGGTAAGAACGGCAGGCGGACACACCGCAGTGTCACTGTTTTATGTTTCACATAAAATTTATGCAGGAAAACCGGGACTTGCCGGTCTCCCTGCAACATTTGGGGACGAGAATGCCTGCGAGACATTAGAGCTTCTCTGTGAGGATCCGGTACTTGGATTGAAAGTAACATTGCTCTATACGGCATTTTCGGATGTGGATGTCATCACAAGAAGCGTGCGGATCGAAAATAACGGCGAGATGTTGTATCTGACGAAAGCACTGTCTTTCTCCATGGATATGGATAACCGTGATTTTACACTTCTTACGATGCATGGTTCCTGGGCGAGAGAGCGTATGTTAGAACACCGCAAAGTAAAAAAAGGATTTATGGGTGTGGAATCCGTAAGAGGTGAGTCCTCCCATCAGGAGCATCCGTTTATGGCACTTGCGGCAGGAAATGCCGACCAGTCACAGGGCGAAGTGTATGGCATGCATTTTGTATACTCCGGCAACTTTATTGGACAGGTCGAGTTGGGACAGTTTGATACCGTCCGTGTCGGCATGGGAATCCATCCGGAGAACTTCTGCTGGAAGTTAGAAAAAGGTGAGAGTTTCCAGACACCGGAAGTTGTGCTGGTTTACAGTGATATCGGATATGACGGTATGACGCACCAGTTCCATGAACTTTACCGGAACCACCTGATCCGCAGTGAATATAAGGATAAGAAACGTCCGATTTTGATCAACAACTGGGAAGCAACTTATTTTGATTTCAATACAGAAAAATTACTTTCCATTGCAAAAAAAGCAGCGGAGCTTGGCATCGAGATGTTAGTCATGGATGACGGCTGGTTTGGACACCGCAACGATGACTCTACGAGCTTAGGTGACTGGTATGTCAACGAAGAAAAGTTAAACGGCGGCTTAAAACATCTGGTAGATGAGGTAAATAAGCTTGGATTAAAATTCGGTATCTGGTTTGAGCCGGAAATGATCTCACCGGATTCAAAACTTTACGAGGCACATCCGGACTGGGCAATTCAGATTCCGGGAAGAGAGGGATCTCTCTGCAGAAATCAGTATGTACTTGATCTTACCAGAAAAGAAGTGCGCGATTATGCATATGAGAGCGTGGCGTCGATCTTACGCAGTGCAAATATTGAGTATGTCAAATGGGATATGAACCGTCAGCTTTCTGACATCGGAAGCTATGGACTTCCTGCAGACCGACAGGGTGAACTTTATCACCGTTATGTACTGGCAGTGTATGAGATGCAGGAGCGTCTGGTAACAGAGTTCCCACATCTTTTACTGGAAAACTGTTCCGGCGGTGGGGCACGTTTTGATCCGGGTATGCTTTATTACAGTCCACAGATCTGGTGCTCGGATGATACGGATGCAGTAGAACGCTTAAAGATTCAGGAAAGTACGGCGATGATCTATCCGTTATCGACGATGGGAGCGCACGTTTCAGACTGTCCGAATCATACGGTGGGACGTGTTACACCGTTTGAGACAAGAGGTCATGTAGCGCTTGCAGGAACTTTCGGTTATGAGCTGGATATCACAAAGATTCCGGAAGAAGACAGACAGATGATCCCGAAACAGGTTGCCATGTATCATAAATACAATGATCTGGTAAGAAGCGGCGATTATTACAGGATCGCCTCCTATCAGGAAAATCATTATTTTGACTGTTACGAGGTGGTTTCAAAAGATAAATCAGAAGCACTGGTTACATTTGTGCAGGTGATCAACCGTCCGAATTATAAGAGCAGAAGAATCACATTAAAAGGACTCGATCCGCAGAAGAATTACTGTCTGGAAGGCGAAGATACTGTATATGCGGGAGATACGTTAATGTATGCAGGTATTTTGATCCAGAATCCGTGGGGAGACTTCCAGTCAAAACTTTTACATTTTGTGGAAAAGAAATAAATAATAGAAATTAAATAAGAAGGGGACGGTTATGGCAAAAGCAGTAAAGCTGGCAGACATTGCAGAGCAGCTCGGAGTCAGTACGGTCACGGTCTCAAAAGCACTTTCCGGTCAAAAAGGTGTCAGCGAGGCTATGCGGGAAAAAATCAAACAATTGGCAGATGAACTTGGATACAAGCAGCCATCTGCCGTAAAAAAAGAAAAGTCAGTAAAAAGTTATAATATCGGGGTGCTGGTATCGGAAAAATACTTAGGAGAGTATGCATCCTTTTACTGGAGAATGTACCAGAGTGTTGCAACAAGGGCCGTTCAGAAAGAATGTTTCACGATGCTTGAGGTTGTTTCATTAGAAGATGAAGCCGAGGCGAATCTGCCTAAAATCGTGCTGGAACGTAAAGTAGATGGTCTGATAGTGATCGGGCGGTTAAAGACAGCATATCTGGGTGCGTTGAGACAGAATACACAGATTCCGATCGTGTATCTTGACTTTTATGATGAGCATCAGATGAGTGATGCGGTGATCTCTAACAGTTACTATGGTACTTACATGCTGACGAATTATCTGATCGAGCATGGTCATGAAAAAATTGCGTATGTCGGAACACTGTTGTTTACGGCAAGTATTACAGACCGTTATTTCGGTTACCGGAAATCCATGTTAGAACATGGTATTGAAGTGCCACAGGAGTGGATCATATCGGATCGTGATATGGAATGTGGTGTGATAGAGGTTGATATTCATCCGGATCAGATGAAAGATATGCCGACGGCATTTGTGTGCAACTCCGATCTCACGGCAAGCATGGTCATCAATCAGTTAGAAGAGCAGGGGTATCGCGTTCCGGAAGATTTTTCAGTGGTTGGATTTGATAACTATCTTTTTCCGGGACTGTGTGATGTCGAGATCACAACTTATGAGGTGGATATCCGTGAAATGGCAAATAAAGCAATACATGTGCTGTTAAAGAAAGTCAGCGGGGAACGTTATAAACAGGGAATTACCATTGTTGAGGGAAGGCTGGTGGAAAAAGCCAGCGTGCAGCAGGTTGTAAAATAAGAGAAAGCGGTAAGTTGTGAAAGGCTTGCCGCTTTCTCTTTTTTCGTTTCATGGATTTCACACCAAATTTTGGCTTGTGGTTGACATGCTTCGCCCGTCCAAATGGTGTGTCGTAGGTCTGTGAATGGCATTTTGCGCAAAGCCGGAGTTAATTTTGGTTCCGTTGTACGAAAATAAGAAAAGTCTAAGTGTGTCTGAGTTAGATTTTCTCGGAGTGA
>OHDH01000352.1_pt1 | contig 24987 bp, 26 predicted proteins | sample 1566921 | NCBI WGS metagenome assembly OHDH01 (sample SAMEA3879585, study PRJEB24766) | human gut metagenome | biome: human-associated habitat; feature: feces | place: USA | collected 1985/1987
GTAAGAAAGGTGATTTATTATTGCGAAATGCATAAAAAAGAACTTTTAACTGACCATCAATTAGGCAGCGATGCATTCTGGTTTGGAAGCAATGATAAAGAAAAAGGATATTATAAGGCTTTGCAGGAGGCAATCTGGTATTATTCAGATAGTATTGACGGCTTGAAAAGCTATTCATCTGGCAGTGTGGGTTATCATATTATGAAAAAAGCAGTTAAACACATTATTCAAGAAAGTGAGAAAGTATCGGATGAAGATATGGAATGTGTAAAGCTTAAAATGTATAATTCTTCTATGCTGGGCGATCACAACAGTCCGCTCCAACCGTTAATTGCGTTTGAAATAATAAACAAAACAGATATAAAGGTGCAAAAAGTCAATAAAAGCGGTGAAAGTCTGGAAGGGGCTGCGTTCAGACTGGAAAAACTGGGGGATGCATCGTTCACCCCGGTAGAAATGGGAAATGAATCAGCTATTTCGGATTTTACGTTTAAATGTTTGGACGCAGGAGAATACCGTCTTACAGAAATCAAAGCGCCATCAAATTATATTCCTTTGGAAGAACCGATTCTATTTACAATAATAGAAGAAAGCAACGGTGTATTTAAAATTAAATTAAATACAGAGAATTCTAAAGTAACGTTAGAAGAGGGGACGTTGACGATTAAAGTTGCAAATGAAAAGACTGTAACGACAGAGATCACTGTGGATAAAAAATGGTTTAGAGCTGACGGAACTGAGTTTCACCCTCAGGATGGGGAGATTTCTTATAATCTGATACAGGTTTTGACTACGGAAGGAGGGGAATCTTCCGAAAAAATATATAAATCGGGAGAAACATTGACAAGTCAGGACGGTTGGCAAAAAACTTACTCAAATCTGCCGGCGGCAGACATAAACGGCAATGGAGAAAAAGAAATCTGCACGTATTATGTGAAGGAGATTTTGATTGCAGATTATAGTACAAGCTACAGTAACGGCAGCGTCGGTGAATCAGAAGATCCGTCGGCCGCGGCGCTTTCGTCGGGAACTATCACTGTTAAAAATACGGAAAAGATGAAATTCATATTACCTGAAACAGGTGGAACGGGACGTGGGATTCTGTACATTGCAGGAGTGTTTCTGTTAGGGATTTCTATGATTCTGTTAGGCAATAAAAATAGTTCTTTTTATGAATGATTACATAAGAAAGGGTGACTTTTTGTATGAATTTGGATGAGCGGGATTTAAAAAAGATCAAATCTTTACATGTTATGTTGAAAATGCCAATATGGATATTGGAAAAAGAAACAAATAAAGTTTTAAAAAGCTATGAATCAATTTATAAGCATCCTATTTCTTACGGATTCAAAGAAAAGAATATCTCAGAAGAAACAGTGCAGTTCTACAGTGGAATATTAAATGAAATTTTTTTGTGCCTGTGGTATAAGGATATAAAAATAGTAATAGGCGCTTTTAGAATTAATAATGTTACAAGGGCAGATTTTTCACATGTTTATAATAATATGGATGATGAAAATAAGAAAAATTTGTCAGAAACCGAGTGTTGGGAATATTATGAAGCGCTTCCGGTATATCCGTTGGGGGATATCAGAGATTATTTGATCCTTTTAGGGTTTTTGTTTGATATGGATCTGGAAGATATCTATTCGGAAGGATTGCACGAGCAAGTAGCGAAAAACAAGTTAGAACTGGAGAAAAAGCCATCTGAAGAAGAGGTATATGACACTTTCCGTGTAGAGCGATATACATTTTATTATGAAAATAAGATCATGAACCTCGTAAGTCAGGGAGATATTCAATTATTAAAAAGTGGTCTTACAGAATTAGGAACGAGTGTTTTACCGATTTTAACGAGCAGTTCTTTAAAGACGGAAAAAAACTATACTGTTATTATTTTGGAAAAGCTGGCATCGTTGGCGATTCAGGTAGGAAAGGATATCGTGTCAGTAATCAGGCTGAGAAACTTTTATATCAAAAAGGTAGAAGAGCAAACAGAATTTGTAGGAGTTTTGGCTACGAGAGACAGCGCGATCATTCATTTTACAGAAGAACTTCACGGTGTATCGAATCAGGCAAGAACATCCCTCATCCGGTGTGTTCTGCAATATATTAATCTGAAAATCTATGATAACATCAAGGTGACGGAGCTTGCAAAACAATTTTATTTATCAGAAAGCGCGCTTCGCAGCAGATTTAAAGAAGAGATAGGCGTACCTATTAACGAATATGTAAATAAAAGAAAGATTGAAGAATCAAAGATGATGATCTGGTCGGGAATTCCGGCAGGAGAGATAGCAAGGCGCTTGAGTTTCTATGATCTGTCTCATTATTATCGTACTTTTAAAAAATACACAGGCGTGACACCACAGCAGTTTAGAGATACAAATATCATAGGACAGGAAATGTAATAATAGGCGAAAAGTTTGAGTAAAATCAGCTTTTCGCCTGTTTTGTTTTTGTAAATATCGGGTGTTTGGTAATTAAGAAGAAAAAAATGTTGTTATGTACACGAGGTGGTCAAACGGTACATTGAAGCGGGGGGGGGTAATAATATATGCTAACTCTAAAGCAAAATAATATAAAAGCTATACAGTTTTATATACACGGAAAGGAGGGGGGATATGCAGTTAAACAGAACAACAGATTACGTAGTAAGGATTGTGTACTTTTTAAGCAATGAAAACAGGATATTTACTTCTGAAGAGATTTCCGAGGCAATAGGGTGTTCAAGAGGTTACGTTATATCAATTTTAAGAAAATTATCGAAAGAAGGACTAGAGCGTGTTTGAAAAACATTTTAAGTTGTTCATTTTAACCAAATTAATATCGAGACAATACATAAGAAGCCTAAGTAGGTGAATGCTAATTTATCATAACGTGTTGCTATTCGGCGAAATGCTTTCAATTTCAGAAAGTAATTTTCGACCAGATGTCTTTCCTTATAAAACCACCAATCGCAGCGACGTTCAAATTTAGCTCCTCGGCGGGATGGAATGGTTGGTTCACCGCCATGATCGTAAATGTAATCTATCAATTGATTACTGTCGTATCCACGGTCTGCCAGAACTTTGCTTCCATCTATTTCGATATGATCCAGTAAAGGAATTGCATAATTGATATCATTACGCTGCCCTTCACTGATCATAAAGTACACTGGATAGCCATAAGAATCTACTATTGCATGGATTTTGGTACTGGCTCCTCCACGGCTGTGTCCGATTTCATTCGAGGCCCCCCTTTTTTAGCACCTGCGCTATGTTGGTGAGCCTGAACAATGGAAGCGTCTATAGATAATTCTTCCAGTTCAGCCTCCAGGCTTAGAATGCGAAAAATATTATCCAGAATCCCGTCATCAATCCATTTACGAAAACGACTATATACAGTTTGCCAGGAACCATAACGTTCTGGAAGATCTCGCCAGGGTGCACCACTGCGTGCTAACCAGACCATCCCATTAAGAATGATGCGGTTATCTTTTCGTGGACGTCCCTGCTTTCCTGTATTTTCAGGAGGGAGTAATGGTACAATACGGTTCCATTCTTCATCTGTTAACTCATATCGTCTCAACATAGTGAACACCCCTTTTTCTTTATTTTATCATGAAAAAGGGAAATGAAACATGCGTTTTGTGCAATTTTTATTTTTCAAACACGCTCTAATGTTCAGAGGAGAGTTTTTTAGAGATGTGCTATATAAGAATATTTGAATTATGCGATAGATTATTATTAAATAATAAAATAGAGAGAAAAAGATGCAAGCGATGTCCTGCATCTTTTTTACAAAGAAAATATGTATGTCAAAGGGAATGTATGTTCGATATATTCTTGATTTATATCGGCAATTATGATAGCATGTTACCATGATAATAGTAGTGATGGGGAAAAGTACACAAAGTTATGTACGGATTTTTGGGTTGATATTAGACATAGTAAGAGAAAATTTCACTATGGAACATTTTGGATTAGTATCGGAATACGCCCTTACCGGCGATCAGCCGCAAGCTATTTGTTTTGCTCATTAATAAGGCAATTTTTATTACAGCAACTATAGAGAAAGAGAATAAGTTTAATTGTAAAGGAATTGAATTTGAAATCGAAATTCGAAATAAAGTAAAGGAGAAATTATGGATCATTTTGAATTAGTATCAGAATATGCTCCGACCGGCGACCAGCCGCAGGCCATCGACCAGCTTGTAAAAGGCTTTCAAGAAGGAAACCAATGCCAGACTTTACTGGGAGTTACAGGCTCTGGCAAGACGTTCACAATGGCAAACGTCATACAACAATTAAATAAACCAACACTCATAATCGCACACAACAAAACGCTGGCTGCGCAGCTATATGGAGAATTCAAAGAATTCTTCCCGAATAATGCGGTAGAATACTTTGTCTCCTACTACGACTATTACCAGCCGGAAGCTTATGTTCCGTCCTCGGACACATACATTGCCAAAGACTCTTCCATCAATGATGAGATTGACAAGCTTCGCTTATCTGCCACAATGGCATTGACGGAACGGCGGGACGTGATCATAGTTGCCAGTGTATCGTGTATTTATGGTTTGGGAAGTCCTGTAGATTATCAGAATATGGTGATTTCTTTACGCCCGGGCATGACAAAAGACAGAGACGAGGTTATGGCAAAATTGATAGAAATCCAGTATGACCGTAATGACATGGATTTTCACCGCGGAACTTTCCGTGTTCGCGGCGATGTGGTGGAGATCATACCGGCGTATGAGAGCGATGTGGCGATTCGTATCGAATTTTTCGGAGATGAAGTTGAGCGGATTACGGAAATTGATATTTTGACAGGAGAGGTCAAAGACGAATTGTCACATGTGGCGATTTTCCCGGCGTCACATTATGTGGTGGATAAAGAAAACATAAAGCGTGCTGTAAATGATATAGAAAAAGAACTGGATGAGCGTGTGAAGGAGTTTAAACATGCAGATAAACTTTTGGAAGCGCAGAGAATTGCAGAGAGAACAAATTTTGATATTGAAATGTTGAAAGAAACCGGATTTTGTTCCGGAATCGAAAACTATTCGCGGCACTTGGCAGGACTTAGTCCCGGGCAGGCGCCATATACATTGATAGATTATTTCCCGGATGATTTTATTATTATGATTGATGAATCGCATAAAACCATTCCTCAGATCGGAGGTATGTATCACGGAGATCAATCAAGAAAATCTACCTTGGTAGATTATGGATTTCGTCTTCCGTCTGCGAAGGATAACCGTCCGCTGAACTTTGAAGAATTTGAGGGGCATATTAATCAGATGATGTTTGTTTCGGCAACGCCTTCGACGTATGAAACAGAGCATGAGCTGCTTCGTACCGAGCAGATTATTCGTCCGACGGGGCTGTTGGATCCGGAACTTGATGTAAGACCGGTTAAAGGACAGGTGGATGATTTGCTCGGAGAGATTCGAAAGGTTACCGAGAAGAAGGGAAAGGTTCTCGTTACGACACTGACAAAACGAATGGCAGAGGATTTAACAAAGTATCTGAAGGAAGTCGGGGTGCGCGTGCGGTATCTGCATTCGGATATTGATACACTGGAGCGTTCAGAGATTATCCGCGATATGCGTCTGGATGTGTTTGATGTCTTAGTCGGAATTAACCTATTGCGAGAGGGGCTTGATATTCCGGAGATTCAGTTGGTAGCGATTCTGGATGCGGACAAAGAAGGTTTCTTACGTTCGGAGACTTCTTTGATTCAGACGATTGGACGTGCGGCACGAAACTCGGAAGGACATGTTATTATGTATGCAGATAAGATTACCGATTCCATGCGTAAGGCAATTGATGAAACCGAGCGGCGCCGCAAGATACAAAAAGAATATAATGAAGAACACGGCATTGTGCCAAAGACAATTCAGAAGGCGGTGCGCGATCGAATCCGTATTTCAAAGAAAGCAGGTACGGATATTACGGAAGAAGAGAAAGATCCGGAATCCATGAGTTTTGAGGAATTGCAGCGTCATATTGCTAAGATGATGAAACAGATGAATCAGGCAGCGGCTGAGTTGAATTTTGAAAAGGCTGCCAAACTGCGTGACCGGATGATTGAATATAAAAAGCATTTAGAGGAAATCCGCAGTGAACTTTAGAAGCAAAAAAGCGATGGAGGTTAGTATGGATACAAAGCGAGAAATACGGATACGAGGTGCCAAAGAGCATAATCTTCAAAATATTGATTTGGATATTCCAAGAGATAAATTTGTGGTGTTGACCGGTTTAAGCGGTTCCGGAAAGTCATCGTTAGCGTTTGACACCATTTACGCCGAAGGACAGAGAAGATATATGGAGTCATTATCTTCATATGCAAGGCAATTTTTAGGTCAGATGGAGAAGCCGGATGTTGAGAGTTTAGAAGGGCTTCCACCGGCAATTTCGATTGACCAGAAATCGACGAATCGTAATCCACGTTCTACGGTTGGTACGGTTACGGAAATTTATGATTATTTCCGTCTTTTATATGCCAGAATTGGAATTCCTCATTGCCCGAAGTGTGGCAAGGAAATCCAAAAACAGTCGGTAGACCAGATGGTGGATGAAATTATGAAATTGCCGGAGCGTACGAAAATTATGCTGCTTGCCCCGGTTGTGCGTGGCCGCAAAGGAGAGCATGTAAAAGTATTAGACAAGGCAAAGCGCAGCGGTTATGTGCGCGTTGTCGTGGATGGTAATTTGTATTCGCTGGATGAAGAAATCAAGTTAGAGAAAAATAAAAAACACAACGTTGAAATTGTAGTGGACCGACTTTCAATTCGCGAAGGAATTGAAAAACGAATGACCGATTCTATTGAAACGGTGCTTAAGTTAGCTGATGGTTTATTGGTTGTCGATGTGATTGGAGGAGAAAAAATTTCTTTCAGTCAGAGTTTTTCCTGTCCGGACTGTGGAATTAGTGTAGATGAAATTGAGCCACGCAGTTTTTCGTTTAACAATCCATTTGGTGCGTGCCCTGAATGTCATGGAATCGGTTACCGGATGGAGTTTGATGAGGATTTGATTATTCCGGATAAGACGCTTAGTATTGCACAGGGAGCGATTGCAGCACCGGGATGGCAGTCTGTGGTAAATCCGGATAGCTACAGTCGTGCAATTTTGGATGCGATGTCAGAGTTTTATGGATTTGATTTAGATACACCATATGGGGAATATCCGGAGGATGTTCATGACTTAATCTGGTATGGTACCGGCGGTCAGCGTGTGGAAGTTCATTATACCGGCAGACATGGACACGGTGTTTATAATATTGCGTTTGAGGGACTGCTTGGTAATTTACAGAAGCGGTATCGTGAGACTGGTTCGGAGACTACGAAGCAGGAATATGAGTCATTTATGCAGATTACGCCCTGCCACGTCTGCGGCGGCAAGCGGTTGAAAAAAGAATCCCTTGCGGTTACGGTTGGGGATAAAAACATTGCAGAAATTAGTGAATATTCCATTATTGATTTGAAGAAATTTATGGATGAATTGACATTGACCGACAGACAAAAGCAGATTGGGCGTCTTGTGTTAAAGGAAATTCGTTCGCGTCTGGGATTTTTGGTAGATGTTGGTCTTGATTATTTATCACTGGCGCGTGCGACGGCTACGCTTTCCGGTGGAGAGGCACAGCGAATCCGTCTGGCGACACAGATTGGTTCGGGGCTTGTCGGTGTGGCTTATATTTTGGATGAGCCGAGTATTGGTCTGCATCAGCGGGATAATGACCGCTTGATTGCTACATTAAAGAAACTTCGTGACCTTGGTAATACGCTGATTGTCGTGGAACATGACGAGGATACCATGCGTGAGGCGGATTATATTGTGGACATCGGACCGGGGGCAGGAAAAAATGGCGGACACGTAGTTGCGTGCGGTACGGCAGAAGATTTGATGAAAGTGCCGGAGTCGATTACAGGTGCTTATTTAAGTGGGAAAAAGCAGATTCCTGTGCCGGCAAAGAGACGCAAACCGACAGGTTATCTGAAAGTAAAAGGTGCCAGCGAAAATAATTTGAAAAATATTAATGTCAAGATTCCTCTGGGGGTAATGACCTGCGTGACCGGTGTCTCCGGTTCCGGAAAGAGTTCTCTTGTGAATGAAATTTTGTGTAAGAGTCTGACCCGCACATTAAACCGGGCTCGCTGTATCCCGGGAAAGCATAAAGGAATTGAAGGCGTGGAGCAGTTAGATAAGGTAATTAATATTGACCAGTCTCCGATTGGACGAACCCCTCGTTCAAACCCGGCAACTTATACCGGTGTATTTGATATGATACGAGATTTATTTGCTTCGACACCGGATGCGAAAGCAAAAGGATACAAGAAAGGACGTTTTAGTTTTAATGTGAAGGGCGGCCGTTGTGAAGCATGCAGTGGTGACGGTATATTGAAAATTGAGATGAACTTCCTTCCGGATATTTATGTCCCTTGCGAAGTTTGTGGCGGAAAGCGGTATAATCGTGAGACACTGGATGTTAAGTATAAGGGAAAAAGTATTTACGATGTGTTAGATATGACGGTAGAAGATGCCCTTGAATTTTTCCGAAATATTCCAACGATTCACCGCAAGATTCAGACGTTGTATGATGTGGGATTGTCATATGTCAAATTAGGGCAGCCATCGACTACGTTGTCCGGTGGTGAGGCTCAGCGCATCAAGCTTGCGACAGAATTGAGTAAGAGAAGTACCGGGCGGACTATTTATATTTTGGATGAGCCGACGACAGGACTGCATTTTGCGGATGTCCATAAGCTGATTGAAATCTTGCAGCGGCTGACTGAAGGCGGTAACTCTGTGGTTGTTATTGAACACAATCTGGATGTGATTAAGACGGCAGATTATATCATTGATATGGGACCGGAAGGCGGTGACCGTGGCGGCACGGTTGTTACGCAGGGAACGCCGGAACAGGTGGCAAACTGCGAAGAATCCTATACGGGTTACTATATGAAAAAGATGTTGAAGGAGAAATAGGATGTATTCATTTTTTGCGATGATGGCGCGCATGAAAAATATTGAGCGGTGGGCACTTATGCGAAATTCTATTCAGGAAAATATTAGTGAACACTCGCTGGAAGTTGCGATGTTAGCGCACGGACTTTCACTCATAGCTAATGAGAAATGCGGAAAACACGTGGATTCCAATGAAATTGCTCTCATGGGAATGTATCACGATGCGAATGAAATCATTACCGGAGACATGCCTACGCCTGTTAAGTATTATGATGATGATATCAAAGAAGCTTATAAACGGGTGGAGTATGTTGCGAGTAAAAAGATGGTGGATAAACTGCCGGATTATATGAAAAAGCATTATGAGAAATTGTTTTTCCCGCAGGAGGACAAAGCATATGAGTGGCGTCTTGTGAAAGCGGCAGATAAGTTATCTGCACTGATTAAATGTAAGCAGGAATTAAATTCCGGCAATCAGGAATTTAAGACGGCATACGAAACAACGAAAAAAGCACTGCATGATATGAATATGGAAGAAGTTGAAGTGTTTATGCAGGATTTTCTGCCTGCCTATGATTTGACACTGGACGAATTGCAAGCAAAATAATCGGTCACACATTTTACACAGACTAAACACAGAGTGACCATTTCCTTTCGATACAATGTGACCATAACAATAAATCATTTGTATATGAAGTGGAGGTTACCTATGGAAGGAAAGAAGATTCGAGCAATTGGTACCAGTCTGATTTTATGTTTGGCAGCTATGAACATTTCCGGATGTGGTTCAAAGGATAGTGAGAGTTCAACAAATGCAGTAATGGGGCGTGTGACAAGTGTTTCAGACACGCAGATAGTGATGGAAGTTATGGATAAGCAGGATGACAAAAAGCCGGAAACAGCAAGTGGAGGAGCTGCCGGAATCGAGGGGAATAAACCGCAGGGAACCCCACCGGCTGGTATGCAGCAGGATAATGATGGCAAGAAACCGGAGGGAACCCCACCGGCAGATGCGAAGGATGGTGGCAAAAAGAAAGGTGAGTTAAAGACTTACCAGATTGACAGCGATACCAAGATATATAAGAAATCCGGTGAGGAAAGTACGGAAATATCGGTAAGTGAAATTAATCCGGGAGAGATGGTCAGTGTGGAGACAGATGGTGAGAAGGCAACAAGTATTACCGTTTCCAATATGTCTGCCATGGGGCAGCCCGGACAAAATTCGCAGGACACTTCTTCCGGCAAATAGCCATGTCAGACCTTTTGTGTAGCATGATTTGACTCGGGATGATTTTGGTCTGAAAGATTTTGGCTTGGAAGATGAATAAGCCGAATGGATTTGCTGCCGTCTGCTTCTTTGATAACGAGGTAGAGAGAATCGGCAGAACCGGAAAACATGGTTAAAATGTTGCTTTGCGGTGGTAATTGTAATTCGCAGAATGCAAGCAGTTTTTGCAGGGAACTGCTTTTGCATTCTCCGCGAAATAAGCCACGAGGTGTCAGAACATAAAGAGTATTTCCAAGATTTGTGATGTGGAAATCCTCTTTTTTTTGTGCAAAACTGCCCAGTGGAAATGTGTGTGTGACCTCACCGGAGCGGATATCATAGTCGCGCAGATAAATTTCTTCGGTCGTTTTTTTTGTTTCAATTGTTAAATAATGCAAATCATAAAAAATATTTTCCCCCGGCATACCGCTTATGGAACTGCCGCCAAATGCCAGTCGTTCTAATAAATTGTATATTGTTACATTTCCGTATTGATAGGTGATGGCGATGGAAGTGCCATTACACCGGATATCTTTGATTTCATCCGTATTTTGTTTGTTGTTTAAGTGGATGAGATTTATATTTTTTATGTTGCCGTTATTTCGCAGACAGACAATGGATTGCTTTGCTAATTTGCCTTTTGACCATTTCTTTTTGCAGGCATAGAGAGCCCCATTCGTATTATACGAAAAATGCTCTAGTGTTTCGGATTTCTTTATTTTCCATGATTCTACGTTAGTCGTCCAACCGGATTTTTCATCCCAGATATTTCGGATATATTGATTTTTTTTGCGAATAAACTGAGACAAAACACGTTCCGTCGGATGATAAATCAATGTCGATTCTTCTTCATCAGAAAGAGAAGTCACACAATAAGAAATGGATGTTGGTTTGTCCGCAGTTGTTTTTGCTGCCGTTTGCTTTTTCTTTGTTATGGGCTTGTCCGATTCTATGTAAAAAATAAGAAGAAAAGCAGTGCAGCATAAAAAAAACAGTAACAAAAATAGTTTTGTGATTTTCTTGTTTCTTTTGAAAATTTGTATCATAATATTCCTCCTTGCTGAATTGCAAACAATGATACGGATTGCTCCGTTGTTTCACAACTTTCGCAATCCTGCAAACATTCGAAATCCGCGGATTTATTGCATAAATCGCTACTTTCTCATGTTTGGCGGGTACCAAGGTCCAACCTCTTATCATGCAAGCATGAACGAGTTTGGACTTTGGTACCCTTGTATCATTGTATGCGCAGCGAGGGGAAACTATGACAGGCTATGCCATATTGTTTGCCGTTTTGTATTTATAAATCATCTCTGCGTGATTTTGTTCTTCTGTCTGGATGTGATTTAAGAGTCTTCGGATATTGCTGGCAGAAAAACGGAAAACATCATCATTATAGGTGGATGAAACGAGTTTTTCTGTTGCAATACAGTCGGTACATAAAAATTGGTCATGTTTTTTCTCTTCGGAGTTGTTACCTGCTGCGTAACTTTCGGAAGGCGTGTATCCCTCCATACCACTGCGGGCGGCACTTACATTTGGTACATCACCTTTGAGCACCATGCCTAAGGAGTCAAAATGTTCCTGCTCCTCATCACCAATGCGGTGAAATAAGTTTTTTAGTTCTTCGTCATGGGCAGACTGCTCATAAAAGCGGTATTTGTCAACACATGCTTTCTCCTGTGTCTGTAAATCTTTGATTACGTTGGTTTCCTGTTCTGTTAATTGCATCGTAATTACCTCCATTTCCTCTGTTAGTATGCACAAAGGATGAAAAAATATTCATGACTGATTGTGATATTAAAGGATGAATTTTACCAGTAAAAATAAGAAAAACTGAGTTTGGAATGACGGGTTTGTGACAAATGTTCGCTGCTGGTTCCTTTGGATTTCAGTAATTCCGTAGAAAAACTTTGCGACTCGTGGGTTTGAGTACGTCGGTATGTGGCACTGGTAGTTTCAGTGCCCATACCGCTACGCACTCAACGAGCGAGAGTGCCCACGAGACGCAAAGCTTTTCTACGGAATTACTGAAAACAGAAAAAGTGCCAACGAACCCTTTACACAAACCCTTGTGTAAATTTAGTTGAAAGCATGGAAATAAACAGATATAATAAGATCATACAGTTTCGTTTTGAAATTATACATAGGAAGAGGTGTTCAAATGAAAAAAATCATGAGACGGTGGGAAGCAGTGTTGATTTGTATGGCATTATTATTTTCCTTGTTTTCACTTCGTACAGCAGAAGCGAAAGATGAGGAAACACTGAAAACTATTTTTCCGGTCCATGTGATTCATAAGACAGGTGATGATAAAGAAAATTTTGTCATTGTAATTATGGGAGATGGCTACACGGCAGACGAACAGGACAAATTTTTACAGGATGCGAAGCAGAAAGCACAGGGAATGTTAAGATGGTCTCCGTATAAAGAGTATTCTGACCACATAAATATATATGCAGTGCAGGCTGTATCTAACGAGTCCGGAATTAGTGTGTATGGGGGCAAGAATGCAGATACTTATTTTCACGTTAAAGTCTACGGAAAAGCAGCTGGCTTTTCAAATGGTGGGGATGAGAAGGCAAAAGAACTAAGACAAGATTTGGAGCAAAATTATCTGGACAGGGGGGCTAATGTTGCAACAATTCATGTGCTGTGTAATTCAGAGGGCAGTTATGGTGCTTCAGTAAATTCCTTGTTTTCATTTTCCACTAATTCAGAGGACAATGAAGATGGGATGGTTATGGCACATGAAACAGCTCATAGTATTGGTGGATTGGGGGATGAGTACGAGAGATACACGAATAAACCAAATACTTCGGACACCTCGAATCCGGATACGATTAAATGGAGTAAAATGCTTGGATTTCGAGGAATTGGTGTCATAATGGCAGGAACGGAAACGGCATTTGCACCGAGCCGCGAATGTATGATGAGATGGCTGGGACAGCCTTTTTGTGAAGTGTGTAAAATGGAATTGGCAAGGAAGTTAAATAATACGGATTATGTCAGTAAGCCGGCAGAAATTTATGTCAGTAATCCTGAAATTTCAATTCCGCACAGTAAAACGGGAACATTAGACCGGGATAGTGAAAAATATAGAATCAGCGAGAAAAATATAACAAAGGCAAACAATACGGATTTGGAATTTCGCACCGTGGTACAAAATCTGGTAAACAGAGAGCAGCATTTGAAAATGAGCTTTCAGATTATTGGAGCCGATGGTAAAACAGTTAAGTATCAGGAAGAAAAGACTTACACGATTCCGGCACTCAGTAATTCATACAATCCGGATGAGGCAAGAGAATCACTTTCTATTGTGTTTTCGGATGTGTATGGCTTGTCAAATGGTGATAGGCTGGATGGAAAAGTTATCAATGTGGATACGGGAGAAGTGTTTGCAACGGATAAAACGGCGGAGCAGGAATGGAGCAGAGTTAACATTCATTATCAGGTAAAGAATGCAGACGGGACAAGTACCTTGCTTCCTTGTGTAGATACGGCAACTGTGTATGTACCGAAAAATTCTACCTATATACTGCGAAATCCGGAATTGTCTGGATATATTTTGGCTGGAAACAGCCTGAATCAAGATGAATTGAAAGTGACAGAGGCGGATACCGATATTACATATTACTATCAGGTAAAGTCCGATCAGCCGGAGGAAACGCCAACGATGACACCAACAGTTACGCCTAGTGCGGTGCCAACAGCGACACCAACAGTTACGCCTAGTGCGTTGCCAACGGCGACTCCGACAATAACGCCTACTGAAGCACCGACGGTGACACCAACAGTTACGCCTAGCGCGGTGCCAACGGCGACCCCGACAATAACGCCCAGTGAAGCGCCGACGGTGACGCCAACAATGGCACCTAGTGCAACTCCAATAAGGCAGAAGAAGGGCTTGAAAAAAACGACAAATATTGTAGTCGTGGTAAAAGTAACAGGCAGCAAAAATACTTCAAATGTCAGCCGTTCTGTCAAAAAAGCAGTTAAAAAGGCATTGAAAAAGGCAGGCAGACAAAGAAAGAATATTACGGTCAGACTGAAAAGCAAATCAAAGAAAAACATTACTTTGAAGATTGATAAGTCAACCATCAGGTTTTTGGCTGCAAAAAAAGTAAAAAGTGTGCAATGGGATAGAGGAAAAACAAGAGTTGCCATGAGTTTGAAAAAACTAAAAAAAGTAAACAAACGGATGAAGAAAAATATTTATCTGCAAGTAAAAAAAGGTGTTTTGGTTACTTATTATACTCGTAAATAAAATTAATTGTTTTTTTATAATGTAAATTAGTGTATAATAATTGTTAAGGTGTTTTCGAAAGAATATTACGCATAGGAGATTGTTAAAATGATGCAGTTATCTGAGAAGACAGGTATCAAACAAAACGTTTTACAGGAAATAATTAGGCTGGCGAAGGAAAATGATGTAAAAAAGTTAATTCTTTTTGGTTCGCGTGCCAGGGGAGATTATAAAGAACGAAGTGATATAGATTTGGCGTTTTATGGAGGCAATAGCAGTCAGTTTATTTTAGCGGTGGACGAAGAAACTCCAACTTTGTTACAGTTTGACGTGCTGGATTTGGATAAACCGATTCAGGCAGAATTGCTGGACTCCATAAAACGGGAGGGAATGGTGATATATGAAAAAGTTTGATAATTTGCAGGCTGCCATTCATAATTTAAAGGACATTTATTCTTATCAGGCACCATATGGAAATGTGGAAATGACAGGGATGGTTGGCTTGTATGAGATATGTTTTGAACAAGCATGGAAAGCAATGAAAGAGATTTTAACATATCACGGTTACGCAGAGGGAGCGACAGGTTCTCCGCGTACAGTACTGAAAACGGCATATAAAGCGGGAATGATAGCAGACGAAGAATTATGGTTAAGTGCACTTACATCAAGAAATAATGTTGCACATGCATATAATCAGGCGATTGCATTAGATATTATACGTCAGGCTAAAACAAAATACTACGATATGTTTGTAGAACTAGTTAATGAGATACAGAAAAACTGGTTATAAAATTAAAAATATATTTATGCAGGAGGGATTTAGATGAACGAAAACCACACAATTACATTGCAGGATAAAAAATGGGGAATGCCGGTGCGTGTATTGACGCTGATTACTTTTTTCATGGGAGCGTTTACATTGGTGCAGGCAATTCTTTTGTTAAGTGAATACTATAGCAATTATGATGTATCGATGCCGGTTGTCATTTTGTTTTTGCTGATTACGCCATTTGCCTTTGTGGCGGCACTGATGTTTGCTTTTGGTGTGCACAAAATTGCGCAGGGAAATGGAGCAGATAAAAATATTATCCTTGGATTTGCGATGATGCTTTTGTTAGCAGTGGATAATTTAATTTACATACCGATTCATTACCGCGGAGACAATGGGGATCCGTTAAGTTTTATGATATTGGGTGCAATTGAGTTAATCTGTTTGATTATCTTTTTCCTGTATTATCAGAACTGGGGTAATAAGGCGCTGACATTTTGTGCCGGTGTTCTCTTAGTGCTTAGTTTTGGCTTTGAAATGGTTGAAGCTATAAGACTTTTGTGTGCGGCAGATATTACACTTACATTAGATACTTTTTATAATCTAATGAAAAAAGTGCTGAACACGCTGTTAGCAGTTCAGGCACTTCTGTTTGTCTTTGCATTGAACCCATCGGTTCGCGTTAAAGATTGATTTTTTTCATTGCGAGTGCATACTCGGCGATTTCTTTCATACGTTTTTCGTCCATGCGGTGAATGGGAGCTGAAATACTAAATGCGTATTGCGGCTTCTGTTCACCGTGTTTTATACTTGCAGCGATGCATCGCACGCCCAATTCATTTTCTTCATTATCCATAGCATAGCCGCGTTTTCTGGTTTCTTCAATTTCTTGCATAAATTTTGAAAAATCCGTGATAGTATGCTCTGTCAGTGGCGTTTTGTCACTCTTGTCCCAGATACTTTTGATTTCGTCATTTGACATATCGGCAAGCAGGGCTTTTCCGACACCGGAGCAGTAGAGTGGAATTCGTTTGCCGACCATAGACACTAGCCGCACGGAATTTTCGGATTCTTCCTTGGCGATATAAATCGCATGAATCCCATCAATCTGCACGAGATGGACGGTTTCGCCGGTTTTCGCTGCGAGTTCCCGAAGGCTTGGGCGAGCCTCTTCCACAATATCAATTTTTGAGACAAATTGGTTTGCAATATCCCATATTTTAAAACTTAAGCTGTAGCGGGATGTTTGCGTGTCCTGCCGCACATATCCCATGTAAAGAAGTGAATTTAACAGGCGGTGTACGGTTGTTTTGTTCAAAGAAACTTCTCGGCATAAATCCGACAGTCCAATCGGACCGGTCTTTGCAAGTGTTTCCAGAACAAGAAATAATTTATCAGCAACCTGAATTGGATTTTTGGATTCCATAAAAATTCTCCCTTTGTTTCTTTATATTTTACTGCTTTTTTGTTGACAATAAGAAGAAATGCAGTATAATAAAATCATGGTTCACGATGTGAAATACCGTTTCACAATGTGGAACAATAGTAGAATATCATATGATACAAAAAAAGTAAAGATAAAAATGGAGGCTATTATGAACAAGGTTTTAGAAGAAATCAAAAAAATTGGTATTGTTCCGGTTGTTGTACTTGATGACGCAAAGGATGCAGAGCCATTGGCAAAAGCATTGTGCGAGGGCGGACTTCCTTGTGCAGAGGTTACATTCCGTACCGAAGCAGCTGAAGAGTCGATTCGCATCATTTCTGAAAAATATCCGGAAATGCTTGTTGGTGCAGGAACAGTTTTGACAACTGAGCAGGTAGACCGTGCAGTTGCTGCCGGTGCTAAATTTATTGTAAGTCCTGGATTTAATCCGAAAGTTGTAAAGTATTGTATCGACCGTGACATTCCGGTTACACCTGGTACACAGACACCAAGTGAGATGGAGCAGGCGATTGAGATGGGACTTGACGTCGTAAAATTCTTCCCTGCTGAGCCGGCAGGCGGTTTGAAGATGATTAAGGCAGTTGCAGCTCCTTATACAATGCTTCAGTTTATGCCAACCGGTGGTATTAATTTGAACAATGTAGAAGAGTACCTTGAGTATGACCGTATTTTAGCATGCGGCGGAAGCTGGATGGTAAAAGGTGATTTGGTAAAAGCCGGTAAATTTGATGAGATTCAGAAAATGACCGCTGATGCAGCCGCATTGGTAAAGAAAATCCGCGGTTAATTATTAAAAAGAATTTTGGAGGATGAATGAAAATGGCAAAGAAAGTAGTTACATTTGGTGAATTGATGTTGAGACTGGCACCGGAAGGATATTATCGTTTTGTACAGGCAGATACACTTGGTGCAACTTTTGGCGGTGGTGAGGCAAACGTTGCAGTTTCCCTTGCAAATTATGGTTTGGATGCAAAGTTTGTTTCAAAACTTCCTACACATGAGATTGGTCAGGCTGCTGTAAATTCTTTGAGAAAATATGGTGTTGACACAACAGATATTGTGCGCGGTGGTGACCGTGTCGGTATTTACTATTTGGAAAAAGGTGCTTCCCAGAGACCATCCAAAGTTATTTATGACCGTGCAGGTTCTTCCATTGCAACAGCTTCTAAATCGGATTTTGACTGGAAGAAAATTTTTGAAGGTGTTTCGTGGTTCCATTTTACCGGAATTACTCCTGCACTGAATGATGAAGTTGCTGAGATTTGTTTAGAGGCTTGTAAAGCTGCAAAAGAAGCAGGTGTTACGATTTCCTGTGATTTGAACTACCGCAATAAATTGTGGAGTAAAGAAAAAGCAGGTAAGGTGATGGCTGAACTTTGCCAGTATGTTGATGTATGTATCGCCAATGAAGAGGATGCCGCAGATGTATTTGGTATTACTTCCAAAGGTACAGATGTTACAACAGGTACAGTAAACCGTGAGGGTTACAAAGATGTTGCTAAACAGTTAGCAGACCGTTTTGGATTTGAGAAAGTTGCAATTACTCTCCGTGAGTCCATTTCTGCAAATGATAATAATTGGTCCGCTATGTTGTATGATGGAAAAGATTATTACTTCAGCAAGAAATATAAAATGCATATCGTTGACCGTGTAGGCGGTGGCGACAGCTTTGGCGGCGGTTTGATTTGTGCCTGCCTGAACGAGTATGGTCCAATCGAGTTTGCTGTAGCTGCTTCTTGTTTGAAACACTCCATCGAAGGAGATTACAACATGGTTTCCATGGATGAAGTTTTGAAACTGGCTGGTGGCGATGGCTCCGGTCGTGTACAGAGATAATAATTACTTTTTGATTTTCCTATATAATAATGTATAAAGACAAAGGGAGCAGATTTGCTGCTCCCTTTGTCATGTCTATTTTCCTTTTGTGTAATATCCAATTTTGTAATCGGTTGTTTTTCCTTCCTCTGTCGGACTGAGCAGGACATAAAAGGAATTTTCCCCCGTGACCCACATGGATGTCCATTGTTTGGCAATCTGGTAGCAGTCCAAGGTAAGGTAGTAGATGTTATCTGTTTTGAAGTCAGTAACCTTTGTAAAGGCTTTGTCGCCATATTCAGCACGAAATACTCCTTTTTTTGAAACAAGAAGAATTTCATCCTCCCATACACCAAGTGCAAAATGGCAATTTGCATAGGATGCAGTGCCATTATCACAGGCTGCCGAACAATCGAGAGAGTATTTATTCTTTCCGTTGTAATCCTGCACTTCCACGGTGACAAGGTCCTCATTTCCTTGATAGGCAACATAACAGAGAAAATCATTTCCGGTCTGAATTGAGGAAATTGCATTGCCCCGGATACGATTCGACATTTTTTTAACAACGGTATCCGTAGATTCTGCAAAAACCAATCCCTTTTCCGGGGTGTCGTCGGATAATGAATTTACTAAATAGCGGCCGTCTGAAAGAGGAATAAAGGCTACTGCCAGGTCTTTATTTTTTTCTCCGTTTGGTGAGGCGAGAGCGGATAAATCGATTTCTCTTGCTGTTTTCCCATCTTTTGAAATGTGGAATAACAGTGGATTCAGCTCTTCATACTGCTTTTTATATTTTTCCTGGTTCGCATTATAAATAAGAGGGTTCATGCTTGTTTCCATGATTACGACATAAAGGGATTCATCGGAGGCGTACCAGGAATCATATATGTAGCCGCTTCTGTTTTTCATTGTTTTGTTTAATATGTCACTCCAATTTGTTTCAACCTCTTCAAATGAATTTTCCTTTTTCTCAAACATCATGTAAGAGACAAATTCATAAGAGTTTTTGTTGTATTTGGAGCCAAGCCACACGAGATTTTTCTTTGGATTCAACATAAGTCTGCTGTAATAATAAACATAATTGCTGTCATCCATCTGTGGGCAGTTGATAGCATTCTCTACAAATACATCGGGCGATTTTTGAGAAGGAGCATTGGTAGAGCTCTCTTGCTTTGTAACCGGCGTCGAGCCGACACCGCAGGCACACAGAAAAACTGCGATTACGGTAAAGCATGCGATAAGTTTTGTTGGTTTTTTGAATTTCATAATATGCAAAATCCTTTCTTCAATAATATCAGCGCCAAACGCTGCATTGGTGCAAAGAGGGCGGCTTTTGGCGGCTGCCATTTGCAACAGTAGATGCGAATAAGCTTTTCGTTCTTCAAAAGGCATCTGTTTAATGACTGCTTCATCGCACGAGATTTCCATGTCCTTCTGCATCAGATGCCAGGCAACCCAGCCAAGAGGATTAAACCACAGCAGCGAAAAGGCAAAGAAGGCAATTGGCTTGATACGGAAATCCTGACGGCGGATATGATATTTTTCGTGAGCAAGCAAAAATTTATAAGCGTTGTTTTCTGTGTTTTCCGGTATATAAATGCGTGGTTTGAAAAAGCCAAAGACAAATGGCGTATCAAGTCCCGAATGGATATAGCAGCAGTTTTTTGTTTTTACCGCCGCTTTCAACATTTTTTTATCCCTATAATAAGAATAAAAAAGATGAAAGACACAGACAAAAACCCCGCTAAGCCACAAAATAAATAGAAAGGCGGGAAGTTTATCCGAAAGAGAAAAGTCCCGGATTTCTTCTGGTTGTTTTTCAGGGAGCGAATGTGTCAGAACGGATGGTTCGGTTTGCTGCTTGCTTTGAAACCGTTTTTGCTGCACCGGACTTAGGCGGTATTGGTTCATGGCACCGCCAAAGGAAAGTTCCTGTTTTATTTGGGCGTTCGTGGCATTGGCAGCAGGCAGCAGGTGGTAAATGCCGGTAAAGTTTACCGGACACAATATGCGGAGTACTAAAATGACCCACAGAAAATACATGCCTTTTCTAGGCAGTTTTTTTGCCAGAGGACGGATGGCAAGTAATACTAAAATCGTAATACTGACAAAAAAAGTGCGCTCACCAAGAAAGGTTAAAAATGATGACAAATCCATAAAATTCCTCCCATCTTATTCTTCACAGTGGTCAATAAAATCCTGTAACGCCTGAATCTGTTCTTTATCTAATTTTGTTTTTGTGGCAAAAGCAGTGACAAAATGTGAAATAGAACCGCCGAAACGCTCATTTACGATTTGCTCACTTTCTCTTGCCAAATAATCTTCTTCGGAAACAAGTACAGAAACCATGGCTTGTTTATTTTCAAAAATACCCGCCTGACAGAGATTTCTCAAAACGGTGTAAGTGGTCGGTTTTTTCCATCCGAGTTCTTCGTTGCAGCGAGTTACCAGTTCACCGGAAGGAAGTGGTGCATTTTCCCATACAATGCGGGCAAATGCCAATTCACTCTCCGACATAACATTTCCCTTCATAAATATGTATCCCCCTTTATTATTTGTTGGTTTATAAAATATAAACTAAATTGAGTTTATAACATATAAACCAACTTGTCAAGTGAGAAAAAATTGGGTATACTAAAAGGCAGATAATAAATGGAGGAAAGCAATATGAAGTTTCGATGTGTAGATGAATTTGAGCAGTTATCTTTTGATGACTCGCCGATTGTTTCTTTTCAGATGAGTACGGATGAGGTGACATTTACTTTTGGAGGTGCGACTATAAAAGCCGGAAATTCGCAGAATGGCAGATTTCAGGATATGTATTGTGGAGAAATAACGCTTACACTTTTGCAGGCGCAGATGAAGCGTCTTGTAAAAGAGGGCATGAAATATTATGATGCGGATGGAAATCTGCAAAGAGAAATTCCGGATGAAGATGTGCCGGAGCCGGCGGTGGAATCGGTGGTATCCCGTTTTGAAAAAGGAACAGTATTTACGGTTGTTCTCGGTGAAATTGATGGCAGAAAAAGTGCTGAGTTTGGAATTGATGTGCCACAGGAAGAAGACGAAGAGGAAGTTGACACATACTGGTTCTGTGTTGTGTTTGAAAAATCGGAAGCATCTTGGGATCGTTACTGCAGTCCGACTGAAGGAGCAGATTCTTAGACGGTAATTCGATAAAGGCAAAATCGCTCTCTACGGTCTTTGTAAACGGCATCGGAGGCAGCAATTTCGTCCATCCGCTCAAATGTTGTATGACGCTCCAAGTAAAAGATGGTGTCGTCTTCCGGATAGTAGAGAATGAGTGTGATGGTTCTTGGATATTTTTCAAACGAATCCAAGATACGGTTAATAACAGCGTGAAAAATTTCCGGTGAAAACGGATTAAAAAAGTAAAAAACATTTTCTTCTTTTGAGACAAGATAATCTTCGGCTTTACAGTTTACGAAATGTATCTTGTCTTTGTTTCCGTTATATGTTTTTTTGTTTTCCAGAGCTTTTTCATAATAAACAGGCGAATACTCTACGCCTGTAGAACATAGAGAATACCGCTTTTCTATATAAAAGTTCAAACGTCCCATGCCGCATCCGTAGTCAACGAATACATCTGTTTTTTCTGGTGTGTAAAAGGTAAATAACTCATCTAAAACCTCATAAGGGGTCGGTTCGTAACGATGGCAGTAATAGGTATCTTTGCCGTCGGTCTGTATTTCTTCGGTTTCTATGCATAAATCTTTATCTGTCATTGTATATCCTCATTTCTTATAATCGGTGACGCTGTTAAAACAAATTTTTCTTTTTGAGTATAGCGGATTTTTTTCAATATCACAACATTTCTTTTATAATGCCAAAAAAGTGACATTGTTTTTTCATTTGCCTGACAAATTCTTGCGCTATAGTGAGGGTATCAAATTTAAGGGAGGCTACATACATGAAGAAGAGAACATGGATGAAATACATTGCCGGCTGTCTTACATTGGCACTTTTCGTTACGATGGTGCCGGTGCAGGCGGCGGCTAACACAGAAAAAGAGGGAGGAGCCGGTACGTCGGGGGCTGCTACCGGAGGTGCTGCTTCGATTGCGACGCCGACCCCAACGGCAACAGCAAGCGCGACTCCGACTGCAACAGCTACAGTGAATCCGGCATTATATGAATTGGATGCGCCGACAGTGACGGCAAGAGGTGGTTCAAACCGAGTTATGCTTTCGTGGAACAAGGTGACAGGAGCGAGTGGTTATTATATTTATTCTCGTAAATCCTCCGAATCCGTATATCAGCAGACGGCAGTTGTGAAAGGGACAGATACAGTTAGTTATTTGATTAAGTCTCTGACACAGAACACGACCTATTATTATCGTGTGGCTGCATACTGCGAGGTGTCTGGAACACAAATTGAAGGTAAATTATCCACAGCGGTTTCTGCTAAGACGGCTGCGGTATCCGCGACATCAAAGGGGGCTAAGAAATACAGCACGAAGGCTGCGTTCACGAAATCACCGGCTTATAAGACATACAAAAAAATGAGAAGTGCCATGAATTATAACAAAAGTTTCGCAATACCGGGTATGAAGACGACAAATGTTGCCGGATTTTCCTGTACGACGATGGTACCTCAGGGATTGTGTCTGGCAGGCAGTTATTTCCTCATTACGGCATATGATTACAAAAATGAACAGAATTCGGTGATTTACGTTGTCAGTCGCTCATCGAAATCGTACATTACAACCATTGTTTTGCCAAGTAAAGCAAAAGTAGGTGGAATTGCCTATGATGGAACAAACGTATGGATTTCTAAAGGAAAAGCGGTTGCCAGTTTCCCATATTCTGTTGTGACAAATGCAGTAAATGCAGGAACTTCTTATACAGAATTGGCAGCGTACAAAAGTGTTTCAACACTGGATTCAACAGCGTCCTTTATGGGATATTACAACAATGTGTTGTGGATTGGAACATTCCGTCAGGCAACATCGACGATGAAAGGTTACCAGATTAATAATAAGGCAACACTGCCTTCTCTTTCACCGGCTTATACCATGGATGTACCAAGCAAAACTCAGGGAATCACGTTTGACTCAGCAGGTACGATGATTTTGACGAGAAGTTATCGTACGAAAAAGGCGAAAAGCGGTTATATTTCACAACTTCGCACTTATAAACCATCTTTTGCGTCGCCAAAGAGTAATGGAAAGGTTCTCAAAAATACGGCGATGAAAGTGACGACGATGCCACCGATGGTTAAGGGGGCAGCAGTATATGGAACTTACACATATGCCCTATTTTCATCCAGTTATTACAAGAGTTGTAAATACCCGGTTGACCGAGTAATTGCCATGAAAGAAAGTAAACTGGTTGAGTAATGTGTTCTCTTTAAAAAATTAAGAAAGGAACAATCTGTGACAGCAAAGCGAGCACAAGAGCAAGAATCAGCAGCGGGAGGGCTTTGCGTGCGGTGCTGATTTGAATGTTTCTTTTTTGGAAAAATGCATGGCGTCTTGCTAAAAAAAGTACAAAATGAATGAAAAAAGCAATAGCAAACAGACACATAGCAGACGTCTGCTCCTTTTTCAAAAAGAAGCAGATAAGAATCCACTCAAAGGCAAGAATGGCTCCTTGAAAAGGAAACGTCAGCGCATAAGGAATTCCGGCGGTTTTTGAAACAATATTTTTTGGAGCACGTTCTTTTGCCTCTTTGAGGTCTTCTTTCAGCTCGGAAATGCTTTGGTAGCGCTGCTCAGGATTTTTCTCTAAGCACTTACGGATGACGGATTCGTATCGTCCTTCGTAAGTGCATTTTTTGTTTGCCGGTGCGCTGCCTGTAAGCATTCGGTGAAAAATCATGCCAAGCAGAGAAATAAGTTTCTTTTCGTGTTTTCTTTTTGGTGTTTTATCATTGACAAAATCAAGCAGTTTTACAGCGCCTGCTGAGGTGATAAAAATGTTACTTGGTTTGATATCGGAATGAATAATTGGCGGATCCGGGCGCAGTAATCCTGCAATACATTCGCAGAGTTTATTCATAATCCGGTAGGCATCTTCTTCGGAAAAAACGGTGTTATTTTCCTTGTTCTGTTTTAGAAGTTCTTCCAATGTATTTCCCTCTAAGTATTTTTCTACGACTAAAGTATTTCCGTCAAAATATTTCACATTATAAATGTGCGGCCACTCGCTGTAATCAAGCTGATACAACCGTTTGTAAAGTGCTTCGCGGTTCTGCTGGCGGTACATTTTCAAAATGCCGTCCGGTTTGCCCGGCTCACAAAGACATTTCACATGGTAAATAATCGTGTGATCATTCTGCACGATTGGCTCGCCCATAGGGATATATTGTTTGGTTACAAATTCTTCTTTTTCCGATGGCATGATAAAACCCCCTTTGAGAATATTATAGCAGAAATGTTTGATACAAGCCATTTTTATTTCATATGTGTTTGTGTCAAGTGTTCGTTGGCACTTTTTTGTTTTCCGTAATTCCGTAGAAAAA